>Ga0187765_10000428_pt1 | contig 15438 bp, 10 predicted proteins | sample 0216_QUI02_MP05__3_FD_133018 | JGI IMG/M metagenome (GOLD analysis project Ga0187765, IMG submission 133018) | Tropical peat soil microbial communities from peatlands in Department of Meta, Colombia - 0216_QUI02_MP05_10_MG | ecosystem: Environmental > Terrestrial > Soil > Wetlands > Peat ...
CGAGCGAGAGCCAGCCGGGGTGGAAATGCACGCCCTCGACCATGGTGTCGACGGTCGCGGCGATCGGGCACGCCGGCGGGGCGAGGATCGCGCAGTCGTCGCCGGGACCGATCAACATTCCGCGCGAGGCCTGCGCGCGGGAGCGAAGCCGGGCACAGAGTCGGTTCAGGAAGGAGTGCTCGCCCACCTCGCCCGATGGCAGGCGATCAACCAAACCTCTCCCGGACCTTGTCGAAGAAGCCCTTCTGCATCGGGTGAACCTCTTCTCCCGAGATTGCGGCCAGCTCCTCGAGCAGCTCGCGCTGCCGGGCGTTCAGCTTGCGCGGGGTCTCGACGATCACCTGGACCAGCTCGTCGCCCCGGCCGTAGCCGTGCAGGTCGGGCACGCCCTTGCCGCGCAGGCGGAAGACGCTGCCCGACTGCGTGCCGGCGGGCATCTTCATCTTGACGGTCCCCTCGAGGGTCGGGACGTCAAGCTCGGCTCCCAGGGCCGCCCGCGGGAAGCTCACCGGGAGCTCGCAGATGACGTCGTTGCCGTCGCGCTTGAAGATCTCGTGCTCGAGGACGGAGATGACGACGTAGAGGTCGCCCGCCGCGCCGCCGGCTCCGGCCTCGCCCTCGCCGCGAAGCTTCAGGCGCGAGCCGGTGTCGACGCCCGCCGGGACCTTGACCTGCAGGGTGTGCGCGCGGCGCACACGGCCGTTGCCCGCGCAGGCCGGGCAGGCCTCCTTGATGATCTGGCCACGCCCGCTGCACTGGCCGCAGGTCTTGGCGATCGAGAAGAAGCCCTGCTGGAACCTCACCTGGCCGGCGCCGCGGCATCCCGGACAGGTGGTGGGAGCCGCCCCGCCCTTGCCGCCCGAGCCGCCACAGTCGTCGCAGCGGGTCGGCCGGGGGATCGAGATGGTCTTCTCGCAGCCGAAGGCGGCCTCCTCGAAGCCGATCTCCAGGTTGTAGCGGAGATCGTCGCCGCGGCGCGTGCGGCGGCCGCGGCCGCGACTCGCGCCGCCGAAGAATTCCCCGAAGAGGTCGCCGAACAGGTCCTCGAAGCCGCCCGCGGTGAAGTCGAAGCCGCCCATTCCAGGGCCTTCGAACGCGGCATGGCCGAAGCGGTCGTACTTGGCGCGCTGCGCGCTGTCGGAGAGGACCTGGTAGGCCTCGGCGGCCTCGCGGAACTTCGCCTCCGCCTGCTTGTCGCCCGGGTTGCGGTCGGGGTGATGCTTCAGGGCAAGCTTGCGAAAAGCCTTCTTGATCGTCTCCTCGTCGGCGGAGCGATCAACCTCGAGCACCTCGTAGTAGTCGCGTTTCACGGGCAAGACAGCGGCTCACGCGCATTCTCGGAAAAATCTCCTTCCCGCGCAAGCCGAGCGAACGACGGGCGGCGATCAGCCCTTGACCTCTTCGAAGTCCGCGTCGACCACGTCATCCTTCCGCCCCCCTCCGGGAGCGGCGCCGTCCGCGCCCGGGCTGCCGTCGTCCGGCTCCGCGCTGGCCGAAGCGGCGGAGCTCGCCTTGGCGTACATCGCCTCGGCGAGCTTGTGCGACGCCTTGGTCAGCTCTTCCGATGCCCGCCGCAGAACGGCGGCGTCGGTCGACTCGAGCGACTTTCTAGCTTCGGCCAGGGCCGCCTCGAGCTGGCTCTTGACCGAGGCATCGACCGAAGACTCGTTCTCCTTGAGCGACTTCTCGGTCTGGTAGATCAGGGAGTCGAGCTGGTTCTTCGCCTCGATCGTCTCGCGGCGCTTGCGGTCCTCGTCCGCGTGCAGCTCCGCGTCGCGGACCATGCGCTTGATCTCGTCCTCGCCGAGGCCGGAGGACGCGGTGATCCGGATCGACTGCTCCTTACCGGTGCCGAGGTCCTTCGCGCTGACGTGGACGATTCCGTTCGCGTCGATGTCGAAGGTCACCTCCACCTGTGGCATGCCGCGCGGCGCCGGGGGAATGCCGATCAGGTCGAACTGGCCGAGCAGCTTGTTGTCGGCCGCCATCTCGCGCTCGCCCTGGAAGACCCGGATGGTCACCGCCGTCTGGTTGTCCGCGGCGGTCGAGAAGACCTGGCTCTTCTTGGTCGGGATGGTGGTGTTCTTCTCGATCAGCTTGGTGTTCACGCCGCCGAGCGTCTCGATTCCGAGCGAGAGGGGCGTCACGTCGAGCAGCAGGACGTCCTTGACCTCGCCCTTCAGCACTCCGCCCTGGATCGCCGCGCCGACCGCGACCACCTCGTCCGGATTGACGCCCTTGTGCGGCTCCTTGCCGAAGAGCTTCTTGACGCGCGCCTGCACCGCCGGCATGCGGGTCATGCCGCCGACCAGAACCACCTCGTCGATCTCCTTGGTCGAGAGGCCGGCGTCCTTGAGCGCGGTGACGCACGGGCCGTCGAGCCGCTCGAGCAGGTCGCTCACCAGCGCCTCGAGCTTCGCGCGCGAGAGCTTGATGTTGAGGTGCTTCGGCCCGGACGCGTCGGCGGTGACGAAGGGCAGGTTGATGTCGGTCTCGACCGAGCTCGAGAGCTCGATCTTCGCCTTCTCGGCCGCTTCCTTCAGCCGCTGCAGCGCCATGCGGTCGTTGCGCAGGTCGATGCCCTGGTCCTTTTTGAACTCGTCGGCCAGGTAGTCCATGATCCGCTGGTCGAAGTCCTCGCCGCCCAGGAAGGTGTCGCCGTTGGTCGACTTGACCTCGAACACGCCGTCGCCGACCTCGAGCACGGAGATGTCGAAGGTGCCGCCGCCGAGGTCGAAGACCGCGATCTTCTCGTCCTTCTTCTTGTCGAGCCCGTAGGCGAGCGCAGCGGCCGTCGGCTCGTTGATGATCCGCTTCACGTCGAGGCCGGCAATCCGCCCGGCGTCCTTGGTCGCCTGGCGCTGGCTGTCGTTGAAGTAGGCCGGTACGGTGATCACCGCCTCGGTGACCTTCTCACCGAGGTAGTCCTCCGCCGTCTGCTTCATCTTCTGCAGGATGAACGCCGAGATCTCGGCCGGGCTGTACTTCTTGCCCCGCGCTTCGACCCAGGCGTCGCCGTTGTCGCCGCGTACGATCCGATAGGGGAGAACCTTCATCGCCTTCTGGACTTCCGCGTCGTCGAAGCGACGACCGATCAGGCGCTTGATGGCGAAGATGGTGTTCTCCGGATTGGTCACTGCCTGGCGGCGCGCGATCTGCCCGGTGAGCCGCTCACCGTTCTCGGCAAAGGCGACCACGGACGGCGTGATCCGGCTGCCTTCCGAATTGGTGATGACGGCAGGGTCACCACCCTCCATGACGGCAACGCAGGAATTCGTCGTCCCGAGGTCGATTCCAATCACTTTGCTCATGTGTCCCTCTTTCGTCGCGCTCCCGAGAGGGGTGCGCGCCCGGGGGAATTAACCACGTTCGACCGAGAATCAACCCTCGGTCACGAATTCCTGTTCCTTCCCGGCGGGTGGTCGGTCTGGTTCCTGTCGGGGTTTTTCGCCACGGTGACCTGGGCGGCGCGCAGCAGGCGATCGTGCAGCGTGTAGCCGGGGATGCACTCCTGGACCACGGTGCCGGACGCTTGCTCGGAGGTCTCGACGTGTGCCAGCGCCTCGTGCCGTGCCGGATCGAAGGGGGCACCGGAGGCCTCGATCCGGCTGACGCCCGAGCGGCCGAGCACGTCCTTGAAGCTCGCCAGGACCATCTCGACGCCCGCGACGAGGGCCTCGAAGGCGTTGCCCGATTGCCCGTTCGACCTCTCGCGCACCGTCGCGGTCGCCGCCAGGGCGCGCTCGAGGTTGTCGACCACTGGCAGGAGGTCCCGGAGCAGGGGCTCGTTGGCGTAGCGCAGGGCGTCCGCCTTCTCACGCTGCATCCGGCGCTTGAAGTTCTCGAGCTCGGCGCGAACCCGCAGCAGCTGGTCCTCGTGCTGCTTGCTCTCTTCCTGGTAGGTGGCGATCTCGTGGCGCAGCCGCTCGATGGTCGCCGCGGCTTCCTCGGGGCTATCGGGGGTCCCCGAGTGCTCCCACGGGGGCTCCTCGGGAAGGTTCGAGCCTGGCGCGGCGTCCCGACGGGCGCCCTGGGCGCCGGGTGAGGCATCCTCTCCGGACGCGGCCGAACTCGTGCGTCGATCCATCACCATCGTTCCTCGCCTGTGTGCTGGTCTTCTCCGGGTCGCGCGCTCGGCGCCTTGGCCACGCAGCGGGCGTGCGGCCAGGCTAAGCACGCGATTTCGGTGTGTCAACGCAGAAACGCGGGTGGTAAGACCCGCTCGTGCGTATGGAGACGACGGGTGCAATCGTGCTCCGCACCCAGGACTACGGCGAGTCGGATCGGATCGTCACCGTGCTCTCGCGCGACGCGGGCAAGTTCGCCGGCGTCGCCAAGGGAGCCAAGCGGTCGCGCCGCCGTTTCCCGGGCTCGCTCGAGATCTTCGCGCACGTGCGGCTCGACTATCGCCATCGCGAGGGCGCCGAGCTTGCGTTCCTCGAACGCGCCGTGTTGGTCCGGCCCTGGCGATCGCTGCTGTGCTCCCTCGAACGCTATGCCGCGGCGAGCCACGTCGTGGAGGTGGCTGACAAGCTGACCGCCGAGCGCGAGGTGGGCGACGAGCTCTACCGTCTGGTCCTCGCCACGCTGGCCCGGCTCGACGCAGAGGAGCCGGGTCCGGCAACCCTCCGCCTGTTCGAGCTCGCGGCCCTCTCGGCTTGCGGCTACGGCCCCGAGCTCGGCACCTGTCGAACCTGCCGCCGGTCGCTCGATGCGCGCAGCGAGGCGGTACGGATCACGCCCCGCGCCGGTGGCGTCGTCTGCCGCGATTGCGCGGGCCGCGGCGAGGGCGGCGTGATCGTGTCGGCGGCCGCTCTCGGCGCGCTGCGTGGGCTGCAGGACGCGGTTGGCCGGGCGCTCGCGGCGGCGCGGCGCAACGGCTCGAGCGGGCTCGAGTCGGTCTATCAGCAAGAGGCGTCGTTCGTCGCTCCGGCGCAGCCGGCAGCCAGCGAGGTGCGGTCGGCGATCGCCGTGCTGCTCGAGCCTCACCTGCGTTCGCGGCTGCGGGTCCTCGAGCTCCTCGGGCCGATCTGGCGGCAGCCGGACTCCCGCTGAGCCACGCGCCCGGCTGGAGCTCAGGCGGCGCTCGCGCTCTGCGCGAGCTCGCCCGCGTACACCTCGGCGATCGGGGCGAAGCGGAACTCGCTCAGCAGGCGGTCGAGCTGGACCGCGAGGCGCCTGCGGCCGACGCCGTTGAAGAAGCGGATGTATGCCGGGGTGCCGTCGAGCTTGCCCGATTGCGGATCGATCTCCCAGGGGTGGGTGTACACGATCGCCGGGCCGACCTGCTGGTTGAAGCGGCGCAGATAGCGCCGGGTGAGCGAGAAGGGCAGGGCTCGCAGCACGAAGCCGCCGGCTGCAAAGGGCAGGTGGTGGCCGGTGGCGACTCGCGTCAGCGGCAGGGGAAACTCCCACAGGCCGCTCGGCAAGCGGAACGGACCGCAGTCGGGAGAGAGCGGCCGCGCCGCGCGCGACCAGCAGCTCAGCGGCAGGTAGCTCGAATCGTAGCGGAAGCCTTCCCCGGCCAGCGTATCGAGCGCCCAGAGGTCGGCGGAGCGTCGGATGAAGCAAGGGGCGCGAAAGCCCGTCACCGCGACCCCGGCGGCGTCCTCGACCATCGCGCGGGCACGGTGCACGTCCTCGCGAAACTCCTCGCGCGACAGCGCCGCGAGAGGCCGGTGGCGTAGCCCGTGGCAGGCGATCTCGTGGCCGAGCCCGACCGCCTCGCGCACCAGGCTCGCCGTCTGTCGGGTCGCGTCGCCGAGGACGAAGAGCGTGGCGCGCACGTCGTGCGCGGCGAAGATCTCGAGCAGGCGGCTCAGGTTGCGCGCGACCCTGGGCTCGATCCGGGCGAGCTCTTCCGCACGCGCCGGGCCCGCCGGCCGGCTCTCGTCGTGGAACCAGTCCTCGACGTCGACGCTCAACGCATTGGGTCGCGGCGCGTCTACTCGGGGTGTGCGCTCAAGCATTCGCGAAGGGCCGCGGCGAGTGTTTGCCGGGTGAACGGCTTTGTCAAATAGCCGTTCGCTCCCGCCTCTCGCGCTCTCTGGCGGTGCTTCTCGCTCGCCCGCGAGCTGCAGACGATCACCTGCAGGTCCTTCAGATGAGGATCGGCGCGGATCTCGTTCAGCAGCTCGTAGCCGTGCATGCGCGGCATCTCGAGGTCGGTGACCAGGACCTGGTAGCGGCCGAGGCGCAGCTTCTCGAGGGCGTCGCGCCCGTCGACCGCGGTGCGGGCCGTCAGCCCCTCCGCGGTGAGGAAGTGCTCGGCGAGCTTGCGCACGCTGATCGAGTCATCGGCCCACAGGACCGTTGCCTCGTCGATCGCCTTGACGGCGGGCTCGCCGCTCTCGCTGCGTATCGGGGCGGCGGCAGCGGTCCCGAGCAGGCTCGCAAGCCGGCTCGTATCCAGGACGAAGATCACCTGTCCGTCGCCGGCGAAGGTCGCGCTGGTCAGGAGCGCGTGCCCGGCGAACATCCGCCCGAGCGGCCGCACCACGGCCTCGCGCTGCGCCTCGACGCGCTCGACCAGGAGCGCGAGCCGCTGCTCGTCGCTGCGCAGGATCACCGCCACCACGGTGCCCACCGGCGGCGGCTCGCCCGCGATCGCCCACAGCGCGAGCGCCGGCATCTCGGCGTCGCCGAGATGCAGCAGGGTGTTGCCTGCGCTCAAATGCTCCGGCTCGACGTTGACGACGGTCTCGATCGGGCCCTGTGACAGGCCGTAGATCTGGGCGCCCACCCGCAGCAGAAGCACCTGGTCGATCACCGCCGTGATCGGCAACGTGAGGCGGAAGGTCGCACCCTGGCCGTCGATCGACTCGACCGACACGCTGCCGCGCAGCTGCGCCACCTCGCGGGCCACGACGTCCATGCCGACGCCGCGTCCGGCGAGGTCGTTGGCCTGCTCCTGCGTCGAGAAGCCCGGCCGGAAGATGAGCTGGGAGAGCTCCTCGCGGCTCGCGGTCGCGTCGGACGGGATCAGCCCGAGTCGTTCGGCCTTGGCTCGAATGGCGCCGAAGTCGAGCCCGCGGCCGTCGTCGCGGACCAGGATCGCGACGCTGCCGTGGCGTTGCTCGGCGAGGATGTCGATCCGGCCGGTCTCGGACTTGCCGCGCTCGCGCCGCTCCCCCGGCAGCTCGATGCCGTGCGAGACGGAGTTTCGCACCAGGTGCAGGAGCGGTCCGTAGAGCGACTCGATGAGCGAGCGGTCGAGCTGGACCTCGCCTCCGGCGAGGCTCATCTCGATCTGGTTCCCGACCTGGCGCGTCGCCTCGCGCACCGGACGCTGCAGGCGGCGATACAGGGTCTCGAGCGAGAGCAGGCGCATGCCGGTGATCGCTCGCTGCAGGCTCGAGGTGACCTTCGAGATCTGGCGCGTCTCCTCGCCGAGGTTGTCGATCAGCTTGCCGAGCTGGTCGACGATCTCGCCCGCGTCGGCGGCGAGCTCGACCAGCGTGCGCGCCAGCACGTTCGAGTCGTCGTACTTGTCGAATTCGAGATCGGTGAACTCGCCCGGCCGGGTTTCCTGCTCCGCGGGAGCGTGCGCGGTCGCGGCTCCGTTGGCGTTGAACTCCGACGTTCCGCGGAATCCCTCGATGGTCTCGTTGAGACGGAGCTTCGACAGGTTGAGCTTGTCCTTGAGCTCGTGGACGAGGTTCATCGTATCGTCCATCCGCGTGCGGCTCACGACCAGCTCGCTCACCCGGTTCATGAGCAGGTCGAGGCGGCTCGCGTGGATGCGCACGATGCCGGCGTCGGCCTCGGTCGCAAAGCCAGCCGGCGCCGCCGTCTCTGCGCTCGCCGGCTCGGCGCGCACCGGCTCCGGCAGCGCGCTCGGGACGGCGGCGGAGGGATCGGCCGCGATCTCCTCGGGCGCTGGCTGGCCCGCCTCGACGGCGAGCAGCTGGGCGACCTGATCATCGACGTCGTCCAGGATGCGGTGCGTGTGGCTGACGCCGCGCGCCTCGGCGATCAGCCCGGCGACCGAATCGACCAGGCGCAGCAGGAGCTCGACCACCGCGTTCGGATTGACTACCAGCCGGCGCTCGAGCACTCCGTCGAGCAGCGTCTCGCCGGCATGGAGCTGGTGGCTGATGCGCGTGCAGCCGACCGCTGCGGCCGCGCCCTTGAGCGTGTGGAAGTGGCGGAACAGCACGCGGAGCTGGTCGTGGTCCTGCGGATTGCGCTCCAGACGCAGCAGCGCGGTCTCGGATGCGTCGAGCGCCTCGCTCGCGTCGATCGCGAAGGCCTGCATGATCTCGGGCTCGACGGGCGGGCTCGTGGCCGCGTGGTCGTCGTGCGGAGCGGTCGATTCGTCGGCCTGCGGGGGAATGCCTTCCTGATCGGACGGGGTCGTGGGGACCTCTTCGTCGTCATCGATCGAGCTCGCGCGCGCCGCCTGCAACGCCAGGTCGAGTGCCTCGGTCGGCGGATCGAGCTCGGCGGCGCGGAAGAGCTCCATCAGCGGCTCGGCGACTCCGCGGAAGAACTCCGGCCGCAGCGGCAGGAGCGACGGATCGTCCTCGGGCCCCTCGAAGACCTCTTCCAGAGCGAGTGCCGTCGTGCGCAGGTTCTCCATGCCGACGGTCGCCGCGCTGCCCTTGACGGTGTGGAACACCCGCCCCAGGTCGGCGCACGCGTCGGCTTGCTCGGCCGGGTCGAGCAGCCGGGCGAGCAGGTCGGGCACCTCCGCGAGGATGTCCTTCAGCTCGCCGAGGAACGTCTCGACCAGGGATGCGGCGAGGTCGGGGTCGAGCTGATCGAGCGAGGAGGAATCGCCGTCCTCGAGTCCCTCGGCTTCGCCGGCTTCGCCCGTCCCGGAGGTCGCGGCGGGCGCGACCTCCCCTGCGGGTTCGTCCTCCTCGAACTCGGGGAGCTCGGAGCTCGCCGCCAGCTCGGCCTCGACGGAGCTCAGGAGCGACTCGCGCTGCGCCGGCTCGAACATGCCGAGGAGCTCCGAGAGCAGCCTCTCCTGGTTCGCGGCCCGGCGGTCGAGGCAATCGTCGAGCATGCGCTGCGCGGGATCGAGAGCGGCGAGCGTCGCGGTCACCAGCGAGCGTGCGGCCTCGCGGTTGCGGCTGGCCTGCGACGCCGCGGTCTCGAGCGCAATGCGCAGGACGGCGCCGGCGCGGCTCAGGCTCGGGAACTCGACCATCGCCGCCGTGCCCATCAGCGCATGCCCGTGCGCCGCCACCTCGCGAAGCTCGGCGCCGTCACCAGGGTCGGCTTCGAGCCGCGTGAGCTTGGAGACCATCTGGTCGAGCAGGCGACGCGCGTCGTCGCGGAACAGGTCGCGGATCGCGTCGAGGCTGAACACCGGCGCGGCGCTCGAGCCCGGCCGAGGGCCCGACGAGTCGCCGGGGGGTGATCCTTTTCCCGGATCGCTCTCTGCCATGTCGCTGCCCATTATCCCCGCTGCGCGTCCGGGCGGCCGGCTAGGTATGGAACTGCCCGATCTGAGAGGTGAGCTGGTCGGAGACGCTCATCAGCTCGTTGGTCGTACGCCGGGCCTGGTCGCTCGACTGCTGGACGTTGCGCGCGAACTCGGCGATGCCCGCGACCGTCTCGGCAAGCTTGCTCGAGATCGCGACCTGCTCCTCGGCCGCGCCGGTGATCTCCTGCACGAGGCGCGTGCCGTCGGCGGCGGCCGAGAGGATCCTCTTCAGCGCCTGGCCCGCCTGCGAGGCTGCCGCGGACTGGATCTCGAGGCGCTCGCCGTGACGTTCCATGCCGCCGACCGCTTCGTTGATGTCCGACTGGATGCCGGCGATGACGCGCTCGATCTCCTTGGTCGCGGCCGCGGCGCGCTCGGCGAGCTTTCGAACCTCCTCGGCGACGACCGTGAAGCCCTGGCCGTGCTCCCCGGCGCGCGATGCTTCGATCGCGGCGTTGAGCGCCAGCATGTCGGTCTGGGCCGACATCTTGGAGATCGTCCCGATGATCGCCGAGATCTGCATCGAGCGCTCGCCGAGACGCTTGATCTTGACGGTCGCCGCGCGGGTCTCGCGCTGCAGGCCGTCCATTCCCGAGGCGACGTCGCTGACCGCCGTCTGCGCCATGCGCCCGGCTTCCTCGCCGCGCCGGACCGACTCGAGCGTCGCCCGGCAGTTCTGGACGACGCGGTCGCACGCCGCCGTGAGCGTCTTCAGCGAGCCGCTGGTCGCTCCGATGTCGCGCGTCTGCGTGGCGGCTCCCTGGGAGAGCTGCTCGGCCGAGGTGCGGATCCGATCCGCCGAGGTCACCACCCGCCCCGACGCGCTCTTGAGCGTGTTCACCAGCGTGGAGACGTTCTCCAGCATCAGATTGAGAGCATGTCCGACGTTGCCGAGGGTGCCGTCGACGGCGCTGGCGCGCTGGGTCAGGTCGCCGCCCGAGGCTTCCGCCACGACGCCGACCAGGCGCTCCACCTCGCGCTGCAGCCGCTCGGTCTCCTGCTCGCTCCGTCCGAGCGCGTTCAGACGATCGTCGAGCAGGCGGTTGATCGCCTCGGCGAGGTCGCCGACCGCGCCCTTCTGCTTGACCTCGAGGCGGGCGCGACGGTCGCCGTGCTGGACCCGCCGCACCACGTCGGAGAGCTCGGCGAGCCGGCCAGCGAACTGCTGCCAGAGACGTCCGCCCAGACCCCAGCCCGCGACCGCGGCGGCGAGCGCGACCAGGACCAGGATGATCAGCAGGGGCTGGAGCGGCGCGAGCGCCTCGCCCGCCTGCATCTCGGCGGCAATCGCCCAGTGCAGCTCGCCGAGCGAGAGCGGCGTGTAGGCGCCGAAGATCGGACCGTCCGCGGTTGCGAAGTCGCCGCTCGCGGGATGCCCCCCGAGGGCTCCCTTGACCGGCCCGGACGACCAGGTCGCGAGGGCGACGGGGCTCGGAGCGTACTTGAGCAACGGCAAGTCGCTCGCATTGGCCGCGAGGTACTGGTCGCGATGCTCGAGGAACTCGCGCGGTGAGCTGCGCAGCGTGAGGTCGTTCCCTACCGCTACCAGGTCGCCGGTAGCGCCGAGGCCGATCCTGCCCCAGGGGTCGGGTCCGGTGCGCGACATGAGCGCGTCGTCGACGCGGTCGACGCCGATGGCAACTGCGAGCACGCCGATGCGCTCGAGGCCGTCGAACAGGGGTGTGGAGGCGTACAGCACCGGCTTGTCGGCGTAGGCTTCGGCGCGATCGAAATCGGTGAGCCGGACCACGCCGCGCTCGCGCGCCTCGGCGGCGTTCTTGGCCGCCAGGGCGAGGCCGCTCGACTTGTACGGCCCGTTGCGCAGTGCGGTGAAGGTGTCCGGCGTCTTGGCGGAGCTGTACACCACGTGGCTCGAGTCGGAGTCGATCAGGAGCACGTTCAGCCAGCCGTTGCGGCGCGCCGTCGCCTCGAGCCAGGGGTGGTACTTGATGTGCACGCGGGTGTAGCTGCTGCCGTCCTTGCTGTCGCCGAGGCGATACTTCTCGCTGTCGTCGAACCGGTTCTGCGCGAGGTAGAGCGCCTGCAGGATCACCGGCGCGTCCTTGATCACGTTGCGGTCGTTGCTCGGATAGAGCTCGGAGCGGGGGACCGTCGTCCCGCGGGCGATTGCGAGCTTGGGCAGGAACTGGCCGTCGTAGAAGCGCGCGAGGGTCGAATCGTAGGCTTCGAGCTTGCTCCCGTCGCGGCCCGCGAGCTCGTCGGGGGCCTTGCGGAAGGCGTCACGGAACTCGCGCAGGGCGCTCGCCGTGCGCGGATCTTCCGAGAGCTGGGCGGTATCGTTGGTCAAGTTGCCGAGCATCGTGGCGAGGTCGCGCCGCGCCGTCTCGCTGATCGCCTCGAGACGGTCGATCGTGCTCGTCGCGAGCATGTGCCGCGAGGTGACGTAGGCCGCGGCGCCCACCGCGGCGGCGAGGAGGGCGGAAACCAGCGCCAGACGCCATGCTCCGGCGCGACCGGGCTCGGTCGTGTCCTTGCGCCGCGCGGCGACCATCTTCTTCTTCGCGGCGGCGATCGGCTTCGGTTGTGCCACCATTGCCCTACCCCCCCTCACTGACCTCTCCACCCCTCGATCCCCCCGGAGTGGGGCGTGCCTCGGGCGCGGCGCTCGAGAGCTGCAGGGGCGCCGCCGCCCGCGCCTGCCGGCGAAACGCGGCGGCGATCTCCCCGACCACGGCCGCCACCAGTCGTTCCCCATCGAGAACGACGATGTTCTGCTGATTGCGGGTCATCCGGCCGCGCACCAGAGCCTGGCGCTCGCGCTCGGCCGGCGTCAGCCGGTCGATTTCCCATGGCGGGATGTGCCGGATGTCGACGACCAGGTCGACGACGGCGGCGAAGCTGATGTCGGTCCCGCCGAACAGAAGCCAGGCGTCATGGCGCTCCGGCGACGTGCTCTCGACGCCGAGGAAGCGGTCCAGGTTGACGAGCGGGATCACCTCGCCGCGCAGGTTGAAGGCGCCGATCAGCTCGGCCGGCGCCTGCGGAACCGGCGTGTAGCTCCGGGTGTGCAGCACCTCTCGCGCCGACTGCGTCGAGACCGCGAACTCGCCGTCGGCGCGACGGAAGATGCAGTAGTCGCTACGCAGGCCGGGGCGTCTCTCGATCGGGCCGCGTGCCGTCTGTGCCTTCGCTTCTGCGCTCATCGCGCGTCCTCACCCCTCGCGCGCATCGCCTCAGTTCCCGAGAGTCACGACCTCGAGATCGCTGGCCAAGGCAGGGGCCTCGGCCGGGACTGTCTCGATCAGCAAGGCGCGCAGCATGTCTTTCAGATCGCCCGGATTGTCGATTCGCTTGAAGAAGCTCACCCCCGTTGCCTCGCCGACCCCGCCGCCCGGGGCATCGAGCGCGATCACCTTCTGACTCGAGCCCGGACTCCCGGCGAGGGCGGCTCGTGCACCCTCGCGGATCTCGCCCAGGGTCCCCATCGCGATCAGCACCCAGGCGGGCTCGAGCAGGCGGACGAGAAAGGGGAGCTGCGCGAAGCCCGACTCGATGACCAGGGCGCGACCCGCGGCGCTCGCCACCTCGTCGGACAGCACCGCGTGCAGCGGATGATCGGGCGGGCAGGCGGCGACGATCCGCGGCAGGCTCGGCAGCCCGATCTCCCGCGGCAGGCTCGAGGCGAGGGTGAGGGCAGCGGCGCAGAGCGCGCGGTGCGCGTCGAGCAGGGTTGCAGCGATGTTGGCGAACGAGCCGTCGTCGCGCAGCCGGTAAGGCACCAGGGACTCGCCGCGCAGGTGCTGATCGACGTCGGCCATGCGGTCGACCAGGCTGCGCAGCACCGGCCCCAGCCGCCGCGCCTCGACGCCGTCCTGCATCGTGAGGGTGTCCTCGAGCTGGCCGAGGAGGCTCGTGAAGGTCTCGTCGGTCGAGCCGGCGAGCAACTTGACGCTGGCCCGGACCGCGGCGGCGAGCGCTTCCGGCCGCGGCAGCAGGGACTTTCCCGCCATCGGCTCGGGCTTCGCGGCGCTCGGAGTGACCGGCGCCCCTCCCGAGCGAGCGAGCGCGTTGGCGACGATCGCCGTCACCACCTGCGGCTTGAAGGGCTTGGTGATGTAGCTCACCACGTTCTGCGCATCCTGGTAGGCCTGGCGCACCGAGGCTCCCTTGGCCGAGACGAGGATCACCGGGGTGTGCGCCGTGACCGGCATCGACGCGAGCGCGGCGCAGATGTCGGGGCCGCGCATGTCGGGCAGGACGTAGTCCAGCAGCACCAGATGGGGATCGAACTCCGCGGCCTTGGCGATGCTCTCGCGGCCGTCGGCCGCGAACTCCACCTCGTAGCCCTGCGGCTTCAAGATGAACTCGAAGGCGCGCCGGATGGTCAGGCTGTCGTCGACGACCAGGATGCGTTGCGGATTGCTCATGCGTGCTCAGTGCCCGCGCGCCATCGCCGGGCTCGGCGGTTCGGTTGCGGCGGCCGTTCCGGCGTGCGCGAGGGCGCGCGGATCGAGCAGGAAGTAGGGCTCGCGATCGATCATCAGGAGGAAGCAGAGCGGCTCGCCGTCGACGTCACGCAAGCGAGTCGGGATCGCCGGGGTCGAGCCGAGCGACAGCTCGCGGATGCCCAGCGAGGCGTCGCTGCCGAAGCCGATCGGTCCGGCCGGCGTGCGGACGACCAGGACCTGCTTGCGCGTGGTTCCCGGCTCGCGCGCCACCCCGATCAGATCGCACCAGTCGACCAGCGGGGCGGGCCGGCCCCCAGGGTGCGTCGCCGGAGCGGCGCCGCCCGCGTCGTGCGTTTCCTCGATCGCATCGAGCGGGATCGCGACACGGCAGCCGTCGACGAGTGAAACCATCACCCGGACGCCATCTGCGCGGTAGGCTGCGCCGGCATCCGGAATGCCCGAGACCATCAATCCCCCCAGCTCCCGAAAAGAGAAAGTGAACCGCTGCTACCGTGCCTTCTTGGTCTGCCCGTGCCTTCGGTTGCCGCGGCGGAAAACTTTAGGAACGACGCGCGTTCTGCGGCGTTTCGCAGGCGCAGTTCCGGGTCAAGATCGGGGTCCCGCGAGCCGATGAAGAAGTGTGTCTCGCGCGCCCGGCGTGAGACGGGAGACAGCATGTTGATTCCAGCCGACAGCGCCGCCACAACCACGCCGACCAGCCAAGCCCTGAGCCTGACGGCGCCGGCCGAGAACGGACGTGATCCGGGGAGCCGATCGGGTGGTTCGTCACCGCTCGGTCTCTCGCTGCGGCTGGTCCGCGAGCTCCTCGCAGCCGACCGCAGCGCCGATCAGCGCGGCGAGGATCTGCCGGCACGGAGCGCGCGTCTGCTCGGGGCGACGCTCGGGGCGCTGCGCCTGGCGGTGGGCGCGATCCTGCGTCGCGATCCTGGCGACGGCCGGCCGAGCCTGCTCGCGAGCAGCAACTGGCCCGAGGGCGCGGCCGAGCTCTCGACTGACCTGCCCGGCGCGCCGGGCGGGCTCCAGGCACTGGCGGCACGCGCGCTCGAGGAGCACCGGATCTTCGTCGTCGGCTCGAGCGAGAAGGGACTGTTCAGCGCCGTGCTGAGCGACACGGTGCACGCATCCTGGGCCGTCATCCCGCTCTTCGACCAGGGGGCGCCCGTCGGCGCCTTGCTGGTTGCCCTGCGCCGCGGCGGGCTGGTCAAGTCGACGAGCATGCGCGCCCTCGCCCCTGGCTTCCACCTGCTCGGCGTCCTGCTCTCCGCCGGTCGCGCCCGGAATGCCCCGAGCGCCGAGCGCGCCCCCGAGGCGACCGACGCCGACCACGAGAGGCACTCGCTCGAGATGCAGGAGATGGCGGTGCGCCTGCGCGACGCGGAGGAAGCCGTCCGCCTGGCCGAGGAGCGGGAGTCGAGCAAGGGGGCCCAGCTCCGCTCCGAGATCGAGAGCAACAAGACCCGGATCGCCGAGCTCGAGGCCGGCGTCGCGCAACGCGCGATGGAGCTGAACCGCCGGCTGAGCGAGGATGAGGTGCGCGCCCGGATCGAGAGCGCCTGCGCCGACCGCGACCGA
>Ga0187765_10000429_pt1 | contig 15425 bp, 16 predicted proteins | sample 0216_QUI02_MP05__3_FD_133018 | JGI IMG/M metagenome (GOLD analysis project Ga0187765, IMG submission 133018) | Tropical peat soil microbial communities from peatlands in Department of Meta, Colombia - 0216_QUI02_MP05_10_MG | ecosystem: Environmental > Terrestrial > Soil > Wetlands > Peat ...
GCCAACGTGGCGGAGGCCCTGGAGCGCCTCGGGGCGGGCCTGGCCGACGTGGTGCGCACCCGGATGTTCGTCACCGACATCTCCCGCTGGCAGGAGTACGGCCGCGCCCACGGCACGGCGTTCGGCGACGTCCGGCCCGCCACGTCGATGATCCAGGTCGCGGCCCTGATCGACCCCCGGATGCTGGTCGAGGTCGAGGCCGACGCCTACAAGCCGGGCGTCGGTGGGGCATGAACCATTCGCCGATTCGGATTGCTGCCCTCATAGGGGCAGGAAAGTGAACCAGTCACGAAAGTACGGCCTGGGGCGGCGGCGGTGACGGTCGCGGTGCGGGTCATCCCGTGCCTGGACGTGGACGCCGGGCGGGTGGTCAAGGGCGTCAACTTCCGCGATCTGCGCGACGCCGGCGACCCGGCCGAGCTGGCCGCCGCCTACGACGCCGAGGGCGCCGACGAGCTGGTATTCCTCGACATCACCGCGTCGTCCAGCGGCCGCGCCACCATGGATGAGGCGGTCAGCCATACCGCCGGGCAGGTGTTCATCCCGCTCACGGTCGGCGGCGGCGTGCGCAGCGTGGCCGACGTGGACCGGCTGCTGCGGGCCGGCGCGGACAAGGTCTCGCTGAACACCGCGGCCATCGCCCGGCCGGAACTGCTGGCCGAGGCGGCGGGCCGGTTCGGCTCGCAGTGCGTGGTGCTGTCGGTGGACGCCCGCCGGGCGACCGGGGGCGGCGCCTCACCTCCGAGCGGGTTCGAGGTGACCACCCACGGCGGCCGCCGGGGCACCGGCATCGACGCGGTCGAGTGGGCCACCCGCGCGGCCGGGCTCGGCGTGGGCGAGATCCTGCTCAACTCGATGGACGCCGACGGCACCAAGGCCGGATTCGATCTCGAGCTGATCCGGGCGGTCCGGGCCGCGGTCACCGTCCCGGTCATCGCCAGCGGCGGGGCTGGCCAGCTGGCCCATTTCCCGCCCGCGGTCGAGGCGGGCGCCGATGCGGTGCTGGCCGCCAGCGTGTTCCACTTCGGCGAGCTGCGCATCGCCGAGGTGAAGGACGCGCTGCGCGCCGCCGGGCAGCCGGTCAGGTAGCGGCCGCGGCCATGGCCGCGCCGACGATGCCCGCGTCGTTCTGCAGCTTGGCCGGCACGACCCGGCCCCGCACGCTGGTCAGCATCGGGATGAACTTGTCGCCCTTCCGGCTGATGCCGCCGCCGATGATGAACAAGCTGGGCCAGATGAGGGCTTCCACATGCTTGAGGTAGTCGTCGACCCGGCTGGCCCACTTCTCCCAGCTCAGGTTGTGCTCTTCCCGCGCCCGTTCCGAGGCGCGCTCCTCGGCATCCTTGCCATGGATCTGGATATGGCCGAGTTCGGTGTTCGGCACCAGCTCGCCGTCGGCGAACAGCGCGCTGCCGATCCCGGTGCCGAAGGTCAGCATGAGCACCGTCCCCCGCTCCCCGGCACCGGCCCCGAACTTCATCTCGGCCAGCCCGGCCGCGTCGGCGTCGTTGAGCATGCTGACCGTCCGCCCGGCGGCCTTGCCGAGCAGTGCCTGCGCGTCCAGCCCGACCCAGGCCGGGTCGAGGTTGGCCGCCGACCAGGTGACCCCGTCGATCACCACCCCCGGGAACGTGATACCGGCCGGCCCGGTCCAGCCGAAGTCCGCCACCAGCCCCTTAACGGCGTCCGCGACCGGTCGCGGCAGCGCGGGCCGGGGGGTGGGAACCTTGATCCGCGGGGCGGTGAAGGTACCGGTGGTGACGTCCACCGGAGCCGCCTTGATCCCCGAACCCCCGATGTCGATTCCGAGCACATCCACCTGGCACGCTCCGCTCCATCCGCGTCCGCCGGGACGCCGCCCACCCCTGACGGTGATCCTGCCACAGTCGGGGACCGGATCCGCCGGCCCGGGGCCGGGGCGGATCCCGGCCGGCCCGGTGGCGCACGTCCTCGCCGGGCCTGGGCGGCGGCCGATCCCGCCGCCGGGGATTGGGCTGGGCGGCTACTGTCGTTCACGGCCGCGTCACCGTCAGCGGCAAGACTGCCGTGACCCGGCCCAGGGAGGGTGTGGCAGGTGGAACGCGTGGTGGTGGTCGGGGGCGGCGTGCTCGGGATGATGCACGCGCTGGAGGCCCGCCAGCACGGCTGCCACGTCATTCACCTTGAGCGTGAGCCCGTCCCGCGCGGCGCGAGCGTCCGCAACTTCGGGCTGATCTGGGTGAGCGGCCGCGCCCCGGGCGCCGAGCTGGACCTCGCGCTGCGGGCCCGGGCCCGGTGGGCGCAGATCGCGGTGCAGGTGCCCGGCACCGGCTTCCGCGCCGTCCCGTCGCTCACCCTGGCCAGCGACGAGGCCGAGCTTGGCCTGCTCAAGGAGGCCGCGTCGCTGCCCGACGCCGGACTGCGGGGATATGAGCTGCTCGGGCCCGACGACTGCCGGGCGGTCAACGCCGCGCTCCGGGGGGAGTTCACCGGCGGGCTGCTGGGCGGCCGCGACGCCATCGTCGAGCCCCGCCAGACGCTGGGGGCACTGCGCGCCCACCTGGCGTCCAGCCCGGACGGCTACACCTGGCTGCCGGGCCGGGAGGCGGTCGAGATCGCCCCCCACGCCGTCCGCGACCACACGGGCACCTGGCATCACGGCGACCTGGTCGTCCTGTGCCCCGGCGCCGCGCACAGCGGGATCGCCGGGCCGCACCTGGCCACCTGGGACCGCCCGCCGGTGCGCCGGGTGCGGCTGCAGATGATGCAGACCGCGCCGTTCCCGGCCCGGCTGACCACCTCACTGGCCGACGGCGACTCGCTGCGCTACTACCCGGCCTACGACCTGCCCGGCCGTGGCCGGCTGCGGCCGCAGTCCCCGGTCGCGGCCAGGACCAGGGCCCAGCTGCTGCTGGTCCAGCGGCTCGACGGCGGGCTCACCGTCGGCGACACGCACGAATATGACGAGCCGTTCGCCTTTGACGTGGACGAGGACGCCTACGATCACCTGCGCGAGCGGGCGGAGGCGCTGCTGGGCGCGGCGCTGCCGCGCGTCCAGCGGCGGTGGGCCGGTGTCTACAGCATGGTCACCGGGGATGACCTGTACCACGCCTCGCGGCCCGCGCCCGGCGTGGTGCTGGTCACCGGGCCGGGCGGGCGGGGGATGACCTGCGCGCCAGCCATCGCCGAGGAGACTTTCGCCCGCGCACCGTCCGCCGCCGAGGAGAGCTGATGGAACTGATCACGATCGCCTGCCTGGACATGGCCGGCACCACCGTCGCCGACGACGGCGGCGTGCTCACCGCCTTCGCGGCCGCGATCGAACGCGGCGGGCTGGCGCAGGGAACGCCCGCGCACGACCTGGCCATGCAGACCGCCCGGGTGACCATGGGCCAGTCCAAGATCGAGGTGTTCCGGCAGATCTTCGGGGACGAGGCGGGCGCGCAGCGCGCCAACGCGGCGTTCGAGGAATGCTACGCGGCGGCGGTCGCGGCGGGCGGGGCCGAGCCGGTGCCGGGCGCGGCCGAGGTGATGACCAGCCTGGCCCGGGCGGGCATCCGGGTGTGCCTGGCCACCGGGTTCTCCCCGGCCACCAGGGACGCCATCATCGACACGCTCGGCTGGTGGCCGCTGATCGACCTGGCCCTGTCACCCGCCGACGCCGGACGCGGCCGCCCGTGGCCGGACCTGCCGCTGACCGCGCTGCTCCGGCTGGGCGGCGGGGCCGTCAGCGAGCTCGCCGTCGTCGGCGACACCCCCAGCGACATCGAGTCGGGCCGCCGGGCCGGGGCCGGCCTGGTGGCCGGCGTGCTGACCGGCCGGGCGAGCCGGGAGGAGCTGGAGGAGGCCAAGGCGCCGGTGATCCTCGACTCGGTCGCCGACCTGCCCTCGCTGCTCGGGCTGGGCGCCTGATCCCGGCGGGCGGCCGGCGCCAGCCCTCACGACCGCCCGGCCACCTGCACCGGCGAGCCATCCAGGCTGACCTGGACCGACGCCCCCGGCGCCAGCTGGTCCGCGGTGGCGCTCGGCACGTCCACCTGCACGGTCACGTCGCCGGACAGCAGGACGCTGATCCGGGTCACCGACCCGAGGAAGGTCCGGCTGGTGACGATGCCGTTGCCGCCGGCGATGGCGGCGATGCGCAGGTTCTCCGGCCGGACCAGCACGTCCACGGGGCCGGCCGGCACGTCGGCGCAGCCGGCCTGGACATCGGTCACGGTGCCCAGCGCGGTGGCCTGGCCGCCGCTGCTGAGCTCGCCGGGGATCCGGTTCATCGTGCCCACGAACTCGGCGACGAACGCGGTGGCCGGGCGGGTGTAGAGCTCGGAGGGGACGGCGATCTGCTCCAGCATGCCGTCCTTCATGACCCCGACCCGGTCGGCCATGGACAGCGCCTCCTCCTGGTCGTGGGTGACGAACAGGGTGGTGATGCCCAGCCGCTGCTGGAGTGAGCGGATCTGCTCCCGCAGCTGCAGCCGGACCTTGGCGTCGAGGGCGGACAGCGGCTCGTCCAGCAGCAGCACCCGCGGCTCGATGGCGAGCGCCCGGGCCAGGGCGACCCGCTGCTGCTGGCCGCCGGACAGCTGGTGCGGGAACTGGCCGGCCTGGGCGGCCAGCCCGACCAGCTCGAGCAGCTCGTGGGCGCGGCGGCGGCGGCCGGCCGTGCCCATCTTGCGCATCCGCAGGCCGAAGCCCACGTTGTCCAGCGCGGACATGTTGGGGAACAGGCTGTAGCTCTGGAACACCATGCCCATGTCGCGCTTGGCGGCCGGCACCGGCGCGATGTTCTTGCCGTCCACGGTCACCGTGCCGCTGTCGGCGGTCTCGAACCCGGCCAGGATCCGCAGCGCCGTGGTCTTGCCGCAGCCGGACGGGCCGAGCAGCGCGACGAGCTCACCGGGCGCGATGTCCAGCGACAGCCCGTTCAGCGCGCGCACGGTGCCGAACGACCGGCTCACCTTCTGCATGCTGACCGGCGCCCCGCCGCTGGCGGGCCGGCCGCCAGTGGCGCTCGCCGTGGTGCCGGAGCTGATGTTGGTCGCCTCCACGATTCCCCCTGCCTTACCGGACGGTCCGCCGGACCGAGAACAACTCGACCTGGCCGCCGCCGCCGCGGCGCGACCGCCTGCTGGCCAGCGTGACGATCAGCATCAGGAAGAACCAGGTCACGAACAGCGCCAGCAGCGAGGCGGCGGTCGACACCGGGCCGCTGGTCTGGTCGAACGCGACGATCCACACCGGGAACGTCTGGTACAGGTCGAGGCTGGCCATGGTGAACTCGCCGAGCACCAGCGCGACCGTGAGCACCGTGGCCGACAGCAGCGCGGTGCGCAGGTTCGGCAGGATCACCCGCCACAGCGTGGCCGGCCAGCGGGCGCCGAGCGAGCTCGCCGCGTCGACCAGGGTCCGCAGCTCCAGCGCCCGCAGGCCGGCGTCGAGCGCCCGGTAGGCGAACGGCATGGCCAGGATCACGTACACCAGGCCGAGCAGGTAGGGCGTGCTCTTCAGGAAGCCCGGGGAGACATCCAGGACGCCGACGATGAGCACGACCGGCGGGATGACGATCGGCAGGATCGTGATCGACTCGAGCAGCCGGCGCAGCCGCGGGAGCCGCAGGTGCACGTAGATGGTTGTCGGCACCATTAGCACCAGGGTCAGTACGGTGGTCATGACCGCGAGCTTCAGCGACAGGATCAGCGCGTCGGAGAAGCCGGTCTGGTGCACCACCTGGCCGAAGCTGGCGATGCCCGCGAAACGCAGCGCCGCGTACAGCGGGATCAGGAAGTAGACGCCGGTGAGGACCAGGATGACCCAGCGCCACACCGGCACCGGCCGCCGCCTCCGCGGGCGCGGAGGCGCTGCCTCCTCGGCCAGCTCGTCGCTGATTATTGCAGCCATCGCGCCGCCCTCCGCTGCAGCAGTGCGTAGAACACCATGAGCACCGCGATGATGAGCACCATGCCCAGGCCGAGCGCCTTGCCGACGTTCTGCTGGCCCGCCAGCACGTTCCCGTTGAGGAACGACCCGATCTGGATCGCCGTCAGCGGGATGGTCCCGCTGGTCAGCGCCTCGGCCGTGGCGTAGGCGGAGAACGCGCTGCCGAACAGCAGCAGCAGGCAGCCGAGGAAGGACGGCATGAGCACGGGCCCGCCGATGTACCGCCAGTAGTGCCAGGTGCTGGCGCCCATGTTCTGCGCGGCCTCCCGCCAGGCCGGCCGCAGCCCTTCGAACGCCGGCAGGATGATGAGCACCATCAGCGGGATCTGGAAGTACAGGTAGACGAGCGCGACGCCGCCGAGGTCGTAGAGGTTGAACCCGCCGTCGGTGTAGGGGTTGAAGCCGATGTCGGTGAGCCAGCGGGTGGCGATGCCGGTCGTGCCGAGCGTGGCGATGAACAGGAACGCGAGCGGCACCCCGCCGAAGTTGGCGAAGGTCCCCGAGGCGGTGATGGTGACCCGGCGCAGCAGCGCGCCGCGGCGGGCGGTGAAGATCGCGTAGCCGATGAGGAGCCCGAGGATGCCGGGCACTATCGAGGTGATCAGCGACAGCTCCGCCGTGATGATGAAACCGTGCAGGTAGATGCCGTGGGTCGCGATGCTGATGTTGCTGAGGGTGAACTTGCCCGTGTCCGGGTTCTGGAAGGCCCCCACCGCGATCGCGATGGCCGGCAGGCCGAGCCCGAGCAGCACGTAGACGAAGAACGGCACCACCCCGGCCAGGGTCCAGGCACGGTGCAGCACAGATGGCAGGCCCCGCCGGGGGCTGGCCCCGGGATCCGAGGTGGATCCCGGGGCCGCCGCCGGAGCGGCTTTCGCCGTCATGCTGCTAGCCGATCACGCTCGACCACTGCTGGGCGACCTTGGCCTCGGCCGCGGACTCCTGCGCCTGGGTCGGGAAGTTGAGCCCGCCCGCCGGGGCCGCCGGCAGCGCCGCGTTGGCCGTCTTGTCCACCGTGCCGTTGCTGATGAGCGTCTGCAGCTCGATCGGGCGGGCCTTGCCCTGCAGCCACAGGTTCTGCCCGGTGGTCGAGTACAGGTACTCCTCCCACAGCCTGGCGCACGCCGGGTCGGGGGCCGTCTTGCTGATGGCCTGGCTGTAGTACGCCGCGTAGTGCCCGTCGGTCGGGATCACGATCTTGAAGCTGGGGACGACGCTCTGGATCTCGGAGGCGAGCAGGTAGTCCCACCAGACCACGATCGGGGTCTGGCCGCTCTGCACGGTGGTCGGGCCGGCCGTGACCGGCACGAAGTTGCCGACCTGGTGCAGCTTCTTGAAGTACAGGATGCCCGGCTCGATGTTGGACAGTGAGCCGCCGTTCGCCAGGGCGGACGCGTAGACGGCGGAGAAGGCCGCGCTGGCCTGGGTCGGGTTGCCGTTGATGGCGACCTGGTTCTTGTAGATGGGCTTCAGCAGGTCCTTGAACGACGTCGGCGGGACCTTGACCTTGGAGGAGTCGTAGCCGATCGCCACGTAGCCGCCGTAGTCGTCATACCAGCTGGCGTCGGACGCCTTGGAGTTCGCGGGGATGGCGCTCCACGTCGTCACCTTGTACGGGGCGAGCAGGCCCAGCTGGTCGGCCTTGATCGCGAAGGCGGTGCCCATGTCCAGCACATCCGGCGCGCGGCTCTGGCCCTTGAGCTGCTGCATCGCGTTGATCTCATCCTGGCTGGAACCATCGGGGTTGGCGTCATTGATCTTGATGCCGTACTTAGCGGTGAAATCCTTCATGATGTTGCCGTAGTTGGCCCAGTTCGCCGGGAGGGTGATGACGTTCAGCGTCCCCTCCTTCTTGCAGGCGGCAACCAGGCCGTTCATGCCACCAAAAGCGGCAACCGACGTCGCCGTGGCGGCTTTGGCTGTGCTGGCCGTGCTCCCGCTCGACCCGTTCGAGGACGAGCTGCTGCAGCCGGCGGCGAGCACCATGCCGCTGACCGCGGCCACGGCGATGAACAATTTTCTCGTGGGCACGTGCGTTTCCCCTCCGAACCGCGAAACCGCCGGGGCCTGGCGGCACCCGGGGCAGTTGACGCGTGCATCGTGACGAGCCGGGATGTCCGATCCGTGTCCAGTGCCTGATCGGCTGCTGGCGCGGGTGTGAAGCATTCCGGTCAGCTCAGGGAACGCTCGATATCGAGAGAACGATCGGGAGGCGACTGCCGGATGGCAGTGCGGCCAACGGGCCTGCTGACGGTCAGACGCGCCAGTCGTTTTGCATGAGCTTGCGCACGTCAGGCTCGCTGCCATCGAGCCGGACCCGGGCGGCGGCGGTCCGGCCCATGGCCCACATGGTCAGTTCCGCCGGGCTGCCGGTGACCGTGACCATCGGCGTGCGGGCGCTGGCGGTGATCCGCACGCGCTGGCTGCCGGGGTCGGCCGGCAGGTCGTCGCGGACCAGCTCGACCCCCACCGGTGCCTTGCGGAAGATTAACCTGGCGCCCCGCAGCCGCTGCCACAGATGCTCGCTCAGGGCGGCAGGGATCTCGCGCGGCTCCCAGCCATCCGCGCCGCGCCGGACGTCCTCGTGATGGACGAAGTACTCGACCGTGTTGAGGCGCTCATCCATGCCGGGGAGGCTGAAGATGGACAGCCGGGGCGGCCCGTTGCGGATCTCGTCGATCAGCTGCCGGTAGGGGGTGCGGGCGATGAGCGTGCGCTGTACCCGTTCGGTGTGGCCGGCCAGCGGGCCGCCCATCACGCCCGCCGCCGCGTCCGGCCGGTGCTCCCTGAGCACAAGGTGGGCGGCCAGGTCGACGGTCTGCCAGCCCTCGCACAAGGTAGGCGCCCCCGGTCCGGTCTCATCCAGCAGCGCGCACAGGGCGGCACGCTCGTCGCGGGCGAGGCTCATCCCGCGATGGTACGCCCTGCCATCAGCCGCTGCCGATCACCGACCTGCCCGGGGCCGGCGGCCGTCGTTCGTAGGATCGGGGTATGACAACCGGACGGAATCCGCGATGAGCCAGGCAGTACGGCCCACGCAGCTCGACCCCCAGATCGCGGCGCGGCTCAAGCGCGACCCCGCCGGGCTGGTCGCGGCCATCGCGCAGCAGTACGACACCGGCGAGGTGCTGATGCTGGGCTGGATGGACGACGAGGCGCTGCACCGCACACTGACCACCGGGCGGTGTACCTACTGGTCCCGCAGCCGGCAGGAGTACTGGGTAAAGGGCGAGACCTCGGGTCATGTGCAGCGTGTGGTCTCGGTCGCGCTCGACTGCGACGGCGACGCGGTGCTGGTGAAGGTGGACCAGGTCGGCGGCGCCTGTCACACCGGCGACCGGACCTGCTTCGACGCCAGCGAACTGGCCCTGAGCGTCCCATGACCGGCGGGTCCGTGACCGGCGGGTCCGTGACCGGCGGACCGGCGGCGGGCGGGCCGGCGGCGGGCGGCAGCGGCGCCCGCGGGCCGCGGCCGGCCCGGGAGTACGCGCTCGCCCTCGGCGCGGCGGCGGCCGGGGCCGGACTGGTGCTGCTGTCGGTCCGGCAGGGCTGGGCGCACGTGGTCACCGTCCCGCCCGCCCCGCTGCCCGGCAGCACGGTGGCGGTGAGCGGGCAGGACCTGGTGCCGGTGGCGGGGGCGCTGGCGATCGCCGCGCTGGCCGGCGTGGCCGCGGTCATCGCCACCCGTGGGCTGGCCCGGCGGCTGGTGGGGGTGTTCCTGGCGGCGGCCGGGGCGCTGACGGTGCTGCTGGTGGGCGCGCGGGTCGGCCCCGCCGATGTGCTCGCGGCCGCGCGCGGCACGGCGGTCTCACAGGCCGGCTCGGCCACCGCGGGAGGCGGGGCGGGCGCCGCGTCCAGCACCGTTCCCGGTGGCGGCGCGCCCGGGCTGGGCGCCGCTGCTCACGTCGTGATGGTGAGCTTCCCCTGGCGCCCGCTGGCGGTCGTGGGCGGGCTGGTGGTGCTGGCGGCCGGGATCCTGGTCGCCTGGCGCGGCCCGCGCTGGCCGGCCATGTCCAGCCGGTACAGCCGCCCCGGCGGCCGGGAGCCGCAGCCGGTGGCGGACTCGGCCACCCTGTGGGAGTCTCTGAGCAAGGGCATCGACCCCACCGAGCAGCCCGGCCAGGTCGGCAGACCGTTAGGCTCGTAGGTACATCCCTGGGTGGCGAGCGTGCCTGGAGGTGCGTGGTGAGGGCAGCGGGACTGGGAAGGCGGGGCGACCGCCGCTCGTCCGGCCGGCCGCCGGGCGAGCCGGGGCGGCTGCTGGTCCGCCTCGTCACGCGGCTGGTGGTCGCGCAGACGATCGCCGCCGCCGCCGTCGGCCTGCCGTTCAGCAGGCGGCAGCTGTCCTCGGTCCTGATCACCCTGGCCATGGTGGCGGCGCTGTGCGTGCTGGCGTTCCTCGTGCGCTCGGGCACCAAGGCGGCCTGGCTGATCGCGGTCGGGTTCGAGGTCGCCTTCGTCTGCTACGGCCTGTCCCGGTTCTTCACCTCCCGCTACCTGGGCGGCACCCTGTTCGCCATCATCACCGTCGGCACCCTGGCCCACCCCGCGGTCGCGCGGGCTTACGGCGTGGGAGCACTGCGCGAACCCCAGGAGCAACCGGACGAGCTCGGCGTCGGCGACGCCGCCGGGGACGCCTGCGGCGGCCAGATCCTGAGCTAGGCCCCTGGCGTCCCGCCGGGGCCGCCGGAGCCCCGGCGGCCCGTAAAGGCGCGTAAGAGGTGGCCCGTAAAGGGCCTATAAAAGATATAAGGCCGTCACCGGCCCCTACGGGAGGCACCTGCGGCCCGCGTGCCAGCCTGGCCGGTGTGGCCACCGTCGTGTCCTTTCACGCCCACCTGGCCGCCCACCGCTCCCAGGCGTGGCCGGCCCGGCGGGTCGGGGCGCGCGTTCTGGGCCCTCGGCCGGCTGCCGCTGCCGCTCTTCCGGCTCCTGCCCGGCCGGGAATGGTTCACCGAGCCCAGGTCAGCGCCGGGAACGCGGCGGACCCGCATCCTGTGGCCGTCCCGACAGGCGAAGCGGCCGCCAGCAAAGATCGGCCTGGCTAAGATGGTGGGTCACGTCAGGGGCGGGGACCGCCCGGAGGTGCCCGAGATGGGCGAGATTCGCCGGCAGGGCCCGACTTGGGCCGATGCCCTGAGCCGGTGGGGCATGCTCCTGAGCCGGGGAGGCGGCTGCCGGCCCACCGCAGCCGGCTCGCTAGCATCGGGGGCGCAAGGAATCCGACTGAGGAGATTACGAAACCGCGTGAGCGTGCTCGACGAGATCCTAGAAGGGGTTCGTGCCGATCTCGCTGTCCGGCAGGAACATACGCCGCTGGATCAGGTCAAGGAGGCGGCGGGCCAGGCCGCCCAGCCACGCGAGGTGATGAATCTGCTCCGGCGGCCGGACGTGGCCATTATCGCCGAGGTGAAGCGGTCCAGTCCGTCGAAGGGCACGCTGGCCGCCATCGACGATCCAGCCGCGCTGGCGCGTGACTACGAGGCGGGCGGCGCCGCCATCATCAGCGTGCTCACCGAACCGCGCCGTTTCAGCGGCAGCCTGGAGGACCTGGCGGCGGTCAGGAGCGCGGTATCGGTGCCACTGCTCCGCAAGGACTTCGTGATCAGCTCCTACCAGCTGTGGGAGGCCCGGGCCTACGGGGCCGACATGGTGCTGCTGATCGTGGCGGCCCTGGATCAGAACGCGCTGGTGTCGCTGACCGAGCGGGCGCTGTCGATCGGCCTGGTACCGCTGGTCGAGGTGCACACCGAGACCGAGGTCACGCGCGCGCTCGACGCCGGGGCGGCGGTGATCGGTGTCAACGCGCGCGACCTGGACACCCTCGAGGTCGACCGGGGGGTCTTCGGGCGGCTCGCGCCGCTCATGCCGCCGGAGGTGGTCAAGGTCGCCGAGTCCGGCGTGCGGGGGCCGCGCGATCTTCTCGCCTACGCCGCGGCCGGCGCGGACGCGGTGCTGGTCGGGGAGAGCCTGGTGACCGGCAAGGACCCGCGCTCGGCGGTCGCCGACCTGGTGACCGCGGGCTCCCACCCCGCGCTGCGCGGCGACCGGCCATGAGCCCGGATACATCCGTCGCGGCGGTACCGGCCAGCGCGGGGCCGACGCCCGACGAGGGCGGGCACTTCGGGATCTACGGCGGGCGGTTCGCGCCCGAGGCACTCATGGCGGCCCTGGCCGAGCTGACCACGGAGTACCTGGCGGCCAGGGCCGACCCAGGCTTCGCCGCCGAGCTCGATGACCTGCTCCGCGGGTACGTGGGCAGGCCCACCCTGCTGTCCCCGGCGCGCCGGTTCTCCGAGGCCGCGGGCTGCACGGTCATGCTGAAGCGGGAGGACCTCGCCCACACCGGCTCCCACAAGATCAACAATGTGCTGGGGCAGGTGCTGCTGGCCAGGCGGATGGGCAAGCGGAGGGTGATCGCCGAGACGGGCGCCGGCCAGCACGGCGTGGCCACCGCGACGGCCTGCGCGCTGTTCGGCCTCGAGTGCGTGGTGTACATGGGGGAGGAGGACACCCGCCGCCAGGCGCTGAACGTAGCGCGGATGCGCATGCTCGGCGCCGAGGTGATCCCGGTCCGTGTCGGGACCGCCACCCTGAAGGACGCCATGAACGAGGCGTTCCGCGACTGGGTCGCCACCGTCGCGACCACGCACTACTGCATCGGGTCGGTGGGCGGGCCGCATCCGTTCCCCATGATGGTCAGGGACTTCCAGCGGGTCATCGGGGTGGAGGCGCGCCGTCAGGTGCTCCAGGCCGCGGGCCGGCTGCCGGACGCGGTGATCGCCTGCGTGGGCGGCGGGTCCAACGCGATCGGCATCTTCCACGAGTTCATCGGCGACGCGCAGGTGCGGCTCATCGGGTGCGAGGCGGGCGGCGACGGCGTCGCCACCGGCCGCCACGCCGCCACGCTGGTGGCCGGCTCGGCCGGCGTGCTGCACGGCATGCGCACCTACGTGCTGCAGGACGCCGAGGGCCAGACGCTGGCCACCCACTCCATCTCGGCGGGCCTCGACTACCCGGGAGTCGGCCCGGAGCACGCCTGGCTCAAGGACACCGGCCGGGCCAGCTACCGGTCCATCACCGACGCGCAGGCGATGGAGGCGTTCTCGGTGCTGTGCCAGACCGAGGGGATCATCCCGGCGCTGGAGTCCGCGCACGCGCTGGCCGGGGCGCTGCAGGTCGGGCCGGAGCTGGGTTCCGGCGCGCTGGTGCTGGTGAACCTGTCCGGGCGCGGGGACAAGGACGTCGCCACCGCGTCCCGGTGGCTGGGCCACCTGACCCCCGAGGCGGCGCAGGCCGAGGCGGCGCAGGCCGAGGCCGGGCAGGCGGGGACCGGGCGGGCGGGGACCGCGCCGGCCGGGGCCGCGCAGGCTGAGGCCGCGCAGGCTGAGGCCACCCCGTGACCGCGGTCGGGGACGCTTTTGAGCAGGCCGCGGCGGCCGGGAGGGCGGCGCTCGTCGGCTACCTGCCCGCCGGGTTCCCCACCGTCGAGGGGGCGATAGCGGCGGCGCTGGCCATGGCCGAGTCCGGCGCCGACATCCTGGAGATCGGGCTGCCGTACTCCGACCCGCTGATCGACGGCCCGGTCATCCAGGAGGCCGTGCACCGCGCGCTCACCGGCGGCGCGCACGTCCGCGACGTGCTGCACACGGTCGAGGCGGTCGCCTCGGCGGGGATACCGGCGCTCGTCATGACCTACTGGAACCCCATCGACCACTACGGCGTCGAGGCGTTCGCCCGTGATCTGGCGGCGGCGGGCGGTTCCGGGCTGATCACCCCGGACCTGACGCCGGAGGAGGCGGGCCCGTGGCTGGAGGCGGCGGCCACCCACCGGCTGGACCCGGTCTTCCTGGTGGCGCCCAGCTCCACCACCGAACGGATCGAGCTGATCACGAGCCGGTGCGGCGGGTTCGTCTACGCGGCGTCGGTCATGGGCATCACCGGGGCCCGGGACACCGTCGGCGGTGACGCCGAGGGCCTGGTGGCGCGGGTCCGCGCGTGCACGCCGCTGCCGGTCGGGGTGGGCCTCGGTGTCCGGGACGGGGCCCAGGCCGCCGAGGTGGCCGCCTTCGCCGACGGCGTGATCGTCGGCTCGGCGTTCGTCCAGCGGCTGCTGGACGCGCCTGACCTGGCGGCGGGGATCAGCGCGGTGCGTGACCTGACCGGCGACCTCGCGGCCGGTGTCCGGCGGACGCTGACCGCCCGGCCGCCGCGGTAGGCAGCCCGAGGCGACATGCTGGCGGCCTTCCTCCCCAGCCCGTCACGGTCGGTGTGGCATCTCGGGCCGCTCCCGCTCCGGGCCTACGCCCTCTGCCTGGTGGCCGCCATCGTGCTCGGCATCTGGGTGACCGACCGCCGGTACGTGCGGGCCGGTGGCCGGCCGGGCGTCATCCTCGACGTCGCCACCTGGGCGGTCCCGTGTGGCCTGGTGGGCGCCCGGCTCTACATCGTGATCACCGAATACGAGCGGTACATCGGGGACGGCCACGACTGGCTCGGGATGTTCAGGATCTCCGACGCCGCGCTGGGCATCCCCGGCGCGCTCGCCGCCGGGGCGCTGGGGGCGTGGTACGCCTGCCGCCGGGCCGGCCTCGCGCTGGCTCCGGTGGCCGGTGCGGCCGCCCCCGGCCTGGCGTTCGGCATGGCGCTCGGGTACTGGGGGAACTGGTTCAGCCAGCAGCTGTACGGCCGGCCGTCCTCGCTCCCCTGGGCGGTGGAGATCGCCCCGGCGCACCGCGTCGCCGGCTATGAGATTTACGCCACGTTCCAGCCCACGTTCCTGTACGGGTGCCTGTGGGACGTGCTGACCGGCGTGCTGGTCATCTGGGCGGCGCGGCGGTTCCTGCTCACCGGCGACCGCGTCTTCGCAGTCTGGCTGGCCGCCTTCGCCGTGGGCCGGTACGGCACGGAGGCGCTGGCCATCGATTTCGCGCACCATCTGTTCGGCCTGCGGATCAACCAGTGGGTCATGGCGTTCGTTTTCGCCGGGTCGCTCGGCTACCTGTACCTGACCCGGGGCAGGCTGGGGCCCAGGCTGCCTGCTGGCCCGGCCCGCCCGCCCGGCCGGCAGCGCCTGGCCGGTGGCCCGGGGGACGGCCTGCCCGCGCCGCCGGGGAACCCCAGCCCAGCCGGGGACCCGCCGGCCGTGACACATTTAGGGCGTTTCGGCACACATGGCTAGCGGGTATGGACCCGTAACGCAATCTGCATGTAACCTCCGAGCGCAGAGCTCAGCGAGCCAGTGGTGGCTCCCCTCAGCCGCCCATGGCAGGGCCAACGTCGTCCCGACCGCACGCATGCGAGAACGCGTAGACGGACGAGACGACGGGAGAGTCGATGGCGCCTGCCGCCTCAACGGCGAACAACGGGGGAAACCAGGGCCTGTATGACGGCCGCCACGAGCACGACGCCTGCGGCGTCGGCTTCGTCGCCGACCTGTCCGGGCGGCGCACCCACGACACGGTGGCCCAGGCCCTCACCGTCCTGCGCAACCTGGACCACCGCGGCGC
>Ga0187765_10000432_pt1 | contig 15382 bp, 12 predicted proteins | sample 0216_QUI02_MP05__3_FD_133018 | JGI IMG/M metagenome (GOLD analysis project Ga0187765, IMG submission 133018) | Tropical peat soil microbial communities from peatlands in Department of Meta, Colombia - 0216_QUI02_MP05_10_MG | ecosystem: Environmental > Terrestrial > Soil > Wetlands > Peat ...
CGAGGTCTCCTTCACCTTGCCGGTCTTCCGCGACGACGAAGGGGATGCGCCCTTCAGCCCGCAGGTGAAGTTCCGCCGGGTGAAGCAGCCCCCGCACGAGGAACCGCGCGGCTTCTCGCTTGGCGCGAGCCGGAGCGGGCAATTCTCGCTCGCGATCGAGCTTCGCGACCCGTTCGTCGCCGGACGGCGCTACGCCGGAGAGTCCAGCGTCCTGGTCGGCGACCGTGTCATCGGGACGCTCGCGATCGACCTCGAGGTGCTGTGAGGAAGCGGGTCCGCAAGCGAGCCGCGTCCGACGGCCACGCGCCGCGCGCGGCGCGGAACGCCGGCGATCACGGTGCGAGGAAGCCGCCGCGCGCCACCGCCGCGAGCGTGGAGAATGCCGCGCGCTCCCCCGCCGTCGGCGGCGTGGAGGAGGTTCCCCGGCTCGTCCTGTCGCGTCCCGAAGATTCGCTCGAGACCGTGCTGCGCCAGGCCTCGCTTCTCGTGCTCAAGCACCCGATCGCCGCGCAGGCGATCTTCGCCGCGTTCGTCGCCGAGGGCCGCCGCTTCGCTGCGACGCCCGAGGGCCGGCGCTGGAAGCGCGCGCTCGCCGACTCCGAGCTCGTCCGCCGCGGGCGCGCGCTGTGGGAACGCTCGGTCCTCTCCATGCTTCCGGACACGCCCGATACCGTGATCCCGACCTCGATCCTCGACGCCGTCGTCCAGGCCGTCAGCCGCGACGATCTCCCCGACCTGATCGAGCTCGTCTTCGCGCCGGGGGCGTCGCACGACCGGCTCGCGGCGGGCGATCGATCGGAAAGTGTTCCGGTGCGGCGCGGCCTCCTGCGCAGCGCGGCGCCGTCGAGCGATCCTGCGCGCGACCAGCCGGCGAGCCTGCTGCGGGCGAGCGATCTGCGGTGATCCACGAGCTCGGCGAGCGGTTCGCGGAACGCAACCTGTTCCTCCAGGTCGCCCTCGGCATGGTCTCGCTGTCGCAGCGCTTCGACGCGCTCCTGGTCGACCATGGGTTCGCGTCGCGTGCGGGCGAGTCGCTCGCGTCGCATCCCGACGAACGACCCGACGAGCCTGTCCTGCTCTTCCTCCTCGGCCTGGCGTCGTTCTCCGGGCGCGCGATGCAGCACCTCGACGGGGCGCGGCGGAGCGCGCCACCACGTGCGCGGGAGCCGAGGGCACGGGGCGATGGGCTCGAGAGCGAGCTGAGGAAGCTCCTTGTCTGAGCACGGCGCAGCGGTCGCGCCCGCCCTGGCCGGGGATCCGATCGCGCGCGCGATCTCGCTCACCGACTACGTTCGCCGCTCGCCGTTTGCCGTGGGCGGGCCGGCCGCCCACAAGGAGTGGCAGCACTTCGCCATCCTCGCGCCGGGAATCGATCTTCTGGTCAACTTCAGCTCGTGCGACGACGTGCGGCCGGGCGTGACCGCGGGCGGCGAGCTGCCCCGCGTCGTTCTCCTGGTGCGCGAGCGCGCCTGGGACGGCGACGTCGAGACCTTCGCGAGCGAGGAGGCGCGCATCCGCGGCGGACGGATCGACTTCGCCCTGCGACACAACACGCTCACGTTCCGGGACGGCGTCTTTCATATCGCCGTCGAGGCAGCCGAGCGTCCGATCGCGCTCGAGCTCCACCTGGAGCCGCGCACGATGCCCGCCTTCGTGCAGAACATCCACATGCTGGATGGGCCGCCGCTGCACTGGGTTGTCGTGCCGCGCCTGCGCACCGCCGGGTGGCTGCGGGTCGCGGAGCGCGAGTATCGTCTCGACGGCGCGCCGGCCTACCACGATCACAACTGGGGTCACTTCCTCTGGGGCCACGACGTGGCGTGGGAGTGGGGCTTCGTGCTGCCCGAGAGCGAGAGCATCCCCTGGTGCCTGACGTTCGTCCGGCTGACCAATCGCGCGCGCACCGCGGCGCTCGAGCAGGGCCTCTTCCTGTGGCGTGGGGAGCGCGCGGTCGGGGTCTTCCGCCAGCACGACGTCGCTTTCTCGACGGATGCGGCGCTGCTCAAGCCGCAGCGAGTCTTCAAGGTGCCTCGCGCCATGGCGCTGGTGGCGCCCGAGGCGGCGTGCGATGTGCCCCGATCGCTCGAGGTCCGCGCCGCGATGGGGCGCGACTGGGTCGAGTGTCGCGCCGAGGCCCAGGAGGTCGCGCAGGTGCTGATCCCGAGCGAGACCGGGCTCGGAGTGACGATCTTCAACGAGGTCACGGCGCGCACCCGGGTGCGCGGCTCGGTCGGCGGTGAAACCTTCGCCTTCGAGGGGCGCTCGATCCTGGAGTTCATCCGTGCCTGAGCGCCCCTTCGCCGATTTCCTCGACGAATCCTTCGCCGCGTTGCGCGCCGAGGTCCCCGGCATCCACGCCGAGATGTGCCGACGGCTCGCGCCGCGCGAGGTCGAGCTGGTGGTCGACGACGAGCGGATCGCGATCGCCTTCAGCCGCGAGGGCGCCGCCTTCCTCGGCGAGTCTCGCCGGCCGGCGATTGCCGTGCGCACGAAGGGGCGCGCGATTCTCGATCTGATCGATGCGCTCGCCACGCTCCGCGAGGCCGTGCTGGACGAGCGGCTCGAGCTCCGTGGCGCGCCGGACGATCTGCTCGCCTTTCACGAGGGCCTGATGGCCTACCTCCACGGCGGGGTCCGCGCGCCGTCCTTTCCCCGCCTGCTGCGCGACTTCCGCAGGCGACAGGTCGCCGCGCCGGTCGCCTGCGACGATCGACGACCAGCGCCGATGCCGTCCAGCGGACGCACTGCGGAACCACGGGAGGACCGATGAAGCAGGTTGCGATCTTCGGTGCCGGGATCGCCGGCCTCACTGCTGCCCAGGAGCTCATCGAGCGGGGTTTCCGCGTCGAGGTGTACGAGACCCAGGCGCCGTCGGCGGTCGAGGAGATGGCGGGGGCGGCCTGCTCGATCGGCGGCATGGCGCGAAGCCAGTGGAGCCGCGCCGAGCGGCCCGGAGACCATCGGCCGGCCGGGAACATGATCCGGACCTCGCCGATCCTTCGCCTACCGCAGAGGATTCGCTTCGAGCAGGGAAGCGATCGGCTCGATCCGCAAGCAGACGCCACGCTCGCGCGTGTGGCGCAATCACTCAACGCCGATCCGCGGATCCGCCACGTGGAGGTGCGCGGCTTCACCCGCGAGCGAACGGCCGAGCCCTATCCCGACAAGCCGCACGGCCGCCTGGACTGGCGGCGCGCCGAGACGGTGGTCGGTGCGCTTCGGCACCTCAGGGTCGAGGAAGAACGCTTGACGCCGGCCGCTCTCGGCCTTGGCTACCGGGACGAGTGGACGAGGCCGGACGACGATCGTGACTACGTCTCGTTCCACATCATCGAGGACTGGATCCCCGGCGAGCACGGGTTCCGCTTCTTCCCTTCATTTTATCGGAACCTCTTCGACACCATGCGGCGCATCCCGATCGCCGAGGCGCGCGCCGTATACGCCGAGACGTCGCGCACCGTGCTCGACAACGTCATCCCGACGAGCTTTCTCGGCATCGACGCCCGGGGCCGCAAGGATTTTGCGTTCTCCCGCCGGCCACCGGCCTCGATCCAGGAGGTGCTCGACGAGCTCGAGCAGTCGCTGCGCTCGATGAGCTTGACGTTCGGCGACGTCGCGCGCTTCAACCTGAAGCTCTTCGAGTACATGACCTCGTGCCCGGAGCGTCGCGCCGCGGAGTACGAGTCGAAGTCCTGGGCGGACTTCCTCGTCGCGGAGGAATTCAGCGCGGCCTTCCAGCGCTACCTCGACTCCATGGCCGAGACGCTGGTCGCGATGAACGCGCATCGCAGCGACGCGCGCACCTACGGCAACATCAGCGTCCAGATGCTGCTCGATCAGATCTCCGGAACGACGCGCGTCGACGGGACGCTGAACGGACCGACGAGCCTCGCCTGGTTCGATCACTGGCGGCGCTACCTCGAGAACCAGGGGGTGGAGTTCCACCACGGGACGCTGATCGGCTTCGAGTTCTTCCGCAACCAGGCCTGGCCGGTGGTGCGGCGCTACTTCAAGCATCGACGTGGCGAGACGACCGACACGGTCCTGCTGCGCGACTTCTACGTGCTGGCGATTTCCGCCCCGGAGCTCAAGGCGCTGGTCGAGAAGGAGCCCCGGCTGCGCGGCGACGACTTCGATCACGTGCGGAGCTTCCCGTACGGCCGGCCCGATCGCGCCGACACCGGCGGCGCCCTCGAGCACATGACCGGCGTCCAGTTCTACTTCCAGGAAGACATCAGCCGGCTCGACGGCCACACCGTCTATCCGGATTCGCCCTGGCGTTTGTCCTCGATCTCGCAGCCGCAGTTCTGGACCAACCGGCGGGGCTGGTGGAGCGGCTATCGCGGCATCCTCTCGGTCGACGTCTCGAACCTGCACGAGAAGGGACTGCACGGGCGCACGGCCTGGGAATCGACCGAGGCGGAGTTCGTGCAGGAGGTGCTGGAGCAGCTGCGCGCGGCGACGCAGTGGAGAATCCCGGATCCGATCCTCTACCACCTCGACGAGAACCTGGTCTTCGAGAAGGGGGGCGGCCGGCCGGCGCTCAACAAGTCTCCGCTGATGATCAATCGTCCCGGGGAATACGTCCGCCGACCGGGCAAGCCCGGCGGCTACCGCCTCCAGTTCGAGCGCCTGGTGCTCGCGGGAACCTACATGCAGACCTTCACCCGGCTCACCACGATGGAGGCCGCGAACGAGTCGGCGCGGCACGCGGTCAACGCGATCCTCGATGCGACCCACTTCCCCGGAACGCGCTGCGAGGTCTGGGACCCGGAGAAGAACGAGCCTGCCGACCTCCAGTTCCTCGTCGACCTCGACCACAGGCTGCTCAAGCTCAAACTTCCCCACCTGGTCAAGATCCTGGATCTGGCGAGCGTTCCGAGGGCCCTCCTCCGGGCCGATCCGGAGCAGATCACCGGGTTCCTCCGGGCGGCACACCTCGCCGCCGAGAAGGCGGTCGTCGAGGCCGCGGAAAGCGAGCGCACAAATGGACGCGGATGAGCGGAGAGCGCTCAACGAGTTCTGGGCCGAAGTCCTGACCCGGCGCGACACCATCGACGTCGGTGACGCCTGGGTCGGGGCGATCGACTCCTTCTGGCATCATCAGGAGGTCGACGCTCCGCGCGTCGAGCCCAGCCCGGACGAGCCGCCGGGCTACGAGTTCCTGGTCCGCAAGGTATGCACCACGATCCTCACGCGCGAGAACGGTAGCCTGATCCGCCAGACGATCCGGCGGTCGATCGTCGAGGCGAAGTCGATTCTCGATGCGCTGGAGAGCTTCTCCAGCGTCAAGTAATCTCGCCGGGCGCGAACACCCGGGCCATCGACGCCGGGTCGCGGATCGCCTGGGACTGCATCCAGAGGTCGCCGCGCTCGCGTCGCTGCCTGCCTTCGTCGCCGCCGCGCAGACCACCTTCCCGGTGGGCGGCCGCGGCGGCGTAGAGCCCCATGTCGATCGCCGCGAGCTGCGCGGTGACCGCGTCGAGCATGCGCACGGCGTCGCCGTCGCGATGCTCCGCGGCGGCCACGCCGGCCCGGATCAGGGCCGCGGAGGGCAGCGACGACGCCACGCCCCGATCACGGGCGATCGCGCGCGCGTCCTCCTCGGCGACGCGGAGCAATCGCTTCAGCGGCCATCCCGCCACGGGACGATCGGTACTTGATGCAGCCGGGGCCTGCGCGGCGGCGGCGCAGGCGAGCGCCGTCCGCGCGCGGAGGTTTCGTAGCTCGACGCGCGGGCTCTCCATGCGCAGGAAGAGGGCACGGCGCAGTCGCGGCCACGCCGCCAGGATCTGGCGCCAGGCCGCCCACGGCCTGCCGGCGTACAGGTGCGCGTGCACCAGGGCGATCAGGTGCAGATAGTGCTGCACCTGGAAGCGCTCCCCGCCCGGCCAGGCGACGAGGGCTCGCTCCGCCTGCTCGGCGGCGAGATCGGGCCGGTCATCGGCGAGCCAGATCAGGTTCAGGATGCCGGCGCGAAGCCCGACCGAGGCGTAGAGATCGCCGCGCTGATCGGCGTCGGTGATCGCCGCCGGGACGCGCCGCGCGAGCGTGGCGATCTCGCCCATGTGCCCGAGCGCGGAGAGCGAGAAGGCCTCGGAGGTCACCAGCTCCCAGCTCACGCCCGTGCAGCGCTCGCGCAGGATCGCCATTCCCGCCTCGCACTCATCGTGCGCCCGCCGCCATTGCGAGGTCTGGTAGGCGACGACGCCGGTGACGACGTGGAAGTGGGCGAGGTCGTAGATCCGGCCGGTATCGCGGCAGACCTCCCCCATCAGGCCGAGGAGACGAGCGCAGCGCCGCCGCATGAAGGGGCCGCCGATCTGCGCGGCCTTGCTCGCCTCGCTGCCGAGCGCTCGACTGACGTGCGAGGGCTCGCCGGCGTCGAGCGCCGCCAGTAGATGGCGCAAGCCGAGGATGTCGGCGAGCACCGGATCGACCGACGTCAAGCTGCTCGACGCGGCCCAGCACGCCTCGAGACGGACGCGCGTGTGCGAATCGATCTCGCTCGCGGCGCGGCGCTCGAAAGCGAGGCCGCGCCGGCCGAGGCGCATGCGGAGAAGCAGCGCCGAGATGAAGGCCCGCGCGCTCGATCCGGGGAACTCGACCCCGGCGGCGGAGAGCACCTCCCGGATCGCCGCCGTCCCCTCCTCGAGGTGGCCGCTGCGGAGGTAGTGCTCCCCAGCACTTCTCCGCATCGCGAGCGCCTGCTCGGTGTTTGCCGGGCTCACGCCGAGCTCGCGCACCGCGCTCCCGTACGCGTCGCCCGCCTCCCGCCCGCGGCCGGCGTTGCCCAGCGCCTCGGCGAGCTTTGCCAGGAGCGACCAGCGTGGCACCCCGGTCGGCTCCAGCTCGAGGACGCGGCGATAGATCCCGGCCGCTTGCTCGAAGGCGAGCGCGCGCGCCGCGCGATCGGCCGCCTCGAGGCCGTAGCGCCCCGCGAGCTCGTTCTCGGCGGCGCCGTGGTAATGCTGGAAGAGGGCGTGCGGATCGGCCTCGGGCCGGCTCTCGAGCGCGCGCGCGATCTCGAGGTGTCGCTTGCGCAACACCTCGGCCGGAAGCCCGCCGACGACCAGCTCGCGGATCCGATCGTGGTAGACCTCGACCGCGGCGCGCTCGCCGAGCGACGTCGGTCGCAGCAGGCCGGCCTGCGCGAGGCGGGCGAGGATCGGACGCTCGCGCTCCGCGAGCCCCGCCGCGGTGAGCGCGAGGCTGCGATCGAGCGGGCGCGCCGCGACCGCGACGATCTCGAGCAACCGCGCCGCATCGGTCGCCATCTCGCGCAGCCGCTCACCGAGCGCCTCGCCGAGCCCGGCCGCGGGAAGCGGTCGCGTTGCGCCGCCCGAGCGCGCGGCCGCGGCGAGGTAGCGGGCGAGCTCTCCGATCAGGAACGGAGAGCCCTGCGATTCGTGAGCGATCGCGTCGATGTGCTCGTGCGGCTGCGCCTCGGGCGGGCACAGGCGACGTGCCAGCTCGCGCCGTTCGTCCAGAGCGAGCGGGCCGAGCGAGATCTCACGGGTCCATTCCTGCGGCAGCTCGGCGAAGGTCTTCTCGAGCGCGGCGAGCACCGGGATCTCGTCGCGGTGCTCGCTGCGGTACGAGAGCAGCAGGCAGAGCGGTGGGGGATCGGGCGGGCGGAGGATCTCGTGCAGGACCGCGGCGCTGTCGAGGTCGCCCCAGTGGAGATCGTCGATCCAGAGGACCAGCGGTCGCTCGCGGGCGATCGCGGTGAGGATCTCGCGCAGGGCCCGGAAGCCCCGCCGGCGCAGCTCGTGCGGTTCGACTTCCTCGACCGGCTCGGCGCTGCCCTCCAGCGAGGGAACCCGACCGAGCACCGGGAACACGCAGAGGAGCGCGGCGATCTGCTGCGTCGACAGGCCCGCTGCGGCTTCCTCCGGGCGCGAGAGGAGGAAGCGGCTGAGCTCGTCGACCAGGGTGTCGAGCGCCTTGTAGGGAATTGATTCGTTCGGCTGGCAGCTGCCGCGCAGCACCAGGGTCTCGCGGCGCTCCTCGATCGTCGAGAGAAAAGTTCGTACGAGCTCGGTCTTGCCGATCCCCGAGGCGCCCACCACGTGCGCGATCGCCGGCGTGCCGTAGCGAACCGTGGTGAAGGTCAACTCGAGGCGCTCGATCTCGCTCTCGCGCCCGACGAACGGGTGCGCCAGGGGCTCGGCCGGCGCCATCCCGCTCTTGGCGGCCGGGACGGTGGTCGGCGGGCCCACGAACTGGTCCGTGTCGAGGTATTCGAGGATGTCCCGCGCGCCGAGGCGCCGGCCCGGATCCGCTTCGAGCAGGCCGGCGATCAAGCGCTCGAGCTCGCGTGGCACCCGCGGATTGTGCGTGCCGAGCAACGGGGGCGGCAGGTTCTCCTTGGCGAAGAGCTGCGCCGCCGGGCTGCCGTCGAACGGCAAGCGGCCGGCGAGCGCCTCGTAGAGCACCACCCCGAGCGCGAACCAATCGGCCGCCGCCGTCAGCGGCATTCCCCAGCTCTGCTCCGGCGCCATGTAGGCGGGAGTGCCGGCGAGGATGCCGAGATCCTCGTCCCCCGGCCTGCCGCGTGAGAACGCGGTCGACAGGCCGAAGTCGAGCAGCACGATGCGGCCGTCGCCCTCGACGAGGATATTCGAGGGCTTCACGTCGCGATGCAGCTTGCCCGCGCGATGGAGCGCGGCGAGGCCGAGCACCATCTGGCGGAGGAGATCGCGGAAGTGCGCGCACGCCGACTCGCTCAGATCGAGGACGCCGTCGACCTCGCCGCGCACCAGGTCGCGCATGAAGTCGAGAAAGCCGACGCCGCGGACGAGCTCCATCGTGAAGAAGCAATCCGACGAGCTCACCACGAGCTCGTAGAGCTCGACCAGATTCGGATGGGCGATCCCGGTCAGCGAGCGAAACTCGCGCTTGAGGCGATAGATCTGCTCGGGCGCGAGCTCGGGCAGGGTCTTGAGCGCGACCTCGGCTCCGGTCTCCTCGTCGAGGACGCGATGCACGATGCCCATCGTGCCGCGGCCGAGCACCTCGATCGGACGGAAGCGGTTCGAGCCCTGGAACACCAAGGGAACCGCGGCTGGCAAGCGTTCCGTTCCTTACTTTCGCTCGCGCTCGAGTCCGAAGGCGCGGATGAGGTTGTAGATGTGCGAGCGGGTGAGGTCGAGGCGCCGTGTCGCCTCGACCACGTTCCAGCCGGTCTCGGTCAAGGTCTCGCGCAGCAGGCGCGCCTGAAAGCGGCGGGTCGCCTCCTGGAAGGTGAGGCGTTCCGCACCGGCCTCGCAGGGCGACGGCGCCCCGTGCGGGAAGAGGTGCTCGCGCTCGAGCTGGAGCGCGCCGAGCCCGGCGGCGCGGATCGCCGCCGCCGCGACGGCGTTGCCGAGCTGGCGAATGTTTCCCGGCCATTCGGCCGCCTCGAGGGCGCGCAACGCGAGCGGTGACGGCGAGACGTGCGGCAGATGGTGTCGCTTGCACGCGGCGCTGCAGAAGTGGGCGGCGAGCTCCGCGATGTCTTCCCGGCGCTCGGCGAGCGACGGCATGCGGATGGGAAGGACCTGCAGCCGGTAGAAGAGGTCCTCGCGAAAACGCCGCTCCTTGACCGCGTTCTCGAGGTCGGTGTTGCTCGCCGCGATGATGCGTGCGTTGGCTTGCACCGGCCGGGCGCTGCCGAGCGGATAGTAGACGCCCGACTGCAGGAGCTGCAGCAGCTTGGCCTGCGCTCCGAAAGCCAGCTCGCCGACCTCGTCGAGGAACAGCGTGCCGCCCTCCGCGCTCGCGACGCGCCCCTCGATGCGACGCGTGGCGGTCGAGTGCGCGCCGGGCATCGCCCCGAACAGCTCGCTCTCGATCAGGCTCTCCGGGATGGCCGCGCAGTTGAGCTCGACGAACGGCTGGCTCGCGCGCGGACTGTTGTCGTGGATGACGCGCGCGATCTGGCTCTTCCCCGTACCCGACTCGCCCGTCAAGAGCACCGTCACGTCGAGCGGCGCGGCGGCCGCCACCTCGTCGAGCAAGGCCGCCAGCGCGGCGCTGCGCCCGATCACGCCGATCGCGCGGAGCCGATCGCGGGCCCGCCGCGTCGGGTCGTTCTCCTCTCGCCGTTCGTGGAGGACCAGCAGGCGGTCGGCGAACGGGGCGAGATAGCGCGCGACGGTCTCGACCTTGGCGCGGTCGGCGAGCGAGAAGGCCCCGGGCTCGAAGCGTCGCTGCAGGTAGAGGACGCCGGCCGCGGGATCGGCGCCGATCGGCGCGCAGAGAACTGCCTCGATCCGACCGCTGCGCACGCTCTCGCGGCTCTGGAAGCGCGGATCGAGCAGTGCCGACTGGGTGACGATGGTGCGCCCGGTCTCGAGCGCCTCGGCGATGATGCCGCGCGAGGTGGCGGCGCGGATGAGCTCGAGGTCCTCGGCCGAGAATCCGTGCGCCGTCCACCAGCGCGCCACGCCGTCGGTCCCCGAGCGCCCGAACTCGAGGTACCCCTGGTGAGCGCCGGCCACCTCCGTCAAGAGCCCGAGCGCCTCCTTCATCAGGCTCGGCAGGTCATTCTGCGTGCCCAGATTGAGGAGCCGCAGGTAGAGATCGCGCTCGCGCTCGACGAGATCGACTTGCGGGCTGTCGGGATCTCGATGTGCCGGTCCGCTGGGAGCCGTTGCCATGAGGAATCGTCCGATTGACCCGGACCGATACCACGAATCGGCGCCGGCGCGGTAGGGGGAGAGCGGCCGCCGGGGCGCCGGCGACTCCCCACTGCAGGCGCTGCGGGGAGCATCCGCCGTGGCCTTGCGCAGATCGGATGCTCTCCCCGTTGACACAATGTGAGTAATCACTCACAAAGTAGTCACATGCAGTATCGAGTCGCCGAGCTTGCCGCCGCGGCGGGCGTGCCGATCGACACGATTCGCTTCTACCAGGCGCGCCGCCTGCTCGAGCGACCGCGGCGCAGCGGCCGGCACGCCCTGTACTCCGAGCGGCACCTCGATCGCCTGCGGCGTATCCGCCGCCTGCAGGCCGAGGGGCTGCCCCTCGAGGTGATCGGGCGTCTGGTCGCGCCGGGCTCGCGCAAGGGCGACGCCGCGCTGATCCGTGCGCTGACGCGCGAGCAGGGCGAGCGCGAGCTCGATCGCGCGCAGCTCGCGAGCGAGTCGGGGGTTCCCGAGGCGCTGATCGCCGCCGTCGAGGACAATGGCCTGGTCGAGCCGCTGCGCATCAAGAGCAAGCTGCGCTACAGCGAGCTCGACGTCGAGATCGCGCGCGCCGCTCTTGCCATCCTGCGCGAGGGCTTCCCGCTCGGCGATCTCCTCGCGCTCGGCCTCCGCCACGCCGACCACGTCCGCGAGCTCACCGACCGGGCGGGCGAGCTCTTCGACCGCCACGTGCGGCACGACCGTCGCGGCCGCGAGCGCGATCCGGACGAGGTGGTGGCGGCCTTCCGCCGGCTGCTGCCGGCGATCACCGCGCTGGTCGCGCATCACTTCCAGCGCACCCTGGTCGCGCGCGCGCTCGGCCGGCTCGAGGCGGCGGGCGACGAGGAGGGCCTGCGCCACGCGCTCGCGGCGGCGACCTCGGGACGCCTGGAGATCGCATGGAAGTAGTTCTCCCGCCGCCCGCCGAGAAGGCGAGGGCGGTGCGCGCGATGTTCGATCGCATCGCGCCACGCTACGACCGCATGAACCGCATCCTGACCGCCCGTCTCGACGGCGGATGGCGCCGCGCGGCGCTCGCCGCGGCCGCCCTCGCGCCCGGCGACGTCGCGATCGACGTCGCCTGCGGGACGGGCGACCTGGCCGAGCTCGCGCGGCGGGCCGGAGCCCGCGTGATCGGCGTCGACTTCGCTCCCGCGATGCTCGCGATCGCCAGGCGGCGGCAGGCGGCGAGCTGGCTGGTGCGCGCCGACGCCGCGGCGCTGCCGCTTGCCGCGGGCGCCGCCGATGCGGTCACCTGCGGCTTCTCGTTGCGCAACTTCGTCGCGATCGAGCCATTCCTCGCCGAGGCGTCGCGGGTCCTCGCGCCGGGCGGCCGCCTGGTCGTGCTCGAGGTCGCGATCCCTCGACATCCAGTCAAGCGATTCGTTCACCGGCTCTACTTCGACCGCGTGGTCCCACTCGTCGGCGGGCTCCTCTCGGACCGTGCGGCATACGCCTACCTGCCGCGTTCGGTCGTCTACCTGCCGGACACGCCGCGCCTGGTCGCGATGGTCGAACGCGCCGGATTTGCCGGGACGCGGGTCGCCTTCCTCGGCGGCGGCGCGATCCAGCTCCTCGCCGCGCTCCGCGAGCCGGCGCGATGAGGTCGCTCCAGGCGGCGCCGCTCGGCGAGGGCGGCGTCAGGCTCGTCGAGGTGCGCGCGCCGCTGCCGGCGGAGACCGATCCGCTCGTCCTCCTGGAGGGCTTTCCCGACGAGCCCTGCTTCCTCTGGGAGGACGGCTCGAGCGGCGAGGCGATCGCTTGTGTCGGCGCGGTGCACACGATCGAGGCGTCGGGCGCCGGCCGCTTTGCGCAGACGGCGAGCGAGATCGCCGACATCGCCGTCGCGGCCGCGGACGGCGTCGTGGCGCCGCTCGTCGTCGGTGGCTTCGCCTTCGATCCGCTCCCCGCGCCGAGCGCGGCGTGGCAGGGATGGCCGGCGGCGTGCTGGTGGGTGCCGCGGCTCGGGCTCTTACGGCGTGCCGGGTCGGTCCAGCTGGTCGCGACCGCGCCGGCCTCGACCGGCCTGGCGACAGCGCGCCTGCAGCTCGAGCGCGGGCTCGAGCTCGTGGCTCGCCCCCTCCGTCTCGCCCTCCCCGTTGCCCCGGCGCGTTACGAGCTCGCCGCGACGCAGCCGACCGAGGCCTGGCGCTCGGCGGTCGAGGCGACGCTCGCCGAGATCGCTGCCGGTCGCCTCGAGAAGCTCGTGCTCTCGAGAGCGTGCCGCGTCGTCGCCGACGAGACGCTGAGCCCGCTGCGCGTGCTTCGTCGCCTGCGCGACGCGCACCCGGGTTCCACCGTGTACGCGGTCGGCCGCGGCGCGAGCGTCCTGGTCGGCGCCACACCCGAGCTGCTCGCGAGCGTGCGCGAAGGCGAGATCCGCACCGCGGCGGTTGCCGGGACCGTCGCGCGCGGCGGCAGCGCCGAGCACGACCGCGCCCTCGCCGACCTGCTGCAAACCAGCGCGAAGGAGCGGCGCGAGCATGCCCTGGTCGTGGACGAGCTGGCGCGTGTCCTGCGGCCGCTCTGCACGCGCCTGGAGATTGCCGGCGAGCCCGAGCTCCTGACCACCGACACGCTCCGCCACCTGCGCACGCCGATTCGCGGCCGGCTCCGGGACGGCGTCGGCCTGCTCGACGTCGTCGCCCGGATCCATCCGACGCCGGCGATCGCGGGTTCCCCGCGCGCCCTCGCTCTCGCCATGCTCGGCGCCCGGGAGTCGCGCGGCTGGTACGGCGGCGGCGTCGGCTGGCTCGACTCCGGCGGCGGCGCGGTGTCGGTCGCCATCCGCGCGGCGCTCCTCGAGGGACGCCAGGCTCTGCTGCAGGCCGGAGCCGGAATCGTGGCCGGCTCGCGGTGGGAGGCGGAGCTCGAGGAGGTCCGGCTCAAGCTCCGGCCACTCATCGCGGCGCTGGTGGAGCTCTGATGCCGGATGCCAACTACCTCGGGCCGGGCCGCTTCGTCGCGGCGCTCGCGCAGTCGGGCGTCAAGCATGCGTGCGTCACCCCCGGCAGCCGCTCAACGCCGCTCGCGCTGCTGCTCGCCGCCTGTCCCGGCCTGCGCGCCTGGTCGCACGTCGACGAGCGCTCGGCGGCCTTCTTCGCCCTCGGCCTGGCCAAGGCGACGCGCACGCCGGTCGTCCTCGCCTGCACGTCGGGAACCGCGGCCGCAAACTTCCTTCCCGCGGTCGTCGAGGCGCACCACGCGCGCGTGCCGCTGGTCGTCCTGACCGCCGATCGGCCACCCGAGCTCCGCGACGCGCACGCCGGACAGACGATCGACCAGCTCCGCCTGTTCGGCGGCCACGCGCGCTGGTTCTTCGAGGTCGGAACTCCCGAGGTCTCGTCCGAGGCCCTGCGGCACTTCACCGCGCTCGGTTGCCGTGCGGTCGCCGAGGCCATGGGGCCACCCGCGGGTGTGGTTCACCTGAACTTCCCGTTTCGCGAGCCGCTCGTGCCGTCAACGCCGGCGAGCGTCGCCCCCGTGCGCGAGGCCGGCGTCGGGACGCGGGTGGCGCCGCTCCACCTCGAGGCCGCGCCGGAGGCGATCGACGAGGTCGCTATCCGGCTCGCCGGCGCGCGGCGGCCGCTCGTCGTCTGCGGCCCGCTCGACGACCCCGACCGCGATCTGATCGCCGCGGTGCGCGGTCTCGCCGAGGCGCTCGACGCGCCGATCGTCGCCGAGCCCACCTCCAACCTGCGGCAGCCCGAGCTCGGGTCGCGCGCGCTCGATGCGGTCGAGGCGCTGGTCCGCGACGCCGCCTTCCGCGCCCGGCACGTGCCCGATGCCGTCGTCCGTCTCGGGGCACCCCCCACCTCGAAGGCGCTCGGTGCGTGGCTCGGCGAGCTCGAGGGGGCAACGCACCTGGTGGTCGATTCGAGCGGCGGCTGGCCCGACCCCGGCTCGGTGGCGACGCACCTCCTGCGCGGCGCTCCGGCGCCGATCTGCCGGGCGCTGACGGCGGCGATCGGCGAGAAGGGACGAAACGCGCAGTGGTGCGCCGCCTGGACGGCGGCGAACGCACGCGCCCGCGCGGCGCTCGTCGAGAGCGTGGGCCGGGAGCGCCTGCCGTTCGAGGCACACGCGGTCGAGGCTCTTGCCCGCGCGATGCCCGCCGGCGCGACGCTGTACGTGGGCAACAGTCTCGCGGTGCGCGCGCTCGATTTCTTCTGGCCCGCCGGAGCGGCCGCGGTCCGCGTGCTCGCCAATCGCGGCGCGAACGGGATCGACGGTTTCGTCTCGAGCGTGCTCGGGGCGGCGGCGAGCGAGAACGAACCGGTCGTCGGCCTGTGCGGCGACCTGTCCTTCTACCACGACCTGAACGGCCTCCTCGCCGCTCGACGCCACGGCGTCAAGGCAGTTTTCGTGGTGCTCAACAACGACGGCGGCGGGATCTTCGACTTCCTTCCCGTCGCACGCGTCGGTGCCGCCTTCGAGGAGTACTTCGTGACGCCGCACGGTCTCGACTTCCGTCCGGTGGTTGAGATGTACGGCTGCGGCTTCGTCCGCGTCGCAAGCGGCGCCGAGCTCGGGGTCGCGATCGAGAGCGCGCTCGGCGAGAGCCGCACGAGCGTGATCGAGCTGCCGATCGAACGCGGTCAGAGCGTCGCGGCGCACGCTCGCGCCTGGAACGAGGTGCACGAGCGCATCGCGGGTGCGGCGTGAGCGATCCCGGCTTCGAGTTGCACGTGGAGGTCTCGGGCACGGGGCCG
>Ga0187765_10000433_pt1 | contig 15379 bp, 12 predicted proteins | sample 0216_QUI02_MP05__3_FD_133018 | JGI IMG/M metagenome (GOLD analysis project Ga0187765, IMG submission 133018) | Tropical peat soil microbial communities from peatlands in Department of Meta, Colombia - 0216_QUI02_MP05_10_MG | ecosystem: Environmental > Terrestrial > Soil > Wetlands > Peat ...
CCGAACGGGCCGGTGCCGTAGATCGGGGCGCTCGTGAGGAGCGTGGAATTACCGAACGTCTGGCCGTCCTTGAGGATCGGAGCGAGGGTCACCATCGACTGGCGGCCGAAGGGGATCCCGAACTCCACCGTCGCCGTCAGCTCGTGCTCGTTCACCTCGTAGAACTCTTCCGGCTGGGTGCGTTGCGTCTCGTTGCCGAAGCCGAAGAAGTTACGCACATCGATCCCCGACCAGCGCACCAGCGGTGCGATGTAGCCGCGTGTCCCCTCCGAATGCAGCTCCGCGCCTACCTCGGCCGCGGGCTGATTCAGGCCGGTCGAATAGCCGACGCGCGCGTAGTAGCGCGACGCGTACGGATACTTCCGGAAGCCGTAGGTCGTGTACTCGGCTCCGCCGCCGATGAACAGCCCGACTTCCGACTCCAGGTCGAGCCAGGGCGGGAAGCTCCAGACGCTCCCCCAATCGCGCCAGTGCGAGGCGGCGGACTGGGCGACAACGGAGTCGAGGCGGAAATAGATCGAGTCCGGTGCGGCGATCGCGGCGATCGAGTCTCCACGATCCTCGTAGACTTTGACGTGGCGACCGCCCGACAGGACGATCACGCTGTCGCGCTCCGGGTGCGCGATCACGCGCACCGTGGTGCCGTCTCCCCCCGTCCCCCGCACCACGGCCACATCTTCTCCTGCCCCGAGGTAGAGACGCACTTCGCGGGTCTCCTTGGAGCTGAAGCGGCGATGCAGGCAGCTCTGCGGCGTGCTGTCCGGCGACTCGTGACCAAGCAGGCGGACCTCGACCCCGGGCTCCGGCGTGCGCACGATATCGACGCTGTCGTGCAGGCCGGTGGCCCGAATGTCGGCGATCTGCATGAACACCTTGTAGAAATGACGGGCTTCATGCACCAGGTTGTCACGTCGGGCATGGAGCGCCTTCGTCAGGCGCGCGCTGTCCAACGCGAGGTAGGAGGCGGGGAGCTGTCGGACTGCGGCGGCGATCACGGAGTCGGTGAGCCGCTTCTGCATCGCCAGGGCGACCGAATCCCACTGATGCTTCGTCACCTCGGGGAGGAAGCGGCGATCGAGGTCTCGCGCGCTCCAGATCATCACGGGGAGCGGGTTATAGGAGTTGCCGAAGCTCGCGACACCCGGTAGGCGCATCGGCATGAAGCGGACGATCGGCGAGTCGTATCGGGCGAATGCTTGACGCCGGGGCCCCGGGATCAGGATCCACCGCTCGGCATCGGCCGGGCCCACCTTGGCCCACCGATCGTCGCGCTGCATGGGAAGCCAGTCGCCGATGTACACGTCGAGCAGGCGGGTGTTGAGGTACTCCACGGGGTCGACGCGTTCGCGCTCACAGCGCGCCAATCGCAGAAGCAGCTCGGGCGTGGTCACGACCTCGCGAACGTCGCTTCGAGGGGGTGCGAGGTCAGCGCCCCTCAGCGGTATCCGCCGCAGCACCCCGACCATCCCTGCGAAGGTCTCCAGATAGTCCCCGAGAATCGAGTCCTTCGGCAACTCGATGATCGTCGACGGTGTGCGAGGTACTCCCACGGCGTCGATGAGCGGGACGGCGACGAGCTCGGCGGGCGGGTAGGCTCCACTCACCTGATCCTTCACGAAGTCTTGAACCAGCGACTGTCGGACTCTCGATGGGAGGACGGCGAATGGGTCCCAGTTCACCGCGCGGAATGAGTACTCGTGGCCCTCGCCGCTACGCAGGAAGAGCGTCTCGACATCCAGCTCGGTACCGCGCCCGATCGGCTGGAATCCTCCTTCAGCGGTCCGGAGGTCGAGCACGCCGACCTTCACGGGCGTCGCCCAGAGCTGCCGATAGTTGTCGCCGAGCACCAGCTGTGCCATGTGCCCGATGCGGTATTCCGATCCCAGGGTCACCCGGTTGCTGTCCCTCGGGGCGGAGCCGTCCCACTGCGCAGGGAGCGCGGCGGCAAATGTCAGAGTGCCGCACACAGGGGCGAGGAACAGTGTCCTCCACACCGGTGCTCTCATCGATCTTCGGCCCTCATCGCGACGCAGGAGAGCGACCCACTCGGCTGCGGGAATGGCGCCGTTGGCGGACCGCGACCTTGGCAACGGTGCCACACGTCTCCATGCTGCACCACCGCCGGCTCGCGTTCTTACTGCTGTCGAAGAAGAGCCACCCGCAATCGCCCTGACCGGGGCAGCGCTTCACTCGCTCGAGCTCGGGCGAGACGAGCAGGTCCAGCGCCGATCTCGCCGCCGCCCACGTCGGCACGCCCAGGCTGCGGGCTCGCCCGTCCCATCCCCACCCGAACTGGCCGGCGGAGTCTCTCGCGATCCCCGCGCGCCGCGCACCGGCGGCAAACCGTGCCATGAGCACTCGCATGTCGGCCTCGCGCGGCGTGCGCCGGAGGGCGATCGCCTCGAAGATGCGATAGAGTGACTCGCGCAGGGCGATCGCACGGGCGTGCGCTCGTCGTGCCGCCTTCGGCCGACGACGCGCCTCCGCGCGCAGGCGCATCGCCACGCTAGGCGACACGACTCCCGCCTGCTCGCTCCACGCCACGAGGGCCGCGTAGTCAGGCAGCATGTCCTGCACCGCCTCCGGCGCATACCCCTGCTCGCGCGGCGACACCGTGTTGACGAAGTCGAGGCATGTCCGTCCGCCGACCATACGCCCCTGTGACGCTGATGACCCTACCATCGGCTGATCCTCCGTTCCGCCAAACAGGGATACGATAGAACGGGCGCCCCATCACGGTTAGGGGCGAAGGCGGTCACCTGTCCAGTGCGAGTCGCCTCACCGCCGGAGGCTTGAGCTTCGCCGCCTGAATGCGCCCGTTCTCGAACAGGTCCCACTGGGCGTTGGCGATGAAGTAGTACGATCGCCCGACGACAACGCCGTGAGTCGGCTCGGTGAGCCATGGCGTGTTCGCCTCGAGCACTTCCAGGCGCACGACTCGACGATGCGCCGCATCGAGCCAGAGCCGCACAATGCGCTGAGGATCGCTGCCGTTCTGAACGCCGATTAGGGTGCTGCGGTCGAAGACGAGGCCATCGAGACCGTTCACCGCCACCGTGTCGTCGTGCTCCAACCATCGAGAGCCACGTCCTACGAGATCGATCACCAGAATGCCACGCGGATAGTCGGCCACGAAGAGCTCGCGCCCGTCGTCGGAGGGAGCAGGAGACTGCGCCGAGCCCAATGTCCCGGGCGGCACGAGCACCTCCAGCAGCGCGCTCGGCGATGCGATGCGGTACACGCCCCCGCCGATCGCGTCCGACACGTAGACCGTCCCGTTCTTGTCGACTCCCATGTCCCCCAGGACGTGCCCGCGCGAGGTCCGCGGCGGCTCGAGTCGCGCGAGCAGCGCGCCGCTGGCAAGGTTGAACGCGTACACCGCCGACCGACCCGAATCGGCGGCCGCGTATCCCTCGCTCTCGGGAATGGCAGCGGCCGACACCCAGAGCACGCGACGGCGTGCATCCAGCCCCAGCGCCATCACCCCCCAGAGTGAGTCCCGCCCCGGGGCGATGAGATCCGAGACCCGTCCCCGGGAGTCGCGACTCACCACCTTCCGCCGGTGGACGCTGCTCAGGTAGAACGCCGATCGCGCGGAGTCGAAGGCAATGTCCTCGGTGAGGAGCGCCGAATCGCTCAGGGTGAAGGCACTCTCGCTTCGGGTGACGGGCGTCCGGTTGCGGGTCATGCGCGCCAGGATGGAATCGTACGCCGCCAGGCCGTGCAGCGAGCGAAAGGTGGTGTCGGTCGCGGCATCGGAGGGCGCGACTCCTGCGGCGGCCACCAGCCGGAGCCAGCGCACCGCCTCATCGGTGTCTCCGAGCTGGGCCGAGACGCCGGCGAGCTGATAGGCGACGAGAGGGTTGTCGTCGAGACCGTGGTACAGCGCCTCGAGGTGCCGGCGATAAGCCAGCGTGTCGCCTGCTTCGCGAGCCGAGCGTGCGGCGCGGGAATCCGCGCGCCACGCCGGCTCGTCGCCGTCGCCCTGCCCACTCGCTGCGGAGGTGAACGTCGCCAGCGTCGTGACCATCAGCGCCAGGCCGGCGCGCCGGCGCGCCCTCGCCACGCGGGGCTCCCTCGCCCTACGGCCGCGTGGTTGGAAGGTCAATGCGCCCGAGGCGGCTCGTGCCGCTCAACGCCAGCCAGAGCCTGGATCGCGTCGAGTCGACCGACATGTTCCGCACGATTGCGCCGTGCGTCGGAATCGCGACCGTCTCGAAGTGCTCCGTCGCCGGATCGAAGCTCACAACCTGTCCGGTCGCCGACTCATCATACCAGATGCGCCCACCGGTGCCGACGGCGATCCCATACGGAGACGCCCGATCGCCGCCAGGTGATGGAAACTCGCGTACGGCGTTCGTCTTCGGATCCATCATCCCCAAACGTCCGCGTGAGTAGTCCGTGAACCATACGCGGCCCGTCCCATCGACCGCGATCCGGCGCGGTCGCGTCCCCTCGTCAGGCAGAGGCACTTCCGTCATCGCCCCCGTCGCCGGGTCGATCTTCCCCAGGCGGTTCGTGCCGAAGAGGGCAACCCAGATCGAGCCATCGGGTGCCGCCACCATCCCGTAGGGAAGCGCGTGCGCCGTCGCCACGGGAAAGAGTCGCACCGAGCCGGTGGACGGATCGAGACGGCCGTATTGATTGCTCTGCTGCGCTGTGAACCAGATGGCACCGCCCGTGGCGAGTGGGGTGTGCGGGTCGCCGGCCGCGGTGCCCGTGCGGTACTCGGTGATCTTCCCTGTCGACGGATCGAGCACTCCGAGCTTGTCGGCAGCGTTCGCCGTGTACCAGACCTTCCCATCCCGCGCGACGACGATGCCGTGCGGACCGGACCGAGGCGTCGGCGTGGGGAAGGTGCTGAAGCGCCCGCTGGCTGGGTCGAGCCGCCCGATGAGGCTGTTCGCTTGATCCGTGTACCAAACCGATCCGTCGGCGCCCACCGCCGGGTCGTGCGGAAAGGCGCCCGCTTGAGGGATCTTGTACTCCTCGATCGTGAGAGCGGCGTGCCTGGCCGCGCCGAGCGCGGCGCAGAGCGAGATCACGAGAGCGCCGCCCCTGGCGACGCGTGGAGAGGGGGCGTTCATGGGGGCACCTCCTGAGCGGTGTTCTTCGCCGGAAATGGGCCGCGCCGGAGAGTCTAGCCCGGCGAGCGCAGGGAGGCGACGTCAGGCGGTCAGGTCTAACTCGCGCCTGACGTCATCGGAGAAAGAACGAATACACACGGTAACAGCTGAGTCCGCCGAGGTTGTTCGCGCAGACGTTGACGGAGGGACGCGGATTCGCGAAGCGCTCGCTCGGAAGCAGAGTCCACACCACCGTGGCGGTGCCGTAGATGTCGCTGAACGAGCTCGCCAGCTCGAGCCGTCCGAGTCCCGTCGAGTAGTACATATAGGCCCCGGAGATGAAGGCACCGAAGTCGTTCTGAACGCCGAAGATCATCGTCTCGACGTAAACGCCCTGCCGGACGTCGTAGTACTCCTGGATGCTCAGGAGCGAGATGAAGTACTCCTGATAGACGGGCCCGGTGCTCGTAGTGCACGAGGTGAGGGCGACGGCGGCCGCGGCGCAGGCCGCGCGGGCAGAGGGGCGCATTACGAACTTCTCCAACGGGGAGGAGGGCGGGGAAGCGCGGAATCGCGAACGGCAGAGGCACTTGCCGTCACGCGTGATTCTGCACGCGATGGTCCCACCCCGCCAGGCCGAATCTCGGAAGCCCGTGCCCGCTACAGCGGCTCCGGAAGGGACGGGGTCAGCGAACTACCGCGCTTCCCCGATGGATGGTGCGAAGCGGACCTGATGCCACTCCCACCCGATCACGACTCGCGGGGGCGGAGGACAGCTCGCTCAATGGGAAGGTCTCGACGGTCCCGCACGAGCTCCCGCCAAACTCGTTCGCGCACACCTGTAGCGCAGGCGCTGGCGAGGCCGCGCGCTCGGTCGGCGTCAGCGCCCACGACACAGTAGCGATGCCACCCGGGTCACTCGTCGCGTCAGCCGACTCGATCGTGCCTGTAGAGACCTCGTAATACATGACTGCGCTGGCCACGAGCGTATCGCCTCCGGCGCGCACCGAGAGCACCATCTCCTCGATGTACTCGCCGCTCGCCGAATCGAAGAACTCGTGTGTGTCTTCGAGCACGACGTTGAATTCTCGGTTCGCCGGGCCTGTGGAGCTGTTGCCGCACGACGCAGCCACGATGGCCCCGACGATGACCGCGCCCACCATCAACCATCGCATGATTTTCCCTCCCGAAGTGAATTCCCTACGCCCGCGCTCATGACGGCCGACCCGGCTACCGCTCGCACGTCCTCACTCCTACTACAGCTAGGCGGGCTCGTTCGTGAGTCCTCAGCTAGGCGGGCTCGTTCCTGAGTCCTCCCGCGGTTCGCCCCCCTGCCGCCTACGCAGAGACGGCCCGACGCGAAGCGCGCCGGGCCGTCTCTCCTGCAGTAGCCGCTCCCGCGACCCTTTCTACGGGCAGCTCACCGACCGCGAGTGGCTGGAGCGCGGCCATCCTCGTGCTTGTCGCCCTTCTCGCTCTTCTTCTTGCTTGCATCCTGATGCTCTTTGAGCTGCTTGTCGTGCAGCTCCTGCCGCTCCTGCTGCTGCTTGGTGCGAAGATCCGCCTCGGACGTGTTCGGCGGGCGATTCTGTAGCTCGCGCTCCTGCTTCACCGCCAGCTGCGCGCGCTCCTGCACGTGCCGCCTCTCCAGTGACTGGTCTGTCGGTGCCGGCTGCTTCGCGACCGCTGACGCCGTCGCAGCGGCAGGCGCGGAGGGCGCCACGGGCACCGGGTGCGGCTTCGGAACCTCAGCCGCCTGCGACGACGCGGGAGGCGCAACCGGCATCGGGTGCGGCTTCGGAACATCGGCGGCTTGCGCCGACGATGCGCTGTGAGTGGTTGCGCTCGGCGCCCACGGCGCTACCGGAGACGCCGGCTTCGGCGTGGAAACGGTGCGCGTCGCCGCCGGTGCAGGCGCCGGCGCCGCATGTGGCGCGCGATCGGCGGCCATCACCACGTCCGTGCGCGCTGGAGCCGGCTGGCTCGCGCTTACCGTCGGGTCGACGGGACGCCCCGGATGCGATTCGAGCTGCGTGCGCTCGGTCGCCCACGGGACCGGCTTCGCCGGCGGTGCCGTGCGGGCCACGACCGGTCGATCGATGACCACGGCACTCGGCTGCGCCACTCGGACGTGCACGTTGGTCTCCATCACGATGCTCTCCTTACGTGGGGCAACGGCTGGCGCAGCGCCGATCACCGCGGCCCTCTCCACATCGTGCGACGGCACCACGACCGCGGCCCGCCCGACTGGCTGGGCCCCGGTAAAGACACGCTCCGGCACCGACGTCACCGCACCGGTCACACTGCGATTCACGTAGGTGACATTCGTCACGTTGACGTTGGTCACATTGATGTTGGTGACGTGGACCGACGTCACGTTGACCGTCCGCACGTAGGTGGGCGACACGTGATAGACTGGGATGTACGGCTCGTTAGGTGCGAGCGGGAACCATGCCACACCGGCGCCGAAGGACACCGACGCGCCCCAGTGTGGGCCGCCGACGAACGCCACCAGCGCCGGCGCATAGACCGGGCGCGCCACGTAGACGCCGGGCACCCACGCCCAGCCGCCACCGATGTACGCCCAGCGGCCATAGTGGAAGGGCGCGAAACCCCACGGCGCATCGTCCACCCACGTCCACCCCCACGGGCTCACCCACACCCAGTGGCCGTACCGGTAGGGCGCCCAGCCGGCGACGACCGTCGTCGGCACCCAGACGTTGCCGTAGCCCGGCACCATGCGCCAACTCCCGTACCCGTCCAGCTCCTCGTAGCCGGTCATCTCGCGCGAGACGTAACGCGTGGAGAGCGCCTGGTCCTCGCGCCGGTCACGGTCGTTCACCCATGCGTCGAACCCATCGCTCGGGTCCGATGGCGCATCCGAGAGCACCGGCGACGCATCGCCGAATACCTCGGCCTCCTGCGCCGAACGAACCCGCGTGGTGGTCGCGCTGTCGAGCATGATGTCGGCATCACCTCGCCGCACCGTCACCGTCACATTCGAGCCTGACGAGTCGGCGTCGATCCGATAGAGCCCCGGCTCATGGAGAGTCACTGCGCCACGCGGAGTATCGATCTCATAGACGTCGCCGCGGTCGAGGGACCGGACGCGCACACTCATCGTCCCCTGCGCCAGGCGCAGCTGAATCCGATGGTCGTCGATCACCAGTACTTCGAGTGACGTCAGAGCGCTCACCCGGACGGCGCTCGATCCGATGTGCAGCTCGGCGCGGCTCGAGGTGTCGGCCCAGAGCGCGTCGCCGCTGGTAATCGGGTAGTTCAGGGACGCGGACGTCCAATCATCTACTCCCGCCGGGCGGACCGAGACCATGCCACCCGTCGCGCTCACGCGGCCCACCCGGAGGGGTGGATCCGCCCTGAGAGGCGACGTGAGGGAGATCATGGCGGCCACTGCCGTCATGGTGAGTTTCGAGATGGTCCTCATTCGGATCCTCGTGAGATCGGCGCGCTCTACAGGAGATCGGCGCGTTCACCTGTTGGACGAGGCAACTGCCGTTCCGTTAGACGATGCGACCACCAAGAATTGCCGATTCGAGCGCACAAAACACCGATCCGCAGCGGTTTACGACCGCTAGGATGGGCCTGCCAATTTGTCTGATTGGGCCCGGCGTTGTCGCCGATACGGCACGGCTCGCTGTCCTCATCAGAGGACAGATCACCGGTGCTAGCGGGTATGAGCGAGCTCGATGATCGCCACCTGCCAGTCGGTCCGGACGGAGTCGTGTCCGTCATTCACCCGCGCGTCCGGCATGGGCTCGCGGGCTGCCGTCGAGAGCCCCTTCACTGCGCTCGCTGCGAGGAGGTCGCGGACAATCTTGTCGCGTTCCTGGTCGATGTCCGGATCGACCCGGTGAGTGACGCTGTGCCGTTGGCTCGAGAGCATGAGCCCAACGTCGTGTGACGCTGCGGCGACGTAGACGGGGTGCCCATTCCAGGAATGGGGATAGCGCCAGAGCCGGATGTGGTGACGCTTGGCATACGTGTCAGTGAGCTTCTGGAAGACCAGATCCGGCCGCCGTCCGTCGATCAGCATCTGCGAGACGGTCTGGTGATCGTAGCCGCGGGCTTTGGCCTCGGCGAGAAACATCTTGAAGCCGCTCCCCACCGTGAGATTGTCCGCCGTTTGCCAGCCGGCTGACTGGAAGGCCGCTCGGACATCCTCCTCCTCTCCGATCACGACCACGTTCACCAGGTCGCGCGGCTCGCGTCCGTCGTGAGAGTACGCCCGCGGGGGGAGCGCGCCCAGCATCCCATCGAGTGAGTCGTCAGGCGCCACGGCGGGGGGCAGGGTGGGCGCGGTGAGGACGAGCGGCGCGTCGCCGGTGAGTCGCACCGTCATCTCCACTCCCGGAGGGAAGGCGAAGGCGCGGTGCCGTTCGATCTCCTCTCCCTTGAGCGCCGCGAACAGCGAGGCTGCGGCTACCGGCTCCACGGTGCCCAGCGCCAGGAGGGCCCAATCGGACTTCGAGCCGATCCACTTGGGAGACGGGAGGCCGAGGATGCGTCCGGCGCTGTCGACGATCTCGCGCGCATTGTCCACGGCGCTCACGAGAGCCGGACAGGGAATGCGAGAGCCGTCGGGTCGCACGAGCGCCGAGAACCGGATGAGAACCATGTGACGCGACCCGCCCACCTTGAGCTTTCCCGCCTCGGCGATCGTCCCCTCGAGCCAGGAGCCGGCATCGATCGGCGCCAACGTCCGCCCGAACCCGGTGCCGATGACGAGGGCCCGAACCGTCCGTCCAGTAGAGTGAGGGCTGCTACTCACCGAATCGAGAAGGCGAACATCGAGAGCGGTGCCAGCCAAGAGCGTCTGGGCGGTCGCCGGCGACGAAACACCGATGAGGGCGAAGGCAGCGAGCAGGAAGCGCACGACGTATTGTACAGGCGGAACCGCCGGGCCGCGCTGCGGATTGGAGGTTGGGATCAGCATGACTGGATTGCACCACTGCGTGAGGCTGCCGAACGCATGACGACCCGAGTCAATGGCTTGCCGACGATGGAGCGGCCCATTGCCATCTACCACGAACATCCCGACTGGTTCCGCCCCCTCTTCACGGAGCTGGACCGGCGCCGGATCCCGTACCTCCGGATCGATGCATCGGCGCACTCCTTCGACCCGTCGGAGCGTGAGGTGCCCTTCGCGCTCGTCTTCAATCGCGCCTCCCCCTCGGCCTACCTGCGCGGACATCGCCAGACGACCTATCACACGCTCAATTGGCTCCGCCACCTCGAGCGACTCGGCGTCCCGGTGGTGAATGGCAGCAGCGCCTACACGATGGAGATCTCCAAGGCGCTCCAACTCGGTGTGCTCGAAGAGCTCTCTCTCCCCCACCCCCGCTCGCGAGTGATCAACCACGCGTCGCTTGCTGCCGAAGCAGCGGCAGGGATGCGTTTCCCGGTGATCGTGAAGGCGAACGTGGGTGGGAGCGGCGCCGGAATAGTGCGATTCGACCAGCCGGCCACGCTCGCCGCCGCAGCGCGCGACGGAGCACTCAATCTCGGGGAGGATGGGGTCGCCCTTGTGCAGGAGTTGGCGCCGCTGCGCGGCGCACGCATCACGCGCATCGAGGTGCTGGGGGGCGAGTTCCTCTATGCGATCAACGTCTATCCGGCGGACTCGTTCAATCTCTGCCCGGCCGATGCCTGCCAGACCACCGATGGCCGCGCCCTCGAGCGGACCGCGTGCGCCGTGGACGCTCCCAAGACTGGGCTCCGCGTGGAGCGCGCCGACATCCCCGGCGAGATCATCGCCCAGGCGGAGGCGATCGCGCGCCGTGTGCGGCTCGACGTCGGCGGCATCGAGTATCTCGTCGATGATCGCGATGGGCGGCACTACTTCTACGACATCAACGCGCTCTCCAACTTCGTCGCCGACGGGCGCAATGTCGTCGGCTTCGACCCCCACGAGCGCCTCGTCGACTATCTCCTCGCTCGATGCGAGTCCGGCGCCGGTGCGGGCGCCCGGGCAACGGCGGGGGCCGCCTGATGCGCTACGGCTATTGGATGCCCGTTTTCGGTGGCTGGCTGCGCAATGTGCCTGACGAGCGAATGGAGGCGTCGTGGGCCTACACGAGCCGGCTCGCTCGCCGCAGCGAGCAGATCGGTTTCGATCTCACCCTCATTGCCGAGCTCTTCCTCAACGACATCAAAGGGATCGATGCCCCATCGCTCGACGCCTGGTCCACGGCTGCCGCCCTGGCGGCGGTCACCGAGCGCCTCGAGCTCATGGTCGCGGTAAGGCCGACCTTCCACAATCCCGCGATCCTCGCCAAGCACGCGACGCAGATCGACCACATCTCGCATGGGCGCCTCTCGCTCAACGTCGTCTCGTCGTGGTGGCGCGACGAGGCTCGGCGCTACGGCGTGGGGTTCGACCAGCACGACGACCGCTATGCGCGTACCGAAGAGTGGCTCGCGGTCGTCGACGGCGCGTGGAGCCAGCCCCGCTTCAGCTACACGGGCCGTTACTACAGTGTGGAGGAGCTGATCGTCGAGCCGAAGCCCACCCGGCATCCGCGGCCCATGATCTACGCCGGCGGCGAATCCGACGCTGCCAAGTCGCTCATCTCGCGCAAGTGCGATGCCTACGTGATGCACGGCGATCCGCCGGAGCGCATCGCTCCGAAGGTCGCCGACATGCGCCGCCGACGCGAGGAACTCGGTCTGCCGCCGATGACCTACGGGATGGCCGGCTACGCCATCGTCCGCGAGAGCGAGCGAGAGGCGCAGCGGGAAGTCGAGCGCATCACCGACGTGTCTGCCGGCTCGCCGGGATACGCTAACTATCAGGATTGGTTGGCGAACACCAAACTCGAGCAGCGCGTGAGTCCCGAGGACTACTCAGTATCCAACCGGGGGCTGCGCGCCGGTCTCGTCGGCACCGCTGAGCAGGTGGCGGCCAGAGTTCGCGCGCTGCAGGAGGCCGGGGTCGACCTCTTGCTGCTCCAGTGCAGCCCACAGCTCGAGGAGATGGAGCGATTCGCCGAGACCGTGATGCCGCTCGTGCCGGGCGCGCCGGGCGCGCCGCAGCCGGCGGCGCGCCCGCGGGGAGCCGCTAAGGTTTCTTCGTAGCGTCGGGAGCCTTCGTGCTCTCGTCCACCTGAGACGCGAGCTCGTCGGCCTTCTTCGCGATCTTGTCCTTCGCCTCGGCATACATCTTCGCCGCCTTGCCCGAGGCGCCGCCCAGATCTTCCTTCAGCTCCGCCACTCCCGCATCGAGTCGCTCCTTCGCCTTGGCGATCAGATCATCCTTGTTCGCGAGAGCTTCCTTCGCCTGCTCCGCCAGCTCCTTCGCCTTCGCCTCGGCCTTGTCCAGAAGTCCCATTGTCCACCTCGCAGTGTCTCCAATCCCCAGATGGCGAAGCGCCCCGCGCGAGGCGGGGCGCTTCGCCTGATCAAGATACGACGTCCAGTCCCGCTGCCGGGTAGCGGCGCACATGCCCGCCGCAGGACGTCGCATTCGCACAGAACATGCGTCGCATATCGACTCGCCGCAACCCCCGGTGCGAGTTTCCCGGCGCGACGCGGGGTGCGCGCGCTCGCGGACCTACAGGAGGGTGTTCATCAAGCGGGCGATACTCTCGCCGAATCGTTGGAACCAGGGGCGCCCGCGCCACTCCTCGAGCGTGAGCTCCTGCGCCTGCGCTCGATAATCCGCCTCCACTCGCGCCAGCGCCGCCACCACCGCCTCGTCGTAGATCAGCGCCACCGCCTCGGCGTTGAGCGCAAACGAACGAATGTCGAGATTGCTCGAGCCGACGATGGCGATCTCGTCGTCCACCGTCGCGTGCTTCGCGTGAAGGAAGCGTGGCCAGAAGCGCCAGACCCGCACACGAGCCTCGAGCAGCTCCTCGTAGTATGAGTGCTGCGCGAGCGCTTCAGGGGTGCTGTTCCCCCACCGCGGAACAATCAGCTCCACGATCACACCGCGAGAAGCGGCGCTGGTCATCGCCTCCACGAGGGGATCCGGCGGGATGAAGTAGGGGCTCACGAGTACGACGTGGTGTCGGGCGCCGTAGAGTGCAGTCACGAACGCATCGAGTGTGGGCGAGTGCGTGTATTCCGGGCCGCTGGGGAGGAGCTGCACAGGCGAGGATCCCGCGTCCTCGGGAGGCGGGAGGAGATCGGGGCCTTGCAGATCGACCCGCGTCTCCGCGAACCGGTCGGACAGGAAGATCGCCTGCATCTCGTGCACGATCGGACCGCGCATGCGCGCCACCATCTCGACATTCGGGTGCCCCTTCCAAACATCCGCACGGACGACGTTTTGCGAACCGATGTAGCCGATGCGGCCATCGATCACCGAGATCTTGCGATGATTTCGCAGATCGTATCGCTCGGCGAGAAAGCGGAATGGACTGGCCGACTGGAGGATGTGCGCATCGACACCCGCCGCACGCAGGGTCCGGCAGACCTCGGGAGCGCGCCGGCCTGTTCCGACCTGGTCCAGGAGAACACAGCAGCGGACCCCCCGCTGCACGGCGGCTCGCAAGGCCGCGGTTACGCGCTGGCCCACGACATCGGTCGCGTAGATGTACGTCTCGATGTGCACGTGCGCGCGCGCCGCGTCGATATCGGCGATCAAGGCCTCGATGGCCTTGTCGTAGTCGCTGAGGAGCTCGACGTGGTTGCGACCGAGCACGGGAAAGGCAGCGACGGTGCGTGCGAGGCGGGGCACCGCGGCCAGCGGCGCCGAGATGTCGGGATCGACCTCCATCGCTTGAGCCGACCGGCGGCTCTCCGTCGCCCGTACGAGCGCATCGAATCGACGCTGAGCATCGATGCGGAATGAGGGGAGGGTGCGCCGGCCGATCGCGAGGTACAGGATCAGGCCGGGCCACGGAAGCAGAAAGAGCAGGAGGAGCCAGCCACGTGCAGCCGCTGGCTGCATGCGAGGCGGGAGATAGGCGAGGGCCGCCACCCGTATCACCCACTCACTCGCGACATATGCGGTCCCCCAGCCCATCGCCAACGGTACCGCAGGCCGGACTATGTAGCCAGCCCGGACTCAGGGTGCCGCGCGCGCAGCGACGGCTTTCTGCTCAGTCGGAAGGCGCGGCGTGGGCAGACTCACGAGCACCGCAGTGAGGGCCAACACCACTGTTGCCAGGAGGAGTTCGAGGCGTGCGCTCTTGAGAAGCGACGTCACTCCATTCTCGCTCGCGAGTCGCGGCCGCGCGACTCTCCAGTTCCACGCCCCGACGGCCAGCACTCCGGAAACGACCGCCATCTTTCCGAGGAACGTGTATCCGTATGCCGTCGTCCAGAGAGCGGCGAGATACTTGAGGTGCCGAATCGCCGTGATCACGCCGGACGCGACGAGGAGCGGTACCGCCATCAGCGCCAGTCGCGAGAAGGCATTCACCGTCTCGCGTATCACGGGCTCGCGCCGGACATCGGAGAGTTGGTGCTTCATGGCCAGGCGCACGCCGGCGACGACGACGACGAACAGGGTCCCGAGCCAGAGCGAGGCGGCAAGGACGTGCAGTGGGTTGACCAACGCCACCCATCGACCCCTCGCCACATCGCGTAGCGCTAAGGCCAGAGAGAGGACGGCGAGGGCGTTCCAGAGCGAGTGCCTTCCCATCGCTGCCAGGGCGAACCCGCCGAACAAGAGGACGAGAAGCCCCGCGCGCGCGATGACGATCCCGCCTGACGTCGCCGCCTCGCTCAGGGGGATTCCCTTTTCCGTGGCCACCCGGGTTAGATCGCCGAGGAGAGACACACCCCCCAGGAGCGCTCCCACCAGCCCGATCGTCGCCGCCGTCGCCTCAGCGCTCCGCTGCCAATCGGCGAGCGGACCCTGGCCGACGTCGGCACGGCGGCGCACGGGACGGAGCACGATCACGCGAAACGCGACGGCGCCGATGATGGCGAAGGACGAGAGGAAGCCGAGGTATTCCGTCACCACGCGAGTCCATGGGACGAGGGGGTGGTCTGTCATGATGGTGGGGGAAGTTCGGAGCGTGAGGGCGATCGAGTCGACCAGTTCGCGGAGAGTTCTTGGTAAACGCGGAGCCCCTTTCGGACGCTGCCCTCGCTAGCGGCGTCGATCGATCAGCTCCCGGACCCGCTCGCCATGCGTGCGACTCGCGCGGAGCTGCGAGCCATCGGCCAGACGAAGCAGGTATTCGCCATTCGGCAGCCGCCTCATCTCGCGGATCCGCTCGGTGCGCACGATCGCCGAGCGATGAATCCGGACGAAGGCGCCTGAGTCGAGACGCGCTTCCATCCCGCTCATCGTTGCACGCAAGAGATAGCTCTTGTCGCGAGCGTGAAGACGTACATAG
>Ga0187765_10000434_pt1 | contig 15342 bp, 13 predicted proteins | sample 0216_QUI02_MP05__3_FD_133018 | JGI IMG/M metagenome (GOLD analysis project Ga0187765, IMG submission 133018) | Tropical peat soil microbial communities from peatlands in Department of Meta, Colombia - 0216_QUI02_MP05_10_MG | ecosystem: Environmental > Terrestrial > Soil > Wetlands > Peat ...
AAACGGGCCAGAAGCCATCGGCAAATCGCGCGGCGGCTGGAGCACCAAAGTTCATATGGTTGCCGCGAGTGCTCGATGCGCCATAGGGTTCTCACTCTCGCCAGGACAGGCTGGAGATGCTCCAGAGGGTCGCGCGCTGCTGCGCTCGATCCAAGAGCTGCCGATGTCCTGCCACCTGCTGATGGACTGCGCGTATGAAGGCGATGAAACCCGACAACTGGCACTCGATCTGGGCTTTATCCCCGTTGTGCCTCCGCACCCGAACCGACTCGAGCCCTGGAGGCTCAAACGAGCGCTATATCGACGCCGCAACGAGATCGAACGGTTGTTCCGACGACTCAAAGGCTTCCGCCGCATCTTTAGTCGCTTCGACAAGCTCGATCTGGTGTTCATTGCCTTCATCTACTTCGCACTTATCGTGGAAGCACTGCGTTCGTAGTGTTAACAGGCCCTAGTGGAGTCTCGGCTTCCCGTGACTCGCGTATGATCGATTGCGCCATGGTCCCATCCTCGTCCATCCAAGACCCGGGGATATACGTTTGCCCGAAGTGCAAGGGTGCGCTAAATGCATTCCATTGCTTCACCTGCGGGGTGCAGTTCCCGGTCGTCGAGAGGATCCCCTGCCTTCTGACGGAATCGGCGGGCGGCTCGGGTCAGCGGCTTCGCGAGATCTACGACGATATTTACCGTCATCACATGGATGTATGGGTAGACCAGGGCCGCTCGCAGCACTTCCTGAATTATTTCCGTGAGCTCGCGCAATCGTCCCCCACCGATACGCTGCTTGAGGTCGGCTGCGGGGAAGGGATGCTGCTTGCAGCGCTCCAAGGTGCCGCAAAGTTCGGCATCGACCCGTCAATACATGCGCTGCAGCGAGCGCAGCTGCGCTCGGGTGCCACTTGCACGGTCGCTCGGGCCGAGGAACTGCCCTTTCCCGCGAACTACTTCGACCTGATCGCCGCGGTGGCCGTAATGGAGCATTTCGAGGATGCGGATGCAGCGACAGCCGAGATCTGCAGGGTGCTCAAACCGTCCGGTCGCTATGTCACCCTGATCCAGACCGACATGAGCAGGCTGCAGCGTCTAGGCGTCAAGGTGCGTGAGTACCTGTTCCCGCGTTTCCGTCCCCTCGCTTTACTTAAGTGGGCGGGCAAGAAAATGCGCCATCCTATCGTGCAGCCGCTCAGAAGGTCCTACACGATCGACTCGGCACGTCGATGCCTCGAGCGCAACGGATTGGAAGTTACCCGGATCGTTACGCGACAGAGCGAGCCGCGCGCCCCCCTCGCAGGGGCTCACGTGGTCATCCTGTTGTCACAGAAAGCCCGCGCGAGCACAGCAGCAGCCGCGAATGTGGATTTTGCTGCAACTGCAGCAAGGACCTAGTGGGCAAGTCCGCACGTCGTAGCGCTAACGCTCGCGCCCGGCGCACTAAGTCAAAACGCCGCACTGCAGCACGGTCCTGGGCACCTGCCATTAGATTCAGGCAGATGCCATAAGATCATGCGGATGACCGAGATCCCTGCGATGTAACCTTACATTCAGCGCCGAAGCAGTCAGCGTGGATTTGTGACGCAGATCACATGCCCGACGCATCGCTGCGATAGACTTTGGCTTGTCAAGCGGACGGTGCGCCCGGGTTTGTAAAAGAACAGCTGCTGCTCAAAAGCAAAAACATCATCGCTCTCCATGTTGGCTAGCTTCGTCTTCTTTTGGGCATGCTGCGGCTTGCTGCTGTACGTGTACGTGCTGTACCCGGTCGCGATCGAGCTGCTGGCGGCCTGGCTCGGGACGCGCGTTAAGCGCGGATCCGCGCTTCCGACAGTAACGATCATCGTGACCGCGTACAACGAAGAGGAGTGTATCCGGACGAAACTCACGAACCTGCTTGCGCTTAACTATCCACCCGAACTCTTTGACATCCTGGTAGTGTCTGACGGCTCCTCGGACTTGACCGAAGAGATCGCCGCTTCCTATAGCCCAGCCCGAGTGCGGGTTGTGCGCCTCGAAGGCCGACGCGGCAAGACCGCATGCCAGAACGCCGCGGCATCCGTGGCGAGCCGCGAGATCCTGGTTTTTACCGATGCGACGACCAGGTTGCAGAGCGACGCGCTCAGGCATCTGGTCGAGGGATTCGCCGACGACACCGTCGGTTGTGTCGGGGGCCTCCTGGTCTATATCAGCGAGGTCGACAACGCGACTGGTCGCGAGGGAGAAACATATTGGAGCTACGAATTGCGCTTGCGTGCTGCGGAGAGCGCATTGGGGTCGCTGATCGGGGTGAGCGGCTGTCTATACGCGGTGCGCCGGAGTGCCTATAGGCCCATTGATCCGGCGCTGATCAGCGACTTTGTCATCGCCATGAAGATGCGGGAACAGGGTCTGCGCACGGTACTGGCGCCGCACGCTGTGTGTTTTGAAACAACTCTTCAGCGGGCCGGACAAGAGCTGTCCATGCGAGTGCGGGTGGCTATCCGTAGCCTCAATGCACTGATCCGCGAGCGGCGCTTCCTGAACCTTGTGAAGTACAAATGCTTCGCCTGGCAATTGTGGTCGCACAAGGTGCTGCGCTATGCCTCGCCGCTGCTGTGGCTGGGGGCTTTCGCCGCCAACCTGGCACTCGTTTCCGCTCCCCTGGCAGTTCCGGAGCATCGGTTCTATCTCCTGCTGCTGGTGCTGCAGAGCCTCCTGTTGATCTCCGGAGTCGTGGGATTCATGCTGCAGAACCGACAGCGGAAGCTCGGCTTGTTTGGCAAGCCGTACTACTTCCTGTTGACGAATATCGCTTCGCTGCTCGCAACGCTGCGCTACCTCCAGGGCGAGCGGATGGTCATCTGGAATCCGATTCGCTGAGCGAGTGACCCGGCTGCAGTCGGCCCACGGCGCGCCTCGCCGTCCGCCGCAGACGTCGTGCCAATTCGTTCACGCCACAGATCTCCGCCTCGAAGGCGATCGGGCTTGTGCGATCGCTGTCGAGGAAGCGTTTGAGCAGCATTACCGGGGTATCGGCGTCATTGAGCCCGGGGTCACAGGTGGTTGCAGAGGCGATGCCAAGTCTTCGTAGCCACTCCGGATGCTGGTCGCGATACTCGCCACTGGGATAGCAGAAATGCCGCGGCTCGATGCCGACCACGTCCGCGATGATCCGGCGATTGCTGGTGATTTCCTCGGCCACCGCGTCGAAGGCCCCGTCGGGGAGATGATGAGTGTGGCTGTGGAGCTGAATGTCGAGCCCTCGACGGGACAGCTCCTGCATCTCGGTGCGGGACAGCAGCCGGAAACGCCCGTCGCGCAGCACGTCGTCCAGGTCGACACCCAGGGCCCGCGCGATCGGGCGCAACAACTGCTGTCGTTCGCGAAGCGGAAATGCGTCCTCAGCCGCCCCGATCAGGGTGAGAATGACCGCGGCCGGGTCGTTGCCGATGGCGTAGGTTCCGTCCAATTGCGGATGCAGCCCGCTGAGCGTCAGCGTCTTGCGTCCGCAGCAGCGGATCATGTAGGCAAGGGCGACGTTGAAGACCTCGGTACCCGCCCCGAGGTGCTCGGTCGAGACATAGACGCAGGCCGAGTAACCGTACTTTTCCAGAAGCGGTGCAGCGATGGTGAGATTCGATACCCAGCCGTCATCGAGCGTGATGGTGGTTTCTCCGTTCCCGATCTCGCCCCGCTGCAATCTCCTCACGGCCTCGTCCAGCGCAACCACCTGGATGCCCCGTCTTCTGAGGATCCGCAGCCGCTCTTCGAACGTTACCGCCCGCATGAACATCACCGGATTGAATTCGTGCTCATCACCGATCGAGAAGCTGTGATAGCAGAGGATGCGCAGCTGTTTGCGCGTCAGATGGCGGGCGAGAGCGAAGACGCCTGCGGCGCGCAGGACGTACAGTGCATACCGCCGCAGTGCAGTCATACAGACCGAAGCACACTCAGCCGCACGGGTTGTGGCACGTTACGCCGGTCACCGCGGCCCGACCCTGACGGGACGTCCTGACTTATGTTTAATTCCGCATTGCGGCTGGATTCTCGGCTGCGTGACATCCGGCGAAGACCACATGGCAGGCGTGGCACAAAAAGAGTATGACATACACGGCGCACGGGCGAGCCCCTGGCAAGATGGGCCACTCCAGACGAGTTTTCGGCCATGCTCGATAGCAAACGGATGATCAAGACCGTCATGGGTCGGATTGCCGGTGTGTCGGGCGCCTGCAAACGCGCCTTCGCATCGAGCATGGTTACCGTGGCGTTCCATCGCGTCAACGACGAGTTGGCGAAGGATTCGCTGACCTGCAGCTCCGGTCAGTTCTCGGCGTTCTGCAAGTTCTTTCGCAAATACGCCCGGGTTGTCCCCTTCTCCGAACAGGTTGCCGCCTGTCGCGAGGGCAGGGATGTGCGTGGGACGGTCTCTATCACTTTCGACGACGGCTATCTCGACAACTTCGAGGTCGCGGCACCGATTCTGCGCAGTCTGCAGCTGCCGGCGACGTTCTTCATCGCCAGCGGTTTCATCGGCAGCCGGGTGATAGCGCCATGGGACGCCGAATTGGCGCGCCCGCCTGGCTGGATGAGCTGGGACCACGTGCGATCTCTGCTGGCTCAGGGATTCGAGATCGGCGCTCACACGGACACCCATATCGACATGGGCAGTGCGGACGAAAGGACGGTGAGGGCTGAGCTTGAAGTCTCAAAGCAGAAGATCAGGCGTGAGATTGGTATCTCGGTGCAATTGTTCGCCTATCCGTTTGGCAGCCGCCAGAACATCACCCAACGTGCGCGTGAACTCGTGCGCGAGCTTGGATTTATCTGTTGTGCTTCGTGTTATGGCGGCGTGAATGCGGTGGGCACAAATCCCTACCACCTCAAGCGCATCCCGATCGCCGAGTGGTTCGCCACTCCGGATCAGTTTGGGTTTGAGTTCGTCACAGGACTGCGACGGCGGGACGGTGTGTGGGTGGACCCGATTTCCTCGCACTGACCAGCCGGCGCCTCACGCGCCAGTGTCGCTTCAACCATCGAATTAAATTGCTCGCCAATGCGGCGAAAGGAGTACTGACTTTCCGCAAGCTGGCGCGCGGCCGTCGCGATGGCAAGCCGCCTGGCGTCGTCTGCGAACAGCCGGCTGATCTCGGTGGCGAACTCCTCTGCCGTGCTGGCAAGCACCACGTTTGTGCCGGCGGTGACGTTGATACCCTCGCATGCGATGGGGTGCGCGACGACGCACTTCTTCATGGCGAACGCATCGAGGAGCTTGAGCTTGGTACCGCCGCCATCACGGATCGGACAGACAAAAACCGCTGCCGTGTCCATCAGAGGCCGCACGTCCGGCAGATAGCCGTGCACCACGACATCGGGTAACGAATGCGCGAGCGTGCGCAGCGAGTCGGAAGGACTGCTGCCTGCGATGTCCATGGTTGCCTCGGGTACCCGCTCCTTGAGCCCTGGCCATATCTCGCGGAGAAAGAACAGCATCGCATCGACGTTCGGGTACCAGTTCATCGAGCCGACAAAAATGACTGAGTTTGGCCGCGTCGGCCGAGCCGCAGAGGTGAAAAAATCGCAATCCACCCCGTTCGGAATCACCGCGATGTCGGCTTCCGGAGCAATCTGATGCAAGCGCATGCGGTCCAGATCGGAGCAGGTGATGTGCCTTGCGAACTGTGCGGCGGAACGCCTCTCGAGCTCCTCCACGCCGCGCGCCTCGCGTCGGAAGTACGCGCGCGCGATGGCGTTGTGCGTGTTGTCGGCGCGACGCTGCAACATGTGCGATTCGATATTGTGATGCGTCAGTGTTGCCGGGAGGAGGCCCGTCTGGGAGCGGTACGGCGCCAAGCCGATGGTATCGAAGTGCACCACATCGTAACGGTTGGCCGCCAGCTCCCGCGCGATCGTTGCTCGCCCCGGAGCGCTCACCAGCCACGACAACGTGTATGTCGATCCGCTCAACACCGCGCGCAGCGCCGTGATTCTCTTACCCCATGGGCGCCGTGCATGCTCGATGGGAAGGAACGTGACCTTGCGGCAGAAATCCTGCAGCGCGCGTCGCGATTCCTCGAGTCCTTCGCCCAGCGTCGGAAACAGAGTTTCGATCCATTGCTCCTGAACGAAAGCAATCAGATCGACGTTCTGGCGTTGCGCGAGTTCCCGCAGCAGATGATAACTGCGTGAGAGAAATCCCGCCTTGGGGGGATAGGGAATGGCATGCGCGAGCCACAGAACATTCATCGGGTGCAAATCCTCGACTGCCGATAACGTCGCGTCCAATTCTACCGGCATTCGCCCGTGAACGACGCCAACTGTTTCATTTTCAACGGAGCTCGTGGCCCGCAGCGGGGGGACGCTGCCGCACCTCACGCGCACGCGCGGTTGTCGTCCGCTGAGTCTTCAGCCGCTGTTTGGCCCAGGCGGCAACGCGCAGCAGCCACGCGGCAAGCAATGCACTCAGGACCGCGTAGTGGAAGCGATCGCTGCCATCCTTGACGTTGTCATAGTAGATGTTGGTGGTAAGGAGCCAGATGACGTAAACCCCGGTCTTGTGCAGGCGCCGCCAGTTTGCCGCACCCAGGCGACGCACCGCCCACTGCGAGGAAGTCACGGTCAGCAGTAGCACGAACACGGCGCCGGTAAGATCGGTGGCTGTCGAGAAGGGACTCAGCGGGTTGCCGAAGGACCAGAAGACGTAAGCCACCAAGCTGAAATGCCAGGCCATGCCGGCGGCGAATGTAAGACCGATGTAGCGGCGATTGGCCAGCAGCCATCGAGTGCTCGGGCCCGGCCAGAGGACCGCAAGTGATGAGGCCGTGAAGGCTAGCAGGAACCAGGGCAGGGCGTAGTGCTCCGCGCGCAGGACGATGGGTGCCATCCCCCGGGCTGAATGGAATTCCGCAGAAGGAAGTCCGAGAGCGATGGCTGCGCTCGTTGCCAGCGTCAGCGCCCAGAACAACGACCAGGACCTGAGGAGTATTGCCATGCTGACGATAGCTCGCCAGCCGATGATACCGCGGTGCGGGAAGGCTGGCCGGCGCTACGTAAATCGGCTGAGAAATGAGGGGCTTCCGCAGCCGGGGTCCAACGTGCCCCCCGGGTCGAACTATGTTATATCCGCGACAACCGATCAGCAGCAGGGCATAACATGGCAGAGCGAAGAAAAAAACATCTGCCGCGCCCGCGTTGGGGGCGGCGAGCGCGCCGCGTGGCGGGCAACGCCAGCCACGAGGGGGTCAGCCCAGCCAATGTTGAACGCCTTGCGCAAGGCGAGAAACGTCCTCGAGCACCGGCGCACGGTGCGCCGCGAGGACCGGATGCTCTCGGTTCTGTACGCACCCGATCCCAATGATCTCGATCGCGAGCGGCACCTCGCCGCCGCGATGGACTGGCTCAAACGCGCCCAGGACTCGGGTACGGACCGCGGAGTTGCTTACGGTGCTCGCTTCGGCGACGACTTCGACGTCAGTTATCCGGAGACCACCGGCTACATTTGCCGCACGTTCGTAGAGCAGAGCGGGCTCAGTGGTGACAGTGAACTGCTGCAGCGCGCTATTGAGATGGGTGACTGGGAGATTGCCATTCAGATGCCCGAGGGCGCGGTGATGGGTGGCAAGTACACCAGCCAGAGAACGCCGGCGGTCTTCAACACCGGTATGGTGCTGCTCGGCTGGAGCGCCTTGATTCGCAGCACCGGAGAACCGCGTTTCAGGGACGCCGCGCGCAGGGCAAGCGACTGGCTGTTGAGTATCCAGGAGCCCGATGGCAGCTGGATCCGCGGTCATTCGCAATTTGCAATTGCAGGTGCCAACCTCTACAACGTGTACGCAGCCTCGGGCCTATGCGAGGCAGGACTGGCGCTCGGCGACGAGCGCTACGTTAAGGCGGCGATCCACAATGCCGAGCTGTGTGCGTCGCGACAGCATGCCAATGGCTGGTTCCCGAACTGTTGCATCGAGAATCCCCAGCAACCGCTGCTGCACGCGCTTGCCTACACGATGCAAGGACTCATCGGCATTGGCAAGCTCACCGGGCGTACGGACTTCATCGCCGCCGGCCGTCGCGCCGCGGATGCCGAGTTGCGTATCATGAAGGAGGATGGATACCTGCCAGGCTTGCAGACTCGAACCTTTGAGGCGGCCGCAGACTGGTGCTGCCTCACCGGCTCGGCTCAGACCTCGATCGTATGGAGCGAGCTGTTCGCCTTGACCGGCGAGGACTGCTACCGGCACTGCGCCCGCTTGGTGAACCGCTACCTGATGGCCCGTCACGACATTCGCAATCCGGACTTGCGTATGCGCGGCGGGCTTCCCGGCTCCTGGCCGGTGACCGGACCGTACGGCAGGCTCACGATTCTGAATTGGGCCACGAAGTACCTTGTAGACGCGCTGTCGCTCGAGGCCATGGCGCAGCAACCGTGATCCGGCTCGGTTCGCTGGGAAGTCCCTGACCGTGCTCGCGGCACGCCACCTACCGCGCCCGCTCAAGGCCGCGGTTCACCGCTGGCGCGCCGCCATGCAGCTGGCTTGGATAGAGCGTTTTCATGCCTTTTCCGAAAATGAGCTGCTTGCGGCGCTGCGCCGCCTCGGCGTGATGCCGGGCGACGTGCTGATGGTTCACGCTTCCTACGCTCAATTTGCCGGCTTCCGGGGGAACGTCGGCACTGCCATCCGCACCTTGCAGGGGGCCGTGACCGAGGACGGTGCTCTGCTCATGCCGACGCTACCGTTTTCCGGCAGCGCAATCGAATTTGTCAGCAGCGTACCGGTCACGGATTTGCGGAGGATCCCGTCACACATGGGTCTGCTCTCAGACCTGTTTCGTCGCATGCCCAATGCGACTCGCAGCATCCATCCGACGCATCCGGTCGCCGGCTGGGGGCGCCGCGCCGTAACACTGCTCAGCGAGCACGCCGCCGCTACTTCACCGTGCGGCGTCCACTCTCCCTATCACAAGCTGCTGGAAGCCGACGGCAAGATTCTGCTCGCCGGCGTGAGCATCGCGGCCCTGACCTTCTACCATTGCATCGAGGAGCTTCTCGAGGAGCAGTTGCCCGTGCAGCCATTCACCGCGCGGACCTACGAGCTGAGGACGCTTGATGCGCAGGGAGTGCTCCATCTGACGCGAACCCGCCTGTACGATCCCACCGTGTCGACCCGCCGGTTCGGCGACCCCATGGTCGAGCCGCTCAAACGGCGGGGCTACTGGCGGGAAACCCGCGTCGGCCGGTTGTCGCTGGTGCTGCTGCATGCGAGGGAAGTTCTCGAAACGGTCGAGAACATGGCTCGCGCTGGCATGTTCTGCTACCGTTCCTGATCAACTCGAGTCCGACAGCAGGCGTGTGGCGCGGCCTGGAGCGTGCTCGCACCGCCCGGTGTGCCTTGACCTCAGCCGAAGCGCCGCGCCACCAACACCGGCAGTCTGATCACGAAGCCCGCGACCAGCCGCAGGTACATCGACGTCAGCAAGATATTGTCGCGCCAGTAATTGAAATGTGATACGCCCCCTTCCTCGGGCGTGAAATAACGCACCGGTGCTGGCACATTCACGGCCGGTACCCCGCGCCAGCTCAGTCGCACCACCGCCTCGGCGTCGAAATCGAAGCGCCGCATCCAGCGGCTGCGCCGCATCACCGCCAGCAGCGGCGCAATGGGGTACACGCGAAAGCCGAACAGGGTATCGTGGATGCCTGACCACAGCGTCTCGAGATTGGTGCACCAGTTGGCGACCCGGCGCCCGCGCAGCCGGATGCGCGGTGCGCTCGCATCGAACACCGGATCGCCGAGGATCATGGCCTCCGGCGCCGCCGCCGAGGCGCGCATGAAAGTGGCGATACAATTCGCCGGGTGCTGACCGTCGGCGTCCATGGTGAGCGCATGCGTGAAGCCGGCGCGCTGCGCCTCGGTGAGCCCGTCGAGAAGCGCGGCACCCTTGCCGCCGTTACGCTCGCGGACTAAGACGCGTAGCGATGGATCGGTACGCGCCATGGCACTCAAGGCCTCGGCACTCCCATCGGTGCTACCGTCCACGATCACCCACACGGGGTCCCAGTGTGCGCGCGCTGCGCGCACGGTCTGCAACGCCAGGGCGCCGGGGTTGTAGCTCGGTATCAACACCAGGTGCGATCGGGAAGGCGTCACGCTTCGCGCTCACCGGCCGGGCCGGGCTGGCGGATGATGCAGACGTCCCCGCAGCACACGCAGGTGTAGCAAGCGGTGAGCGAGGCGCGCGCCCCAGCTCGAGCGTACCTGTGCCGCACCTGGTCGCGCGCTGCGAGTCCCCTGGACATCCGGCTCGGCGCCGATGATATTCGGTATACAGTCATAGAACCGGTGCAACGTGATTGTCGGCCGTGACCATGATATTCCCTACGTCAATCAGTGCGGGTCGAGCGCAATGCTCCGCAGCAGCGAACGGAGCGAAAGATGCCGCTTAACGGAATCTCTTGCAATGCTTTGAAGAGCCGCACGACCCACAACGATCCCCGTGACGTTGCAGGCCCGGGGCGCTGAGTCCGCGGGCCATGCGAACTCAGATGCGTATTCTTCATCTCATTCACAGCGCGGGCGTATATGGTGCCGAGGCCATTTTGTTGTATTTGGCCCGGGAGCAGCGGGCCTCCGGTCACGAGCCCGTGATAGGCAGCATCCGCAATCCGGGCACCGGTCAAACCCCCTTGGACGCACGGGCGACGTCATGGGGTCTGCCAGTGGTGCCGATCTGTATACCGCCGCGAAGACTCACTCCGGGGGTCATACGCACGATGTTGCGGACAATCCGCAACGTCGCGCCCGATGTTCTGCATTCGCATGGCTACAAGGGGAACATTCTGCTCGGGTCACTGCCGCGCCGCTTGCGGGGCCCTATGGTCACGACGTTGCACGGCTGGACGAGCCCACGTCCACTCAGTGCGCTGTGGCTCTACGAGCGGCTCGATCAGTTCTCACTACGCAGGATCGATGCGATAGTCGTGGTCGCACGCCACATGCTGCAGCTCCCGGCGCTGTTGCCCATTCCGTCCCCGCGCAAGCACCTTATCGAGAACGGCATCCCGTCCCTGGCGGAACGGCTTGCGGACCTCGCGGCTCGGGGCTGCCTGCCGCTGCCCGTGGAGCTAGTCGAGTTCGTTGGCCACCGGCCGACATTGGTGGCTATTGGCCGGCTATCGCCGGAAAAGGGATTCTTACTGTTGCTCGAAGCGTTTTCGCTGGCGCGTTCGACAGGGCTCACCGAGTCGCAGCTAGTGATTGTCGGTGAAGGTCCACAGCATGCGCAGCTCGCGCATCGTATTGCCCAGCTTGGCCTAGCGGGTCGCGTACGGCTTGCTGGTTATGTGGACGCCGCCGATCGGCTGCTACAGCACGCTAGCGGGTTCATCATGAGCTCGCTCACAGAGGGCTTACCGCTGGTTCTGCTCGAAGCCGTGCAATGGTCCGTGCCAATTGTCGCCACGGCGGTCGGCGCAATTCCAGACGTGCTCACGGGTCGAGGTGGACTGCTGGTTCCTGCGAATGATGTTGGGGCGCTCGCGGGCGCAATGGCGAGCCTGCTTGCCGCGGCTACGCGCCACGGGGTTGTTGCAGACACCCAGCCCGCCGCGGCGACGTACAACAGCGCCACGATGGCGCGGCGATATCTGGACGTGTACCGCGCCGTCTGTGAGACTGTCTCGTGAGTCGTGTTATCCGGCGAGGGCCGGTCAAGCACTTGCGGGCAACGGGCACAGTGCGGCTGCTTCGATCTCCACCAGCAGGTCCTGGCGGCAAATGTCTGCGTGGAGGTAGACGGCGCGGGGCGCTGCACCCACGGTCGAGTCGAGTTCGCGCCTGATGGCCGGCAGGTCCTGGGGGCGGCGCACATAGACCTTGCAGGCCAGTGCGTCGAGGGTGAAACGCGCCCCGGGTGTGCGGCGGTTGGCCTCGTCGAGCAGTGCCTCGATGTTGGAGAGCGCCTCGCGGGTTTGCGCTGCGACATCGCCGACGTGCAGCGAGCGGTGTCCGACGATGCTCGCAGTTCCGGAAATGAAGAGCGCCGCGCTTTCCCCCTGGCGCAGCACCGTGGCACGGGAAAAAACCGGGCTATGGGTGCCGTACTGCCGCGGGTAGTGGTAGGCGCTCACCTGGCGCGGGTTCTCGACGCAGGTCGGCGCGGTGCGGGCGGCGAGAAAATAAACGACTAGGGGACTGTCGGCGGGTGCACCGAGGGCGGAAGCGGCGGGCACGTTGCCGCTGAGCGGCCAGCCACAGTCGCGCAGCGTCTGCCGGCGCGCCGTGTTGAATTCCCGGTAGCGCTCGGTGCCGTTCGAGTCGCCGTTGATATCCGGCAGGTAATTCCACACCCGCAACAGGTGCGGGTAGTCATGGGCGTCGAGCGTCTGGCACATCTCGCGGTAGGCGTGCGTAGCGGCCTCGCGAAGCGTCGGATGCTCGCCGCCGCGTGCCTCCGGCACCGCGATGCAACCGAACAGCATGTCCGCGGTGCGTCGGAAGCGTACGCCCTGGTGCTGGCCCGACTCGGCCGTCTCGCCGCAGCGCCAGACCTCGCACACGTAGGTAGCCGTGGGCAAGACCGGCGTGCTGACCTGCGCGATGGGAATCCCGCCTGTGCCGTTGACGGTCGGTGCCGGAGCGGACAGCCCCCCCGCGGTTGGGTGAGGGGGGGTTGGCTCACCGGCGTGCCGCCCGTTGAAGGTGGCCACACCGAGCACGTCGGCCCACCGGGCCGCCTGGTACTCAGCCGGTGAGACGTAATCCAGATGCAGGCCGCGTGGCGCGCGCATCGGGCGGGGAGACGGCGTCCTCAGCTCTTCGGCGCGGGCTCGCTGGGCTTGCCCGACACGGCCGCTTTGGTTTTCCCGGCAGCATCCGCCGCCGACTTGCCGACGCTGCGCGCGCCATCCGCGACGGCGTGCCCGGCCTTCTTCGAATCGTCGCGGATGGCCTGGGCCGCGGATTTGCTGGTCGCGGCGGCCGAATGCCCGGCTTCCTTCGACTTGTCAGCCACCGTCTGCCCGACCGTGTGGGCGCTGTCCGAAAAAGCGTGTCCTACCGCTTTGGCGTCCTCGGTAACGGTGGCCTTGAAGTCCGAGATCTGCTGGTTCTGACCCTGAACAGCGGCTGCCAGAAGCAGCGTAAGTGTGGCGGCCGAGCCGGCCCGGACGAAGGTTGCTTTCATGGGAAAGTATCGTACGACACTCGCCATGTGTTTTGCACCACGTCGTCGCCGAGGGCCCAGGTGGCATTGCCACGAGTCAGCGTCGCGGTGCCAATCGTCGAGAGGTTCGGGCACACTTCGCCGGATGCGCCTCGACCGCCTGCCAATTTCCGTTCTGCGCACCCGCTATGTCCCGGGCGGTTGGGACCTGCTCGCCTTCGTACTGGTGTTTGCTTTTTTCATCTACGCCGCCGAGGCAGCGCGCGGGCTCACCGGCTCGCTGGCGCATCTGCAGGCGACACCGATCTCGCTCAAGCCGTCGGCGCTCATCGGTTATGCGGCGCGCACGGCGCTGCGCATGCTGATCGCGATGCTGGCGTCGCTGGTGTTCACCTTCAGCTACGCGACGCTGGCCGCCAAGAGCCGCCGTGCAGAGGTGATCCTGGTGCCGTTGCTCGACTTCCTGCAATCGGTACCGATCCTGGGCTTCTCCTTCACGATCCTGTTCTTTCTGCAGCTGACGCCCGGGCGCGTGGCCGGCGCCGAGATGGCGGCCATCTTCCTCATCTTCACCAGCCAGGCGTGGAACATGGCTTTCAGCTTCTACCACTCTCTCCGCAGCATTCCCGACGAGCTGGTGGAGACGGCGCGCAACTTCCAGCTCGCGCCCTGGATGCGCTTCTGGCGCCTGGAGGTGCCGTTCGCCATGCCGGCACTCATCTGGAACATGATGATGTCGATGTCCGGCGGCTGGTTCTTCCTGGTGTTCTCGGAAGCCATCACCGTGGGCCACACCACCGTATCTCTCCCGGGCGTCGGCTCCTACATCGCGCTCGCGATTCAACAGAAGAGCCTGGTCGCCATCGGCTGGGCCATTGCCGCCATGTTCGTCGTGATCCTGCTGTTCGATCAACTGCTGTTCCGCCCGCTGACGGCCAGCGCCGACTGGTTTCGCCTCGAGCAGGAGGCAGGGTTTACCGGCAGCCAGTCGTGGGCGCTCACCATGATGCGCCGCTCGCGCTTCCTGGGTCTCATCGGGCGCGCCTTCGCCGTGATGCTGCGTGCCGGCAGCAAGCCGCACCGGACGGACGCCGTGCCGCCGCCGCGTGCCGACCCATGGAATTCCCGCCGAGTGGATTACGCCTGGTACACGCTGCTGGTGCTCATCGGCGTCGCAGCGTTGTGGAAGACCGTGACCTTCGTGCTCGGTGAAGTGCAGCTGGCGGAGATCGGGCGAGTCATCCTGTACGGATTCTTCACCTTGCTGCGCGTGGCAGTGCTGATCGCGCTCGCGAGCCTCATCTGGGTACCGATCGGCGTGTGGGTCGGACTGCGTCCGCGCGTGGCGAGCATCGTGCAACCAATCGCGCAGTTCCTTGCCGCCTTCCCGGCCAATCTGCTTTTCCCCTTCGTGGTGTCGGCCATCGTACTGCTGAAGCTGATCCCGGACATCTGGCTGAGCCCGCTGATGATCCTCGGCACACAGTGGTACATTCTCTTCAATGTGATCGTGGGCGCTTCCGCCATCGCGCCAGACCTGCGCTATGCCGGCCAGAACCTCGGCGTGCGCGGTTGGCTGTGGTGGCGGCGGGTGGCCTTGCCGGCGGTGTTCCCGTTCTATGTCACCGGCGCAATCACCGCCTCCGGCGGATCCTGGAATGCCAGTGTCAACGCCGAGGTGGCTCAATGGGGCACGGAGACGGTGCGGGCGCACGGGCTCGGTGCCTACATTGCTGATGCCACCGCTGCCGGGGACTTCCAGCGCAACGTACTCGGCATCGTGGTTCTGAGCCTGTTCGTCGTGGTACTCAATCGCGTGTTCTGGCGGCCGCTGTACGCGCGCGCCGAGCGCAAGTTCCGCATCAGCTGAAGCGTCGCGGGTCTTTAGGAGTCGTCCGTGAATGCAACCGCCCAGGCATTGAACCTCGCGCCGCTGCTCGACGTCCAGGGCGTGTGCAAGTCCTTCCGCAAGCCCGACGGCGATGAGCTGGTGGTTCTCGAAAACGTCAACCTGACGCTGCGGCCGGGGGAGATTGTCGGGCTCCTCGGTCGCTCGGGTTCGGGCAAATCGACGCTGCTGCGGGTGATCGCCGGACTCGATGGCCCCTCTGGAGGCGTGGTGAACTACCTCGGCCATGCGGTCTCGGGTCCGGCCCGCGGAATCGCCATGGTGTTCCAGAGCTTTGCGCTGTTTCCCTGGCTCACGGTGCT
>Ga0187765_10000437_pt1 | contig 15323 bp, 12 predicted proteins | sample 0216_QUI02_MP05__3_FD_133018 | JGI IMG/M metagenome (GOLD analysis project Ga0187765, IMG submission 133018) | Tropical peat soil microbial communities from peatlands in Department of Meta, Colombia - 0216_QUI02_MP05_10_MG | ecosystem: Environmental > Terrestrial > Soil > Wetlands > Peat ...
ACCAGCGAAACCTAATACTATCGATTGTTTGGTAGGCAGGTCGCGAAGGTTCTCGGTGGCGCCAAACCGGCCGACATCCCGGTCGAACAGATGACAAAAGTCGAGCTGATCATCAATATGAAGACGGCTAAGGTACTTGGGGTCACCGTGCCGCTTTCGCTGACTGGGCGCGCCGATGAGGTCATCGAGTAGTTTGTGCCTTGCGCATGCGCAAGGTCTAGAAGTGGCACTTAGCTGACATGCTTTCGCGCTTCTGCGATGTCCTCTTCCGAGGGTATAGCGGACGTCGCTTGGGCCAGCATTTGTACGGGCGGATTTGTGAGTACACGCCCTAAGTTGACACAGCACCGCCGAGCCGCCGCGAGATCAGCCGCGTAATAACCTCGTCCTTGCGCTGTTCGGCAAGCATCGTGAACATGGCTGACGCGCGCGCGGGATCGTCATTGATCATGCCGAAGGCCGCGACGTAGCGCGCACGCCAGTCGGCCGATGTTTCCGGTGGCCAAGGCTCGTACACGGCCAAAATCTCTTCGCGGCCCCGTATTGAAATCGTACCCAGCGGCCGTAAGAATGCCGGGTCACACCGGGCAGCCGCCGCCGGACCAACGCAGATCGACGACCCCAGTTCCTTGTTCGCGCCCTCGAGACGCGCCGCCGTGTTCACCGCGTCACCATAGGCCGTGTAGTCGAGTTTCGACTGAACCCCCACGTCACCGACGACGACCTCCCCCGTTTCGATGCCGATCCGCGTGCGTCCGAGACGAAGCGCGGCGGCTGCAGGAGCGGCGCGGTAGATTTCGGTCCATTGACGGATTTCGACGGCGCATTCGACAGCCCGTTGCGGGTGATCCGACAAATCGATGGGTGCATTGAACATCGCATGAACCGCATCGCCGACGATCTTGTCGACCATTCCGCCATGCGCCACGACAATCGCAATTATCCTCTCGAAATATACATCGAGCATCGCCACAAGCTCCTGCGGATCGGCGCGATGCGTCATCGAGGTGAGACCTTCGATGTCGGTGAAGAGGGAGGTGATCTCTCGACGCTCGCCCGTGAGCTTCACCAGCGCGGGGTTCTCTACGATACGCCGTACAATCGCCGGGGCGAGACGCTGTTCGAATCGCCGTCGAACGAGCAATTCGCGCCGATGCGCGATTCCGAATGACGTGACCGAAGCAGCAACGAAGACGCCAGCCGCGATGAGAGAAGGAGTGAGCGGGTCCGTCAGACGGTCACTGACGATCGAGCCGGCGGTTGCGGCGGTCCAAACGAGCAGAGTGGCGCCGAGGAAGATGAGCATGCCGGCCCACGGAGCGAGCCGCGTGGCCGTGAAGATCGAGACTAGGGCCAGGGCAAAAATCAGCAGAATATTGATTGACCCGGCATGGGCGAGCGGACGAGGAAAGCGCCCGGCAAAGATCTGCGTCACGGCGTCCGCCTGTATCTGAACCGATGGGGTCAGTGCGTCCGTCACCGTGGGACGAAGGCCGCCGAGCTCGGGCGCAGAGCCTCCGACGAAAATAACCGCGCCGTCGAGGCGTGCGGCAACCTCGGGGGCACCGATAATATCGGCCGCGGATATAGTTCGAGCGGCTCGCATTTGGGGGGCGACCGGCAACAGCCGCAGGAGTCCGTTGTCGGGGAAAGGAATTCTTAGATCCGCGGTTACCAGGGTCGGAGGGTTGGAATCGAGCAGGTAAGAGGCCGTCCCCCGCGCCAATCGACCGGCCTCCAACGCAAGACCCGGCAGAATATTTCCACCGACTGAAACCAAGAGTGGAACATATCGGACGACCCCATCACTGTTCGCCGGCAATGACAGGGCGCCGATACCCCTGGCGTGCGCCGCCAAAGTGGGGATAGGTCCGACCGCGCCGGCAGCCCCCCAAAGACCATCAAACGAGGGAGAGCCTCTCATTGCCAGAGGCGTGTGCGGAAAGTTTTCGGATGGTTCGGGGCTCAGCACATAGCCGAGGACCAACGGCACGCCGGCCTCTGCATCGGCAAGGTTGGCATCATAGTCCGTCAACTCGGCGGCGAGCGCGTTCAATTCGGGACGGCTGGTCAGCGCCCCCAGCCGGCGCGCCAACGCAGCGGGCGACCGCTCGTCGGGTTCCGCGAAGAGGATATCGACGGCGACGGCGGCCGGCTTGGCTTTGGCGATAGCATCGACGAGCTTCGCGATCACGTCTCTCGGCCAAGGCCACGGTCCCAGCATCTCGAGAGACCGGTCGTCGATATCGATAACAACTACCCGCTTTTGTCCAGCAGCGGTTGCCAGCGGATGCACGCGCTGATCCATTGCAAGGACCAGATCGAAACCCGTCTCGCGAAGATTTTCGCGCCAATCGGCCGGAATCAGTAGCAGGGCGGCCACGAGTACCGCGACCGTTCCCGCCCCCGCGAGCGGAGGCAAATAGCGCATCATCCAGGGATTTATCATCGCCAAGCTTGCCAATCCGCCGGTTTCTCATGCACCGATAGGATCAGCGCCGCGTTCATGAAACTATTGGACACTTTCCAACGCGGCACGAATTCGCTCGGGCTTCCAAGGTGCGGCTGGCGTCGGATTGGCGCCAATCTGCGCGATGTTCGTGCCCTGGCCGGCTTCCACCATGACGCTTCCACCCGCAGTCGTGACCTCGACGCTGCCGCGTTCGACGAACACGCCGAAGACGCCGGCACTCGGTCCGGCAAAGAATCGCGTTCCGCGCACCGCAATCTGACCGAATGTGCTCCGAATTCGCATCGGCGCGGCGCCCCCGTCGTGATCGTAGAGGATCGGTCCCGATTGCAGCGTGATCTCGCCGCCCGCGTCCGCCAGAAAGCGATCTATTGTGAGCAGGACATCGGCACCCATGAGGATGACGGTGTCCGCCCCGAGCCGCAGCGTGGCTCGCGAGACCCGCCCTGTACCCACCACATCCCCGACAAAAAGCGCCGCCGCCGCGGCGAGCGCCATGTGCTCGGCGTGTACCTCCTTGAATACGTCCCCTCTCACAGCCGCTACGCTGCCAATCGGGCTCTCCGCGCGGGCATACGTGAGACAGCGAGCGAGGCACGCGACCGTCAACGCCGTCTGTAACAGCGAACGGCGGCCCAATGCGTCGGGGCGTGCGATCTTGATCGGGTATGTCATTGACCTCGCTCGTGAGCGAAGTTTCCAGTCACGGCACTTTTCGGTCGACTTCATACTATCCGGATGCGACGCGCCTCACAAATGAAGGAAGAGAGGACACGTGCTATTCGCAGCGAATGTGATTTTCGACTTGCTGACAGGTCACCGTCTGTCCGTTCGGCAATTCGAGCTTGACCGCCGGCTGCGCATTCTCGCTCAGGCAGAAGCGATAATCGGCATCAGCTTCCAATACCGACGCGGCAAATCCTCGTGAGAAAGTGCCGAACTGCGTCGTTCTGAGAGCCTGCTGGCCCACCGCTTCGCAGCAGCCCTGGTTACTCCGATACCCCCGAACTAGGCCGTGTACTCAGAAACGCTTGACGTCCGGTTTCGGGGTCAGATCAGACACCCCCCTTGGCGGACCTAGATTTCCGCTTTTGACCCCAAACGGACATGAGCAGCGCTTCCCTCTGTGTCTGGGAGTTAACCCAATGAAGAGGTGCGACCTCATCACATGGGCGGTGGCGTGACGCTAAGCGCGTTGATTATTCGGAGGCGCTCAGGGAAGTGGGGAGATTGATGCCGTTCTCTCCGTAATAGCGCACCGCACCTGGGTGATAAGGTAGAAATTCGTTGCGCTTTAAATTGGCGATGACACTTTCACTCGCAGCGGGGTGCGCCTTCACCATGCGGTCGTGACCGGCATAAAACGCCTTGACGATTTCATAAACCAGATCCGCTGGCAGGTCCTTGCTCGCAACCGCGAAATTGAACAGCCCAATCGTCGTGTATTCGCTCTTCAATGATGGATAGGTTCGCGCCGGAATGACGGAAACACCCAGCTCGGGCATGGCCTCACGCAGCTTCGCGATCTCCTCGTTCGTAGGAGTGACAAAATCCATTTGATGGGCCTCGTCCAGCTTGCTGATGAACGGCGTGGGCGCCCCGATAGCGGCGCCAAGAGCGTCGAGGAGATGGGATTGCAGTTGCGTTTCCATGGTCTCATACGCGCCGTACCGCAGCGTGACAGGGATATTCAATGCCTTGAATACCAGCGGCAGGTAAGTGCCGGCGGTGCCGCCCTGCGGTCCACTACCGATGCGCTTGTTCGACATGTCGGCAAGGGATTTGATGCCGGAGTCCGAAAGCGCCACAAATTGGAACGGGGTGTCGTACATCGGAAACAGTGCGCGCAGTCTGCGCAACTGTTTACCGTGCGTCCATTCGCCGGTTCCGTTCCATGCTTGCAAGGCCACGCCCATCGTGACGAACCCAAGCTGCGCCTCTCCGCTTTCCAAGAGCAGCACATTCTGATCGGGTCCCTGCGTTGCTTGCGTTGAGACCGGAATCCCAAGCGCCTCGCTCAGGATTGGCGCCAGACCTTGTCCGTAAATGAGATACACGCCGCCCGGGGATGCCGTGGCGATGGTAAGCGAACTGGGCCAGTTTGGCGGCGCGCCCGACGATGGAGACGAGAGACCGACTAGGACCATCAGCGAGGCTGCCCACAACCCAATACGCATTGGATCATCCTCCCTTGCGTGCTCTCTGCGGGCACGTCTCAATTTTTTTAAGTACAGTTGACGTCTTCGAGGGACACGCGATGTTGTTGCGTATCGCTCCGGTTGCACTAATACTACAGCTTGCGGGAGGAAACGAACAGGGCTTGTCAGCATGGCTTATCGCGACAGGCTTGGGCTCGCGAACGAAAATCGCTCCGTCGGCCGTTTGGGACGAAAAATTCGATTGCCGACGGGATTGCGCGGAAGGCTGCTGCTGGCATTTGCGGGGATCAGCTCCTTTGCTGTTCTCTCCGCACTCACCGCCTTTCTTGCCTTCTTCGTTGCCCGCCAGGCACTGGAAGAGATGGCGACCGCGCGGGCGCCCCTCGCGCTCGGGGCAACGGATCTGCTGGGCCACAGCGAACGTCTCGTTGCGAGCGGTCCGGCTCTTTTGAGTGCGGTCAATGCCAATGAGGTCGCAGCCGTAATGGCCACAAAGAACGCCGAATTGGCGGCTGTTCACAACCTGCTTGACCAAATTCGTCTAGCCGACGCCCAGTCACCGATGGTGAACGAAATCGCGACCACCATCGAAGGCCTTGCGGGTAATCTCGACGACATCGGCATAGCGGCGACCCGGAGGAGCCAGGCGCTGTCAGATAGAACAGCGCTCTTGCGAAATGTGTTCGGCGCAGCGCGAGCCTTCTCTCGGACCTGGATGACGCATTTTGAGACGGTGCAAAAGGAGATCACCGAACTCGAACGAGCTGGCAGCACGAACCAGGGCAATGCCAGACAACTGAATGACCTCGAACAAGCTATGCTGTCGGCACTACCGCTAGATGAGTTGCAACGACGCGCATCTGACAACTTTCAAATACTGGTCGGCGCCGCAGAAACTGATGACCCGGTCGAACTGGCGCGACTCAAGGCTGCATCACAAATTGCCATCCGCGACATGGATGCGTTGGTCTCGGGCGTCGATCTTGACACGTCGACCGAATTGTTACCGCAAATCAAGCAGCTGAACGACGCCGCACTCGGCGCTGGCGGGCTGTTCGCGGTGAAGGAATTGGAATTGAACGCTACCGCCGAGGGGCATCGATTAATCGGGGACAACGCCCGCCTCGCTAACCGGCTCTCTGATGCGGTCCGAGCCTTCGTCGCCACGTCGCGGCGCCAAATGGAAACCTCGGCACGCAACGCGGTCGCCGTGCAGACCGTGGGCGCGGCGGCGCTCGCTCTGATCGCACTGTTGAGCCTGATCAGTTCGGTGCTGATTGTCTGGCTTTATGTCGGACGCAGCATCGTCGCTCGCCTGACGCGCCTCGGAGGCGCAATGACCGATATCGCTGCGGGAGGGCGTGAGACCAAGGTGCCAGTGACGGGGACAGACGAAGTCGCGGCGATGGGGCGAGCCGTCGAAGTTTTCCGGCGTAACGCGATCGAGCTCGACAAGCTTCTCGCTGAACGCGTGGAGGCGGCGGCGCGACTTGAGAATGTTGTCAAAGAGCGAACAGCAGAACTCGCACGACGTGAGGCGGAATTGCGCGTCATGTTCGAGAGCCTCCCTGAGGGCATCGCGATGTTCGATGCCGGTCGCAACCTGGTTGCTTCAAACCGGCATTTCCAAGAAATCCTTCGGCTTCCGAAATCGATTGTCGGTGCTGGCGCCACCTTTGAAGGTTTCTTGCGTTTCCTGACGGAGCGTGGCGAATTTGGAGCGGGCGATGTCGAGGAGATGGTCCATCGGCGGGTCGAAAGCACCACCGAAGCCTATCACACTGAGCGGACCCGCTCAGACGGAACCGTTGTGGAAGTCCGTCGTGCCCCGGTGCCGGGCGGGGGCTTCGTATCGATCTACAGTGACATTACCGAGCGCAAGCGCGGCGAGCGCGAGATTCGCGAGGCGCGCGATACAGCGGAAGCGACGCTCCGCGAGCTGAGGGCGACACAGGCAAGCCTGATCCATGCGGAGAAGATGGCATCGCTCGGCCAGCTCACCGCCGGGATCGCACATGAAATCAAGAATCCCCTAAACTTCGTCAACAATTTCGCCGGCCTTTCCGTCGAGTTGCTGGACGAGTTCAAGCAGGAGGCGGCACTAGTGCTGGCGGTCCTCGACCAGGACAAACGCCACGAGATCGACGAGACCATCAATATGCTTGCCGGCAATCTGCAAAAAATCACCGAGCACGGCCGCCGCGCCGACGGCATCGTCAAGAGCATGCTGTTGCACTCGCGCGGCGGCACCGGCGATCGACAAAGCGTTGATCTCAATGCTTTGGTCGAGGAAGCGCTCAACCTCGCCTATCACGGCGCCCGCGCTCAAGATCAGAACTTCAACATCACGCTGGAGCGCGAATATGCGCCCGCGCTCGCCCCGATCTCCTTGGTACCGCAGGACGTGACCCGCGTGTTCCTGAACCTGATCGGCAACGGCTTTTATGCCGCCAACAAGCGCAGCCGCGAAACCGGTAGCCGTCCAATTTTGAAGGTGTCGACCCGCGATCTCGGAGCGGCGGTCGAGGTGCGCATTCGCGACAACGGTACCGGTATCGCTCCCGAGAATCGCGACAAGCTGTTCCATCCGTTCTTCACGACCAAGCCGACCGGGGAAGGCACCGGACTCGGTCTCTCGATCAGCTACGAGATCGTCACCCAATTGCATGGCGGTACTATCGAGGTGGACAGCGAGGTTGGTGCTTTCACCGAATTCACGGTGCGATTACCCCGCAAATAGCACGCGACAACAGAGGGGAAGGCGGCATGAGCGTCAGCATTTTGGTCGTTGACGACGAACCCGACGTCACCGACCTGTTTCGCCAGCACTTTCGGCGCGAAGCGCGGGATGGCACCTACGTTTTGCACTTCGCCAGGTCGGCTCAGGAGGCGCTCGACAAGCTTGCTAGTGGCATTCGACCACAGCTAATCGTGATTCTTTCCGACATCAACATGCCGCAAATGGACGGGCTAGCGCTGTTGCAGGAAATCAAGACCCGTCGCCCCGATCTGCCGGTCATTATGGTGACCGCCTATGGTGATGACGAGCGCAGGCGACGAGCGCGTGAATATGGGGCCGCCGAATTCATTACCAAACCGGTGGATTTCGATTTCTTAAAGGCACAGCTTCGGCAGTTATCGGTGCCACTCGCGTAGGTCTAGTTGTGGCACTTAGCTGACATGCCTTCGTGCTTCTGCGATGTCCTCTTCTGAGGGTAAATCGGACATCGCTTGGGTCAGCATTTGTGCGGGCGGATTTATGAGTACACGTCCTAGCTCGGTGAGCTCGGCGACGCACGCGCTAAAGGCGTCGGTACTCCGGGTAAACTCATATCCGGCGCAGATGGATTGCTCGGGCGAAGCTTCTCCGCTTGGCGCTTCCGCCGAGCACCGCGCTCAGGAAAATTGCCGACAAAGCAACCTCTGACGGCCCTCGTGCCGCAACGGCCCTAGCGCGGCGGAAACTCTTTGGTGACCGTGGCGGTCGCGAGCGTCCTTCCTGCAACATCCTGGGCCTCGACGGTCCATTGATATCTATGCTGCCCCTGGGGTGGACAGGGGCCTCGATATGAAAAAGCACCGCGAGCAATTTGATTCTGACCCTGATAGGGAACGGTCCCGCCGCCGTGTTGGAAGTTCGGTGCGTCGAGGTCCCGCATCGCGAATTTGAGCTGCTTTGTCCCGGCGGGAACACCCATCAAAGAGAATGGCGGTGACTGCGGATCGAAGCATGCCGCAGTTCCCGACCAAGAAAAGTCCATACTGAAGCTCGCGGTTTGGGCGACGGAGGCTCCGCCACTCGACAGCAGGATGGCGACCAGCATCGCAGAAAGCAGCGTCCGCGGCGCGGCGGCCGGTTTGGCGGCGTGCTTAATTCGCATAGCAAACCTCCCTTGCCCTGTTGAAAGATAGTCTAGCGCTCACGGATCGGCGAAAGCGAGGTGATACAATGTTGGATCAACAGGCGGTACTTGTGACCGGCGGAGCTTCGGGCATCGGCCGCGCCATCGTCGATGCCTTGCTGCTGGCGGGCCATCGAGCAATCGTTGCCGATCGAGACCGAACGAATCTCGACCGATGCCGAGAAGCGTTGGACGAGAACGCCGATCGGCTCCGCTTCGAGCCACTGGACGTATCGGACGAGTCCGCGGTTATCAGCTCGATAGCGGCCTGCGAGGACGAGTTCGGGCCAATCGCAGGCGTCGTGAATTCCGCGGGTATTGGGCGCGATGTGCCCTCGCTCGACACCGGTGCAGACTTGTTCCGAAAAATTCTCGAGGTGAATCTCATCGGCAGCTTCTTGGTGTCCCGTGAAGTCGCCAAGCGAATGGTCGGGCGGAAGGCCGGGTCCATCGTCAACATCGCGTCCGTCTCCGGAATTCTCGGCAACGAGGGGCGCGTCGCATATGGTGCCTCCAAGGGCGGCGTCATAACCATGACCCGGGTCATGGCCGTCGAGCTCGCGTCCCGCGGCGTCCGCGTCAATGCAATCGCACCCGGTCCGATTGAGACGCCGATGGTGGAAGCCGTCCACACGCCGGAGGCGCGCAGAAGCTGGCTCTCTACCATACCGCAGCGCCGTTACGGCCAACCGTCCGACATAGCGAGCGTCGCGCTCTTCCTGCTCGACGAGCGCAAGTCGGGATTCATTACCGGGCAGACGATCTGTGTCGACGGCGGCTTCACGGTCGCGGGGATCATGACAGGCGGCAGCCGAGACGCGCACCCGTGATTCGCAGACACCCGAATTCGTCAGCGTCGGACGTCGCTCGGGCCGGCTTGCATTGCCTGTCGTCTACGCGCGGATAAGCTGGGCATGGTGCTGAGCCGCGCCGAGCTTGCGCCCGAAGAGTTCGTGGCATTCGGCCTCGGTTGTGGCAGCGCATTCGTGGATCCAGTCGCGGAATGAACGCAATGCCGGCAAGCTCGCCTTGGAATGCGGATATATGAAGTAGTAGGCCATCTCGGTGCGCATGAAGAGCGGGAAAGCGATGGCAAGCCGGCCTTCGCGGATGTCGTCCGCGACAAGAAAATGAGGCACGAGCAGAACGCCGCTGTCGGAAATGGACGCCTGGATCGCCATGGTGAAATGTTCGAATCGCGGACCCTGGCTGGCCGCTTGACGCCGAGCACCGGCCGCTTGGAGCCACCGATTCCAGGCATCCGGAATTGCCGTCAGCTCGATGAGCGGGAATCTCGCGAGTTCCTGGGCTCCGCCTCCCGTGCGGAGGGCCGCCTTGAGCTTGGGACTGCAGACCGGGACGAGTTCCTCCTGGATCAGCCGTTCGGCCACCACGTTCGGCCAGACGAGCGAGCCGAAATGAATCGCCGCATCGAGGTCGGAGCCCGAAAAGTCAAAGGGTTCCGTGCGCACGAGGAAATTCATGCTGATGTTGGGATGCTGCGCCTGGAATGCGGCGAGACGAGGCGCCAGCCACTTGGCGCCAAATGTGGGTAGCGTCGCGAGATTGAGCACACCCGCGTCGCGCCGATAACTCAGAAGCTGTTGCGTCGACGCCTCGATGCGGTCGAGGCAAGCGCGGACCTCAGGCAGATAGGCCGCACCTGCATCGGACAAACTGATACGCTGGCGCGCGCGGCGGAACAGGCGTACGCCGAGGCTTGTCTCCAGCGCGCGGATATGCCGGCTTATCGCGCTTTGAGTGACGTTGAGTTCACGCGCGGCGCCCGTGAAGGTCAGCAGACGTGCGGCAGCCTCAAATGCCTGCAACGCGCTGAGCGATGGTATGTGGCGTCTCACAGGTCATGAGTTTAAATCATGACCGGCAAAGAACAAATCACTTTTGCGACCGGTCGTGACGTTCGACTATGCTTGCATAACAACGCACGCGGGACGGGAGGCGCGAATGGCCAGCCATTTCTCACGGCGGGAGCTGTTGCGGGGCGCTGCGGCGATCAGCGCGGTTGAGCTTGGCGGCCTGAGGCAGGCATTGGCGGAAGACAAATTCACGGTTGCCTGCACGGGCGGCAGTTGGGGCGAAGGCATCCGTGCCTCATTTATTACAGCATCGAAAATCGAGGACCGCTTCAAGATGCCGGTGCAGCAAGCCGAGCAAATCGAGAGCGTCGCCAGCTCCAAGATACTTTCGCAACCGGATAATCCGCCTTTCTCGGTCTCGCAGCACGGCGATCCCGAAGCGATTCTGCTCGCCGACAATGGCCTGTTGCAGGCCTACGATCCTTCGCTGGTGCCAAACTTCAAGGACATCTACCCAATAGCGACGCAGCCGCCGCGCGACGGGATGAACGCGTGGTACGGGTCGCTGGTGCTTACGTATTGGGCCCTTACCTACAACACCAAATACGTGACGGACGAACCGAAGTCGTTCCAGGAGATGTGGAGCGCCAAGTACAAGGGGCGCGTGGGCGTGCCGGCCTACGGTTGGTACGGAATGCTGTTTCTGCACGAGATAAACCGCATGCTCGGCGGCACAGAGAGCGATGCAAGCAAGGGGATTGCCGCACTTTCCGACCTTGTGCGCAACAATAAGGCCGTGATTCTCGAAAACGCCGATCAGACGGTCCAAGCGTTCCAGCGAGAGGAAGTGGTGATCGCGCCATTTTTCAATGGCCGGACCTTCGGCCTCCAGGAAAACGGGATCCCCCTCAAGATCGCCTACGTGCCTTGTTCCGTATTGTTGAATGCAGGCTACGTCATACTCAAGGCGACGCAGTTCCGCGAAATGGCCAACGCCTTCGTCGATGCGACTTTCACGCCCGAATATCAGTTACTGATGACCAAACGATTTCGCTACCCGCCCTCGAACCGCAAAGCCGTGCTGCCGACCGAGATGGCGCGCTATGCGGTAACCGAGAAGGATCTTGAGAACGCCATCCAGCTCGATTGGGTTCAAATGAACAAAGCACGAGCCACCAACCTCGATCGCTGGAACAAGGAAGTGTTGGGTAGCTGAAAATCGGGCTGGGTAAGCCGTGACGACTGATCGGGTGCCGGACTTGCGGGTTGAAGGTTTGGTCAAGCGCTATGCACCCGAGGTCAGTATTGGGCCCGTATCCTTCGAGGTCTATCCAGGCGAATATCTCTCGCTGCTCGGTCCCAGCGGATGCGGCAAAACCACGACACTTCGCTGCATCGCAGGCTTCGAGGATCTGACCGAGGGCGCCATCTATCTGGGCGATGTTCGCCTCGACCGGCAGCCCGCGCACAAGCGGAACGTCGGCCTGGTGTTCCAAAACTACGCGCTCTTCCCGCACCTCGACGTGTACGAAAACGTCGCTTTTGGATTGCGCCTTGCGCGAATCGGCCGGCGGGAAATAGAGCGCAAGGTGCGGGCTATGCTCGAGCTTGTGGGCTTGACCGACGTTAGCCGACGCATGCCCTCTCAGCTTTCCGGTGGCCAACAGCAGCGCGTCGCGATCGCGCGCGCGGTTGTCATGGAGCCGCGCGTCATCCTGTTTGACGAACCGCTCTCGAATCTGGATCTCAAGCTGCGCCTGCAGATGCGGCGCGAGTTGCGAGACCTGCAGCGGAGGTTGGGTAAAACCACGATCTACGTGACGCACGACCAGACGGAGGCGCTGGCACTGTCGGACCGCATCGCCGTCCTCTCCCACGGCCGGATAGAGCAAATCGGCACGCCACGAGAGATCTACGAACGTCCCGCGAGTGCGTTTGTGGCTGACTTTATCGGTACCGCCAATCTCGTAAAGGGTGCCGTGATCGGCGCGGCGAATGGGCGGCTCACCATCGAGGTCGGTCGGGGCCTACGCTTGAGCGCGGACTGGCAGGGAGCGGTGCCACGAGGCTCGGTGTTGCTGATGCTGCGACCCGAGCGCATACGAATCGATCTGCCGCAAGCCGACGCGATCGAGAATCGGTTCAGCGGCACGCTGGGAGATATCACCTATCTTGGCGAGGACCTTTCGCTCGCCGTGCATGTGGACGGCGGACTGGAGCTGATGGTCACCGCCAAATCCGACGCACGAAACCGCGCGCTCACGCCGGGCGCAAAGCTTGAACTCTCGGCGGCATCGGCGGACCTTCACGTGCTGAGCTCATGACCGCGACTGTCCAACCCGATCGAAGGCACATTGCGCTATGGGGAGCGGCGCTCGCGGCACCGAACGCCCTTTATCTCACGCTCGTGCTGCTCATCCCCTTGGGAATGGTCGCGACCTACAGCTTCTTCACCTATTCAACGACAGGCGTAGCTTTGCCGATACTGACCATCGCGAACTACGCCAAGCTCGGCGATCCCTATTTCCTGCGACTGATCGGACGCACCGTCGGTATCGCGCTGAAGACGACGATTATCTGCGTCTTTCTCGGCTACCCCCTTGCCTATGCGCTCGCGCGCGCGCGACCGACATACGCGACACTTGGTTTCTTCCTGCTTCTCACTCCCCTGATGGTGAGCCCCGTCGTTCGGGCGATCGGTTGGTTCGTGCTGCTTGATCGAAACGGCCTGGTCAATTCCGTGCTGATGTATTTCGGCGCCGATCGGCAGGAGCTGTTGTTCAACGAGCCTGCCGTGCTGCTGGGTCTCTCTCATCTGTTGTTGCCGTTCATGGTGCTGCCGCTGGTCGCTTCGATCGAGCGGATTCCGCCGAACGTCGAGGAGGCGGCGCGAAATCTCGGCGCCGGTGGCCTCGGGGTCTTCCGCAAAGTCATCTTGCCGCTCAGCCTGCCCGGCCTCGTCTCAGGCGCGGTGCTCGTCTACGTCGAGGCGGCCAGCGCCTTTGTGCTGCCAGCACTGCTCGGTGGACGGTTCGTGCGTATGATCGGCAACGAGGTTTTCGACGCCCTCCTTGTCTCGTACAACATTCCGCAGGCCTCCATGCTCACCGTGATGCTCATCATCTTCACGATCGGCGTGCTTGGCACGGGTCTCGCCCTTACGCGCCGCGGAACCGTCGGGAGGTCGGCCCGGTGATGCTCGGCTCGAAATCGCTCGCGGCCGCCGTCGTCGGCATCTACGGGTTCATTTTGCTGCCGCTGCTCGTGGTGGTTGGCGTGTCATTCAATGCGAGCAGCCGCTTCGACTTCCCGCCGGAAGGACTGTCGCTGCGTTGGTATCATTCGCTCTTCGATCAGCCTTCATTTCTCCATGCCTTTCTGAACGTAAGTATCGCGGCCGGCCTTGTGACCGCGGTCGTCGCGACGCTCCTCGGCGGGCTTGCGGCAGTGGCGCTTGTGCGCTTCCGCTTTCCCGGCCGCGGGTTTCTGGATGCGTTTTTCCTCACTCCCCTCGTCGTACCGCACATTCTGTTGGGCGCGGCGCTTTACCTCTATTTCGCGAGGCTCCGCCTAAGCGCCTCGTTCGCGACCCTCGTGATCAGCCATATTCTGATCGCGACACCTTACGTCGTGCGCAACGTTTTTGCCGGCCTGGTTGGGCTTGACCCGCGTATCGAGGAGGCGGCGGTCAACTTGGGCGCGAGCCGGTTTCGCGCTTTCTTGTTGGTGGCCCTGCCGCAACTCCGATCGAGCCTGGTATCGAGCATCGTCTTCGCCTTTATCGTGTCTTTCAGCGACATTAACGTGGCGCTTTTCGTCTCCGGACCGGAGACCACGACGCTTCCGGTCTATCTCTTCTCGCAGATCCAGTGGCAGTCGGACCCATCGGTCGCGGCCGCATCGACAATTCAGATCGTGCTGGTCGCTTTGGTCGTGGCCGGCTTGCAGAAGGTTTTCCGCGCGCGCATCGGAATTTGAGGCCTTGGCATGACGGAGGCATCAATGGCTGGTTATCGGCTCGGTATCGACATCGGCGGAACCTTCACCGACTTCTCGTTGCTCGATGAGTCGACGGGCCGCGTCAGCGTGCTTAAGACACCCTCCGTCGCAAGCAAGCCCGAGGAAGCGATCTTCGACGGCATCAGGCAGCTCCTCGCCGATCACACGGTCGATCCGCGCTACATTCGCTACTTCATCCATGGCACCACCCTCGCCGTCAACACGATCATTCAACGCCGAGGTCATGTCTGTGCGTTGCTCGTCACCAAGGGTTTTCGTGACATTCTCAACATAGGCCGGCACCGCATTCCGGACGTATTCAATTTTTTCACCGAACTACCGGTGCCGCTCGTCCCGCGCGCGCGCGTATTTGAAATACCGGAACGCTGCCTCGCGGACGGAACAATTCTGACGGCGCTCGACGAGGAGTCGGTCCGTCAAGCCGCGCGTCAAATGACCGAGCAAGGCGTCGAGGCTGTCGCGATTTGCTTTCTCCACAGTTACCGAAATGGCGCCAACGAACGGCGCGCGCTGGACGTGCTTGCAGCCGAAGCCCCCGAAATTTACGTGTCGCTCGCTTCCGAGATTTGGCCGCAAATGCGGGAATACGAGCGTGCGCTCGCGGCTGTGATGAACGCTTATGTCGGCCGTCGCATGGAGAATTATTTCGGGAGACTAGAGGCGGGCGTGCGTGACCTTGGGCTGAGCGCGCGAGTTCTCTCGACCAAATCGAACGGCGGCATCATGCCTGCCTCGGAAGCGGGCAAACGCCCGGTCGAGACGCTGCTTTCCGGACCCGCGGCCGGCGTCATCGGCGCGGCGTTCGTCGGCGTGGCGAGCGGCCATGAGCGGCTCATTACGTTCGACATGGGCGGCACCAGCGCCGATGTCGCGGTCATCGAGGGAAGTCCGCGATATTCGACGGAAAGTCATGTAGGAGACTTCCCGGTGATCATGCCGGCGGTTCACGTGACCT
>Ga0187765_10000438_pt1 | contig 15316 bp, 10 predicted proteins | sample 0216_QUI02_MP05__3_FD_133018 | JGI IMG/M metagenome (GOLD analysis project Ga0187765, IMG submission 133018) | Tropical peat soil microbial communities from peatlands in Department of Meta, Colombia - 0216_QUI02_MP05_10_MG | ecosystem: Environmental > Terrestrial > Soil > Wetlands > Peat ...
CGGCAGTGTACCCGAAGTGGTCCGCGACGGTGTCACCGGCTACGTCTGCCGGACCGTGGCCGAAGCCAGCCAGGCGGTCGCCCGGCTGGATCTCCTGGACCGGGCGGCGGTCCGCGCCGACTGCGAGGCACGGTTTTCCGACGCCGCAATGGTCACCGCCTACGAAGAGCTCTATCGGACGGTCGCCACCCGATGATCGCACGAGGGCTGCCGGGGAGGGCCCGGGGGCGCCCCAACCGCCCATGGCCGGTCAAGCGTCATATCGTCGAGCACGGTCACCTGCAAGCCCTCGCGCCCGATACCCACGCGCACGGAGCTCGTGGATGAAAGCGCTGGCCGGCCTCCGGATCCCGCCCGTCAGCACCAGGACGGGTCGACTCGCGCGGCTGCCGCTCCGACTGCTGCCACCAACGGCGGTCGTGCATGTCCTCAGCGGTCCGCTCCGCGGCATGCGCTGGATCTCGGGTTCGGCGCCCCACGGAGCCTGGCTCGGGACGCTCGAGCGCGAGAAGCTACGCCACTTCGTGCATGGTCTGCGACCCGGGATGACGGTCTGGGATATCGGGGCGCACGTGGGTCTCTATACACTGGCCAGCGCACGCACGCTCGCCACCGAAGGCACGGTGTGCGCGTTCGAGCCGCTCGGGCAGAACGTCGCGCTGCTCAGAAGACACCTCGCGCTGAATGGCCTCGTCAACGTCGAGGTATACGAGACCGCGGTCGGCGACCGCTCAGGACGGCTCCGAATGTCCGCGGGGGACTCGCCCAGCGAGTTCCACGCGGACCCCGCCGGTCCGTTCTCGCTGCCGGTGTGCGCCGTGGATGACTGGCTCGAGAGCACGGGAGCGCGGCCACCCGCCGTCGTGAAGATCGACGCCGAGGGAAGCGAGGCGGCGATCTTGCGGGGGGGCGCGCGCACGTTCGCCACGCATCGGCCCCGGATGTACCTGTCGCTCCACAGCGACACTCAGCAGCGCGAGTGCAAGACGCTGCTTCTACGCTGGGGCTACCACATCGCTGCGGTTACGGGCCGCGGGGACCCGGATCTAACCGACGAGTGGATCGCGGAGGCGTCTTGACCCGGCGGGTGCTCATGATCAGCCCCCACTTCCCGCCCGATTCCAGCGCCGGCACGCATCGGGTGCGGCTCCTGGCCCCGCATCTCGTGGAGCACGGGTGGGAGCCAACCGTTCTGAGCGTCGATCCGCGCGATGTCCCCGGTCGCCTCGATCCATCCCTGGCGCGACTCGTGCCGGCGCATGTGCGGGTGATCCACGCTCGCGCGTGGTCCGTCCACTGGACCCGTCGCGTCGGCATCGGTGACCTCGGGCTCCGTGCCCTGACCGGCCTCTGGCAGCGGGCCACCGAGCTCCTTCGGCACGAGCGGTTCCACGCGGTTTACATCACGACCTATCCAACCTACCCCGCGCTCGTTGGACCGGCGCTACGTCGCCGCTTCGCGCTCCCCTTCGTCCTCGACTACCAGGATCCATGGGTGGGCGAATGGGGGCGGACGGTCGGACCCGGTCCCAACGGGAAGCCGGACCTGAAAAGCCGTCTGAGCCGCGCTCTTGCAACGTGGCTGGAGCCGATCGTCCTCGCCCGCACGGACGCGGTCACCGCAGTATCCGCCGGAGTGGTCGACGCCCTCCGCGCAAGAACGCCCGTCGTAGGGCTGCGCCCATCCGCTGTGATTCCAGTCGGCGGAGAGCCGGCGGATTTCGATCAAGTCTGGCGGTCGCCTCGACCCAATCGGTTCTTCGATCCGATCGACGGACAGATTCACGGCTGCGTCGTTGGCACCCTTCTTCCTCTGGGCCTGGAGACGCTCCGAGCCACCTGCCTGGCGCTGGCGGACCTGCGCTCGAAGCGACCGTTGCTCGGCAAGGCGCTGCGCCTGCATTTCCTGGGTACGAGTAATCGGACCGACCCGGCGGCGCTCGAGCGCGCCAGGCCCATCGCGCTCGAATGCGGGGTCGACGACTGCGTCAGCGAGGTGGCGCCGCGCCTCGACTATCTGGACGCCCTCACCGTGCAAACGCAGGCCAGCTTCCTACTACTCCTCGGGAGTAGCGAGCCGCATTACACCCCCAGCCGGCTCTACCCGGCCCTCCTCGCGAAGCGACCGATCCTGGCCGTCTACCACGCCGCCAGCAGCGCGGCCTCGATCCTGCACCGGGTGGCCCGGCCGCCCTCCGTCCGGCTCGTCACCTATGACGGGCGGAACCGGGCCCTGTCCCGCGTCCCGGCTCTGGCGAGCGCCCTGGGCGACCTCGCGACCGCGCCTCAGTACGATCCGGCGGACGTCGATCCCGTCGCGCTCGCCGAGTACGGAGCCAAGGCTCAGGCTGGTCGGTTGGCCGCGCTCCTGGACGAGGTCAGTTGGCACCGAGCGAGCGCATGACGGACGCCATCCGGCTGACCGTCGTCATGACTCATCCCGTGCAGTACATGACGCCCTGGTTCCAGCACATCACCGCGGCTTGCCCGGAGATCGATCTCACGGTCCTCTACGCGGTGACGCCCACGGCTGAACAGCAGGGCGTCGGGTTCCAGCGGGAGTTCGCCTGGGACGGATCCCTCACCGAAGGCCATCGATGCCGTGTGCTGCGATCCGGGCGCCCGGGGGAGAGCGTGCACAGCAGTGCCTTCTGGGGCCTCGACGTGCCGGAGATCGTGCCCGCGCTCCGGGCGACGCGGCCCGACGTCGTGCTTCTCAACGGCTGGCACTCCATCACGCTGGTGCGCGCCCTCGGGGCCTGTCGTCGGTGGCGGGTCCCCGTCCTCTACCGGGGAGACACGAATCTCGACGGGTGGCCGACCGGCTGGCGCGGCGCGCTCCGGTCAGTCCGCACCCGGCTGCTGCTCCGTCAGTTCGCGGGTTATCTGGCCGTGGGGCAGCGGGTCCGCGACTATCTCGCGCACTTCGGTGTCGAGGCCCGGATCTTCCCGTCGCCCCATTGCGTCGACAACCAGCTCTTCACGGATCAGGCCACGCCGTACCGGGCGCCAACCGGCCGGGCCGCCGTGCGCGCCTCGTTCGGACTGCCGGGCTCGGGCTTCGTCGCGCTCTTCGTGGGCAAGCTCGCTCCCGAGAAGCGCCCGGCCGACCTCGTGCGGGCGGTGGCGCGCCTCGGCGGGGATGCGAGCCTGCTCATCGTGGGCGCCGGGAAATTGGAGAAGGCGCTCCGCGACGAAGCGGCGCACCTCGGCGTTCGGACGGCGTGGGCGGGCTTTCTGAACCAGCGCGAGCTAGGTCGGGCGTATGCGGCCGCCGACTGCCTCGTCCTCCCCAGCGAGCGGGAGACCTGGGGTCTCGTCGTGAACGAGAGCATGGCGGCCGGCCTGCCGGCGGCGGTGAGCGATCGCGTCGGGTGCGCTCCCGACCTGATCGTCCCCGGCGAGACGGGGGAGGTCTATCCGGGGGGGGACGTCGGGGCCCTGGCTGCAGCACTCCGACGGATTCGCGATCGCACTCGGGCGGGCCACGACTGGGCGCCCGCATGCCAAAGCCGCGTGGCCGCCCACTCCTTCGCGCGGGCGACGGAGGGCCTGGTGGCGGGTTCCCGGGCTGTGGCGAGACGGCGGGTCGTGGCCGTTCCCTCGGGGCCGTTGCCGGCGGTTCGTGTCGTGGCCTGCTGCGGGAGCATGGTGATCGTCTACGGCCTGGAGCGCATGACGTTCGAGGTGCTGGGCGCCCTCCGACGGCGGGGCGCTGCCGTTCACTGCATCGTCAGCACGTGGGAAGAGGGTCGCATCGCGTCCATGGCTCACCGCATCGGCGCCACTGTGTCGACGGGCTACTACTGGTACCGGTTCGACCGCCACACGCGAAGCCCGGTGGCATGGGCGCGACTCGCCTGGGACATCGCCTGCACGAGTGCCGGGCTGCTGCGGGACTGCCGCGAGCGCCGCGCCACTCACGTGCTCGTTCCGGACTTCGGGACCGCCCTCCGGAACGCGCCGGCGCTCGCGATCCTGCGTCTGCTGGGCGTGCCGGTGATTCTCCGGGTCGCCAACCATCCGGCCCCCGGCCGCTTCTACCGGCGGCTCTGGGGTCGCATCCTGCCCCCCCTCGTGAGCCGCTTCGTCGCGAACTCCCGGTTCAGCGCCGCGCGCCTGACCGAGGTCGGCATTGCGCCCACCAAGATTGCAACCATCCGCAACAGGGTCGCGACACGCCCGGTCCGCTCAGACGGAGCCGACCCGGTCGTCAAGCGGATCGCCGCGCACCCCACCGTCCTCTGCGTGGGGCAGATCGCGCCCTTCAAGGGCACGCACCTGGTCGTCGAGGCCTTGTGTCAGCTGCTCGCGCAAGGCGTTGACGTGCAGGGCGCGATCGTCGGGGCATTCCCGGACTGGCCCCCGGAGCGCGTGGCCTACGCCCGCGCGCTCCGGGCACGAGTCGCGGCCGCCGGCACCACCGACCGGATCCACTTCGTCGGCGAGCGAGAGGACGTCCTGGATCTGATGCGCGCGGCCCACGTCCTGGCCGCCCCGATCCTGCAAGAAGAGACCTTTGGCAACGTCGTGCTCGAGGCCCAGAGCGTCGGGCTCTCCGTGGTGGCCTTTCCGACTGGCGGCCTGCCCGAGCTGATCGAGCACGGGGTGACGGGCTACCTGTGTCCAGATGCTCGGCTCGAGGATCTGGTTGCCGGGCTCGAGTACTTCCTTCAGGATCCCGACCGGCGCGCGCGGGCGGGGGCCGCGGCCCAGGCGGCGGTGCATCATCCCGAGAGCGACCTCCGGCCCCAGGCATTCGAAGACCGCTGGTGGTCGCTCTTCCAGGCACTTGGACGACCTCGAGGTGACGTGGCCGCGGACCCGCGGCCGCGTCGCACCGCGACCGCATGAGTCGGGCAATGGGACTGGACGCTCGGCCACGCCGGTCCGTGGGCCAGCTCGCCGTCCTGGAGAACGTGCGGTGAGCCTCCTCCGCGGAAGCGCGGCGCGCTGGCTCGGATACCGGCTGGGTCTCCGGGCTCCCGACACCCAGCTTACGCTGGCCGAGCGGGACTGCCTGCGCCGTCACGCGGGGGGGCGCCACCGCCTCGTCGAGATCGGGGTCATGCACGGGGCGACCACGGCGCTGTTGAGAGCCGCGATGCACCCGGATGGCGTCGTCACCGGCATCGATCCTCACCCGAACGGGCGGCTCGGCGTCAGCTTCGAGCGCTGGATCGCTCGTCGCGAGGTCGCCAGGCATCTGCGCGGCCGCGCTGTCCTCCTGCGGCAGTGGAGCTATCAGGCCTCCACCACGTGGCGGTCCCCGATCGACTTCCTGTTCGTCGATGGGGATCACTCGCGAGAGGGCCTCGCTCGCGACTGGACCGACTGGAGCCCATTCGTGGTCCCCGGAGGCGTGGCCGCGCTTCACGACAGCCGCACCGTACCGTGGCGGCCTGACCTGGACAGCGTGGCCTACACGCAAGAGGTCATCCTGCGGGACCCGCGATTCCGCCTCCTGGAGGAGGTGGACAGTCTCACGATGCTCGAGCGGGTCCGAGAGGCGACGGACCCGTGAGCCCGCGCGCCGCGCGCCCAGTCGGGCGAGTGGCCCTCACCGGCGCCACCTGGAGCGCGCTGTCCCAGGTCTTTGGGGTCCTGCTCTCCTTCGCCTCGATGTTGCTCCTCGCCCGCCTCATCTCGCCGGAAGAGTACGGGCGGTTCGGCGCGATGCTCGGGTTTCTGATCGTGATCAACGTCTTCAGCTCCGGCGTCTTCGCCGGCCAGGCGCTCCAGCTCCCGGAGGGCCAGGAGCCGGACTGGGCTCTCCATTGGTCGGCCGGGTTCTACATCCAGGCGACCCTCGTCCTGGCGTGTAACCTCGTGGCCGGCATCTGCTGGTTGGTCCCCCACTATCGGTCGCTTGCCCCTCTCCTCCACATCGCGGCGATTGGTCTGCTCCTCGACTGGCCCGCTCAGTTCCGGCGCGTGATGTTGGAGCGCGCATTGAACTTCCGCCGGCTCCAGGTCGTTCTGATGGTGGCCGCGCTCACACGGGTCGCCGTCACTGCCGCCGGCGCCGCGGTCGGCGGGGGAGCGTATGCCCTCGTGCTGGGGGCCAACGTGGTGACCGCGGTTCCCCTCGCCGGCGATTTGCTCGCTTCGGGGTGGCGCCCTCCTCCAGGGTGGTGGCGATGGCCGGCGTGGCAGACCTACCGGCCGGCGTTCCAGTTCGGGCTGCAGCAGGCCGCCTCCGGGCTGCTCGCAAACGTCCGCCTCGTGGTGACCTCCACCGTGATTCCACCCGTCGCGGGCTTTGTCGCGGTCGGGCTCCTCGGGCGCGCTCAGGCGCTGTTCAGCGCCAGCGTATGGCGGGTGGGCTCCATCCTGATCGAAGGGATGTACCCCCTCCTGCCGCGCGCAGCCGCCAATCCCGACCAGTACCGCCGCCGAGCGATGCTCTTCGCCCGGGCCGTCCTGTTCACGGTGCTCCCCGGGGCCGTGTACGTGGGATTGAAGGGCCCTTTGCTCACTCACGTCCTCTACGGCCAGCGGTGGGTCGCCGCGGATCCCCTCATCTGGCCGGCTGCGCTCGCGGGTGCCGGTCTCGCGGTGCTCGTCGTCTCCACGGTCGTGCTGCTCGCCGCCAACCGCTTGCGCGTGTGCCTGCTGGTGAACGTGATCGGCGCCGCCGCGACCCTGCCCGGAGCGGCCGTGGCGCTGGCGGGCGGAGGCATCGCCGGGTATGCGTGGGGGCTCGCGATCGGGGACCTCCTGGCCGCCGCCGTCGCCTGGTGGATGGTGAGGCCGATCCTGGGGCCCGGGAGTAGCCGCGCGATCCTGCTCCCACCGGTCGCGGTGAGTGCGGTGGCGGCCGCCGCCGTGTTGACCGTCAATCACCTCGCGACCGGCTGGCCACCGGCCTTCGATCTCCTCTTGTCCACCGTCGTGTTCACCCTCGTGGGCGCGGCGGCCCTCCGCAGCCTGTTCCCGGAAACCCTGCGGCTCGTGCTCGAACAACTCCCCGCGGGAGGCCACCTCCGAATCTGGCTGTGGCTCCCGGCCCACGCGTCGTCCGCGGGAGCCCGATAGGTCGTGGACCCGATCGCCCGGGAGAGCGCGGTCAGGCAGGGGCTGACCGGCCTTTGCGTGATCGCGCTGATCGCCGGGCTGGCGTGGTGGATCGATGACTGGATCATCGTCCCGGCGCTCGGCGTCTTGTGGGCCGGCTGGCGCACCCTCCCTCGCTCCGACGGCATCCCCGTCCTCGCCTCGGCGTTCACCTTCCAGTGGGCCCAGGTGGCGAGCGGCGCGCTCTATACGGGACTGACCGGCCGGACTCTGCCCGACGCGAATCTCGCGGACTACCAGCCGATGCTCCTGATCGGGCTGGGCTGCCTTGTCTGCCTGGTGGTAGGCCTGAGGCTGGGAATTATCGCCGGCGAGCGGCTCGGCTGGTGGCCTCCACGAGGCGGGCGCCTCCCTGCCAGCTTGGCGCGCCTGGTTGCGCTCTATGGCGTATCCGTGGCTGTCGCCGGCTTTGTCCCCAAAGTGGCGTGGGCACTACCGGGGTTCACCCAGGGCATCCTCGCCCTGGGCTTCGGACGATTCGTGCTCCTCGCCCTCGTCCTCGGTCGTCTCACGGTCCCACGGGTCCAATGGCGATGGATCGGGCTCTTCCTGCTGGTCGAGGTGGGCCTCGGCTTCACCGGGTTCTTCGCAGAGTTTCGGGAGCCGCTCGTGCTGACGGCCATCGTGCTCCTCGGCGTCTTCGAGCGCCACCGCCTCCAGCACTGGCTCGTCCTCGGCGTGATCTTGGTCGCCCTCGTCTCGAGCAGCGTGCTGTGGATAGGTATCCGGACCACCTATCGCCAGGACTTCGCCGACGAGCAGTTCGCCGAATCACGACTGGCCCGGGCCGAGCGGGCCGCCTCGCTCTCCGGCGCCTGGTTCCAGGGGACGCTCGACGACGTATTGGGAGACGTCGATCAGTTGGTCGATCGCGTGTGGGCCATCCACTACCCGGCCCTGGCGGTGAGCCGGGTCCCGGCGGTCGTCCCGCACGAGGGCGGCGCCATCCTGGCGCGCGCCCTTTGGCATGTCGTCACACCGCGCCTCTTGCTCACGGATAAGCCGGTCTTGGAGCAGGACACCGAGATGGTCCGTCGCTACAGTGGCATCTGGTTCCCGGAGTGGCACCGGTCGGGCACCAACATTGCCTTCGGCTACGCCGCGGAGTCGTACGTGGATTTCGGCGTGCCGCTCATGTTTCTCCCGGTGTTCGTCTACGCGGTCATCATGGGGCTCGCGTATCAGTGGCTCATGGCGGCCTTCCGCCATCGGGAGCTCGCCACGGCGGTCGCGGTCGTGATGTTCTGGCTGGCGCTCTATCTGTTCGAGCGCTCCTGGGTCAAGACGCTCGGCTTCTCCCTGACGCTCATGGTCTATCTGGGCGGCGGGGCCCTCCTCGTGGATCGATGGCTCCTGCCGCGGGCGATGCGCGCCCCGACTCGCCTCCGGCCGGTCCCGCCACGGACGCGCTCTTCGCTCGCGGCGCGCCAATCGGGTCGACCGCGTTGACGTTGGAGTGACGGGATGCGCGTTTTCCACGTGACGCCCTACTTCGCCCCGGCGTTCGGCTACGGCGGTCCCCCCGTCAGCGTGCTCGGCCTGTGCCAGGGTCTGCAGCGGGCCGGCGTCGAGATCGAGGTCTTCACGACCACCGCGAACGGCGCCGCCGAGCTGCCGGTGCCGATCGCGACGCGCTCGTTCTACGATTCGGTGCCCGTCCGGTATTTTCCGCGGCGCCGCCCGCGGCGGCGGTTCCGGGCACCCGACATGGGGCCGGCGCTCTCCGCCGCGCTGACCGGATGCGACGTCGTTCACATCCACGGCCTCTGGAGCGCGGTGGGGTGGCAGGCGGCCCGACGGGCCCGGGCCGCCCGGGTCCCCTATGTCCTCTCCCCCCGCGGAATGCTGGAGCGTGGCGCGCTGATCTACCGGCGATGGGCGAAGCGGCTGGTCTTCGAGGCGATCGAGCGGCAGAACCTCAGCGGGGCCGCGCTTATCCACGCGACCTCGGTGGCCGAGGCCCGGACCCTGGGCGCGCTGGCGCCCCGGGTGCCGGTGATCGTCGTGCCGAACGGTGTCCGTGCTGACGTGGTCGGGCACGGTCCCTCCGGGTCCTTCCGGCGCCGGTGGCGCCTGTCGGACACGAGGCCGCTTGTGGTCTACCTCGGCCGAATTCATCCCATCAAGCGCCTCGACCTCCTCGCCGCGGCGTTCGCCCGCGTGCGCGTCCGCTTTCCCGAGGTCCAGCTGGTGATCGCCGGGCCCGGGCAGGTCGAAGAAGTCCGGACCGCCCAAGCGTGGTTTCGCGACGTGGCGCCGGCCGTGACCTGGACGGGCGAGCTCGACCCCAACGAGAAGTGGGACCTTCTCGCCGATGCCGACGCCTTGGTGCTCTGCTCGGACTCCGAGAGCTTCGGCACGAGCGTGATCGAGGCCCTCGCGTCGGGGGTCCCGGTAGTTGCCACGCGCACGTGCCCCTGGGAGGAGCTGGAGACGGAAGGGTGCGGGCGGTGGGTCGATCAGGATGTCGGCGCCATTGCCCACGGTCTGGGCGAGATCCTGGCCGATCCTCCGGCCGCGCGCCGCATGGGCGACCGCGGTCGCGCCCTGGTCCGACGGAAGTACGAGTGGGACGCCGTGGCCCGGGCGATGGCCGACCACTACCGCGCGGTGGCGCAGACGACGCGCGCGCAGGTCTTCACGCGATGACGGGGCATCCAGAGACCTTCGACGGCAGTGGGGCCTCCGGGATACCCGCCCGCGTCATCATGCTCACCCCGAGCTTGACCGGCAGGGACGGGATCTCGGCCGCCGCCCGCCTGATGGTTAGGGCACTGGCATCCGGCGAGGCTTGGCCCGACCGGGCCAGCAACGAGCCAGCACGCGTGACCGTATGGACGCTTGGCGAGGCAGCGCCCGCCGAGTTCTGCCTCCCAGCCATCGGGATGGTGTACCGGTGGGCAGGCGGGAACCGAGCGCGCTATGTCTCCTGGGCGCTCCGCGCGTCGCCCCGGAGCCACCGCGCGACGCTGGTCGTCGTCGGGCACGTGCAGCTCGCGCCGGCCGCACTCCCCCTCATCGCGCGCGGCGCGCGGGCGGCGCTGATCCTGTACGGGGTCGAGGCGTGGCGGCGCCTCCCTCCGGTGCAACAACTGCTGGCCCGGTGCGCCACGACGCGGATTGCCATCTCGCGGCACTCGGCCGGACGCTTCCAGGCCGCCAACCCCTCCTGCGCGTCGCTTCCCGTCGAGATTTGCACGCTCGCGCTGCCCTCGTCCAGCGACGCGGTGGAAGCGCACGCGTCGGGCCGCGGCTTCGCCCTGATCGTCGGGCGGCTCGCCGGGGCCGAGCGCTACAAGGGGCACGACCTGCTGCTCGAGCTCTGGCCCCTCATCGTCCGCGACGTGCCCGGGGCAACGCTCATGGTCGTGGGAGATGGCGATGACCGAGCCCGCCTCGAGGCCAAGGCGGCGACGCTCGGCCTCGGGGGTGCAGTCCGATTCCTCGGACGGGTGACCGACGCGCACCTGCGTACCCTGTACCGAGACTGCGCGTTCTTCGTGATGCCGAGCCACGGCGAAGGATTCGGGCTCGTCTATCTGGAGGCGATGCGCGCCTACAAGGCGTGCATCGGCGGGACTGGCGCGCCGACGGAGATCATCCAGCACGAGCGAACCGGGTTGATCGTCGACCCCGGCAGCCCGGAGGCCGTGCGGTCGGCGGTGCTCCGCTTGTTCCGCGAGCCGCAGAGTCGCGAGCGCATGGGCGCCGCGGGCGCGGAGCGCGCGCGGACGCTGTTCAGCGAAGACGTGTTCCGGCAGCGTTTTCTGCGGGCGCTCGGATTCCCGCGCGAGCCGGCAGCATGTGCGGGATAGCCGGGATCTCGGCCGCGGGGACCGGGGCGGCGGGCGCCGAGGTGCCCACCGCCCTCGCTCGGATGCTCGCGGCCCTCCGGCACCGGGGGCCAGATGATGACGGATATGCGGTCGTGGCACGTGATCCCTCCGGCGCCGCGACGTGCGCGCTCGGCAATACCCGGCTGGCCATCCTCGATCCGAGTTCGGCCGGCCATCAGCCGATGCACGATCCCGTCACCGGCAACTGGGCCGTGCTGAACGGTGCGATCTACAACCATCTGGACCTCCGGCGCGAGCTCGGCGTGGCCTCCCCCTGGCGCTCGACCACGGATACCGAAACACTCCTCCGGGCCTACGCGCGGTGGGGCCCCGGCTGCGTCGCACGACTGCGCGGGATGTTTGCCGTCGCGATCTGGGATTCCGCACGCGGCCGTCTCTGGTGCGCCCGCGATCGCCTCGGGATCAAGCCCTTCTATTGCTGGGCCGGTCGAGGTCAGTTCGTCTTCGCATCCGAGGTGCGTGCGCTGCGGGCCTCGGGACTGATACCGGACTGCCTGGACCCTCGAGGGCTCGCAGGGTTCGTTCGCTTCGGATCGGTCCCCGAGCCGCTCACGCTGCTCGAGGGGGTGGTCTCGCTCCCGCCCGGCCACATGGTGAGCGTGCGGGCCGGCGAGGCGGAGCAACCCGAGCCATACTGGCGACCGTGGGTTCAGGCGGCGGCGGCCGACGGTGACCCGGCCCAGACCTTGCGGGGGCACCTGACGCGGGCGGTCCGGGAGCACCTGCTTGCCGACGTGCCCGTGGCATCGTTCCTCAGCGGCGGCGTCGACTCCGCGCTCGTGACCGCGCTGGCCGCTCGGGAGCTGGGTCCACGGCTCCGTACGTTCACCGTGGGCTTCGGCGCGGCGGGCGGGCGCGACGGCATCCTGGACGAGTCCGACCGCGCCCAGGCGGTGGCGGCCTGCTTCGGAACGGATCATCAGCGCGTCACGCTGGCCGACGGGGACGCCGTTGCCCTGATCCCGGCGGCGGTTCGAGCAATGGACCTGCCCAGCGCGGATGGGCTCAACACCTACGTCGTGTCGCGGGCGGCCGCGCAGGCCGGCGCCCGGGTGGCGCTCTCCGGTCTGGGCGGGGACGAGCTGTTCGGCGGCTACCGGGCTTTCCGTCTGCTGCCCCGGGCGCTGGCGCTCGCGCCCGTCGTCGGCCTCCTGGCCGGAGTGGCCGGGCACGTGGGGCTGGTGCCGCCCGGCGTCGCCGGCCGCGCCGCCGAGATGACCGCCCGAGGTCGACCGCTCGGCGCGCGCTACGACAGCCTCCGCGCCCTGTGGTCTCGGTCCGAGCTCCGTCGCATGGGCACCGCCACCGAGGTGGGCTACACTGCGTTCGATCCCGGCCCGGCCAGCCCGCTGGCGAGGCGTCTGTCCTGTCTCGAGCTCACCGGGTACATGCGGTCGACGTTGCTCCGCGACGGCGACGCGATGAGCATGGCGCACGGGCTGGAGCTCCGACTTCCTTTCCTCGACCACGAGCTCGTCGACCACTGCCTGGCGACCGGCACCGCCGTCCAAGCGGCGGGCGAGGGAGCCAAGGGCCGTCTCCTCCGCGCGGTCGGGGACCTCCTGCCTCCCGGGACCGCGTCGCGTCCCAAGCAGGGCTTCGTCCTGCCCATGGATCGCTGGCTGCGGGGCTCGCTCCGTGAATTCGCCACCAGCGGGCTCGAGCAGCTCAGGACGGCCCGCGTCCTCCCCGGTCTCGACGTGTCCGTCCTCGAGCGGCGGTTCCAGGAGGGGCGCCTTCCGTGGACCCGTCTCTGGCCGCTCGCCGTTCTCGGGCACTGGCTCGAAGCTCGGTCCAGCCGATCATGATCATTTGCGGCATCAACGCGGCCCACGGCGACGCGAGCGCCGCGCTCGTCATCGACGGTGAGCTGGTGGCGGCGGTCGCGGAGGAACGGCTCACCCGGGTCAGGCACTGGGCGGGGTTTCCCGCCCGATCGATCATGAGCTGCCTGGCGACCGCCGGAGTTCGCGCGGCCCAGGTGGACGCCTTCGCCATCGCGCGGAATCCCCGTGCGAACCTGCTCCCCAAGGTCCTCGCGGGGCTGCGATACCGACCCCCTCGGACGCTCGTCGACGCCTGGCGGTCCGGGCGGAGGCGGGTGAGCACGACGACGGATCGACTGGCGGACGCGCTCGCGCTCCCACCGGAGCAGGTCCGGCGGCGGCTTCATCGTGTCGAGCATCATCCGGCCCACCTGGCCAGCGCCTTCTTCGTGTCGCCGTTCGACCAGAGTGCCGTGTGCGCGATCGACGGCTTCGGCGACGGCGTGAGCACGTCGCTCGGGCTCGGCCAGGGGTCGACGCTCCGTGTCGATCGCCGCGTCCACTTTCCGCACTCGCTGGGGCTCGTCTACCTGGCTCTCACCCAGCACCTGGGATTCCCCCGGTACGGCGATGAGTACAAGGTGATGGGATTGGCGGCATTCGGCGAGCCGGACTACGCCGGCCGCATCCGGCAACTGATCCGGCTGGCCCCGGACGGCGCGTTCCGTCTCGACCTGTCCTACTTCCGGCACGCCACTGACGGGGTCGACATGACCTGGGACGGCGGAGAGCCGATCGTTGGCCCGGTGTTCACTCCGAAGCTCGAGGGGCTGCTCGGCCCCGCACGAAGGCCCGGGGACACCCTTCAGCCGCGCCACGAAGCACTCGCCGCCTCGCTCCAGCACGTCTTCGAGGAGACCGTCTGCGGCCTCCTCGAGGCCCTCCATCGGCGGACGGGGCTCCGGACGCTGTGCCTGGCGGGCGGGTGCGCTCTGAACAGTGTCATGAACGGGCGGATTCGGGCGCGGACCGGCTTCGAGGACGTGTACGTACCGCCGGCCGCCGGCGACGACGGGACCGCCGTGGGCGCGGCCTTCCACCTGTGGCACCAGACGCTCCGGCAGCCGCGCCGCTTCGTGATGGACCGCGCGGCGTGGGGGCCGGCCTTCCGGCCGATGGAGATCCAGGCATCCATCGACGCTCGCCGGGCCGATCTCTCGCGACTGGCCTGCAACGTCCAGGAGCTGCCGGACGACGACGCCCTCTGCCGGTGGACCGCCGAGCGACTCGCCGATGGGGAGATCGTTGGGTGGTTCCAGGGACGCATGGAATGGGGTGCACGCGCGCTCGGGCAGCGCAGCATCCTCGCGGATCCCCGGCGCCCCGAGATGCGGGCGCTGATCAACGACCGCATCAAGTTCCGCGAGCCCTTCCGTCCGTTCGCGCCGTCGATCAAGGAAGAGGCGGTGGACGACTACTTCGTCGGCGCCAGCGCCGATCCCTTCATGACTCAGGTGTACCCGATCCGGCCGGATCGCCGGGCCGTCGTGCCGGCCGTCACTCACGTCGACGGCTCGGGGCGCCTCCACACCGTGAGCCGCCGCACCGCCCCCCTGTATCACCAGCTGATCGAGGCCTTCGAGAAGCTCACCGGCGTGCCCGTCGTGCTCAACACCTCCTTCAACGAGAGCGAGCCCATCGTTCACGCGCCGGCCGAGGCTCTCGACTGCTTCCTCCGGACCCACATGGATGCCCTGGCGCTCGGGCGCGTGGCGATCGCGAAGCCGCGCGGGAGCGGGGCGAGCGCCGCGCGGCCCCCCGCGGGATCTTGATGCCGCGCATCCTGGTCTTCAACCGCTCGTATCCTCCCGATCTCGGTGCGACCGGTCAGCTTCTGGCCGAGCTTTGCGAGGACCTCGCGGCAAGTCACGGTCTCACGGTGACGGTGGTCGCCGGTCGTCCGACGGTCACGCTGGAGACCGAGCCGGCGGCCCAGGCACCGCGCGTGGTGTCCCCCGAATCCCGCCCGGAAGTGACCGTCCTGCGGGTGGCCGGGACGCGGCTGGGCAAGGCCCGCTTCGCGACCCGGCTGGCGGACTACCTCTCCTACTGCGGGGCCGCCGCGGCGGCGCCGCTGTGGGCCCGCCGCCCCGACCTCGTCGTGAGCCTGACCGATCCCCCGCTGGTCGGGTTGGTCGCGCTGGCGTGGGCTCGACGATGGCGAGTGCCATTCGTCTTCCTCTGTCAGGACCTCTTCCCGGAAGCCGGGGCGTTGCTGGACGACTTTCACAGTCCCGTCGTGGACCGAGCGCTGGACCGCCTCAATCGCCTGCTGCTCCGCCGGGCAGACGCCGTCATCGCGATCGGCGAGACCATGGCCACGCACCTCGTCCGCAAAGGGGCCGATCCGGCGAAGGTCACGGTCATTCACAATTGGGCCGACCGCGGCCGGATCCGGCCGCGGGAGAAATCCAACGCGTTCGCGGTCGAGCATGGCCTGGCCAATCGGTTCGTCGTCCTGCACTCGGGCAATCTCGGGCTCGGTCAGGGGCTCGAGACCCTCGTGCAAGCGGCCAGCCTGCTTCAGGATCTCCCCGATCTCACGGTCGTGCTCCA
>Ga0187765_10000440_pt1 | contig 15296 bp, 15 predicted proteins | sample 0216_QUI02_MP05__3_FD_133018 | JGI IMG/M metagenome (GOLD analysis project Ga0187765, IMG submission 133018) | Tropical peat soil microbial communities from peatlands in Department of Meta, Colombia - 0216_QUI02_MP05_10_MG | ecosystem: Environmental > Terrestrial > Soil > Wetlands > Peat ...
ATAATCGCGGCAAGCCAAAGGGGCAAATGTGCATCCGCGGTCAGGGCGTAGACGCTGTAGGCGCCGAGCGCATAGAAGGAGCCATGCGCGAGGTTGAGGATCCGCGCCACGCCGAAGATGAGTGTGAAGCCCACCGCCAGCATGGCGTAGATCGCGCTGATAACTGCCCCGTAGACAAGGATCTGAACCAAGCGGGCTCAGCCCGTCAATTCTGCTGCAGCCAGGGTGGATTGATCATCGCGCCGTTGGCCACTTCCTTGGGCCAGATCACCTTGCGTTCGCCCTTGTCTTGCCATTGCACAAAAAGCTCATTCACGAAGCCCGGACCGTCCTTGACCTCGTGGAGCTCGTCGAATTGGACACGGCCGCGCACGCCGACATAGTCGGTTTTCTCGAGCGCCTTGATGACCTTGTCAGCATCTGTCGTCCCCGCCGCCGCAACGGCGTTTGCGTAGATATACACGGCGTCGTAGGAGCCGCCTGCCGTGTAGACGGGAGAACGGTTATAGGTCTTCACGAATTTATCCCACCACGCGACCGTCTTGTCGGTGAGGGGTGCGCGCAGCACGAAGTTGGTCGAAACCTCGCTTATCGCCTTGCCGCCAACGCGATTGAAGAAGTCGGCATCCTGACCCTTCACGTCGATACCGCCGATCGGCACGGGCACCTTGGCGTCGTACCACTGCTTAACGAACACATCGGAAGCGGCGTGGGACAGGATGATCATGAGATACTGGGAACCGCTGTCCTTCACTTTCGTGAAAATCGGCGAGAAGTCGGCGGTCTGAACGTCGAAGAATTCGGCGATGGGAACCTGGAGGCCCGCGTCCTCTGCCCCTTTCTTGAGGGCGGGAACGATGTCCTGCACCCATTTTGCATTCTCGCCGATGATCGAAATCTTCGTGTAGCCGAGTTCTCCCTTTAGCTTGCCCTTGATGAAGTCTACGAGGCCGTTCGCTTGCTTGGCCGAATTGGTGGGATTCACGCGAAAGATGTATTTATAGTGCTCGTAATCATCCTTGACCTTCTGCTGGATCGCGGGCGAGGCGGAGCCGATTCCGAGGAAGATTGTCTTGGCGCGCGAGATATGCGGCAGCTCTCCGAGAGTGACGCCCGAATCGTACCCACCGATCAGCACGTCGACATGGTCCTCGCCGGTTAGCTTATTCACGGCCGCAATGCCGACCTTGGGTCCTTCGGACGCCGCCTCTCCTTCGTCTGCGACAACCATTTCTAGCTTGCGGCCGAGGACGCCCCCGCCCGTATTGATCTCGTCGATCGCGATTTTCACTGCGTCGATTGCGTCACGGCCGACCTGGAGCTGGATTGCCGTGTTAACGCCGATCTTGATCGGCTGATCTTGCTGTGCTGCCGCCGGCCGGGCCAACCAAGCGCAGCTTAGAACGACGGCTGTCGCGGCCATCGACGAAATTACTCGCAGCCTCATCCTTTCCTCCCTGACTAGAGCCACACGCGCATTGGGAATGGTCTTTATGGATATTCCCCACGGGGTTGTGAAACGGCGCCCCGTGTTGGTATGGTCATCGTTATTGCGTACCAATACCACACGCACCACCGGTTGGGAATTTGCCGTGATTCACGATCAGGTTATTGGCGGCGACTTATGCGCGCTCATGCCCGCTTTCACCAAAATTATGACTTTCGCCCCACCCGCGACACACCGTCGCGCATGTCCTTCGATTTGCTTGTTGATTTCTCCGCGAACTGGGCTATGTAAACAGCACTGATTTAGTCCTGATTTGGGAATGCCGACATGATCCGGCTGAACAGGCTGACCGATTACGCGATCGTGGTCCTCTCGCAATTGAGCAGGGATCGAGCGTCCGTGCGCACAGCGACGCAACTTGCACACGAGACCGGGGTACCGCTCCCAACCGTCGCAAAGATCCTAAAGACACTCGCGACCGAGGGGATCATCTTGTCTCACCGCGGGGCTGCGGGAGGCTACACCCTTAGCCGGTCGCCCGATGCCGTCACCGCCGCCCAAATCATCACGGCGCTGGAAGGTCCGATTGCCCTTACGGCTTGCGTCGAGGGCTCAGGTGGGCATTGCGACGTCGAACAGTTATGTCCGATGCGCGGGCACTGGGAGAAGGTGAACGGCGCTATCAGGCATGCGCTGGAAAAACTGACGCTGGCGGAGCTTGCGGCGCCCTTGCCGTCGTTTTCAGCTCTCGCCGGGCAAGAGTTGGTAGGAGCGAATTGATGTCAAGTGCGGCAGAGACCATCGAACAACTTCGCGCCGTCACGGAGCGCAAATATCAATACGGCTTCGTCACGGATATCGAAGAGGACAGGGCGCCCAAGGGGCTGAGTGAGGAGACCATTCGATTCATCTCGGCCAAGAAGGAAGAACCGGCATGGCTGCTCGATTGGCGCCTCAAGGCCTATCGCCATTGGCTTACGATGAAAGAGCCGACCTGGGCGCTCGTGAAGTACCCGGCAATCGACTATCAGGACGCATATTATTACTCGGCACCCAAGGCCAGGACCGACGCGCCGAAAAGCTTGAGTGAGGTCGACCCCGCCCTTTTGAAAACTTACGAAAAGCTCGGCATTCCGCTTCGAGAGCAGGAAATGCTTGCCGGCGTCGCGGTCGACGCGGTGTTCGACAGCGTCTCCGTCGCGACGACGTTCAAGGGAAAGCTCGAAGAGCAGGGGATCATCTTCTGCTCGATTTCCGAGGCGGTACGCCAGCACCCTGATCTCGTGCGCGAGTATCTCGGCTCTGTCGTGCCTTATTCGGACAATTTTTTCGCGACCCTCAATTCTGCGGTCTTCACCGACGGCTCGTTTGTCTATGTGCCGAAGGGCGTTCGCTGCCCTATGGAGCTTTCGACTTACTTCCGCATCAACGCGGCGAAGACTGGGCAGTTCGAGCGTACATTGATCGTCGCGGATGCCGGTTCCTATGTGAGCTATCTCGAAGGGTGCACGGCCCCGATGCGCGACGAGAATCAGCTCCATGCGGCGGTCGTCGAACTTGTCGCTTTGGACGACGCCGCGATCAAGTATTCGACCGTGCAGAACTGGTATCCGGGCGATGAAAACGGCAAAGGTGGCATCTACAATTTTGTGACCAAGCGAGGCGCTTGCCGTGGGCGCAATGCCAAGATCTCGTGGACGCAAGTGGAAACTGGCTCGGCGATTACTTGGAAATATCCAAGCTGCATTCTGCAGGGCGACAACTCGCAAGGCGAATTCTATTCGGTGGCCATCACAAACAACTTTCAGCAGGCCGACACGGGCACCAAGATGCTCCACCTTGGCAGGAATACGCGCTCGCGCATCGTCTCGAAAGGCATTTCCTGCGGTCGCGGTCAGCAGACCTATCGCGGCCTCGTGCGCATCGGCACCGGTGCCCAGGGTGCGCGCAACCATACTCAATGCGACTCGCTCCTGATTGGCGACAAGTGTGGCGCGCACACCGTGCCCTACATCGAGAGCCGGAATCGTTCGGCCCAGGTCGAGCACGAGGCGACCACATCGAAAATCGGCGACGATCAACTTTTTTATTGCCGCCAGCGTGGGATATCCCAAGAAGATGCTGTCGCCTTGATCGTCAACGGGTTCTGCCGCGAGGTGCTGCAGGAGTTGCCAATGGAATTCGCCGTCGAGGCGCAAAAACTGGTTGGCATCAGCCTTGAAGGCAGCGTCGGCTGAGGTAGGAGTTAAGATAAGAGATGAAAGCTGACACCATGCTGGAAATCAAAAACCTTCATGCCTCGGTCGATGGCAAGCACATCCTAAAAGGCATCGATCTCACGGTGGCTTCGGGCGAGATTCACGCCGTCATGGGCCCGAACGGCTCCGGAAAAAGCACGCTTTCCTATGTCCTCTCCGGTCGCGAGGGCTATGAGGTGACCGCGGGAACGGTCACCTTCAAGGGCCGTGACTTGCTCACGATGACGCCGGAGGAGCGGGCGGGAGAAGGTGTTTTCCTCGCCTTTCAATATCCGGTTGAAATTCCCGGTGTTTCCGGAACGAACTTCCTCAAGACCGCACTCAACGCCATCCGGGATTATCGTGGCCTGCCAGAACTCGATGCAATGCAGTTCGTCAAGTTCGTGCGTCAGAAGACGAAGGCGCTCAACATCACCGACGAGATGCTCAAGCGTGCGGTCAATGTCGGGTTCTCGGGTGGCGAAAAGAAACGCAATGAAATCCTGCAAATGGCGGTGCTGGAGCCAGCCCTCGCGATCCTGGACGAGACAGATAGCGGCCTCGACATTGATGCACTCCGAATCGTGGCCGATGGCGTCAATGCTCTTCGCGCGTCCGAGCGGAGCATGCTCGTGATTACGCATTACCAGCGTCTGTTGTCCTACATCGTGCCGGATCAGGTGCACGTTCTCGCGCAGGGTCGAATCGTGCGTTCGGGCGGCAAGGAGTTGGCGCTCGAACTCGAGGCCAAAGGCTATGCCGAATTCGTGGCGGCCGCATAAGGCAATGCAGCAGCAATGAGCGCCTCTTCTCCCATCGTCGAAAGCTTCGCCAGACAATATGATGCCGTCAAGGCGAGCTTGCCAGGCGGCGAGCTTGCCTGGCTCGCCAATCTGCGCGCGCAGGCATTTGCCAGTTTTGCAGCCAAGGGACTGCCCACGCTGAAGACGGAGGCGTGGAAGTATACGAACCTCAATCCACTTGCGCGTTTTTCATTCGTCGCGGCCGCGCCCGACGGGAATGGCATCGCCGCCGCGAAACTGCCGCGGCTTCTATCCGCCAAGGCCGAAAGCCTGCGCCTCGTGATCGCCAACGGTCGCCCGCGACCGGATCTTTCACAGCTCGACAAGCTTCCTTCGGGCGTTACGATCACGAGCCTTGCTATGGTATTCGAGAGAGAGCCCGCCTTACTCAAGGACAGGCTAGCTAGCTTCGGTGTTACGCAGGACAAGCCGCTTGCAGCGCTCAACACCGCATTCATCGCCGACGGTGTGGTTCTGCGGATCGGGGCTAACGTTTCGATCGACCGGCCGATCGAGCTCCTCTACGTGGCGTCGGTCGATAGAGAGCCGGTGAGCTATCATCCGCGAAGTTTGATCGTTGCCGAGGCAGGGAGCCGGGCAACAGTCGTCGAGCATCACGTCGCCGTTGGCGATCGCGTCTATCTCGCGAACGGGGTCGCGCAGATCGTACTCGAAGCGGGTGCCACGCTACGGCATTACAAGCTCGAAAACGAAAGTGCTCACGCATTCCACATCGCCAACCGCCAGGTTCAGGTCGCGGGCGGAGCGACTTACGAGAGTTTTGTTCTTTCAAATGGCGGCCGGTTGGCACGGGACGAAATTGTCGTCACGCTGGACGGCCCCGGTGCAACATGCCAGCTCAACGGCGCGTTCATGGCGCGCGGCCGACAGTTGATCGACAACACGACAGTGATCGATCACGCAAAACCGAACACGACGAGTCGCGAAATCTACAAAGGTGTGCTCGACGACCAGGCACGTGGCGTGTTCCAAGGCCGGATTCTCGTGCGCCCGGATGCACAGAAGACCGATGGCCAGCAGACAAGCCGCACACTGCTTCTTTCACCGGCTGCCGAGATCGACACGAAGCCGCAGCTCGAAATTTATGCGGACGATGTAAAGTGCGGCCATGGCGCTGCGGTCGGAGAGATCGAGGAAGAGGCACTCTTTTATCTTCGGAGCCGCGGAATCCCCGAGCTCGATGCGCGGCAAATGCTGGTCGAGGCGTTCCTCGACGACGTGGTCGATAAGGTCGGGTGCGAGCCGGTGCGCGAAGCCTTCCGCGACGTCGTCGCCGGCTGGATCGGCTCGAAGGGCGGAGCATGAGGTCATGACCAGTACAATTTCCGCAGCCGTGAAGTCGAGCCGGATGACTAACGCACCGCCCTATGATCTGGCGCGCGTGCGGCAGGATTTTCCGATCCTCACCCGGCAGGTTTTCGGCAAGCCGCTCGTCTATCTCGACAATGGCGCTTCTGCGCAAAAGCCGCGCCAAGTGATCGACACGATGCGGGATGTGATGGAGAACGATTACGCGAACATTCACCGCGGCGTTCATTTTCTCTCCCAACGTGCGACCGACCGTTACGAGGCCGCGCGCGACAAAGTGGCCCGCTTCATCGGCGCCGAAACACGGGAGATTGTCTTTACCCGAAACGCGACCGAGGCGATCAATCTCGTAGCCTCGAGCTATGGGCGAACCTTCCTCGAGCGCGGCGACGAGATCGTCGTCTCCGAAATGGAACATCACGCCAACATCGTGCCGTGGCAGCTCCTCGAGACCGAGCGCGGCATTCGCATTCGCGTCGTGCCGGTCGACGATGTGGGCAACCTGCGTATGGATGTCTACGCGTCACTCCTGGGCCCAAAAACCCGGCTCGTGGCCTTGACCCATTGCTCGAACGTGCTCGGAACAGTGACGCCGGCCGAGGAAATCGTGCGTCTTGCGCACGCGAGCGGCGTGCCCGTTTTGCTCGACGGCTCTCAGGCCGTTGTGCATCGCAAAGTCGACGTCAAGGCGCTCGACGTCGATTTCTATGCTTTTACTGGCCACAAACTCTACGGGCCGAGCGGCATCGGTGTCCTCTACGGTAAGTACGAGATGCTCGCGAAGATGCCACCCTACCAGGGTGGTGGAGACATGATCCGCTCGGTAAGCTTTGCAGGCACCACTTTCAAGGATCCGCCCGAGCGCTTTGAAGCCGGAACACCTGCCATTGTCGAGGCGATCGGTCTTGGGGCTGCGATCGATTATGTAGCCGCACTCGGCCACGATGCAATTGCTGGGCATGAGGCGATGCTGCTCGATTACGCGACGCGCCGTCTATCAGCGATCCCCGGCCTCAAGATTTATGGCCATGCCCCGGAAAAGGCGGCCATCATTGCGTTCACACTCGAAGCCGCCCACGCGCACGATATCGGCACGATCGTTGACCGGGCCGGCGTGGCGGTTCGAACGGGACATCACTGCGCCCAGCCGCTTATGGAGCGTATTGGCGTCTCCGCGACTGCGCGGGTGTCGTTCGGGCTTTACAACACGACGGGCGAGGCCGATGTGCTGGTCGACGCGGTCAAGTCGGTGCGGGAGATTTTCGGATGAGCATGGCAGACGAGCTGCGAGATCTCTATCAAGAGGTCATCTTGGACCATGGCAAGCATCCGCGGAATTTCCGTCACCCGGCCGATTCGAATTGTCAAGCACACGGGCACAATCCCCTTTGTGGCGACACGCTCACGGTTTATCTCAAGCTCGATGACGGGCACGTCATCCGCGACGTTGCGTTCGAAGGTAGGGGGTGCGCCATTTCGACGGCCTCTGCTTCCATGATGACCGAGATATTGAAGGGAAAGACGGAGGCGCAAGCAAAGGCGATATTCGACGCATTCCATCATCTCTGCACCGAGGGCGACGATGTATCCATTCCACCCGAACTCGAAGAAGAAGCGGATAGGCTGCGCGTCCTTTCGGGGGTTCGCCAGTTTCCAATGCGCGTCAAGTGCGCGACCCTTGCCTGGCATACGCTGAACGCCGCGATCGCTGGAAAGCCCGAAGTTTCGACCGAGTGATGCGAGGTAATGGTGACGGCTGATCGACATAAGTTCGACGACGGCTTGAATTTTCGGGATTTCATGCCAGGCCCTAAGTCGCGCGACGGCGCTATGTTTCGTGCTGGTAAGCCACTCGGTCCAGGCGTACGGGCGGCTTCCTGGGATGCGGTGGTCGATGCATTGCGCACCGTCCACGACCCCGAAATTCCGGTTAACATCTATGATCTAGGCTTGGTCTATCGCCTTGATATCGCAGCGAATGGGAATGTCGCTGTCGATATGACCCTGACCGCACCCGCCTGCCCGGTTGCTGGGACGATGCCGGCGCTCGTGGCCGAGGCGGTCGCGGCGGCGCCAGGCGTGGGCGAGGTGGTGGTTACGCTGGTCTGGGATCCGCCTTGGACCCCGGACCGCATGTCGGATGATGCTCGCATGGTCTTGGACATTCCGTAGGGAAGTCTTATATCTTTCGGCGCTAGTTATATTTGGGGTTCGAGGAACATTATGACGGCACCCTTGATTACGTTGACCGAAGCGGCCGCGGAGCGTGCGAAGGCACTAATGGCCAAGGCCGGTCAACCGGCAAAGGGCCTACGGATCGGCGTACGGACCCGTGGTTGCTCGGGCCTTAGTTATTTCATGGAATATGCCGACGCACCCAAGCGTTTCGAAGATGTAATTGAGTCGCGCGGCGTGAAAATCTTTATCGATCCGAGCTCGGTCATGTTTCTGCTGGGCACGCAGATGGACTATGTGGAGGACAAGTTGCAGTCGGGTTTTGTCTTCAAGAACCCGAATGAGACGAGCCGGTGCGGGTGCGGTGAGAGCTTCAGCGTCGCAGCACCAGCAACGGATGCTGCTTCTTGACCTTCACCCGATCAGCGGACAAGTGCGATATGGCCCGGCTCGGGCCTTTTATTTTTCATTCGGGCATTATCTCGGCTTCGCCGCCAGGAAAAGATAGCGATTGAGGCTGAAGAAGTAGGTGCCATCTGCGCCGCGCTCACGAAGTTCGTCCGCCCAGGCACCGGCTTCCTCTCGCGAAATGCCGTGGCGACCTTCCACGAAGGACCGGATCACGGGAATCATGCCGGCACTGTAGGTCTCGCGCTCGTATGCCGGGTTGAAAAGCGCAAGGACGCTCTGGCGCATCAGTGCAAAACCCGTATGCCGAAGGGCTGCCGCCAGACGGCTCGCTAGATGAGCATCGGCAAAATGGTCCTCCCATGCGGTGAGGATGCGATGCATCCGTGGTCGATCGGTTGAGTGCCACACCACACTCGCCCAATCCGTATCGAGCACGAGGGCGCGCCCGCCAGGCTTGAGCACCCGGCGCAGTCCCGTGAGCGCGTGCGGAAGGCCTCGCACATAGAGATAAACCTGTACGGCCGCTGCCGCATCGAAGCTTTCATCCGGATAGGGCAATGCCCTCGCATCGGCTTCGTCGACTCGCACCCAAGGCATTGCGGAGCAGCGCTTGCGAGTCATGGCGACCATATCAGCGCTACTATCAACGGCTGCGACGTGGCCCGTCGGGCCGACGATGCGCGCCATGTCTGCCGCAAGGAATCCCGGCCCGCAGCCTATGTCGAGAGCACGCTCGCCCGGCTTGAGATTGAGCGCTTCGAGTATCGCCGCGCGCTGCTCCACGACGTCGGGGGTTCGATAGACGGCCTCGAGTTTCCGAGCGGCCTTGTCGTCGAATACCGTACCCGCACTCATCCGGTCTCCCGCTTAACCGTATGCGAGACACCATAGCAGGCCGATTTTAGAGTCAAAAGCGGCTCTCCACGTGAAATGTCAATTTGTGCTCCCCGTTGGCCGGCACATCGACACGCCAAAGTGCTACGGAAGAGTTGACTTTCTCGTGGCTCTCGCTCTCGTCGAGAATACGCCAATCGCCGGGCAGATTCTCGACGACAGCGACGGTGACCGACTTGTTTTTGGCGTTGTGCAATGTGATTTCCTCGTTCGCCTCATAGCTTCTGTCTGTCGGCCGCTCGACGTTGGTTTGGCGCCGCTCTGCGGTCACGTCAAAGGCCTGTCCCAAAGTCAGTTTAACCGGCTTGTCCACGGGCGTTTCCGCGATCCGATCTTCGCCAAGAAGCACGGGGGACCCATCGGGACTACGCTCATAGGCGCGCACGATTCCGCCGGGAAGCGGCGTCCCCAGTCCGCCGGATTTTTTATTGTCGAAATTGAGCTTGCTGATGACCGGCACCGGCGTCGGATCGCTTCCGACCGGGGAGGTGACGGGTGCCGAGTCATTCATGAAATATTCCTTCTTGACGGGCACCGCGGCGGCGTCAAACAGTGCCAACTGGACGGTCTCGCGCTCGCCGATGCTTGTTTGCCGGTCGACGGCATACCTATAAAACTCCGAGACGGCTTCGGGACCCGGTGAGGTGGACGGTGATGGTACCTTCGCTGCTAGTGCAACCGTTGCATCGGCTGCGCGAAGCGTATTGAGGGGCCTTGCTTCGGCGATTCGGCTTGGATTGCCGGCGACGAGCGTGAGGCGCGCGTTGCGATACGCGGCACCGCTTTCGTTCGTGATACTTGCCCGGGCACTCAACGAAAGATTCGTCTCGGAGGCGTCGAGCTCGGCCACATAATTGGCGGACCATGCGAGCCCGCCTGTGAGATAACCGAGAGCCAAGCTGGCAGTGCTGCCCCTTGCGCTCTTCAGTGCAAAAACGAGTGTCGGCTTCTCGCGCAAATTTGCCGGTATGGAATCGTAGATCAACCGCCCCGGCGGTTGGGTTTCGATACGATCTCCCATCTTCAGGACCACGCCACCCGTCGCGGAAAGCACTGTCGCCGGCTCAATCTTTTCCTCGCCCGTCTTCGGATTGACGATCGCGACGCGGACCTGTTGACCAACCGAGGCCTGCAGAAGTTCCTCGGGCGAGATGACGTTCGCAAGATAGCGCTGCTCGATTAACTCGACGGGTCCGCTCGTTTCGCCCTCCAACACGATCGTTTCGGGTTGTAGCTCGGCCGAAACGCCTTCAAACGCGATGTGGTTAATCCCTTCGTCGAGACTTACGGTGCGCTGATCCTGAACGAGCGCGAGGTTTAATTGGTAAATCGTTAGTGCCAGGCCGGTCTGACGATCAAGGCCGACGTTCTGCTCGGTTTCGGCAGCTCGCGGACTGCTACCCACGAATGGTGCAAAGATCAATGTTATGGCAAGCAATCCAATTGCGGGGCGCATCGCGAACTCCTGATTGAGTCAGAACCTGCCTTGGCATCGGACGCTAGCGGCAAGTTGTGGCGAATTTGCGGCGTTCAGAATCGGTCGACGCGGAAGGGTGTCAGATCGATTCCCGGAGAGCGGCCCGCCGCTAGTGCTGCGACGATGCGCCCCGTTGTCGCACCCTCGGTCAGGCCAAGGTGACCGTGGCCAAAGGCATAGAAGACGTTAGCGAAACGGGGCGAGCGATCGATGACCGGAAGCGAGTCCGGCAGCGACGGGCGAAACCCCATCCACTCCGTTCCTCCGTCGGCATTGAGTTTCGGCAGAAATTGCCGTGCGCGCTTGACGAGGACCTTGGCGCGATCGAAATTGGGCGGCGCTTCCAGGCCGCCAAGTTCGACCGTGCCGGCGAGCCGCAATCCCATCGACATTGGGGTTAATACGAACCCTCCCTCGGCCGAATGCAGCATGCGGCGTACCTCTACACCAGGATTCGGCAGGGTCGTGTGATATCCCCGTTCGGTCTCGAGCGGCACCTTGCTACCGAGCTGACGCGTCAGGCGGTGCGACCACGCCCCAGCGGCGATGACAACTTGATCGAAGGCAATTCGCTCACCCGAGACGGTGACAACCGAGTTAGGTCCATCGGCGCCGATCTCGAACGAAACAACCCTGCCTTCTCTGATGATGCCGCCGCTGCGTACAAACGCCTCGGAAATGCCTGTGACGATGCGGTAGGGATCGGCGACGTGTCCCCAATCCGGCATGAACATGCCGGCATGGAAGACGTGCGCGAGATCGGGCTCCATCTGGCGTATCTCGTCGGGACCGAGACGCTCGACGCGAATCCCGCGCTCGTGCTTGATCTTCCATTCGAGTGAGTCGTGCGCGAGTGCGGCCTCGCTGCGGTAGAGCGAGATACACCCATGACGGTGGAGGATGTCCCGGATTCCGGCGTCGAGCAGCAGAGGTTCGTAGTCGTCATATACGCAGGCAAGAAGGCTTGCGAGCGCTTGCGATGCCGCCTCGACCTGCTTGTGCGTCCCGGCGCGCCAAAAACGCCAAAGCCAAGGGGATAGTTTCGGCAGATATGACCAGCGTATCGTTAACGGCCCGAGGGGGTCGATGAGCCATTTCGGCACGCGCGTGAGGGTACCCGGCACAGAGACCGGAACCACCTCTGTGACGGCGATTCCCCCGGCGTTGCCAAATGAGGCACCCTTGCCAGGCGGGAGCGGATCGATGACCGTGACATGCGCGCCGTCGCGTTGAAGATAGCGCGCGGTACTTATCCCAACGATTCCAGCGCCGACGACGACGACGCGACGAATTGCTCGGCCGGCGTTTCTATTCATTGCAAATGTGCCATCCGTTGGGCGGTAAGATTGTTACTGAAGATATGTTCGTTCCCGGTAGTGTTGCGGATATGGCCGCGCTGTCGTAAATAGCTGCCATGGCGACCCATACTTTCTTCTGCGTCGATGCCCATACCTGCGGCAATCCCGTTCGGGTCGTGGCAGGCGGTGGACCGCAGCTAAAAGGCGAGTCCATGAGCGAGCGGCGACAACATTTCCTCAAGGAATATGATTGGATTCGTACCGGCCTGATGTTTGAGCCGCGCGGCCACGACATGATGTCGGGGAGCATCCTCTATCCGCCGACGCGAGACGATTGCGACATCGGCATCCTCTTTATCGAGACGAGCGGATGCCTGCCCATGTGCGGCCATGGCACGATCGGGACGGTCACGGTGGCGCTCGAGCGCGGACTTGTCACGCCAAAGACGCCGGGCGAACTCAGGCTCGATACGCCGGCCGGCTTGGTCGTCGCGAATTACACACAAAGTGGTCCCTACGTCGAATCTGTGCGCCTCACCAATATCCCGTCCTTCCTGCATTCGACCGACCTCGAGGTTGAATGTGACGGGCTCGGGTCGCTCAAGGTGGACGTCGCCTATGGCGGCAATTTTTACGCCATCGTCGAGCCGCAAAAAGGCTATCGCGACGTGGCGGACCTGACGCCGGGTGAAATCCTTCGGCGGTCTCCGTTGCTTCGCAAGTCGATCAATGCCAGATACGAATTTGTCCACCCCGAGAATTCGACGATCCGTGGCTGCTCCCACGTGCTGTGGACAGGAGCTCCGAAGAATCCAGACGCAAATGCGCGCAACGCGGTCTTCTATGGCGACAAGGCAATCGACCGATCGCCTTGCGGCACCGGCACGTCCGCGCGCATGGCTCAGATGGCGGCGCGAGGGATGCTCCGAATTGGCGATGAATTCGTGCATGAGAGCATCATAGGAAGTCTCTTCCGGGGACGCGTCGAGGCGTTGACGAAGGTCGGAAATTATCAGGCTATCGTCCCTTCGATTGAGGGGTGGGCGCGTGTTATCGGATATAACACGATTTTCATCGACGACCGCGACCCCTACAAGCATGGGTTTCAGCTCGTGTGATTTGCGACGGAAAGGGCGTGCTGGAAAGGTGAGGCGGAGGTAAGACGCCTCCGCCCTTCTCGCATTCAAACTCCTCGCGGTACTCACTCGGCCGCGAGTTTCGGACGGCTCTCGAGTGCAGCGCGAATTATCGCGCCGATGCGAGCGCGTTCCTCGCCCTCGAGCTTCAAGCGAGGCGCTCGTACCGTCTCCGAACCAAGGCCGGCCAAGGCCTGTGCGAACTTGATGTATTGCACGAGCTTGGTATGGCAGTCGAGGTGGAGAATCGGCATGAACCAACGATAGAGTGGCAGCGCCTCTTTGTAGCGGCCGGCGGCCGCGAGTTCGAAAAGCCGAACCGATTCGTCGGGAAAAGCGTTGACGAGACCGGCAACCCACCCCACGACCCCGAGCATCATGCTCTCAACGATGAGATCATCGACACCACAGAAAAGGATGTAACGATCGCCGCAGGCGTTCACGATGTCGCTGACGCGGCGGACATTGTCGGACGACTCCTTGAGCGCAACGATCGTCTTCTCGCTCGCAAGCTCGGCAAACATCTCCGGCGTCACATCGACGCCGTAGGAGATCGGGTTGTTGTAGATCATGATGGGCAGCCTGCTGGCGCGGGCCACCGTGCGGAAATGCGCGAGCGTTTCGCGCGAGTCCGACTTATAGACCATGGCCGGCAGCACCATGAGGCCGTCGACGCCGAGTTTCTCCATGTCGGATGCGTAGCGACAGGCAAGGGCGGTCGAACATTCGGCGACCCCCGAGAATACTGGGACTCGGCCCTTGACGGCCTCGATCGCGCGCTTGACGACTGCACGTTTCTCATCGGCCTCAAGCGCCGTGTTTTCGCCGACCGTTCCCAGCATGATGATGCCGTGAACCCCAGCCTTGATGAGCCGCTCGATATGACGTGCAGTCGCATCGAGGTCGATTGACAGATCGTCGTGGAATTGGGTTGTGACCGCCGGAAAAACGCCACGCCAATTGTATTTCATCTATCGCTCTCCTTGCCCGATATGGATTTGCCCTCGCTGGACGGCCTGCATTTTAAGAGGCGGCGCAATGCGGCCGCCAGCCCCTAGAAAAAAGCGGTAATACCGGTCACAATGCTGCGATCCGCCAGAGTCGGCACTTCACGCAGCCGTTTCTCAACCTTAAGTTTCGATGGGGAGGAACTGCTCTGGGCATAAGGATGGTGGCATGTTGATGAATCGGCTTCTGTTTTATCTTGGCGCCTCTTTCACTTTCGGTGCTCTTGCCGCGTGCCAAGGTTCGCCTGCCAGTGCACCCTGGTTTCCGCCTGCTGGCCAAAGCCAGGCATTCAACGATGGCTATGTCCAAGGATGCCTGAGTGGCTACCGGGATGCCGGTCGCGACGGCACGATAATCGAACAACGAAATGATGAACAAAGATATGCGGCCGACGCCGAATATCGTGCCGGTTTCGACCGAGCTCACGCCGCTTGCTATGAGGATGAGAAGCTGCATCCTCGCGTCCTTGGTGGCGGAAACGGCAATCAGGGTTGAACCGGCTTCATCTTAATGGCGTCCGCCGGGACTTGCGGCAACGCACTCATCACTCCGCGCGTGCGGTCGGCGGGAATCGATTCCGTCTCCAAGGACAGCCTTGTCGTCGGTAACCGAGCGGCATTTCTCCATCACCGACAGAAGCGGTGATGAACTCAATCGTCCGCGCTGAGTTCAAGGCATGTAGCCCAAGCAGAACGATCTGTCGTTCACCGTGGCGACGACTCATCGGATGCGCCATCGCACCTCTGTCGGAAAATTGGTCTGGACAAGCGGCGGGTGGGTCCTTATATACGGCGCCAACGACGATCCGAACGACATCCTGGCGATGGCGGGCGGTTGTTGTGTCCCAAGGTCGATCTCGCTATAGTTAGCGGTCGTGTCGCCGGCGGACGGTCCGTAGAAATACGGGTTGCCCGAAGCGGCAGATTTTCCATGAGATTGGGCTTCTTGCCCTTTTGTGGGGAATGGGACGTTTCGTCGTCGAGGTCGGCTGATTGACATTGTTGAGAGAGGAAGGGATGCGCAGGCGGCGGCGGATGCGGGAGCGTTTGGCTGTTTTGCCTGCGTGTCTTGAGGCGCGGGG
>Ga0187765_10000441_pt1 | contig 15284 bp, 16 predicted proteins | sample 0216_QUI02_MP05__3_FD_133018 | JGI IMG/M metagenome (GOLD analysis project Ga0187765, IMG submission 133018) | Tropical peat soil microbial communities from peatlands in Department of Meta, Colombia - 0216_QUI02_MP05_10_MG | ecosystem: Environmental > Terrestrial > Soil > Wetlands > Peat ...
CCCAAAGCTCCCAACGGCAAGCCGCTCTTCGACTATGGTCCGGACTTTGCCAAGGGCCTTATCGACAAGGTGCTGCCGGCGACGACGGCACGCGCCTATACCGTGCTCGTGCCGCAGGTCGATCGGGACGGGAATGAGATCGGCGGCGTGCGGCTTCCCGAGATTGTCGTGCCGCTCGTGACCGCGACCGGCTGGGCTTTGCGCGCGAAGAACGCGGGCGGCGCGGGCGAGCTTTGCTATCTTGACGGCTCGATGATCCCCTTCGCGAAGACCAAGGCCGAACGCTTGGCCAAGGGTGACCACCGTCTCTCGATCGAGGAGCGCTATCACACCAAGGCCGACTATGTCGCGCACATCAAGCTCGCCGCCGAAACCTTGGAGAAGGCCGGTTACGTCCTGGCGGAGGATCGTCAGCGCATCGTCGAGCGGGTCGAGGCGCTGCCCTGGTAGAAGGGTTCAAGACGTAGCGGCACTTGCGCGCTCCATCGGCTCGACGAAGGGATGCGGGCCATCGAAGCGGCCGATGGTGACGCAATGCGAGACGATGCCCGTCTCGGGCGCCCAGGCATGAACCTGGAAACCCGGCGGCTCCAGCGCAAAGGCACCGACGGCGTTCGGACGCAGGTCGAGCACCACTTGATGCGCCGTGCTGGGCGCCGTCGAGGCGAGCGTGCCGCGCCAGCGTAGCTGGATCGGGCGATGCAGGTGTCCGCAAAGAATGCGTTCAACCTCGGGATGGCGCGCGACGATCTCGCCCAAGGCCTCGGCGGCGTCGAGTCCGATTACATCCATGTGATCGATCATCGTGCGGAAGGGCGGGTGGTGCATGAAGATGACGGTGGGCTTGCCTCGACCCGCGGTGAGCGCCGCCTCGAGAAAAGCGAGACGCTCCGCGCAGAGCGTGCCCCCGCCCTTGCCCTCGATCAGGGTGTCGAGCGCGATCAGCCGCACGGGAAAGTCCTCGACCACGTATTGCTGGAAACCTTGCTTCGGCAGGTAATCGTGGTCGCTGAAGACGCTGGCGAGGTTCGCCCGCTGATCATGGTTGCCGGGCACCAGGTAAACCGGAGCCTTGAGCTCGCTCAGAAGATCATGGAGCACGCCATATTCCTCGACCATTCCCATGTGGACGAGATCGCCCGTCGCCAATATCACGTCGGGCTTTGGCTGCATTGCATTGATTTGGCGAATGGTGCTGCTCAGCATGTCGTTGGTGGGAACCCGACCATAAGCGTAGGTACCGGGCGGACGCACGTGAAGATCGGTGATCTGCACAATGATCATGAGAGTGACGAGCTCCTGGCGAAGGGCCTCGGACGCCGCCGCATCGCGGCGGCGCCCCGCGTATCGGACCGAGGTCCAAAATAACGTTATTTTGCTTACATGGCACCAGGCTGCGCGAGCTTCTCCTGGTAGGGCTTCATGATCTCATTCGCGTTCTTCTGCGCGAGGCGCACCGCATCGGCGGCATTCTGCTTGCCCGAGAGCACGGCCTGCATCTGGTCTTCGAGTGCCTTGCGCACGGCGACGACATTGTATGTTGCGAGCCAGGGCTGCGCGTATTCGAGCTGGTTGAGCGCCACTAGTGCGTCCGGATGCTGATCGATGAAGCTCTTCATCTCCGGCATGTCGTAGGAGCTCTTGCGCGGCGAGAAATAGCCGGTCGCCCGGCTCCACCGTCCGAGCGTCGCCGCCGAAGTCATGTAGGAGACGAAGGTCCAGGCGGCTTCGCGCGCTTCCGGTGTGAGCGTCTTGAAAACCACCATTGAACCGCCGCCGATCGGCGCCGCATTGCGGCGTTGGCGCGGAACGAAGGCCACTTTATAGGGAAACTTGGCGCCCTCGCGGATGAAGGTGAGCGCACCCGTAGAGAGCATGACCATCGCGGCGCGCCCCGCGAAGAAGTCGGTCGAGACCTGGCTCGGATCGACCACGCCCGGCGGCATCACCTTGTGCTTGGCGACGAGATCCCCCAGGAACTGCACCGCACCCTGGGTCGAGGGCTGATCATAGTAGACCTCGCCGGGATTGATCGGATTGAAGAACAATCCGCCATTGGACATGGCGAAGGTCTGGGTGATCCACCCCAGATAGTCATAAATGCCGGGCATCTCGAAGCCATACTGCGTAACCTTTTCGCCGTCGCGCTTGGTGAGCTTCTCGGCCGCAGCGACGAATTCGGTCCAGGTCGCCGGCGGATGATCGGGATCGAGTCCCGCCTCCTTGAATTCGTTCACGTTGATGTAGAGGATCGGCGTCGAATTCTGGAACGGGATCGCATAAAGCGTGCCGTCCGAGGTCGCGTTGGCGCGGAGTGCCGGCCAGAAATCGTCCATGAAGGTCTTGGGATCCTGATGGTGCGCGGCGAGCAGCCCGTCGATCGATTCGATCTGATCTGCGATCACAAAGTCCGGCACGTTGTTCGCCGAAACCAGCGCCACTGCCGGTGGTTTCCCCGCCTCGAAGGCCGCTTGTGCCTTGAGGCGCGTGTCGTCGTAGCTGCCGGTGAAGGCTGCATTCACGACGACGTCGGGATGGCTTTCGTTGAAGGTTTTGACGATCTCCCCCATTTCGCGCGCAAGCGCACCCTGGACCGGGACCGGGAAGTAAAAATCGATCGAGGTCCCAGCCGACGCCTGCGGGGCACCAAAGCCGATCGCGAGCGTCAATGCCGCAAGCCCGAGTGTGGTTTTGATGCCCATCTGATGATTCCTCCTATTTGATGCCCGAGAAGACGAAGCTGTCGACGAATTGCCGCTGGAAGGCCAAGAAGGCCGCCAGCAGCGGCGCACTCACCAACAAGGTTGCGGCCGCGATCAGTCCCCACTGCGCGGCACCCTCGGCGCCACCGAGCACGCTCGCGAGCCCGAGCGTCAGCGTGCGCTCGCCCGGCGAATTGATGACGATGAGCGGCCAGAGGAACTCGTTCCAATGCGCGACCACGCTCACGATCGCAAACGCCGCGAGCGCCGGCCGGGCCAACGGCAGCAACACGTAGCGCAAGCGCTGCAGCAGCGAAGCGCCGTCGATCTCGGCCGCGTCCTCAAAATCGCGCGGCAATGAGCGGAAGGTCTGGCGCATGAGGAAGGTGCCGAAGGCGGAAGCGAAATAAGGCGCCATCACCCCCAGAAGGCGGTTGTCGATGCCGAGCGCGATCACCGTCTTGAGATTGGGCAGGATCAACACCGGCGGCACGATCATGAGTTGCAGCAGAAACAAGTAGAAGAGCACGTCGCGGCCCCAAAACCTGAGACGCGCGAAGGCGTAGCCCGCGAGGCTGATGGTGACGAGCTGGACCGAAAGCGTGCCCAGCACCACGATCAGCGTATTGAGGTAGTAGACCGGGAAGTCGCCGGCATCCCAAGCCGCGCGAAAATTCGCGAATGAGGGCGACCGCGGAGGCAGCAGGCTTGCCATGTCGAGGCTGCCGAAGCTGTCGGCGCGGAGCGACGCCACCAACATCCAGAGGAATGGCGTTGCCCACAGCAGTGCCACGGCGGCGGCGAGCGCGCCCAGCACCACGGCACCGATCCGAAGCCTAATTCGCATCGCCCCCTCGCCGCTCGAAGACTCTGATGCCCGCGCCGGAGACCAGAAGCAGGAGCGCCAAGGTCAACACCGTTGCCGCCGCGGCCTTGCCGATATCGTGCACCTCGGTCGCGGTGGTGAAGACGTAGTAGAGCAGCAGGGTCGTCGAATCGCCTGGTCCGCCGCGGGTCATGACGATCACGTGGTCGACGGTGGTGATCGCCTGAATGAACGCGATCACCGCGACGAAGCTGGTGGTGGGCGCGAGCAGCGGCAGGATCACATGGCGCAGTCGCTGCCACGGACCGGCGCCGTCGAGAATCGCGGCCTCGATCAGCTCATGCGGCATCGCTTGCAGCGCCGCGAGATAGAACAGCATGTAATAGCCGGCATTCTTCCAGACCGTGACGAAGGAGATCGCGGCCAACGCCGTGCGCTCGTCGCCGATCCAGTTCACGGAAACCGGCAGGAAGCTACCGAGATAGTAGTCGATAAGTCCGATGGTCGGCAGGAAGAGGAAGGTCCAGAGCGCCGCCGCCGCGATCAGAGGCACCACGGTTGGAAAGAACAAGAGCGCGCGCAATGCCCGATTGAAAGCTGTGGAACGGCGTAACAACAGCGCGAAGGCGAGCGCCAAAATCAGCGACGGAACGACGGTCGCCGCGAGATAGATCAGATTGTTAATGAGAGCCGCCGCGAACTTGTCGTCACGGAGCAGGCGAACGTAGTTGTCGAGGCCCACGAAGACCGAAGCGCGCGCCCCCAAGCGGCGCGCGTACAGCGAATCGATCGCTACCGAAAGAACGGGCCAATAGGTGAAGAGCCCGAGCGCCACCAGCGACGGCGCCATTAGCGCAAGAGGGCGCAGGCGGCGCACGGCAATACGGGCCCCGAGCCGCGGCGCCACCTTTCTGGTGTCCGCATCGAAGATTTCGGCAGTCACGGTGCTGCTGTAGCAGAGTCGCGCGGACCGCTGGATGTCAGTTCAGTGACAGATTTGTTGCAAACAAGTTTGGTGGGAAAAATCCATAGCGGAGTCATCACCACGTCACATGGTGCGATTAGATTCGCGCTGCTACTGGCGATTTATCAGCGATAGCGTCTCAGTAGTCCCCGCGACTTGAAAGGCCGCTGCACCCCTCGAAGCGCAGCGGCCTTTTTTCGACTCATATAATCCCACGCGCGGCCGACCCATCCAGCGCGAACCGCCGCAGCACGCGAAAGCGCGCGCGGGGTGTCGGTTCGACGCAGAGTGCCACGTCGCCGATTGCAAGCGGCGCGGCGACAAGAGGCGCAACCGCGGGGGCAAGCGCCTCGGCGACGCGCTCGCGCAGGGCGGGATCGAGGGAGCCGGTCAGGGTCATGTGATAGCGGAAGGCCTCCATCACGTAAGGGTAACCCCAGCGTTGGAGCAGCGCTTCCTGCGTCGCGGTCAATGGCGCCTGGCGGCGCCGCGCGAGTTCGGAATCGGAGAGCGGCGTGCGGAAGCGATCGAGCCGCTCGACCGCCATTGCCGCGAGCGCGCTGAGCGCGGGCGCGGATTCGGCCGGGATCAGCGCGAGGAAACGGCCGAGCGCGGCGAGGCGCAATGGGATCGGCGCGAAGCGGCCGCACCCCACCGCGAAATCCGCGACGGCATCGATCAGTTGTGTCTCGCTCGCACCCGCCGCCAGGCGGAAGGGTGCCTTGAGCGTCCCGTGGAAGCCATACCGGCGCGGCTCAGCGGTGACCGCGGAATGCAGGTCCACGGGCAGCCCCACGCGGTCCGGCGGATCGATACTCTCGCCGCGCTCGATATCCCAGCCGAGCCAAGCCGCGGCGAACCGCGCAAGCGCCGACTTCGGCGGAGGGACCGTGTAGAGCGCGTAGCGCGGAGCGGCACTTACTGCTTCAGGCACTTTGCCATGTAAATTTTGAAATGCGCGAGGTCGGGCGTTTCGAGCCCTTTGATCTTTGCCTGCTCATCCCAGCGCCTGAGACGTACCGCGTCGGCGGCAAAGGGACGGCGGATGAAGTCTTCCGCTTCGGCGGTGCTGAACACGCCGCCCTGCAATTCGAGGCTCCGAACCGATTCGGGCGAAAGGGTCGCGAAATAACCGAGCTCGACAGCGCACAGATAGCGCTTGGCGTCCACGTGGAGACGCACCGGTTCGCTGACCGCGGGCTCGAACCGACTGGCCAAATAGTCGGCGCCGCCCTGTTCGTGCCGGTCGTCGATACCACGCGCCGCCGGCCTCGGGCCGAACCTGTGCGTCAGATGGCCGATGTCGTGCAGCAGCGCCGCCGTGATCAGCGCCGGCGATGCATGCTCGGTCTCGGCCGACAGCGCGCATTGCAGCGCGTGCGCGAGCTGGGTCACGGCTTCGCCACCGTATTGCCGGCCGCCGCCACCCAGAAACAGCTCGGACACTTCATCGATCGCATTCATGTCAGACATCCGTCGCTCCTACTACGCCACTTGCACGCCGGTGCGCCAGACTTGCCGCGCCACCGGCATCCCGTCAACCAGCCGTACCCGCACCAAATCGGCTCGGCGCCCCTCGGCGATGCGCCCGCGGTCCTCGAGACCGAGCTGCCGTGCCGGTGTCTCCGATACCATCGCCACCACCTCCGGAAGCGAGATCCCGACTTGGGCATGCAGCAAGAATGCCGCGTGCAGCAGGCTCGACGGCACATAATCCGAGGAAAGCATGTCCAGCACCGCATCCTCGGCCAGCATGCGCGCCGAGACGTTACCGGTGTGCGAGCCGCCGCGCACCACGTTGGGAGCGCCCATGATGACGCCCATGCCCTGCTCATGGGCGAGCCGCGCCGCTTCGCGGGTAGTCGGGAATTCCGCCATGGTCATGCCGAGCGACACCGCCTCGTCGACGTGCTCCTTGGTGCCGTCATCGTGGCTCGCGAGCGCGAGGCCGCGCCCACGGCAAAGCTCCGCCAGACGCCGGCGATTGACCGCGGCGTAGCGCTGTTGATCGGCGACACGCCTGTCGATCACCGCCAGCATCTCCGCGTCGGAATAGCCAAACCTGCCTTGATAGTAGGCACGGTATTGCTCGACGGTGCCGAACTGTCGCTGACCCGGCGTGTGGTCCATGAGCGAAACGATCCGCACCGTCGGCGTCGTCATTAAGGCTTCGGTCACCTCGACCACCTCGGCGTAGGACACCTCGCAGCGCAGATGCAGGAAATGTTCGGCGCGAAACAGGCCCCGTGCCCGGGCACGGTCGACGGCCGAAGTCGCGTCGCGCAGGATATCACCGCGGATCGGGCTGTCGCTGCGGTCGACCACCGCCAACGCGTCGCAGACCGTCGTAATCCCCGCCGCCGCCACTTGGGCGTCATGGCCCAGTACTGCCGCGTCGATCGGCCAGCGTACGCCCGGCCGCGGCGCCACGTGACGCTCGAGGTTGTCAGTGTGCAGCTCGACCAGCCCCGGCAGCAAGTAGTCGCCCTCGAGATCGAGCGCGCCCGGTGCGCCGGCGACGCCGCGCCCCACCGCCGCGATCATGCCGCCACGACACACCACATACCCCGGTGCCACGCGGTCGCTCAGAACCAGCATCGCATTATCCAGCACCAACTCCGTCATGCAGCCGCTCCCATCGAATCGATATCCAGCACGCGGTCGGCGACCGCGTCGCGCACCTCGCGATCGTGAAAGATGCCGACCACCGTCGCGCCGCGCGCCTTCGCCAATTTGATCAACTCCACCACCGAGGCTCGATTGGCGGCGTCGAGCGAGGCGGTAGGCTCGTCCAGCAGCAGAATCGGATGTTCCCCCACCAGCCCTCGCGCGATGTTGATGCGCTGCTGCTCGCCACCCGAGAAAGTGGCGGGCGGCAGGTCCCAGAACAGTTCCGGAATGTGCAGCCGTTCGAGCAGCGTCACCGCGCGTTCGCGTGCCGCCTCTGCATCGAGACCGCGCTCGCGCGCCGGCTCCATCACCAGGTCGAGCGCACCGATGCGCGGCACCACGCGCAGGAATTGGCTCACATAACCCAAGGTGGAACGGCGCAGTGCCAGGATTTCGCGCGGGCCGGCGGTTGCAATATCGACCATGGCCTCGCCGTCGCGCACCGATACCGTGCCGCGGTCCGGCAGGTAGTTGCCGTAAAGGCAGCGCAGGACCGTCGACTTACCGGCACCGGAAGGGCCCCGGAGAGCCACGCATTCGCCGACTTCGACCTGAAGGGTGAATCCATCGAGCACCGAAAGATGCACCCCGCCGCGCAAGTGAAGGGTAAATCCCTTGTCGAGACCGCTGACCTCGATCGCGCGCGCCATGGGCTAGGCTCCGATCACCGAGGAGACCAGAAGCTGGGTATAGGGGTCGTGCGGATCGTCCAGCACCTGGTCGGTCAATCCCTCCTCCACCACCCGCCCCTGGCGCATCACCATCAGCCGGTGCGTCAAGAGCCGCGCCACGCCGAGATCGTGAGTCACGATCACCACCGCGAGCCCGAGGTCGCGGGCGAGCCGTCGCAGCAGGTCGAGAATGCGCGCCTGCACCGAGACGTCGAGGCCGCCGGTCGGCTCGTCGAGAAACACCAAGCGCGGCTTGCTTACGAGGATGCGCGCGATCTGCAGACGCTGTTGCATGCCTCCCGAGAACAGCTCCGGCAGGTCGTCGATGCGCGCGGTGTCCAGCTCCACGCGTTCGAGCCATTGCAGAGCCTCGGTTCGAATTCGCCCATAATGCCGGGCGCCCGCCGCCATCAGCCGCTCGCCCACATTGGCGCCGGCGCTCACGGTCATGCGCAGCCCGTCGCGGGGATTCTGGTGCACGATGCCCCATTGGATGCGCATCAGGAACCGCCGCCGTGCCTCGCTCATGCGATGCACATCGAGGAATCCATCCTGAAGGTCGCGAAATTCGACAGTGCCGGAACTGGGCTCGATCTCGCCCGCAAGGCAGCGCAACAGCGTTGTCTTGCCGGAACCCGATTCGCCTACCACGCCCAAGACCTCGCCGGGCCAAAGCTCGAACGAAACGTCGCGGCAAGCCTCGATGCGGCCATAGCTCTTGCCGAGCCCGCTCGCGCGCAGCAGCGGCGCTTCGCTCATGGCACACCCTTCTCGGCCGAAGCCGCGCGGCGCTTTTCGCAATAGTCGGTGTCGGAGCAGCAGAAGAGCCGGCCGCCCTTGTCGTCGGTCACCACCTCATCCAGATAGCTGTCGGTCGCGCCGCAGAGATCGCAAGGACGATCCCACTTCTCGACTGTGAAGGGATGATCGTCGAAATCGAGGCTCTTGACGTGCGTATAAGGCGGGATCGCGTAGATCCGCTTCTCGCGCCCGGCCCCGAACAGCAGCAGAGCGGGGTTCCGATCGAGCTTGGGATTGTCGAATTTCGGGATCGGCGACGGGCTCGAAACATAGCGGCCGTGCACCTCGATTGGATAATCGTAAGACTGCGCGATACGGCCGTATTGCGCGATGTCCTCATAGAGATCGACCTGCATGAGCCCGTAATCGGCGAGCGCGTGCAGTTTCAAGGTTTCGGTCTCGCGCGGCTCGAGCCAGCGCAGCGGTTCCGGGATCGGCACTTGGAACACCAGGATTTGCCCCTCGCGCAGCGGCGTCTCGGGGATGCGGTGACGGGTCTGGATCACCGTCGCATCCTCGGTGCGCGTGGTGGTCGCGACATCAGCGGTCTTCGCGAAGAGGCGGCGGATATTGACGGCGTTGGTGGTGTCGTCCGCACCCTGGTCGATCACCTTGAGCACGTCGTCGGCGCCCAGGATCGACGCCGTCACCTGAATGCCGCCGGTGCCCCAGCCGTAAGGGAGCGGCATTTCGCGGCTCGCGAACGGCACCTGATGCCCCGGAACCGCCACCGCCTTCAGGAGCGCGCGGCGGATCATTCGCTTGGTCTGCTCGTCGAGGTAGGCGAAGTTGTGCGCGCGCGACGGCAGCGCGTGAGCGCCGAGCGCGATCATTCCGCCGCCTCCGGGAGGTTGGGCTTGCGATCGCCATCCCACTCCCGCCGCATGGCGCGAACCAGCACCAGCTCGGACTGGAAATCGACGTAGTGCGGCAGCTTCAGGTGCTGGACGAAGCCCGAAGCCTCGACGTTATCGCTGTGCGAGAGCACGAATTCCTCGTCCTGCGCGGGCGCGGTTCGGGCTTCGCCCAGTTCGCGCGAGCGGAGCGCCCGGTCGACCAGCGCCATCGCCATTGCCTTGCGCTCTGCCGCGCCGAAAGCGAGACCATAGCCGCGCGTGAATTGCGGTGGCGCGGTGTCGGTTCCCCGGAATTGGTTCACCATGTCGCATTCGGTAACCGTGATTTCCGCGACCTCGATCGGGAAGCCGAGTTCGGGTGGCACGTATTCGACGCCGACCGTGCCCATGCGAATCTCACCGACGAAAGGATGGGTGTGGCCGTAGCCGCGCTGGGTCGAGTATCCCATCGCCAACAGGAAACCCTCATCTCCGCGCGCCAGGTTTTGCAGGCGAAGCGCCCGCTCCGCCGGAAAGACGAGGGGCACTTGGGTCAGATCGGGGACCGGCGCCTCCGCCGCTTGCACCGGCGCGGCCTCGATGAGCCCTTCGCGGCCCAGCAGGTCGGCGACGCGCGGCACAGTCGCCTCGGGCTCGGCGGGTGCCGATTCCGCCGAGGGTTTCGCGCTCGCGGTCTCCGCGAGTTCGAAATCCAGCAGACGGTGGGTGTAATCGAATGTGGGTCCCAAGACCTGCCCGCCCGGCACGTCCTTGAAGGTGGCGGAGATGCGCCGCTGCAGCAGCATGCGGGCGGTCTCGACCGGAAGTGAGTCGCCCAAGCGCGGCAGGGTTGTGCGATAGGCGCGCAGCAGGAAGATCGCCTCGATCAGATCGCCGCGCGCCTGCTTGATCGCGAGCGCCGCCAGCGTGCGGTCATAGAGCGCGCCCTCGGTCATCACCCGATCGACCGCGAGGGTGAGCTGCTGTTGAATCTGCGCGAGGCTCAGCTCAGGCACGGCCGGATCGCCGCGCCGCGTCTCGGCCACCAGCCGCTCGGAATTGGCGATCGCTTTCTCGCCGCCTTTCACCGCGACATACATGAGTTAGACCTCCGCCTTGATACTGCGCGGCAGGGCCGCGATCGCGCCCAGGCTCGCGAAAACGAGATCGACGCCCAGCGGAAAGAGTGCCGCATTGGCGCGCCATTGGGTCCAGAACGAGGGCGCAAGGCCGCGCACCGCAAAGCTGCGTTCGCTTTCGATGCCGGGGCCCTTAAGCCGAACCGGCTCGGCGCCGTCGAAACCCGCGACCTGCACGATCACCGTGGTCGAGCGCTCCGGCGCCTCGGGTGTACCGATTGAGAACGCATCGAGGCGGAGCGCCTGCGCGTCGCCGATCAGCGCAAACGACGCACTTGCGGGATCGGTCGCGAGCGGCGCGCCGCAGTGGAACCGAAGAAATTGGCGCACGCCCTCGCTATCGAGAACGCCATCGAGAAACACGGTGGTGCCGTGATCGAGCAGCGTCAGCGCGAGTGCCGCCGCGCTGGGAAACAGCGGCGAGGGCGGCCTTAGATTCGCTTCGAACGCCACCACGCGGCCGGGGTGTGCAAAGGCTTCAAGCGCGCGACGAAACACGCGTTGCGCATCGTGCACCGCATCCTCAAAGCCGGGAGCGATTTCGGCGGCGATGCTCATCCACCGATCTCCCGCGCCACGGTAAAGAAATCGACCCGCGTCGCCGCCGCGCGCGACGCCGTCGCACGCCGCTTCCTCTCTGCGGCCTTTTCAAGCGGGCCGATCACCTGGCGCTCGACCGCAGCGGAGTGCGCTTCCGTTTGCAAAAGCGCGTCGCAGAGCGCCGCCAGCTCGGCGTGCCGCGGATTGGAGCCGCCAACATAGGCGTGCCCGACCGTCCGATCCTCAAGCACCACTGAGCAGCGGGTCATCGTCATCTCGCCGAAATTGAAGGGCGTACCGGCGCCGCCAACGCGACCGCGCAGCATCACCAGGCCAGTTTCGGGTGGGCGCAAATGACGAAATTGCGGAGCAAGCCCGAGCGATTGCCAGCACTGATCAAGAGTCGCCAAATCAGCCTTCGCGAGCACGCCAAGAGCGTGTCGCCGCACTTCCGCCGAAACCGCCATGATATGGCTCCTCTGGAACCATTTTCCGCCCGAATGAATAACAGTTCGGCGCGAAAAATACGAACCATTTCAAGAAATTACAGTACCCGTCTCCGCAGAGCCGCCGAAATCCGCTCCGCGCCCATCACTAGCACAAAGGTGACGATGAGCAGAAGGGAGACGGTCCGGTACTGGAACAGGCTCATGGCAGTCAAGAGCTGGAACCCGAGCCCGCCGGCACCAACGAAACCCAGTACCAGCGAGGAGCGCAAATTCTCGTCGAAGCGGTAGAGGCCGATGCCGAGCAGCGACGGCGCGACGGACGGTACCACGGCATGCGTGAAGACCTGGAGCCGGCTCGCGCCGGTCAAAGTCAGCGCCTCGACGGGACCCATATCCATGTCCTCGATCACCTCAGAGAAGAGCCGGCCGAGCATGCCGATCGAGTGTACGGCGACCGCGCAGCCGCCGGGAAAGGGGCCGAGGCCCACGGCGGTGACAAACAGCAGCGCCCAGACCAAGTCGGGAACCGACCGGCAGTAAGCGATGATACCGCGCGCAACGTAGTAAAGCGGCAGCGCCGGCGTGACGTTGCGCGCGCCGAGGACCGCCAGCGGCAGCGCCATCATGATGCCGGCAAGCGTGCCGAACAACGCGATGTCGATGGTTTCCAGCGCCGGCCACAGCATCAGCCCCAGCTGGCTAAAATCGGGCGGATTGGCACGGCGCAGGAAATCCGCCATGCCGTGAAATCCCGTGATGAATTCCTGCGGCCGCACCTGAACGACCACCAAGGCCTGGGCGACGATGCCAAAAAGCGCCACAGTAATCGCGAGCGTCAACAGGAACTTGAGCGCACGTTTGCGCGAATCCGCCCCGATTTCCGCCGGCACGGCGCGTTCGGCGGCAATCGCCTGGGACTTCATGCGGCTCTCGCGGTGTAGAGGGACGAAATATCGAGGCGCTGCGCCTCCGCCGCCGGAAGATCGAACTCGATCGCGCCGTCTTTGACGCCAATGACACGATCGGCGTAGCGAAATGCCAGTTCGGGTTGATGCAGCACGCACACGACTGCGAGCTTGTCCTCGCTGGCGAGGCGCCGGAGCAGTTTCATGATGTCCTCCGCCGCCTCCGGGTCGAGGCTCGCCACGGGTTCATCCGCCAGCAATACGCGCGGCCGCTGCGCCAGCGCGCGGGCAATAGCGCAGCGCTGGGCCTGACCGCCCGAGAGTGTACCGGCACGCTGCGCCCAAAAATCCTGCAGCGACACTTCGGCAAGGTAGCGGTGCGCGGCTTCTAATTCCTCGGCCGGCAGCATGCCGAATCGACTGCGCCAGCCGCCGATGCGGCCGAGCGCGCCGCAAGCGACGTTGGCGAGCACGCTGCGGCGTTTCACCAGGTTTCCATGCTGCGAGATCATGGCGAGCGCGGTCCGCGCCCGACGGAGCTCGCGGCCCTTCAACCGGGTCATGTCGTGGTCGGCGACCCGGACCTCGCCTTCGCTCGGGTCGATGAGGCGCGCAATGCAGCGCAGCAGGGTTGACTTTCCGCTGCCATTGCTGCCCAGCACGATCACAAGTTCGCCGGCCTCGACCCTAAAGTTGGCGCGGCGGAGCGCGACCCTGCCCGTCGGGTACCGCTTTGAGAGATTCGTTACCTCGAGCATGGATCGCGCGCCGTTCCGTGCGGAGGCGTTGTTAGTCGAGCTTATTCAGGTCGATATTCAGCGTCGAGACGAGGTCGCGGATGCCGTTGTAGGCTTCGTCGGTCTGTGGAACGAACCGGGTTCCGCCGAGGCCCATGATCTTGCGATCGTCCTCCGGCAGTTTCGAAAGATCGAGATTCTGCAAGGCGGCAATCAACCGCTTTTTGAAGCCCTCCGGAAGGTCGCCGCGCACCGAGATCGGATCGGTCGGGATCGGATCGGACTTCCAGAGGAAGACCACAACGCCCTCCTTATATTGGCCACGCTGCTTTGCCGACTCGAGCTGCTCGCTGTTCAGCTCGCCGGCATCGACTTTGTGATTGTAGATCGCCTCGAATGAGGAAGTGTGGCTGCCGGCATAAATCCCCTTCACGTCCTTGTCGGGATCAAGACCGGCCTTGCGCAGGCCAAGCGCGGGAAAGAGGTGACCCGAGGTCGAGGCCGGGTCGGAGAAGGCAAAGGAATGACCGCGGATTTCAGCCACGGTCGTGATGCCTGATCCCGGCCAGGTCACGATGCTGGCCCAATAGCTGTCCGGCTTGCCTTCGGCATTGCTGAAGGCTGCAACGGCTTCCGCCTTCGCGACCTGGTGAGCAAGCACATAGCCAAGCGGGCCGAACTCGCCCACCTCGAGCTTGCCGGACCGCATCGCCTCGATCTCGGCGTTGTAGTTGGTGGTAACGAAGATCTGGACGTCGCAGCCGATTGCGTCCGCCAGCACCTTGCCGATGTGGTCGTAGATCGGCACCAGCTTTGCTGAGGTGTCATAGGGCTCGACGCCGAAACGCACCGTGCCGCCATTGGGGCAATCAGCCTGCGCCGCAAACGATGCCGCGGGCGCCAGGGTGCACGCAGCCGCAAACGCGAATGCCGATATTGCGGAAAGACGCAAGCGCATGGGTTCCCCTCCGTTATGAATGATTTTCACGGTGGGCCACGGCACCGACGGAGCCGCGCCTCATCGCGCCCGAACCCTAGTGAGCCAGCGTGACGCGATGTTTGCGCTTTGATGACACTTGCGTTGCAGGGTGCAGTGCAGCAGCAATTCCTATCGCTTATGGCACAGATTAAATACTAGATAGGGTATGCGCCGTCTCTCCATGCATGCGACCCATGAAGCACCTGCGCTTGCGATCCAACGCTCAATGAACGATGATTCACAACAATTTGAACCCCACTTAGGCGAGAAGTTGCGGGGATGGCGAGTATAATCGAGGCGGCAGGGGCGCCGCGCGCGAGCGACGCGCGCGTGATTGGACTGGTGAGCGCCGCTCACTTCATGAGCCACGTCTATATCCTGACGCTGCCGCCGCTGTTCGCCTATGTGCAGAAGGACTACGGGGTGAGCTATGGCGAGCTTGCCCTGGCGCTGGCCGCTTTCAACACCGTCTCGGCCACGCTGCAGGCGCCCGCGGGATTCCTGGTGGACCGCTGGGGGCCGGACCGGCTGCTAATCGGCGGACTGACACTGGGCGCGCTCGCGCTCGCCGGCGCGGCGCTCGTTCCCTTTTATTGGGCGCTGGTTATCTTCTTTGCGTTGGGCGGTCTCGCCAACACCGTGTTCCATCCCTCGGACTACTCGATCCTCGCGCATTCGATCGCCGCCAAGCGCATCGGCACGGCATTTTCGATCCATACCTTTTCGGGCCTGCTCGGCACCGCCGCGGCGCCGGTCACGATGCTGACCACCGCGTGGCTCTGGGGTTGGCGCGGCGCTTTCCTTGCTGTCGCCGCAGTTGGTCTGGCGGTGTCGCTGGTGCTGATCGCCGATCGGCGCGTGCTGGCGGCGGCGCATGCCGCGCGCAAGCAGCGCTCGGCCGGGCTTTCGGCGCGCGAAAGCTGGCGCCTGCTACGCTCGCCGGTAATCCTCAGGAACCTGTTCTTCTTCCTGCTGCTGGCGCTCTGCAGCAGCGGCATGTGGAGATTCACCATCGTGGGGTTGGGCGCGCTCTACGGGACCCCGCTTTCGATCGCGAGCACGGCG
>Ga0187765_10000442_pt1 | contig 15227 bp, 8 predicted proteins | sample 0216_QUI02_MP05__3_FD_133018 | JGI IMG/M metagenome (GOLD analysis project Ga0187765, IMG submission 133018) | Tropical peat soil microbial communities from peatlands in Department of Meta, Colombia - 0216_QUI02_MP05_10_MG | ecosystem: Environmental > Terrestrial > Soil > Wetlands > Peat ...
CGACGCCGCGCACGGTCTCCCGGTACAGCACCTGATTGTCGGCGGCGCGCAGCGCGGGCGCGTGCCGGACCGACATCTCCTGCTGCCCGTGGCCGAGTTCGGGATAGTAGTTCTCGACCTGCATGCCCTGTGCCTGCAGGGCGTGCTGCAGCTCGGTCGTGTAGTCATGCGCGAGATGGAAGCCGGTGGCGGAGTAGCACAGGCTGTCGTCATTGGGCACCAGCCGGTCGGGGCCGCCGTCCTGGCTGGCCTCCCGGCGGCCGAGGGTGAACTCCGGCTCGAACGCGGCGGCCGCGGCGAAGCCCTCGGTGGCCAGGTCGGCGATGGCATGCTTGAGGTAGGTGCGCGCGCAGCCGTCCCACGGCTCGCCGCCCGGCTGGACCAGATCGGCCAGCATCGCGGCCGCGCCCGGCGCGTAAGGCAGCGGCACGAACGTGGTGGGATCCGGCATGATCCGCACCTCTCCGACCGGGCTCATGCCGTCCACCGGCTGCAGGTGATCGAGCATCGACATGGCCATCATGGCCACGGTGTGCCCGATCCCGGTCTCCATCCGGGACGGCAGGGCCGCGGCCGACGCCGACTTGCCGCGGATGATCCCGCCGTGGTCGGCATACAGGAACCAGGCCAGCGAGATCCCGTCCGCCTCGGCCCGGGCGGCCGCCGCCGCGATCGCGTCACGGCTGGCGGCTGTGATCGGTGTCCCCCCTTGTGGATTCTGAGCCATGTATAAGGCGTAGCATGATCGGCCGGGCCCGGCTAGAGGGCGAATCCGGCGTCCTTCGGCCGCCACATTGACACCCTGATGCGCGCGCGCCTAGATTCGCCATGTTCGGTTTAAGAACTGTTGTTCGCGACCCGCACGAGCGGGACGGACCGAGGAGGGCTCCCGTGACGTTGCTGGACGAGTCCATCTGGCGGGGCAAGGTCTACTCCGGTGGCTGGAAACAGGCGGCCGGCGGCGAAGCGGCCGTCGTCGAGCCCGCGACCGGCGCCGAGCTCGGGCGGACCGGCATCGCCGCGCCGTCCGACGTGGCCGCCGCCGTGGCCGTGGCCGCGGCCGCCCAGCCCGCCTGGGCCGCGGTCCCCTACACCGAGCGCGCGGCGATCCTGCGCCGGGCCGGTGACATCTGGAAGGCGAACGCCGCCGAGATCGAGCAGTGGAGCATCCGCGAGGGCGGCAAGATCCCCGGCGCGGCGCAGTTCGAGACCCACGTCGCCACCGAGGAGGTGTTCGAGGCGGCGACGCTGCCGGCCCGGCCCACCGGGGACCTGCTCCCCAGCGAGCAGCCCCACCTGAGCTTCATCGAGCGGGTCCCGGCCGGGGTGGTCGGCGTCATCGCCCCGTTCAACTTCCCGCAGATCCTGGGCATCCGCTCGGTCGCGCCCGCGCTCGCGCTCGGCAACGCGGTCGTGCTCAAGCCCGACCCCCGCACGGCGGTGTGCGGCGGCGTCGTGCTCGCCCGCGTGTTCGAGGAGGCGGGGCTGCCCGAGGGGCTGCTGCACGTGCTGCCGGGCGGCCCGGACGCCGGTGAGGCGCTGATCACCGAGCCGCTGGTGCGGGTGATCTCTTTCACCGGGTCCACCGCGGTCGGCCGGCACGTCGGGCAGCTGGCCGCCCAGCACCTCAAGCGCTGCCACCTCGAGCTCGGCGGCAACTCGGCCCTCATCGTGCTGGCCGACGCCGACCTGGACAAGGCCGCCTCCGCCGGGGCCTGGGGCTCGTTCCTGCACCAGGGCCAGATCTGCATGACGACCGGGCGGCATCTCGTCCACGAGTCGGTCTACGACGACTACGTGGCGCGGCTGGCGGGCAAGGCCGGGCACCTGCCGGTCGGCGACCCGGCCAGCGGGCAGGTGGCGCTCGGCCCGATCATCGACGAGCGCCAGCGCGACAAGGTGCACGGGCTGGTCACCGGCAGCGTCGACGCGGGTGCCCGGCTCGCCGCCGGCGGCACCTACGAGGGCCTTTTCTATAGGCCTACCGTGCTCGCCGAGGTCGCGCCGGCCATGCCGGCCTACGCCAGCGAGGTCTTCGGCCCGGTCGCGCCGGTGATCCGCTTTGCCACCGCCGACGAGGCGGCCAAGCTGGCCGCCGACACCGAGTACGGCCTGTCCCTGGGCATTCTCACCCGGGACGTGATGGCCGGCCTCGATCTCGCCCGGCGCATCCCGACCGGCATCGTCCACATCAACGACCAGACCGTGGACGACGCGCCGAACACCCCGTTCGGCGGGGTCTTCGCCTCCGGCACCGGGGCGCGCTTCGGCGGCAGCGCCAACCTGGACGCGTTCACCGACACCCGCTGGGTCACGATCCGGGGAGAGATCGCGCCCTACCCGTTCTGAACGACGAAGCCATGAGGACCCAGGTAGGCATCATCGGGGCGGGCCCGGCCGGGCTGCTGCTGTCCCACCTGCTCACGCTGCGCGGCATCGACTCGCTGGTGGTGGAGGACCGCAGCCGGTCCTACTGCGAGGCCAGGCAGCGGGCCGGGCTGCTGGAAGACGGCACGGTCAAGCTGCTGCGGGAGGCCGATCTCGCGCAGCGGCTGGACGCCGAGGGGCTGGAACACGGCGGCATCTACCTGCAGTTTGCCGGGGAACGCCACCACCTGGACTTCCGCGATCTCACCGGCGGCCGCACGGTCACCATCTACGCGCAGACCGAGATCGTCAAGGACCTCATCGCCCGGCGGCTGGCCGACGGCGGGGCGCTGGAGTTCGAGGTCGCCGACACCGCGGTCGCCGGCCTGGACACCGACCGGCCGGTGCTGTCCTACACCGCCGCCGGCGGCGAGCGGCGTGAGGTCGCCTGCGACGCGATCGCCGGCTGCGACGGCTTCCACGGCATCAGCAGGCCCGCCATCCCGGCCGGCCTGCTCAGGGTCTGGGACCGGGCCTACCCCTATGCCTGGCTGGGCATCACCGCCGAGGTCCCGCCCTCCACCGACGAGCTGATCTACGACCGCCACCCCGAGGGCTTCGCCCTGCACACCATGCGGACGCCCCAGGTCAGCCGGCTCTACCTGCAGGTCCGCCCGGACGAGCGGATCGAGGAGTGGCCGGACGACAGGATCTGGGCGGCGTTCCAGCGCCGGCTCGCGCTGCCCGGCTGGGAGCTGAAGGAAGGCCCGATATTCGACCGGGCCATCACCCCCATGCGCAGCTTCGTCAGCTCGCCGATGCGGTACGGCCGGCTGTTCCTGGCCGGCGACGCCGCGCATATCGTGCCGCCGACCGGCGCCAAGGGGCTGAACCTGGCCATGGCGGACGTGACCGTGCTGGCCGACGCGCTGGAGGCGCTGCTGCGGGGGGACAGCCGCCCGGCCGACGGGTACTCCGACGCCTGCCTGGGCCGCGTCTGGCGGGCCACGCACTTCTCGTGGTGGATGACCACGATGCTGCACGTGGCGCCGGACGCCGACCCGATGACCGAGGAGCTGCAGCTGTCGCAGCTGCGCTACGTCACCAGCTCGCGCGCGGCGGCCACCTCGCTGGCCGAGAACTACACCGGCTACCCGCCGCTGCGTTAGGCGTGCGCCGGCCCGGCCCGCCGCGGGGCGGGACCCCGCTCCGGCGTCATGGGTTGGTCACGTTCACCGACGACACGCTGCCGCTGTCGCGCATCCAGACCGTCACGTGCGTCATGGGCTGGCCGTGGAACACGTAAAACGGCCCGAGCTGCAGGCCCCAGATGGTCCTGATCTCCGGGTGGTAGCCGGCCGCGTGCAGCGCGTACGCGAGCCCGAACGTCACCTGCCGCCGGGACGGGTTGTTCGGGGCGACCACCGTGAGCATGATCCTGCGGCCCGAGATCTTGTGCTCGATCTGCTGGGAGGCGGCGCCGACCACGCCCATGGAGGAGTACTGGGATATGGGCGACCTGACGATCGCCACTCCCGCCAGCACGGCCAGGCCGATGAGGGCCACGGCCGAGACCGCGACGATCCGGGTGGGCCATGGCGCGGCGGGGGCCGGGGGCTCGCCGGCCGTAGAAGCGGTGGTCGCGGAGGCGGTGGCCGTGGAAGCACCGGCCACGGAGGCAGCGGCCACCGGGGCAGCGGCCGCGGGCGCAGTGGCCTGGCCCGCGCGCGCCGGGGCGGCGCTTTCCGCCGGGCGCCTGACCCGCCGGACCGCGAGCACCACCACCACGCCGGCCGCGAGCCAGAAGAGCACGCCGACCGGGTACATGGGAGCCATCAGGTACCGCAGGTTGTTCACGGACGTGGTGGTCATGATGATGCTGCTCTTGGGGATGTGCGAGTACATGACCATCGTGGTCACGGCGACCGTGAGGCTGACGGCGGCGACCGCCGCGGCGCGGCGGGAGCGCAGCCAGTAGGCGGCCGCGGCCAGCACGGCGACGGCCAGCACCAGGATCACCAGCCCGACCGCGGCCGACCGGGAATCGATCCGGCTCAGCTTCAGCAGCTCCGACTCGGGCGTCCACCAGAACGGGGGCGGCTGGGCCGAGGCGGCCAGCGCCTTCAGGCCGAAGCCGATCCCCGCCTGGGACCCGGGCGGGCCCTGGCCGTGGAGGAGGGCGCTGAGGTTACCGGTCCGGCCGGTGGCCTGCTGGATGAGGGGCGCGCTCCAGCAGACCAGCCCCACCACGAGGCCGGTGACGGCCCACCCGTAGCCGGCCCTGGCCCGGTAGGTCTCCACCAGGCCGACGCCGAGGCCGAGCACAACCAGGGCAACCGCGGTGATGGTGAACATCAGGTGCGCCTGGGCGGCGATGGACCCCGCGACCACCAGGACCGGCCACCACCGGCGGTGCCCGCACAGGACGGCCACGCAGGCGGCGATCGCGGCGAGCAGGTACATGATCCCGAACCACGGGTTCCAGCACGGCAGCATGGTGATCTGCGGGATCCAGGCGATCACCCCGAGGACGGCGGCGGTCGCGAGCAGCCCGCCCAGCCTCCCCGCCGCCGACCAGGCGGCCTCGATCGTGAGCGAGGCGGCGACCATGCACCACAGCGCCCCGCCCCACAGCACACCGTGCACCGGGTCGATGTGCACCGGCAGCGTCAGCAGCCAGTACTGGAGCGGACCCGGGTCATACACGCCGTGCGCCAGCCGGGTCGCCTGCCCGACCAGCGGCGCGTGCGCGGTGAGGACGTCCCAGGACCGGAGCGCGATCCCGGCGTTGTCGGATACGGGGCGCCAGCCGTCGTGCAGCGAGCGCGCGAGCGCGAGGATGAAGGGGAGCCAGACCAGCACGTGCGCGGCGACGCGCAGCGTGGAAACCCGGCGCAGCGCCGCGGAAGCTCGGCTGGACACGGCTGATTCCCCTATCGAAGAAGCGGATGCCTCCGGCCGTGGCTGCCCGCGGCGGACGAAACCCTATCCCTGCTGGTACCCGGTTTGGGCCGGGCCGGGGATAAGCGTCCCCGTGCGGCCGGCACCGGAAGACCCGCTGCCCGAACATACCTTAGCCTGCGTTTTGGCCAGGCTGGATGCGCTTCCGCGCCTTGACCGGGCGGCACAACGTGCCCGGTGGTGCCTCCGGGCCGTGATCTGGCACCGGCCTGCGCTGCCGCGGCCGGCGGGAAGCGCAGAAAGGATGCCAGCCGTGGCCGGGCAAAGACTGGGCAATGAATTTGCCAGCGTGGCTGGCTGGCTTTTGGCGCACCGGTCCTCGCGGTATTTACCGGGTCGTTTCCCCGGGTGTTTCCAGCCCGTTTCATGGCGCCCGGCTGGGCCGGCCTTGAGGGTGCCTGCCCGGGTGGGCGCGGGGTCATGCCGTCCTTCCGCAGGCGGCCGCGAGGGTACGGTACCGTGCAACAGGTGTGGCGCCCTGCAGGCGGGCTCGGCACGCTAGCGGGATCGGGGCGAGGAGACAGAGTTGGCCACCGTCAAGGAGGGGCCCGGGCCGGAGCCGGAACGTGGACGCGAGGTAGGCCGGCCAGCGGCCGCGGACACCCGGACGGGCGCGGATACCGGGACGGCTGCGGGCACCGGGACGGCTGCGGGCACCGCGACACACGCCGGGAGCGGCGCGGCGCGCGGGAGCTCGGCGCCGCGCGGCCTGCTGGCCCTTGTCCGCCGGCACCTGCTCTTCGGCATCGTGCTGGCGGTGGCGGTCGTGCCCCGGGTGATAGCGATGCTCGGCTTCCAGCCGGCCGTGCTGTTCCGGATGGACAGTTTCGACTACCTCTGGTCAGCCGACCACCTGTCCCCGAACGTGATCAACCCCAGTGGCTACTCGCTGTTTCTGTGGGTGCTCAGGCCGTTCCATTCACTCACCCTGGTGGCCGCCCTGCAGCACCTGATGGGGCTGGTGATCGCCACCTGCGTTTACGCCGTGCTCAGGCGCTATGGCCTCCCGGCCTGGGGCGCGACCCTGGCGGCAGTGCCGGTGCTCTTTGACCCGGCCCAGATCCTGGTCGAGCAGTTCATCATGGCCGACATCCTCGCCACCACGCTGATGGTGGTGGCGTTTGCCGTCCTGCTGACCCGCGAGTCACCGTCGCTGTGGCGGTCGGCGACGGCGGCGCTGCTCATGGGCGCCTCGGCGATAGTCCGCCCCACCACCCTGCCGCTCATCATCCTCATCTCCATCTACCTGCTGATCCGGCGGGCCGGCTGGCGCCGGGCGGGCGCGGCCCTGGCCGCGGGCGCGCTCCCGGTGGTCGCCTACATGGGCTGGTTCGATGCGGCGCACGGCTCGTTCAACCTCACCAACAGCAACGGCCTGTTCCTGTGGTCGCGGACGATGTCGTTCGCCAACTGCGCGGTGATCAAGCCACCGCCGGACCTGCGGGCGCTGTGCCCGGAGGCGCAGCCCGGCCGGCTCGCCGTCCGGATACCCGCGGACCGGCCGCTGCCCAAGAACTACCTGTGGAACCGCTCCACCTGGGAGTGGCAGCCGCCGTCCCACCAGTTCGTGCCGGACACCGCCGCGTTCACCAGGGCCAACAACGCCCGGGCACTGCGGTTCGCGGTGAAGGCCATTACCGCCCAGCCGCTGGCCTACGCCGGCGTGGTGGCGCGGGAGACGGTGCAGCCGTTCATCCACACCAACCTGCTGCGCTTCCCGGTCAACAACGTGCCGGATACGGTCGTCCTGACCCCAGGCGACCTGCAGTACGCCTCGGCCGCGGTCAGGTCCTACAGCGGGAACACCGCGGCGGTCGGCCGGATCGTGCGTCACCGCTACGGGACGCAACTGCGGGGGCCCTTCGTAGGGATCATGAGTGAGTACCAGCAGATCGTCTTCCTGCCCGGCCCCCTGTTCGGCCTGATAGCGCTCACTGGGCTGGCCGGGATCCTGATCCCGCGGCGCCGCACGTCCGCGGCGGTCCTGCTCTGGGTTTCGGCGGTGATCATCATGATCCTGCCGACCGCGGAGCACGAGTACACCTACCGGTATGTGATCCCCGCCGTGCCGCTGCTGTGCATGGCCGCCGCGCTCGCCTTCCGGAAGCCGAAGGCGCCGGAGGAGACGGGCGCCCCCGCGGTGCCGGCCGGGTCGGCCGCCCGCCACTGATCTGCCGCTGGCTTACCGCCGCTGGGCTGCTGGATCCGAAGTGCACCCGCTGGATCCGAAGAGCACCCGCTGGATCCGAGGTGCACCGGCTGGATCCGAGGTGCACCGGCCGGATCAGTAGCGCACCGGCGTCCTGATGCAGTGCAGCACCGGCCCCTTGAGCAGCGGCGAGACCGGGGCGGGGTGCGCCCCCACCACCCGGTAGACGATCACGGCCGGCGTGACCAGGACCCGCTGGAGGAACGGGGCGGAGTTCATCTGGGCGACGTTCGTGACTCCGGTGGGCCCGGGGTAGCCGAGCAGGAACGGCACCCGCGACACCACCACGTACGAGATGCCGTGCTGGCGCAGGTACGCCTCGTTGGCCTGCGGGTCCTGGAAGAACTGCCGCGAGCCCAGCAGCAGGCTGACGACGTAGGGCAGCTTATCGACCCGCAGGAACGGCCCCATGCCCTCCAGCAGCGCATACCGCCCGGTCAGCGACGTGACCGGGCCCTCCGTCCGCTGGTTCACGAGAAAGCGCGCGTCACACGGCGTCTGGGTCCGCATCCAGTTGATCAGCGTGGTCCGCTGACGGCTGAGGCGGGTGTCCAGCCGCAGGCTGTTGTTGGGGAGCAGCCACGCGGCCAGCGCGATGACGACGACCGCCGAGACGGCGACCGCCAGCCGGGCCCGGTGACGGGCCAGCAGCCCGATCAGGGCCTCGATGACGCCCAGGGCGATGATGATCAGCCCGAAGGACGTGGCCTCCCGCAGCCTGCGGACGCCGAAGGTCGCCTCGATATAGACGTGGTAATGAAAATCGAAGGCCAGCGCGATGACCATCACGCCGAGGAAGATGCCCAGCCCGACCACGCCGGCGTCCCGCAGCTCGTCCCTGGCCAGCAGGAACAGCAGCACGGTGGCGGCCACCGCGGCCGCGAAGATCACCCACAGGGCCCACGACGGCCAGTGGAAGTGGCTCCCGGTCATCATGCCGTAAAGCGTCTGGGAGGGCGGGAGATACCAGGGCCCGCTGCCGGGCTTGGCCCGAGGGATGAACCCGCCGTAATAAAGATAGGCAGTGGGGTCGAAGCTCGTGTGTATGGAGTTGTAGGTGGACGGGCTGCTCGCCCCGCCCAGGCCGAACGAGCCGCCGGCGAATATCCGGATAATGATCCCGGCGACACCGCCGACGGCGGCCAGGATGATGCCGTACTGGAAAGGCGCTAGCCGGTTGCGGGTGCCATGGCCGCGGAGAAACTCGGCGACGCCGGCAGACAACAGGCCGATCGCCACCACGACGACCGGGACGAGATGGGTGCCGCTGGCCGCCCCGAGCACCAGGCCGGCAATGATGGCCGGCAGCGTCCGCCGTTCCCGGATGGCGAAGATGCCAAGGGCGAGCGCGCAGAAGGCCACCGCGCGCCCGAAATCCTCCGACCGGTAGTCGGTGAAGTCACCGGTCACGACCGCGATGTTGAGGATCAGCGAGTTGCCCAGCAGCAGCAGTGGCAGCAGCCCGCCCACCCGGCGGATGCCAAGTTCCCATGCCGTGGCCCACAGGCCAATGGCGGCACCAAAGGTGGAAACCCAGAGCAGCACGCCGGGGCCGACGGCCACGTTATTGCTGATGAGCCCGACCACACCGGTGAACGCGTCGAGAAAGATCTTGTCCGTGGCCGGTGCCCAGGACTGACCGTATTCCAGGGTCGCGGACGGGACGCCGTGGCTGTTGGCGATCTCGAGGCCGTTCAGGTAGTAGACGTAGCGCGGCGCGCCGAGCAGATACAGGTACCTGACATGAGCAATCAGCACGGCCCCGACGACAGCCGCCCCCAGCAGCAGCGGGAAAAGGTTGTTGTTAACGTCATCAATTAATGCCGTGAGCTGATCGTGGATGGAGGCGCGGCGGAGCGCCACGACCCATAGCACGGCGGAAACCACGAGCCACAACGGGATAAAAAAACTGAGCCGGAAAGCGTGCACCGCCGCCAGCAGGAAGGCACAGCTGCCGGCGGCCGCGTAGCCGAGGCCGAACGCCGCCGCCAAACGGGTGACAATCGCCACCTCGCCGGGCCGGAAGGCGGCCAGCGACGCGGCGATGCCGGGAACCGCGAGCACACAGGCAACCTCGGCCAGCACGATGAGGCTGTGCATACCCCGGCTCCCTCTGTCCCGTCGACCGCCCCGCCCGGAGCGGCGTTACTCTACAGCCCGGCGCGCCTGCTTTGTGAGGCAATACCTGGTTATTACCTTGTGCCTGATCCGGCGGAAATGAGACGGACCCGCGGCGCCGGACCCGCGCCCTCATTGGGCAGAGAAACGTGCCGATCCCGGCCGCACCCGGCCTGCTGCACACCGGCCGGCGGCCGCCCGGCCGGTGGGTCAGGTGCCGGTTCCCGGGCGTGCCTCAACGATAGTGACGTTCCGGCGTGCCGGTGCCAGCGCTGCGCCGGTGGTTACCGTCTGTTTACTCTGTTCGCTGCTTTCCGTGCCGGTCGAGGAACTCGTACACGTCGGTCTCGTCCACGCCGGGGAAGCTCCCGGAGGGCAGCGCGGACAGGATGTGCGAGTGGGCGCGGGCCGACGGCCAGGCCATGCCCTCCCACCGGCTGGCCAGGGTGGCCGGCGGGCGCTGGCAGCAGTCGATGTCCGGGCACCGTGACGACTTCCGTATGACCGTGTCCCGGCCCCGGAACCAGCGGGAGTGCTCGTACGGGGTGCCCAGGGTGATGGCGAATCCGCGGTCGCGGCTGGGGTCCACGTGGGCGGCGCACCAGTAGGTGCCCGACGGCGTGTCGCTGTACTGGCAGTAGAGCGAGCGGTCCGGCGCGGAGAAGACCTGCCGGCCCGACCACTGGCGGCACATGCGCTGGCCCTCGATCGCGCCCGACTCGTCCGCGGGCAGGACCAGCCCGTCGTTCTCGTAGGCCTTGTAGATGATCCCGCTCTCGTCGTTCTTGACGAAGTGGCACGGCAGCCCCAGGTGGTGGGTGGCCAGGTTGGTGAACCGGTGGGCGGCCATCTCGTACGAGACCGCGAACACGTCCCGCAGGTCCTCGACCGACAGGTCCCGCGCCTGCTTGGCGTCGGTCAGGAACCGGGCGGCGAACTCCTCGGGGACCAGCACCGCGGCCGCGAAGTAGTTCGCCTCGACCCGCTGCCGGAGGAAGTCGGCGAAGTCGTGCGGCGTGTCGTGGTCGAGCACGAAGTGCCCCAGGGTCTGCAGCAGGATCGTCCGCGGCGAGTGCATGCCCACGTCTTCCTGCTTGAGGTAGACGCGCCGGTGCCGCAGGTCGGTGACGGACCTGACCGACCGGGGCAGGTCGGGGGCGTAGTTCACCGTGAACCCGTGATGGGCAAGGATGGCCAGCAGGGTGCCCTGGGACAGCGGCCCGCCGCGGTATCCGACCACCCGCAGGGCGTCCGCGGCCAGCCGCTCGATCCCGGCGAAGTAGTTGCCGCGCTCGCGCATGGCCGCCCGCAGCCCGGCGTTGGCCAGCCGGGCCTCCTCCGGGGTGGCGGTCGGCCGCGTCCGCTGGCGGCGCAGTTCGGTGTAGAGGGCGACCAGATGCTCGAGCACGTCGCTGGGCACGCGGGCGCCTACCTTCAGGTAGGGCAGGCCGAGGTCGGAGTAGAGCGGGTCATGCTGTGCCTGCTCAAGCGCGATCTCCAGCTGCGCGCGGCGGCTTGGCGGCTGGTGGCGCAAGAGCTCTTCCGGCGCCACCGACAGCGCGGTGGCCAGCGACTCGATCAGCGAGAGCTTCGGCTCGCGGCGCCCGTTTTCCAGCAGCGACAGCGCCGACGGCGCCCGCCCGACCCGGCTGCCGAGCTCGGTGAGGGTGAGGCCACGGGCCCGCCGCAGGTGGCGCAGACGCTGCCCGAAGGTGGCGAGATCGACGGCAAAGTCCGATGCGGCGTCGGCGGCGCTGCCGGCCGTACCGGCACCACCGGTGCCACTACTGCCACTCCCACCACGTCCCCCACGCCCTCCAGGCCCCCCAGGTCCGCCAGGCCCGCCAGGTCCAAGGTCTAGACCACTCACCGTAAACGATCCAGATTCTTGCTCGAGAAAGCCTGTCATAAGTTCAGTTTAGATCAAATTTTGACTATTTTTCCAGTACCTATCGTGGCCGCCGCCCGGCCGGCGCGGGCAAACTCGCACCATCACCCAGGGGACGGCAGGGCGTCGGGAGGATCCAGTGAGCGATGGTCGCCTCGAGGGCAGGCAGCAGGCCAGCGGCAGCGGTATGGGTTCGGCGGTCGAGCAGGCAGCACGGCTGAGCGAGGAGTGGGCCACCAGCCCGCGGTGGCGCTCGGTCCAGCGCACCTATTCCGCGCCGGACGTCGTCCGGCTGCGCGGCTCGGTACAGGAAGAGCACACGCTGGCGCGGCTGGGGGCCGAGCGGCTGTGGAAGCTGCTCCACGAGGAGGACTACGTCCACTCGCTCGGCGCGCTCACCGGCAACCAGGCGGTGCAGCAGGTCCGGGCGGGCCTGCCGGCCATCTACCTGTCCGGCTGGCAGGTCGCGGCCGACGCCAACCTGGCCGCGGAAACCTACCCGGACCAGAGCCTGTACCCCGTCAACTCGGTCCCCCAGGTGGTGCGGCGCATCAACAACGCGCTACTGCGTGCCGACCAGATCAGCTGGTCCGAGAGCGACGGCGATCCCGCGGCCGGCCGGCCGCACTGGCTGGCGCCGGTCGTTGCCGACGCGGAGGCGGGCTTCGGCGGCGTGCTCAATGCGTTCGAGCTGATGAAAGCCATGATCGCGGCTGGCGCGGCCGGGGTTCACTGGGAGGACCAGCTCGCGTCCGAGAAGAAATGCGGTCACCTGGGCGGCAAGGTGCTCATCCCGACCGGCCAGCACATCAAGACGCTGAACGCCGCCCGGCTGGCGGCCGACGTGCTCGGGGTGCCGACCCTCGTCGTGGCCAGGACCGACGCCCGGGCGGCCACCCTCATCACCAGCGACGTCGACGAGCGCGACCGGTCGTTCCTCACCGGCGAGCGGACCGCTGAGGGCTTCTACCGGGTGCGCAACGGGATGCCGGCCGGCATCGCTCGCGGCCTGGCCTACGCGCCCTACTGCGACCTGCTGTGGATGGAGACGTCCACGCCGGACCTGGACGAGGCGCGCGAGTTCGCCGAGGCGATCAAGGACGAGTACCCGGACCAGATGCTGGCCTACAACTGCTCGCCGTCCTTCAACTGGCACGCCCACCTCGACGACGGCACGATCGAGAAGTTCCAGCGCGAGCTGGGCGAGATGGGGTACAAGTTCCAGTTCATCACGCTGGCCGGGTTCCACGCGCTGAACTACTCGATGTTCGACCTGGCCCGCGGGTACGCCGCCGAGGGCATGCCGGCCTACGTGCGGCTGCAGGACGCCGAGTTCGCCGCGGAGGCGGCGGGCTACACCGCCACCCGCCACCAGCGCGAGGTCGGGACCGGGTACTTCGACCTGGTGACGTCCGCGATCTCGCCGGACGCCTCCACGGTGGCCCTGGCCGGCTCCACCGAGAGCGAGCAGTTCGCGGCCGCCCACTAAACGGGGGCGCGGCCGGCCGGCGATCAGGACGACAGCAGCCCAGTGGCGGCGGGCAGCTCCGCGTCCTCCTCGTCGGCGTCCGGCCGGTGCGTGCCGCGCCAGCGGGAGGGGATGAACAGCGGGACGATCATGGCGGCGCCCAGCAGCGCCAGCACGCCGCTCACCAGCAGCGCCCGGAACCCGGCCCCGGAGGAATGGCTCTGCAGCGGGATCCAGCTGAGGGTCTGGTGCGCGCGCGCCACCAGCAGGCCGCTCCACGCCAGCAGCCCGAGCCCCGGGAGGCCCGCCGTCAGCGGGGAGATCGCCCGGACCGCGAGTGCCAGGCCGACGAGCAGGCCCGTGCCGGCCAGCACGGCCAGGGCCATCAGCCCGGTCCTGCTGGTCAGGCTCAGGCCATGGGCCGCGATGGCGGTCAGGTGCGCGAAACCCCAGCCCGCGCCGAGGAACAGCGCCGCGCCCAGGATTAGTGCCAGGAGGAAACCGATCAGGTGACGCATTCCGTCATTGGATCCCTACTCCCGCTCCTGTCCCCAACTTTTCGGTCCGGGCGACTCTACTTGAGGTCCCGTGACGCGGCAGCGTGTTGGCCCAGTCAGGGACGGCATTAGACCAATGTCTGTTTCCCGGGCGTAGCTGGGCCCGCCTGGGCCGGGCGCGTGGCCACGGCCGGGCCGGCCGTTAGCGTCACCGCGGCCCGGGCGTTGCCGGGCGGCCCGGGAACCGGCTCCGCCGGCGGGCGCCGCGCCCGATCAGGGTGATTTTCGGTCTGCACCGGCCGGGCGCGTCGCGAGCCCAGTCACCCGGCCGCGTATTCTTCGGCACGTGCATATCGACGCCATCTTCCGGGGTATCGGGTCGTTCTGCGTCCGCTTCCGCTGGCTGGTGCTGGCGGTCTGGGTGGCCGGTGCCATCGCCGCGGCCGCGCTGCTGCCGGCCCTGTCCAGCGTGACCCAGAGCAACAACTCCAAGTTCCTGCCGGCCAGCGCGCCGAGCGAGCACGCGGCGACGCTCGCGGCCCCGTTCGGCACCGCCAACCTGGTGCCGATCCCGGTGGTCGCCGCCCGCACCGGCTCGCAGCTGACCCCGTCCGACGTGACGGCGCTGACCGGCCTGCGCGAAGACCTGGCCAAGGTCGCCACCGTCAGCAAGGTCCTCGACCTGGGCCGCTCCCCCGACGGCCGCGCCTGGCAGCTGGTCGTGCTCGCGCAGCAGGCCGGCGGCGGCCCGAACGCCACCACCGACCTCGTCGACTCGCTGCGGTCCACCATCTCCCGCGCGAGCCTGCCCGCCGGGCTGCAGGCGCATCTCGCCGGGGCGATAGCGGTCCAGGTGGACCAGCAGAAAGCGTCGGGCAACACCGGCAACCAGGTCGAGAACTATTCGGCCCTGTTCATCATCGTGCTGCTGGTGCTGATCTTCCGGTCCCTCACGCTGGCCCTGGTCACCATCGCGCCCGCGGTCTTCTCGGTCGTCATCTCCGGGCCGCTGGTCGCCGAGGCGGCGCAGCACGGGCTCCAGGTCTCCCCGCTCGCGCAGTACCTGATGATCGTCCTGGTCCTGGGGGCGGGCACGGACTACGGCTTGTTCCTGGTGTTCCGGGTCCGGGAGGAACTGAGGGCCACGAAGCACGACGAGGAGTCCTACGGGACCAGCAGGTTCGGGCAGATGCTCCGCGCGCTCGGCCGCGACTTCATCCATCCCCGGCCGCCCGCCCTGGAGGCGATCGTTCGCTCGGTGGTCCGGGTCGGCGAGACGATCACCTTCTCGGCAGCCACCGTGATCGCCGCCGTGCTCACCCTGCTGCTGGCCACCTTCCCGTTCTACTCCAACCTGGCCATCCCGTTCGCCATCGCGCTCGGTGTGACCCTGGTGGCCGGGCTGACCCTGCTGCCCGCCCTGCTGTCGCTGCGGCTGTCGCTGCTCGCCCAGAAGCGGACGGTCTTCCAGCGCATCTTCGGCAAGCCCAAGCTGCTGCCCTGGAGCATCCAGGGCACCGGGAAGCCGGGCACGTGGGGCCGGATCGCCACCCGGATCGTCCGCCACCCGGTGCCGACCCTGGCAACCGGGCTGGTCGTGTTCGGCGGGCTCGCGTTCGCGGTGCTCGGCTACACCGCCTCCGGTTTCGGCGGCAGCACCACCCCGCCCGCGCACAGCGACTCGGCCGCGGGCCAGGCGCTGCTGGCCCGCCACTTCCC
>Ga0187765_10000444_pt1 | contig 15204 bp, 15 predicted proteins | sample 0216_QUI02_MP05__3_FD_133018 | JGI IMG/M metagenome (GOLD analysis project Ga0187765, IMG submission 133018) | Tropical peat soil microbial communities from peatlands in Department of Meta, Colombia - 0216_QUI02_MP05_10_MG | ecosystem: Environmental > Terrestrial > Soil > Wetlands > Peat ...
ATGGTGGCGCGCACACCCGGCGTCGGGCCGAAAGTGGCAGAGCGCATCGTCACCGAGCTGAAGGACAAGGCGCCGGCCTACGCCGAGGTCGATCCGGCGCTGGTGCGGCTCTCCGGCGCACTCGATGACAAGCGCGCGCCGGCGCCGGTGACCGACGCCGTCTCCGCGCTGGTCAATCTGGGCTATGCGCAAGCGCAAGCCGCTGCCGCGATCGCGGCGGCTGCGCGCAGCGCCGGGGAAGGGGCGGAGGCGACGACGTTGATACGATTGGGATTGAGGGAATTAGCGAAGTGACACGCGTGACCCTTGGCACAGCTGACGAGGAACTGATCGCGGCGGCGCGGGCGACGATCAGGCGCTGTTATCGCGGCGATTGGCAGGAAGTCGGTGCGGCTTTGCGCACCCGGTCGGGAAAAATCTTCACCGGCGTCAATCTCGACGCTTACCTCGGCCGCATGGCGGTGTGCGCCGAAGCGGTTGCGCTCGGCCAAGCGGTCGTCGATCTGGGGGATGCGGGAATCGATACGATCGTCGCGGTTCGCCATCCGCCGCCCGAGGATGAGGATCAGACTATCGCGGTTGTGTCGCCGTGCGGGGCGTGTCGCGAACTCATCTTCGATTATGATCCGAACGCCCGGGTGATCGTCCCGAACGGTCCGTCGCCGTCGATCGTGCCGATCGCCGAGCTGTTGCCGAACAAATATACGCGGGGACTCGAGCGGTGAGCGGCAATCCCGGACGCAAGCTGGTGGCCCCCGAACGGCGCGCCGAAGACGCCGCGGAAGCGAGTTTACGGCCGCAGCGGCTTGCCGAATTCATCGGGCAGCGCCAGGCCTGCGCCAATCTCGGCGTCTTCATCCAGGCGGCGCGCTCGCGCCGCGAGGCGCTCGATCATGTATTGTTTGTCGGCCCGCCCGGGCTCGGCAAAACGACACTGGCACAGATCGTGGCACGCGAGCTCGGAGTGAATTTCCGCGCCACGTCCGGACCGGTGATCGCCAAGGCCGGCGATCTCGCGGCGCTCTTGACCAATCTCGAAGCGCGCGACGTATTGTTCATCGACGAAATCCATCGGCTCAATCCGGCGGTCGAGGAAATCCTCTATCCGGCGATGGAGGATTTTCAGCTCGATCTGATCATCGGCGAAGGGCCGGCGGCGCGCTCGGTGAAGATCGATCTCGCCCCGTTCACGCTCGTTGGCGCGACCACGCGCGCCGGCCTTCTCACCAATCCGCTGCGCGACCGTTTCGGTATTCCGGTGCGGCTGAATTTTTACAGCGAGGCGGAGCTCGAGGAGATCGTCAATCGCGGTGCCCGCGTGCTCGGCATTGGGCTCACTGCCGACGGCGCCAACGAGATTGCGCGCCGCGCCCGCGGTACCCCGCGCATCGCCGGCCGCTTGCTGCGCCGCGTGCGCGACTTCGCCGCTGTCGCCGGCGCAAGTGCGATCGACCGTGCCGTCGCCGACAAAGCGCTGGCGGCGCTCGAGGTCGACGCGGCTGGGCTCGACGCCATGGACCGGCGCTATCTATTGGCGATTGCGGTCAATTACGGCGGCGGACCGGTCGGCGTCGAAACCATGGCGGCGGCTTTGTCGGAGCCGCGCGATGCAATCGAGGACATTATCGAGCCCTATCTCATTCAATGCGGATTTCTCCAGCGCACCCCGCGCGGCCGGCTGATCACCGCGCATGCGTTCCGGCATCTCGGCCTGCCCGAGCCGGCGCGCGATCCGGCGCAGTTCGGATTGTTCGGAGCGGAGGAGGAGTGATCGAGCCGAGTTTTAATGCCGTGGGAGCAGCGCGGTGGCAATTTCCTCGACTCGCTGAAGCGGTATGCCAAGACGCTGTTCTTGAGCCAGCGGATGGTTGGTGGGCTCAAGCTCGATGAAAGGGCGCCGCCCGCTATTGCGAAGATGAACTTTCGTCTTCAATCCCAAGGTTTGCGGGTAAACTGAGAGTTCGTTGCACAGCCAAGCAAAGAAGGGTGGTTCATCCTCCCTCAGATCAAATTCCCAAAGATCGCCGACGCGTTCGAAGCTCGATTGCGACAGAGAGACCCAGACGCTCCATTCAAAGGATTTGTTACGACCGAGAATAGGTATCTCAAGGCAGCCACGAATGTAAAAATGTTTATCATCAATAACGCATTGGTCACTGCCCAGCAGCGTCCTTTTCTCTCGTTCTGTTTCCGGAATAGCGAACCAAGCGTCCGGCGCGGCACTCGCAAAACTGAGCGGCAAAGAACTAAATTGTTTTCCGCAACAGCGGCAGGTCCAATTATGATCCATAACATATCGCGAAAAAGCTAATCGGCCTGTTATTCATACCACGGCTCTGCCGGTGAACGTATCCGAGGTGAGTATGGAACAAACGATATCAGGCGGCTGTCATTGCGGGCGCGTGCGTTTTCGCGTCACCGCGGATCTGTCGCGGGTGACGGAGTGCAATTGCTCGATCTGCAGCAAGAAAGGATTTTTGCATCTCATCGTGCCGCCGCAAGCCTTCGAACTTTTGAGCGGCAAAGATGCGCTGACGACATACCGGTTCAATACCGGCGTCGCGCAGCACACGTTTTGCACGACGTGCGGCATTTATCCGTTTTACATTCCGCGCTCCGATCCCGATAAGATTGACGTTAACGTGCGCTGCCTCGACGGCGTCGATATTGGCGCGCTCGCCATCGCTCGCTTCGACGGCCGCCATTGGGAAGAGGCGATGACCGGCCGCGTGCCGTGGAGATAGGCGAGTGACGCGTATTCCTCTCGATGGCGAAATCCGCGACGGGCGGCATGTGCTCACGGTGCGCGTCTATTACGAAGACACCGACTTCACCGGCATCGTCTATCACGCCAATTATCTGCGCTACATGGAACGCGGGCGGACCAACTACCTGCGGCTGATCGGCGCCGATCACCGCGCACTGTTCGAGGAGACTGAAAAGGAAGCCCCGGGCTTTGCCTTTGTGGTGCGTTCGATGAATATCGATTTTCTAAAGCCCGCGCGCATGGACGATGTGCTCGAGGTCATAACCGAGCCGGAGGAAGTCAAAGGCGCCTCGACCACCGTCCTCCAGCGCATCATGCGCGGCGATGAGCTTCTGGTGGAGGCGCGGGTGCGGGTTGCCTTCATCTCCGGGGGCCGGGCACGGCCGATCCCGAAGCCCTTGCGCATCGCCATGCGCGCGGATCAGGAAGCGGGTGGCGGCGTGCGCTCGCCGCATTAGCTATAGTCGCATGATGGAATTCGCCCTTTTCGAAACCGCAATCGGATGGTGCGGCATTGCCTGGAGTGCCCGCGGCGTTGCTGCGGTACAACTGCCCGGGCGTAGCGAGGCTGCGACCCGCGATCGCCTGCTGCGGCGAGTTCCTGCGGCCCGCGACGGTGCGCCCCCAGCGCAGGTGCAGCGTGCCATTGACGATATCGTTGCCTTGCTCGGCGGTGAGCGCAGAGATTTAAGTCATGTGACGATCGATACCGGTACGGTGCCGGACTTCCATCGACGGGTTTACGACGCCGCACGCCGCATCCCCGCTGGCGCAACGCTCTCCTACGGCGAAGTCGCCGAGCGTCTGGGCGACCGCAATCTGGCCCGGGACGTTGCGGAAGCACTGTCGCAAAATCCCTGCCCGATTATTGTGCCTTGTCATCGAATATTGGCGGCCGGGGGCAAGCCCGGCGGCTTTTCCGGCCCGGGAGGGGTGGCAACAAAGCTCCGGCTATTGACCATTGAGGGCGCACAACCCGAACAGCCCATGCTGTTCGACCGATTGCCCTTGGCGACGGCGGGGCGGCGCCGTTAACGGCGCATTAAGGACAACCGGGCTTCGTAAACGGAAATGATCGGTGTCGCGCCCTAGTTTGGACACGTTTCGCGATTGATTTCGCCGGACCGGTGACGGGCCGGCTTGGGTCGTCGTGATAATTCGGGTCTTCGGGGTGGCGCGAAGCGCCTCGCCGCCGTTGGCCCTTAGCCCGGTGTTACGGGCGCGGCTCCGGTCAGGTTTATCCGTCTTGGTCTCGGGCCGCGGGGCAGATCGGCCGGGATCGCCTGAAGGGACGCTCCAAAGGACGCTCTATGAATCCTGCCGACATTTCCTCGTCGGTCGCACCGCTGACATCCTCGAATCTTTCCCTGTTCCATCTCTTCTGGCATGCCCATTGGATCGTGGAATCGGTGATGGCGGGTCTGATCGCTTGCTCGGTTTGGGTCTGGGCGATCGCTATCGACAAGACGCTGTTGTTCGCGCGGCTCAAGCGCGCCGGCGACCATTTCGAGGAAGCGTTCTGGTCGGGCCAATCGCTGGAAGACTTATACAAGTCGCTGGCGACGCAGCCGGGGCATTCGACCGGCGCGCTGTTCGTCGCCGCTATGCGCGAATGGAAGCGCAGCCTCGAGGGCCATGTCCGTTCGTTGGCGGGACTGCAGATGCGCATTGAGAAAGTCATGGATGTTGCCATCGCCCGCGAGGTCGAGCACATGGAACGCCGGTTATTGGTGTTGGCGACCGTCGGCTCGGCGGGGCCCTTTATCGGCCTGTTTGGCACCGTCGCGGGCATCATGACGAGCTTTCAGTCGATTGCTGCGTCGCAGAACACCTCGCTCGCCGTGGTCGCGCCGGGGATCGCCGAGGCTTTGTTCGCCACTGCAATCGGCCTCGTTGCCGCCATCCCGGCGACCATTTTTTATAATAAATTCTCGAGCGAGGTGAACCGCCAGGCGCAGCGGCTTGAGGGTTTCGCCGACGAGTTCACGGCGATCCTGTCGCGACAGATCGACGAGCGTGGGTGAGCGCGGGAACGGGTGAGGGCAAGACATGGCGGCGGGCAGCATGAACATTGCCGCGGCCGGCGGGCGAACACAGCGCCGGCGGCGACCCGTTATGAGCGAAATCAACGTGACGCCGTTTGTCGATGTCATGTTGGTGTTGCTGATCGTGTTCATGGTGTCGGCGCCGCTTCTGACCGTCGGCGTGCCGATCGATCTGCCGCAAAGCCAAGCCAAGGCGCTTGAACAGAACAACGAGCCGTTAACGGTCTCCGTCAACAATCAGAGTCAGATCTTCCTGCAGAACGATGAGATCAAGCTCGACGATCTATTGCCGAAGCTCAAAGCGATCATTGAGGCGCGCAGCGGCAGCAGCAACGATCTCATCTATATTCGCGGCGACAGAACCGTCGCTTATGGCATGATGATGCGGGTGATGGGCCGTATTTCGGGCGCCGGCTATCATCGCATCGCGCTGGTCACCGAGGTCGAGCAGGGCAGCCAATGAAGCCTGGCATGACCATATCCTGCGTCGGTCACGCCGCCGCGCTGTTGTTCGGGTTGTTGGCGATCTCGGCGCAACCCATGGAGGCGCCGCCGGTGCAAGCGCTGCCGGTCTCCTTCGTCTCCGAAAAGGACTTCACCCAGCTCACGCAGGGCGTGAAGAATGCGCCGCAACTGAAAGTGCCCGACATCAAGCCGCTCGCCGACAAGGTCGATGAGACGAAGTCTGTCGATCAGCTGGCACCCAAGGTTTCCACCAAGCCGGAAATCACGACGCCGACAGCGAAACCGGTTTCCGAGGCAAAGCCCGAGGTAAAACCAGCGCCCAAGCCCGAGCAAAAGGCTGAGTCCAAGCCTGAACAAAAGCCTGAACAAAAGGCAGAGCAAAAGCCTGAGCAGAAGCCCGAGCCAAGGCAGGAAGTCAAAACCGAGCTTAAACCGACCCCGAAACCACCCGACAAGCCGGACAAGCCGGCGCCGCCGGAATATCGGCCTGATCAGATCGCCAATCTGTTGAAGAAAGATGCGGCCAAGGATCCGCCGAAGCGGGACGACACCCCGACACCAACGCACGACAGCACGCCCAAGTTCGACGCCAACCAGGTCGCCCAATTGCTGGACAAGCGCGAGCCGCAGCGTCAAGTCGCTACCGCCCAGAGCATCAACGACACGGCAACGCTGGGCGCAGTGACCGGGGCGCAAAACGCCCAACTGTCACAGAGCGAGATCGATGCTTTGCGCGCACGCATTTCCAGCTGCTGGAGTCCGCCGCCGGGCATCGACGCTAATTCCAGGGTCTATGTCGTACTCCGCGTCTTGTTCAAACCCGATGGCTCGATGGTGCAGGCGCCGGTTCCGGTTGAAGGCTCGGCCTCGGCGCTTGGGCCGGCCCTTGCGGAAAGCGCCAAGCGTGCCTTGCTGCTGTGTCAGCCGTTCACCATGCTCAGACCCGAACACTACAATCAATGGAAAGACCTCGAACTTAAATTCGATCCGCACGAACTGCTCGGCGGCTGATCACGCGCACAAGAGTTGTCATGCTTCACGATAGACCTGTTCTTCTTCCGTTGACGCGGCGGGCGCTGGCCTTGGGCGCGTTCGCCAGTGGCTTGGCCCTGCTGCCGCGCCGCGCCAAAGCCGTTCGCATCGACATTGATACGGGCAATTTCCAACCGCTGCCGATTGCGATTCCGAAATTCTTCGCCACCGGGCAGGACGACAGCGACGCCGCCAATGCGGTCACGCAAATCATCACCGCGAATCTGCAACGCAGTGGCTTGTTCGCTCCTATCGATCCGACCGCCTATATCGAACGCATCGCCAGCGTCGACGCGGTGCCGCGTTTTCCGGATTGGCGCAATATCAACGCCCAGGCGCTGGTCACCGGGCGCATCGGACGGCAGTCCGATGGCCGCCTACAGGCGGAATTCCGTTTGTGGGACGTGCTCGGCGGACAACAGCTCGACGGCAAGCAATATCTCACCACGCCGGACAATTGGCGGCGCATCGCGCATATCATCTCGGATGCAATCTACGAACGGCTTACCGGGGAGGGCGGCTACTTCGATAGTCGCGTGGTGTTTGTCGACGAGACCGGCTCGCCGGAGCGGCGCGTCAAACGGCTGGCGATGATGGATCAGGACGGCGCCAATGTGCGCTATCTCACTCGCGGCGACGACCTCGTCCTCACCCCGCGGTTCTCCCCGTCGACGCAGGAGATCACCTATATGGCCTACGGCCAGGGCGATCCGCGCGTCTATCTGTACAATATCGAAACCGGACAGCGCGAAATCGTCGGCAATTTTCCCGGCATGAGTTTCTCGCCGCGTTTTTCGCCGGACGGTCAGCGCGTAATCATGAGTCTGCAAGAAGGCGGCAATTCGAATCTGTTCGTGATGGATCTGCGTTCGAAAGCGACGACGCGCCTCACCGATACGCAGGCGATCGACACGGCGCCCTCATACTCGCCGGACGGCGCTCGGATCTGCTTTGAATCCGATCGCGGCGGCAAGCAGCAGATTTATGTGATGAACGCCACGGGTGGGCCGGCGCAGCGCATCAGCTTCGGCGATGGCAGCTATTCAACCCCGGTCTGGTCGCCGCGCGGCGACTACATTGCGTACACCCGCCTGGGGCAAGACAAATTCGCGATCGGGGTGATGAAGCCCGATGGAACCGGCGAGCGGGTTCTGACCGAAAGCTTCCACAACGAAGGCCCGACATTCTCGCCGAATGGGCGGGTCATCATGTTTTTCCGCGATCCCGGCGGCAATGCCGGTCCGTCGCTGTATTCGGTCGACATTTCGGGGCGCAACGAGCAGCGGGTACCGACCCCAAGCTATGCATCGGATCCGGCCTGGTCGCCGCTATTATCTTAATGTGCGAAGCCGCTCCACAGAGTCGCCGCATTGACGCCTCATTAACCATTGCAAAAGCTTTCGGGGAAATCCGCAGGGTCGGGGGTCCCTTGCAACATCCCATCAAGGTTGACGGAACCTTCGCTTAACGAAGGCGCTGCTAGACCCGTTGGGACGACCAGCCAGGCAAGCTAGCCGGGCCCTGCGAAAACATGGAGGGCACCCGAATGAACATCGCGACGATCTTTCGCGGCGCCAATCTTCGCGGCGTCAAATTCGCTGCTGCCGTCTTGGCGACGCTGGCGATTGCGGGATGCGCCAAGCAGACCGACCAGAGTGCAATGGCCGGCGCGGCGACCCCAGGCAGTCAGCAGGATTTTGTCGTCAATGTCGGCGATCGCGTCTTCTTTGAAACCGATTCGTCAGAGCTAACCGACCAGGCCCGCGCAACGCTCGACAAGCAGGCGCAATGGCTCAACAACTACAACCGTTACGCTTTTACCATTGAAGGCCACGCCGATGAGCGCGGCACGCGCGAGTACAACATCGCGCTCGGCGCGCGCCGCGCCGAGACGGTGCGCGAATATCTAGTGTCGCGCGGAATTTCAGGCCAGCGTATGCGCACGATCTCCTACGGCAAGGAGCGGCCGGTCGCACTGTGCAATGACATCTCGTGCTGGTCGCAAAACCGGCGCGCTGTCACTGTGCTCGACCAGAGTTCGTAAATCTGCCGCGCTCGGCATGAAATCAGGTGCAGCGGTGCGGCAAGCGCGCCGGGCGCCACCAGTCACAATTTGGTCGCAGGACGCGCTATGTTAAGGCAGCGCCGATCGCGAAAAATATGCATGCAATGATCCGCTCAGCCTCCTTGCTCGTCATCACGGGCGCGCTGTGGGCTTCTGCCGCGCACGCGCAGATGTCCGAGGCCGATCTCGTCACGCGGATCGACCGGCTGCAGGCGCAGGTGCGCGAGCTCACTGGCACTGTTGAGGAATTACAGTATCGCAATCAGCAGCTTGAGCAGGAACTGCAGCGCTTGCGCGCCGCGGCGCCCGGCGCGTCCAGTCCGAATTCGTCGGCCGCGCAATCGTCGCCGGCACCGCCCCCGCGTTATTCTTCGCCGCAATATCCGTCGGCAGCCAGCTCCTATCCGGCGCCGGCGTCTCAGCCTGGAGGCAGCCCTTACCCGCCGCCGGTGTCTCAGTCTGGAGGCAGCCCTTACCCGCCGCCGGTTTCTCAGCCTGCAGGCACGCTCGCATCGGTGCCGGCCTCGGCGCCGCCAGCGCCGGTCGCATCGAGCGATGCAAATTTCTCAGGGCCACGCCACGGCGACGCCTTCGATCCGGATCGCAACCCGACCGCGCCCGGGGCGCCGCGGCCGCTCGGCGCCAGCACCGAAGCCAACGAGCCGCCGCCAGCGGTAACAACCGCTGCGCCACCGCTCCCGCCTGGCGCCCCGCTGGACCTTTCAAGCCCATCGGCGACGCCGCCGGCGAGCGCGACCGCAGCGGTGGGCGGCGACTTACCGCCACCGCCGCCGATCAATCCGAGCGCCACCGGCGCCAATACCAGCACGATGCAGGCCGCACTGCCGCCAGGCAACACGCCCAAGGACGAGTACGATCTCGCCTATGGCTATGTCTTGCACAAAGACTTTGCGCTTGCCGAGCAGACATTCCGCGATTTCTTGCACAAATATCCGAGCGATCGGCTGGCTCCCGAAGCGCAATATTGGCTGGGCGAAAGCCTGTTTCAGGACAAACAGTATCGCGACGCCGCAGAATCGTTTCTCAATGTCTCTACCAAATACGAGAATACCGCGCGGGCGCCTGACGCATTGTTGCGGCTTGGGCAATCGCTCGCGGCCTTGGGCGAAAAAGAAGCGGCATGCGCCTCGCTCGGCGAGGTGTTGCGGAAATATCCGCGCGCTCCGCTCAGCGTGAAGCAGAGCGTCGACCGTGAACAAAAGCGCACGCACTGCTGATCACGCGCTTCGCGACGAGGAAGCCGACGCGCTATTCTCCGGTCTGGAAAATTCGCGCGGCCTCATTCTAGCGGTCTCCGGCGGGCCCGATTCAACCGCACTGCTTGGGCTTGCAGCGCGCTGGGCAAAACGGCTCAGGCGCCCGCCGAAGCTTATTGCGGTCACGATCGATCACGGATTGCGGGCCGAAGCAGCGCGCGAAGCAGCCGCAGTGAAGCGTCTCGCCCGGAGCCTCGGGGTCTCCCACCGCACCTTGCGCTGGCGCGGCAGAAAACCAAAAACCGGATTGCAGGAAGCCGCGCGAAGCGCCCGTTATCGGTTGCTCGCGGAGGCTGCTGCGAGTGCCGGCTACGCACATATCTTGACCGCGCACACGCTCGACGATCAGGCGGAGACGGTGCTGTTCCGGTTGGCGCGCGGCAGCGGTCTGATCGGATTGGCCGGAATGGCTCGTGTCTCGCCGCTGCCGATCGGAACGGACAGGATGGGTTTTCTGCTGCGGCCGCTCTTGCACATTCCAAAGGCGCGGCTCCTGGCCACGTTGCGCGCCGCGGACATCGCCTACAGTGACGATCCGAGCAACCGCGATCCGCGCTTTGCCCGGCCGCGCTTGCGGGCGCTGATGCCGCAATTGGCCGACGAAGGATTGAGCGCGCATGGGCTGTCGCGATTTGCGGCGCGGATGCGGCGCGCCGACGCGACGATCGAATTCGCCGTCGCTGCCGCCCGCGAAGCGCTCGCGCCAGAGGCATGGTCGGAGGGCGGCACGGTCAGGTTCGAGACCATCCGGTTCGCAGGCTTACCGGCCGAGGTGGCGCTGCGGCTGCTCGGCCGCGCCGTTGCCCGGACCGGAAGCGAAGGCCCGGTGGAGCTCGCCAAGCTCGAATCGCTCTATGCCGCGATGCGTCAGACTGCGTCGCGGCTCCGCCGCACGCTCGCCGGCGCCCTCATCACCGTCAATAGCGACTGGATCGTGGTCGAACGTGCGCCAGCCCGGCGCTCCTCGGCCCGGCCGGGTGGGTCTTCCGGCCGCACCGCAGCCATGTCGAAACACCGCAAGAGGAGCTTTACGAAATAGCGTAATAAAGGGCCTCGCCGGGGCCGCTTCCCTTGGCAGGTAGGGGGGTGCCCCCTACATTGGCTGGTACCGGAACGTGAAGCGGCCACGATTTGCGGGCACGGATCGCCCGCGGGACTCCGGCTGAGCCGGGGACCAAGGACAAGATAATGAATGCCAATCTGCGCAATTTCGCCCTGTGGGTGATCATTGTCCTGCTGCTCCTTGCCCTGTTCACGCTGTTTCAGAACCCTGGCCAGCGCACGACCTCGCAGGACATTTCGTTTTCGCAGCTCCTGAACGATGTCGATCAGGGCCGGGTGCGCGACGTCCTCATCCAGGGTCCGGAAATCCACGGTACCTATACCGACGGGCGCAGCTTCCAGACCTATGCGCCGAGCGATCCGTCGCTGATTCAACGGCTCTACAATAAAGGCGTGCAGATCACCGCACGGCCGCAGTCGGACAATGTGCCCTGGTTCGTTTCGCTGTTGATCTCCTGGCTGCCATTTGTGGCACTGATCGGCGTTTGGATTTTCCTGTCCCGGCAGATGCAAGGAGCCGGCGGCAAGGCGCTCGGGTTTGGCAAAAGCCGCGCCAAATTGCTGACCGAGGCGCATGGACGCGTCACCTTCGAGGATGTTGCCGGAGTAGACGAGGCTAAGCTTGATCTGCAGGAGATCGTCGAATTCCTGCGCGATCCGGCGAAATTCCAGCGGCTTGGCGGCCGCATCCCGCGCGGCGTGCTTTTGGTCGGCCCGCCCGGCACCGGCAAAACGCTGCTCGCGCGCGCCATTGCCGGCGAAGCCAATGTGCCGTTCTTCACCATTTCAGGCTCGGACTTCGTCGAAATGTTCGTCGGCGTCGGCGCCAGTCGCGTGCGCGATATGTTCGAGCAAGCCAAGAAGAACGCGCCGTGCATCATCTTCATCGACGAGATCGACGCGGTGGGCCGCCATCGTGGCGCCGGTCTCGGCGGTGGCAACGATGAGCGCGAGCAGACGCTGAACCAGCTCCTCGTCGAGATGGACGGCTTCGAGGCTAACGAGGGCATTATTCTGATCGCCGCGACCAATCGGCCCGACGTGCTCGATCCGGCGCTGTTGCGACCGGGCCGGTTCGACCGCCAGGTTGTGGTCCCGAATCCCGATGTCGTCGGCCGTGAGCAGATTCTCAAGGTTCACGTGCGCAAGGTGCCGCTCGCGCCCGACGTCAATCTCAAGACCATCGCTCGCGGCACGCCCGGGTTCTCAGGCGCCGATCTGATGAACCTCGTCAACGAGGCGGCGTTGATGGCGGCGCGTCGCAATAAACGCATGGTGACGCAGGTCGAGTTCGAAGACGCCAAGGACAAGGTGATGATGGGCGCCGAGCGCAAATCGCTCGTCATGACCGAAGAGGAAAAGCTCCTGACGGCCTACCACGAGGGGGGCCACGCGATCGTGGCGCTCAACGTCAAGGCCACCGATCCCGTGCACAAGGCCACCATCATCCCGCGCGGGCGCGCGCTGGGCATGGTCATGCAACTGCCCGAACGCGACAAGCTGTCGATGAGCCGCGAACAGATGACGTCGCGACTCGCCATCATGATGGGCGGCCGCGTTGCCGAGGAACTGGTGTTCGGCCGCGAGCGCGTCACCTCGGGCGCTGCTTCCGACATCGAACAGGCGACCAAGCTTGCGCGCATGATGGTGACCCGCTGGGGATTGTCCGACGAGCTCGGCACTGTCGCTTACGGCGAGAACCAGGAAGAAGTGTTCCTCGGCTATTCGGTGGCGCGCCAGCAGAACATTTCGGAAGAGACGGCCAAGAAGATCGACGCCGAAATCCGCCGTTTGGTCGAGGACGGCTATGACGAGGCGCATGCCATCCTCACGGCCAAGCGCGGCGATCTCGAAACCCTCGCCAAGGGTCTGCTCGAATTCGAGACGCTGACCGGGGACGAGATCAAGGATTTGCTCCTGGGCAAGCGGCCGAACCGCGAGTCGGTGATCGAGCCGCCGGCAACGCCGCGCGCCTCAACCGTCCCGACCGCCGGAGCGGGGCGCAATCGCCCGCGCCCGGAGACCGGTCCGATGGAGCCGCAACCGCAGGCGTGAGCGGGCTGCGACGTCACTCGAAGCATTCTCAGCATTCGTCATGGCCGCGCATAGCCGTTCGAAGAACGGCGTCGCTTCGGCACGAGGCTGGGCATGACGGCGCGCTGCTTGGCTTCAGGGCGAAGTCAATCATAATGGACTGATCTACTTTGCCTCTTTCCAAACGGCGAAGGCGAATACTGAATTGCCGCGGACATCTCGCATGCGCCAAATAATCATGGTCGGCTTTCTGCAGGCGCAGAATTGCACCAACCTCGCGAGCTCGTGGCGTCACCCGCAATCGCGCAGCGATAGCTGGTCGCCGGATTTCTACCGCCATGTCGGCTGCGTGCTGGAAGCCGGCAGATTCCATCTCGGCTTTTTCGACGATCGGCTCTCGATGCCGGATATGTATGGACGCAATCACGCCCATACCGTCCAGCACGGCATTCGCTGCGTGAAGCTCGATGCCGTCACTGTTTTGACCGTGATGGGCATGGCGACCGAGCGCCTCGGCCTCGGCGCCACTTATTCGACAAGCTACTACGAGCCGTTTCACGTCGCCCGCGTCTTTGGCACGCTTGATCTGATGACCGGCGGCCGCGCCGCCTGGAATGTCGTCACCTCGCTCAACGACGGCGAGGCGCAGAACATGGGTCGCGAGGAAGTCATCGGCCATGACGCGCGTTACGACCGCGCCGACGAATTCATGGAGATCGTGCTCGGGCACTGGGACACCTGGGAAGACGACGCAATCGTACAGGACAAAGCGAGCGGCTTGTTTGCCAAGGCCGAAAAGGTGCATCGCCTCGATTACGCGGGCCGCTATTACCGCTCGCGCGGGCCGTTTACGGTGCCGCGCTCGGCGCAAGGTCATCCAGTCATCATCCAGGCCGGGTCGAGCGGCCGCGGCAAGACTTTCGGCGCGCGCTGGGGCGAGGTGATCTTCGTCGTCTATCCGAATATCGAGATCGGCAAACGCGACTATGCCGCGTTCAAGGCCGAGGTGGCGCGCTTAAACCGCGACCCCGATCACGTCAAGATCACCCATCTGATCAACACCGTGGCGGCGGCGACCAAGAGCGAGGCGGAAGACAAGTGGGCCGAGATCAAAAAATTGCCGCTTGAGATCGATGCGCTGTCGCTGCTTTCGGAGGCGCTCAATTTCGACTTTGCCAAGAAGGGCATGGACGAACCGTTCACCGACGAGGAATTAGACGCGATGTCCGGCCTCCAAGGCATCCGCGATCGCGTCACCAGCGTGAAGAAAAATCCCACGGTGCGGGAATTCATCGCGATCAGCGGCCGCGGGCGCGTGCACAATCCGATTATCGGCGGACCGAAAGAAGTTGCCGACCAGCTCGAAGCCTGGTTTGCCGCGCCGGCTTGCGACGGCTTCGTGCTGTCCGCAACTCACGTGCCAGGCGCCTATGAGGATTTTGTCCGCTTTGTGATTCCGGAACTGCAGCGGCGCGGCTTGTTCCGCAAGGAGTTCACGGGCGCAACGCTGCGCGAGAATCTCGGCCTTCCCAAGCCTGCAATTGGCGCATGGCGGGCTATCGAATCGGTCTGATTGTCGTCGCGCGCGTCGCTGAAGTCTCCAACCGTCAACGGCTTAGTAAGCACTCTGACGCATGTTTTGTCCGTCACGATTCGAGGGGAACTTTGCCGGCGGGCGGAACGAAATTGCCGCGTCCGAGTTGAGGGACAGTTTGTTTGCCGGGGATTTCAATATGTCGCGATCGGTTCTTGCGGTGTCGGCAGCGCTCTTGGCGGCTGCTTTGCCAACGCATGTGAATGCTCAAACCCGAACACACAATTTCTCAGGACTTTGCGCTTTCTATCCGGCGCACGGCAACGGCCTGACTGCAGCGCATCGCACGCTGCCGTTCGGCACGCATGTTCGCGTGACCGATCCGAAGACCAGGCGCAGTGTCGTTGTCGTCATCAACGATCGCGGGCCATTCGGGAAACGCCGCGTACTCGATCTGTCGCCGAGCGCAGCGCGCGCTCTGGGCATGATCAGCCGCGGCGTCATTTATGTTCAGGCCGAGGTGCTTTAGCGCCAATACGTTTGTGGCCCGCAGTCGAGGCCGCCCTTAATTCAGCCGCAGCTCGGTGATGTGGCGCGGATCCGGTTTGAGCTCGCCCTTCTCGACACGCTTGACGATGTCCACCAGCACCGCATTGGCGCGGCACGGCAGGCCGATTTTCTCACCCTCGCGCACGATCAGCCCGTTGAGGAATTCGATTTCGGTGCGGCGCCCCTTCTGCATGTCCTGGCCCATCGATGGGCGCTGACCGGCCGCGGTGCGCGACGCGTCCTTGAAGCGCTGCGCGTCGGCCGTCTGCATCGCCGCCTCGTCGCCTTCGCCGGCGCGTGCAATGGTTTCGGGCTCGAGATGCAAAATCTCTTCCAGCTCGTAGCCAAGCGACTGCCCGACGCGGATCGCTTCG
>Ga0187765_10000445_pt1 | contig 15186 bp, 10 predicted proteins | sample 0216_QUI02_MP05__3_FD_133018 | JGI IMG/M metagenome (GOLD analysis project Ga0187765, IMG submission 133018) | Tropical peat soil microbial communities from peatlands in Department of Meta, Colombia - 0216_QUI02_MP05_10_MG | ecosystem: Environmental > Terrestrial > Soil > Wetlands > Peat ...
ACCGGTCCGAGCGTGGTGGCGATCCAGTTGAGGCGATCGATCACGGCCTTGTCGTTGGCGCCGAAGCGCAACACCTTGCCGAGCCCTTCATTCAGGTTCGAGTAGGCGCGATTGCCCCCGTTGGTGTTTTCGACGATCCATACCGGCATCGAAGGGCTGATCACGCCCGCCATCGGCCCGACCGCCGCATGGTGGTGACAAGGTGCGAAGGCGATCTTGCCAGATCCGGCGAGTCTACGCGCCTCCTCTGGCGACATCGCCCAACCTTCATACAAAATCGCACCAACGATCGCACCCTGCATCGGTCCACACATGTCACTAAACTCGATGGGAGGTCCTGCGTGCAGTAGCATCCGGCCTTCCACGCCAGGCAATTCCTTGCCCGCCAATCCGATACCGACAAGTACCGGCTGGGATTGCAGATATTGTTGATACGACCTCTGCGTCGCTTCCTCGACGAGGGGATTTTTGACGAGTCGAGCCAGAGCCAGACCCGCGTCCCGGTCGCCGGCGGCGGGTGGTATCCACTCAACCTGTTGAGCCTTGCCTCCCGTCTGGGTCACCGCCTCAGCAAATGAGCTCAAGCCGACATTGATGATGGTGCCCTCGTTGAATAATTTGCTCATGCTCGATCTCCTAACGCCCCGCCTGCGCGACGATATTTCGGGCCAGGCGAACGGCCTGTGCGTTGTTGTCCGCCAGGATCATACCCGCCGCGGTGAGGGCCTCGGCTTGCGCCACGAGGCCCTGCGGATCGCGGTGCGTGCCGCAAATGTGGCCCACGGATATGAATGCACGACCGTTACTTTCCGCAATTTCACGCGCAGCCTTGAGCGCCGGCACGAGTTCAGCGGCGGGGTCGGCGTTGGAGCCGAACCCGAGCACGACGTCGAGGAGCAGTACGGCAGTTTCCGGATCGCTCGCTTCCTGCACGATGCGCTCGGTTCGCAAGCGGTAGTCAATCATCGGATGTGGGCGCCCCCGCGTGAACATGGCGTCGCCGAGGTCGACGACGGTATGTCCTTCGCTCTTCCACATGTTCGTCAGCGGCAGAGACCTGCCGACCGATGCGTTGCTGTGGATGGCGATCGTCTCCTGGAGCAGCATGGTCGCTTGGAAGCAGAACGTGCCTCCGCTGAATAGTCCGCGGATGTATTTTTGCCCAGGCGCGAGATTGAGGATGGTTGATGTGACTGAGACGTCCTCGCTTACGGCCTGCGGCGCGCGCCCCCGTGTCAAGGCCACGGCGGCGCGCGCCGCATCCTCAAGTGTCCGCGCCCCGTAGATGTTGCCGTTCGTCAGCGATTGTGCGTCCGCACCAAGAAAGACCACGACCACCGGCTTTCCGCAGGATCGTGCCTGTGCAAGGATCTTGGCGGCGATCTGTTTTGCGGGTGGTTTGGAGATCAATGTGATGACCTGCGTCGTCGGATCGTCTGTCAAGTACTTCAAACCCGTCAGCATGGAAATCCCGCCGACTTCCACACTCAGGTCGTGCCCCCCGGTGCCGATCGCCTGAGAGATACCGCAACCGAGTCGGTCGACCAGGACGGTCACTTCTTGCAAGCCCGTGCCCGAGGCTGCCACCGCGCCGACCGGCCCCCGCTTGACAATATTGGCGAATGCCAGGGGCATCCCGTTGATGATCGCGGTCCCACAATCGGGCCCCATGACAATGAGGTCTTTGTCGCGCGCCACGCGCTTGAGCATGGCCTCATCGGGTACTGAAACATTGTTGCTGAACAGCATCACATTGAGGCCGAGGTTCAACGCTTTGAGGGCCTCGGCCGTCGCATATTCGCCCGGAGTGGAAACCAGGGCGAGGTTGGCGTCGGTGTGTTCCGCGAGGGCCATGGCAATGCTACGCGGTGCGATCTGCTGCGGACCGCCCGCATCGACATTCTGTGCTTGGGCGGACAACCGCTCCTGTGCCTCATCGAGCGTGCGATCCAGCGCACCGTCGTCTCCCTGCACGACGATCAACAGATCGCTCGGTCCGACCGCGACCTCGCCTATGTCCATTCCCGCCTGACGTAACAGGCTCAGATTGTTGTCTGTGCCCATGACCGCTGATGCCTGCTTGACACCAGGGAGTTTTGTCAGCGCAGCAGAGAGTTGCATCAATGCAACGGAGTCTCTGTATTCGCGAGGAATCACTCGGTGCGCTATGGACATGATGCTCTCCCGGAATCCTGCGAACCATGCGAAGAAACGCTGCTTCCCCATCCACAATCGAATAGCGCAAATATTAGTCCTGCCGCCGCATCGGCTCCCGACGTCGCGCCGACTGCGAGCTGTGCGGCCAGGCTCGATTGAAGTGCGGGCCGGGATGCCCCGCTCGCAATCGCGACGCAAACCTCGGAAAGGCGTTCTGAAAACATTAACGCACAGGCATCGGCCAAGTGCTGACGGCTGACAGGCGTCGTGGCATGCGACAATGCTTCGACGCCGGTACGCATCGCCGCCAAGAACTCCTGTTGGGCCGGCGATTGCGCCAAAAGGGTAAGGCCGGCGAGCCAGCCAATGACGAAATCATCTCCCGCCGGCGTCAGCCCCGGGCCGAGACCGATCAGCCCGTGCACAAGCAACAATGCGCGATTTGCATCATGGCCGCGGGCGGCGACGGCGAGGCGCGGCAGAGCCACGGACACCCGAACCCCAAGGACCGTGACCGGCGGTGCGATCGGCAGCACTGCGGCGAGGAATTCGCTGCTACTCTGGGGCGCAAGGTCAAGAAGCACATTCCGCGTCAGCGCCATCGCATTGAAGGCGCCGCTATTCGACGCGCACATGCCAAGGCGCACGGCTGATGTCCAAATTCGCGCGGAGGACAGCGTGACGACAACGTCCGCGCCGAATACGATGCCGCCTCGCCAAATTCGCACAGGCGTTCCGATACGAATGCGGCAGTCAATCGGCTCGTCTACCACGAGGCGAACGGCGTGAGCAACATGACCAACATCCGGCCCTAGGAGTGCAACCACGCCACCGCCGTCGAGCAGCACCATGCAAGCGCGCTTAAAGACGGCGCCGACCCGACCGCAACGTTCTATCCGGGGGACGCGGCTGCCGATCGTTCCGGCCGTAAACTGATAGCGGGCGACCGAGCGTAAGGCGTCATGCATCAGCGTCATGTGCATCAGCATGCCGCGCCAATGTTGGGCTGCGCCTCGAGGGATCGCGGTCCTCGACTGCTACGCGCAACATCGTGGGCGCCGCCAGGGACCGACGCATCCCCCCACCCGGCTGATGGCGAAGGCGCAGGCGAGGTCCATGGCGGGTGATTGCTGGTTTCGAGCGCAATTGGGCGCGATGTACCGAAAATCGTCGTCAGGACAGAATGGTTGGCGTTCCTTCGCCCGCGAGGCCCTGTTCAACCCTGGCGCGTTTCTCCGTGAAATCACGCTTGCTTTCCTTTTGACCGCACCCGCGACGCGTCAACGCTTGGCCTCATGACCACGCCTTTGTGGCCTACAAGGATCTAGTCTGCCAGAAGCTCTCAAGGAGCGCGATAGGCGATGGAGCGAATAGCAGCGTATTTCCACCCGCGAGAGTAGCCCGCGGAAAGCGACGATCCGCGAGGAGGGACCGCAACCATCTGGAGAGAGGCGACCAAAACGGCCGCGGGTGGGGGATCCCTGGATTCCCGGCCGGATAGGCGCGAGGAGCCGTTAACCCAACAGCTCCACTCGGCAAAGCCGATTTGCGGATCCGCAGAGCGCGGGAGGTCTCTGCTCGCTCACTTACTTTCTCGCGCCTCAGCACCTTGACTGTAGCCTGGCGCAGCACGCCCGTTGTCCAAACAACGGTGCCCCCCTGGCACGACTCTTTGGCAATATAGATGCACAATTGGCCCCTCGGGTCGCCGATAGGGCATGTGCCGATCATCCGATCGGCAGCTGGGCCGTTCTGACGCTCGCATGCGCCCTTTACTCAACTGAGCGAACCGAACATGGCTGGCCAAGCGTCGCCGTCTGGTTCTCCATCCTCCGCGCGATGTCCGCGGGTGATTCGTCCTCGCTCACGGACGTGTGAGCCTGGCGACACGCCCGGCTCAATTGAAAAATGTTCAGTCAAAATTGCTCGCAAGGCGGCTATTTCAGCAGTGTTGTGCGTCTCGCGACAGACACGCGACCCGGGCGGGGCAACTTAATTTTAAATCGATGTCGGCCATCCCGAAGACAGTGGGGGCAAACTGGCCTACGATAAGCTACGTCGACGACTCTGAAACCCGATGGTATTATAAGACCTCAAATCCGTGCGAGTGATTCGAGGTGATCCTGTGAGGTCAGAGGACCGGGGGACATTCCATCGAGCGGATCGGCCACGTGGCCGATTCTGCCTTCCGCCAAGGGGCTGAGATGCCAAGTCGAGACAGGGAATACCTGCTACTTCCCGCCGAGCGCGATCTGCGGCTCGATTTCTTCCGCGGCATTGGGCAGTGGATGGTGTTTTTAGATCACATCCCTTTCGACGTCGTCAATTGGCTCACGTTCCGCAATTACGGCTTCAGCGACGCCGCCGAGCTATTCGTGTTCATTTCCGGCTACACGGCCGGTTTTGTATACGGCCCGGCGATGCGCGAGGGTCGAATTTTCGCTGCCACCGCCCGATTGCTGAAGCGGGTTTGGCAGCTCTATGTCGCCCACGTGTTTTTGTTCGTGTTTTTCATCGCCTACATCGCTCAAGCGGCTGAACATTATGACAATCCGTTGCTCGCGCATGAATTCAATATATTCAATTTCCTGCGCCATCCCGACGTGATGCTTTTGCAGGGCCTGATGCTCAAGTTCAAACCGGTCGACCTCGACGTGCTGCCGCTCTATATCGTGTTGCTGCTTGCCTCACCGTTCATCATGTGGGTGATGACGCGCCGCCCCAGTTTGACCCTGCTTGCGGCCGCAGTTCTTTACATAGTGGCACGCGCGCTCGACTGGAATCTGCCATCGTTCCCAGCCGGAACATGGTACTTCAATCCTATTACCTGGCAGCTGCTGTTCGTGTTCGGCATGTGGTGCGCGCTTGGGGGCGCCAAAACGCTTGCGCCGCTCATCCACTCTCGCGGCGTGCTGGCGCTCGCTGTCGGTTATCTTGTCTTTGCTTTTTTGATCGTGATGACGTGGCATGTGCCGAGCTGGGCGCGTTTCGTGCCATCCTGGCTCGCTCACGCCATGTATCCCATCGACAAGACCAACCTCGACCCGCTGCGCCTGATCCACTTTCTCGCCATGGCCGTCCTGGCCGTCCGGTACATACCCCGGAAATGGTCGGCGTTCAGCGCCCGCTGGTCGCAACCCCTCATCCTTTGCGGCCAACATTCGCTCCCAATCTTCGTCCTCGGCACCTTCCTGTCATTTGCCGCTCATATCATCCTGGTCGAGATCTCCAACACGGTAGCTGTTCAGATCCTGGTGAGCGTGGTGGGCATAGCCCTGTTGGTTGCGGCTGCGTGGATCATGACTTGGTACAAGAAGAAGGTAGAGTTGCAATTTCAACCGCAAACGTGGGAGAAAAGCGTCCCGGCTGCGGCTACGCCGAATTGATTTGGAGCGGCTATGCAAGGAGGGGCGCGCCCGGTCGAGGTCGACGTCGTCGGGCGTGCGACCGAGAGTTCGCGCAGTCCTCAGCCGAGCGGGTCTCAAATCCTGATCATCGAGAACACAGGACCAGGGAGTCGTGGAAACACGCGATGCCTCCTTGCGACCACGAGCTTTGCTGAAGTGGTCAGACCGCATTCGCTCTTCACCAGTCCTTGAAGGTGGGCTCTACGCAACCGCCGCATACCCAGGGAAAGCTCCAGTCGGCGGTGAGTTTGGCACTGTCTGGTAGATACCGGCTCCAGGCTTCGGCTCGGATGGGGTTCATCGACTGCCAAACGACCTCAAACCTACCGGTGGCATCGATCTTGCCAATCATGGCCGGCTTGGATAAGTGGTGATTGGTGTTCATCACTTCCTCGAACCCGCTTGGTGCCCTCACCCTCTGGCGATACATGGCTTGGCGAACCGCATCGACGTCCGTTGTGCCCGCTTGAGCCACAGACTGCGCCCACATTTTGAAACCGATGAAAGTCGCCTCCATTGGGTCGTTGGTTGTTTCATCCTTGTTCTTGGTAAAGTGCTTCCACATATCGATGAAAGCGGCATTTTCCGCTGACTTGACCGAATGAAAGTAATTCCACGCCGCCATGTGGCCGGCCAAGGGCTTCGCATTGACGTCGAGAAGTTCGCGTTCACCGATAGAGAAGGCCATGACGGGAATGACGCTCGCCGTGACCTTTTGCGCCGCAAGCTCGTTGTAGAAAGAGGTGTTTGCATCGCCGTTGACCGTCGATATCACGGCGGTCTTTTTCCCCGACGAGCCGAATGCCTTGATTCTCTTAATGATTTCGCGCCAGTCCGAATATCCGAATGGGGTGTAGATCGTCATGATGTTTTCCGGCGATACTCCCTCGGTGGCAAGGTAGGATTCCAATATCCGGTTGGTCGTGCGCGGATAGACATAGTCAGTGCCAAGGAGAATCCATCTGCGAACCTCGCCGCCGTCTTTGCTCATGAGGTAGCGGACAGCCGGGATTGCCTGCTGATTGGGTGCGGCGCCCGTGTAAAAGATGTTGCGGGAGCTCTCTTCACCCTCGTACTGTACGGGGTAGTAGAGCAGGCCATTCATTTGCTCAAAGATTGGAAGAACGGCCTTGCGCGATGCTGAAGTCCAACAGCCGAACACCACCGCAACTTTGTCCTTCGCAAGGATATCCCCCGCCATTGAGGCGAATACGTCCCAGTCGGAAGCGGGATTGACGATGACCGGCACGATCTGTCGTCCAAGCAGACCGCCTCTCCGGTTCTGGTCATCGATCAGCATGAGGGCCGTATCCTTCAGCACCGACTCGCTGATGGCCATGGTGCCGGAAAGTGAATGCAGAATGCCAACCTTGATGACGTTGTCGTCCGCGGCCGCTGCAGGATTGGCCATCAGCCATGGCAGCGTGTACAATCCCCATTTGAGGACCCGTCGAAGTGCCACTGACGTCGTTATCATGGCAATGTCCCGGTTAACTCGTAAACGACCGTGTTGCTGGTCATGCCCTTGGCGATCACCGAACCGATCTCTTTGAATTGAAAGTCGTTGCGCACCCGGCGGTAGACGTCCTCGCTGGCGAGAATTGTGGTGCCATATTGCTTGTTCAGGCCTTCGAGGCGAGACGCGAGGTTCACTGCACTGCCAAGCGCCGTATAGTTCATGCGCTCGGATGAACCCAGGTTGCCGACCACGGCGTCGCCAACATGAACGCCGAAGCGCGTGAAAAACGGCTGCAAGCCTTCGGCTGCGAATTGCGCGTTGAGTTGCTCGCTGGCGGCCTTACCCGCGAGCGCCGCCCGACAAGCGCGTTCGACGTGATCGGGCTGCGAATTGGGCGCGTTCCAAAACACCATCACCGCATCGCCAATGAACTTGTCTACCGTTCCGTCCTCGGCAAGAAAGACCTCGGTCAACTTGGTGAAATAGCGTGACGTCTGAAGCATGAGACCATCAGGGTCTGAAGATTCGGCTATGGTGGTGAAGCCGCGAACATCGGTGAAAAGGATGGTGATCTCATGCCTGGCACCCCCAAGCTCGGTGGAGATTGAACTATCAACGACTCGCTTGACGAGCTCCCTGGGAACAAAGCGCGAGAACGCCCAGATCGCTCGCTGCGCCAGGCTTACGGTGAGGCCGAGTTCGTGAATCTCTTTGATGTTTGAGCTTGCTGGAGCGCAATCGGGGGCCGCCAATTTCTGCAGTGTGTTGGCTTGAGTCGTTATCGCCTTCAAAGAGCGCGACATCCTGCCTCCGAACAACCAAACGGCAGGGACGAAGGCGGCGCTTACAATCGTGGCGAGCACCAGCCCCACGACTTGCGATTTCCTTACGTCCTTGACGAAATCATCTTCCTTCGCGACCATTAAAAGATTGAGGCCAGACTGCTCGCTGACCGTGAACTTTCTCAACCTGAATAGGAACGCCGCCCCTCGTTCGTCGTAAATACTCCCGTCGAAGCGATCGTCGCCATGCCAGTCCCTGAGAATAGACGCGGCCAATCCACCGCGGAGTTCTTTGATGTTGAATAGCTGCGGGTGCGACGGATGCGTCAGCGCTTCCGCGACGAATCGCGCAAAATCCGGATGGGCGATGAGCATGCCGGCCTGATCGAAGGCCAAGACGGTTCCGTGTTCTCCTGGTCGCTGTGCGTTAACGAAATCGCTGAAATCGTCGAGCTTGAGATCGGCGGCGATGACACCGCGCACCTTTCCCCGCAGTGGTGCGCTCACGGTAATCACCGGGGCGCCAATACTGAATGCCAAGTAGGGTGAGGAGACGATCGTGCGGTCGGCCTTTATCGCATTCACATACCAGCGTCGCTGACGCGGGTCGTAGCCATATTTCCATAGATCGAGTTGATCAAGCTCGTTGCCCTGCTGGTCCTCGAAGATTCGCCGCATGGGCAAGTCGCCAGCCGGGGTGCGACGGCTCACGTTGATGCCAAAGGCGGCCCCCACCGGTGCACGAAGTCGGCTCCGTTGCTCGTCGTTCAGGTCCGTCAGAGGACGTACCTGCAACCAGACCCCGTTGTCGTAGCCCACATAGATGGAGTCCATTTGCGGCACTTCGCGGAGCGCGGCCTTGAACAGGAGGATGGCGCGGCCGGCCTCGGGTCTGTCATCGGAATCAGCGATGCTGGAACCGGTCGAGAGCACGCGAACAAGTGAGGTGATTTCAGAGATTTCGTCCTGAAGGCGTCCCAAGGTTTTGGCGCTGGCCGCATCCATGTAGGCAGACGCTGTCTCCTTGGCCGCCAAATGAAAGCTCCATAATTGAACGACGATCAACAGCACGGCCAGCGCCGCGATAAACGCCATCACCGCGCAGGTTATCGACGTGCGGAATGTGAGCATCTCGCCAACCTTCTTGGACGCCGCTTCCATGGCGCCGGAAGCAAATCTTGGGCGTCCGTCACGATCGGTTGCCGCTCGATGCAGCGCCGCGGGTCTAGGCGAGCCTCGCGCGCGACAGAGCCGAAATCCTCGGCCAAACCCGTGTCCACCCACCGCCCGTTTCGGCCATAGTGGGGTCAGGCCAGGGGGGACGATATTCGATTGGCAACTCCACCTTGTCGAGCCAACCGACTTAGGCGCTCAGACACGCGGACCATATTGCGCGTTGTAGCGCTGCGCGATGCGCACATATCGAGTGACAACCATCGCGGCAAGTCTTGACTGGTCTTGCCGCCGCAACCAAAGGTTTCATCAAAGCGCCGTCTCGATTTATTTTACTCGATTTATTTTATACGAGACGAATCTGATTGTGCGAGGATCAGATGACAATCGAGCGCGGAAGACGGGCCTCTGGTGCGCGATCTCACATAGTTGTGACCAATCATGGGTCTGTTGAGCCACGATATCACAACCGCCGTCGGCGAAGCGGCACAATCACAAACGCCACTCGCGGGGGCGATCTCCGACATGCGCGCGCTGCGAACGTTGTCGTCATCTACGGCCGGCCGCCGCGGTGATGCGCGCCAACGACGGTGAACCGGGCGCGGGCGCTCGCCAAGATCTCGCGCGTGCCTGCCTCAGAATCACACGTGTCGTTCCGTAGAATTACGGGTCGGATGGCCGCTGTTCACCAGGAACGTCAGGTCAGGGGCGAGGTTTGAAAAAGCAAGCGGCTTCTCGCCTGACGGATGCGATCAAGCCTTGGTGGCCCGATCACGTCATTTGTACACCAGCGGTGCCTTTGCGGCAGGGGTCGAGGCCGGCGCGGCAGGCGAGATTGCGAACGTGAGCCAGATGTTCCAGCCGTCCGGCCGGTCCTGGGCGGCGAACTCCCCGTAGGCTTTCAGGTTGAGATATCCTTGCAAGTCCCCGATGGGGAAGAGGTAGCCGATCTGCGGGCCGAGGCCAACCACGCGCGATTGAAAGCAGCCGACGCGGTCGCCGGACCCGCTGTCGCAGCCGACCTCCTGATAGAGGTAGCCGACAACACCGACCAAAAGCTGTTTCGACAGGAACTGCGACGCCGCCCAGTCTAGATGAAAGTCGACGCCATTTTGATAATTTGTGGATGGGTTTTCCAGATTGTAGGTAAAGCCTGCGACCGCCGAAAATTCGTGTCCCGTCGCCGGGTCGAAGTAGGTGTAACCGGCGCCGGCGTCCGCAGCGCCATGTCCAATGCCGAGATTGGCGAGGCGCGTCGACTCATAGGCGCCGACCGGAATGTCTCCGAACCCATAGACCATGAAGTTATGGACGCCGGAGTTCCATTTGAGGTACACTTGCGGATAGAGATCACCAAAGCCCGTCACGCCGCTGTCGATACTCGGGAACCGCACCGCGGTGAAGGGCCCCAACGACGCCGTCAGCGTCCCGTTGACGTCAGCGGTCGAGCGGCCGAAAAGGCCCCCCAGGGCGATGGATGCTTGCCCGCCCAGAACCGGCGTTGCAAACACGTAGGCTGGATTGACAAAGAGAAAACCGGCATCGGCTTGCAGGCTGGCGGACAAACTTGCTCGCAGGGTCGGATTGAGCGTGCCGACCTCAATTGAGCGCGCGGCGGCAACATTGGCCCCGGCGCTGACGTTGGTGTTGTAGCCGAAGGTGGCAAGTGACCATCCAGGCTGCCCGGGCACGGCCGCCAAACTGCCGAACAGGCCCGGAACCCAAAAGCTAACGCCGCCTTCATCGGCGAGCGACGCTTGCGGCGTCAATGCAAGAACCAAGATGCTGAGCGCGGCGGCCGGAAAGGACGGACTAACCGATTTTCCACGGCCCGATCTCCTGCGTTTGCGATCAGCAATGCCCCCCGTCATATCGCCCTCCCCTTGCGATGTGTCCAAACGACTTTCGCAAGCCGCGGATGCTTCGGACAAGGTAGTGGCCGCACTGCAGTGCGGCCATCAGTTTTGTGCCGATCGCGGGGATAGGCGATCAGAAAGCGAGAAATTGTTGCACGAATGCGACACGGGGCTTCGGCTTGCCGCGGAGGCGGCCTGAAACCGCGCCAAAGCGTCCCCTGTGGGCACGGCCCCGCAGGGGTTGGCGAGAACCGTCGGCGCTCAAAGAAGCTGGCCAGCGACGATCGGGCTGACCTTTGCGGCGCCTATCCTCTAGCGCAAGTCACGACCATTTACTTTACCTTAGGTTGCAACTGAATGGGGCGTCTTGCCCTCATCGTCGCGCTTCGCTAGCTCCGGTACGACAACCGCATCTCGGAGGAGCGGCCCCGTCCCGGCTGGAGGCAGAGCGAATCCCTCCAATGCCCGGAGGCCAAACACCTTGACCTTTGGCGTCGGGCCGCTGGCCGCCCCTCTCGCTGACCAAACCCTAATCAGAAGACAAGCGCGATCGCCACACGCGCCCAACTTCGCGCGCGTAGGCTAAGGCTAAGCCGCGAGCCTCTGATCGATGTCCGAGATTAAAATAGCAAGGTCCCGCGCCCGCTGTGGGCGACTAAATAAATATCCCTGCACTTCAGTACACCCTTCGGAACGCAGCCAGTCCAATTGCTCGCGAGTCTCGACACCTTCCGCCGTTGTCTTCATACCCAACGTCTTTCCGAGTCCGGCGACCGCTCGAACGATCGCTGCGCAATCAGAATTTGCGTACAAGTCGCTGACAAATAGGCGATCGATTTTGATCTTGTCGAATGGGAAGCTGTGCAGATAGCTCAAGCTGGAGTATCCTGTGCCAAAGTCGTCCATCGAAATATGCACGCCGATTTCGTGGAGTTGGCGGAGCATCGACATTGTCGCTTCGTTATTCTGTAGTACCACCGATTCGGTGACTTCGAGTTCGAGACGGCTGGCGCACAGGCCAGCTGACGCCAGCGATTGGACGACTGTCGGGACCAGCGTCTTTCTGAACTGCAACGGCGAAAGGTTGACGGCGACACGAATACCTCGCGGCCATGTCGCAGCATCGGCACACGCTTGATGTAACACCCATTCGCCGATAGGACCGATCAGCCCTAACTTCTCAGCCACGGAGATAAACTCGTCGGGCATAACAAGTCCACGCTCTGGGTGGTTCCAGCGAATGAGAGCTTCAAATGCTGTCACCTGATTGTCTTGCAGGTCGACAATCGGCTGATAGTACACCTCGAATTCATGCTGTGTTACCGCCTTGCGCAATTCCATTTCCAGCTTGCGACGCGCCTGCAGGCGGGCGTCCATCTCCGCTTCAAAGAAACGAAACATACCGCGGCCCTCCGCCTTTGCGCGGTAGAGAGCCATGTCGGCGTTTTTAAGTAGTCGATCGGGATCATGACCATCGCCCGGAGCCATGGCGACACCGATGCTAGCGCCGACGACGACCTCTTGGCCGTCCACATCGTAGGGCTCCGTCAGCACTTCTATGATGCGGGCCGCCAAAACCGTAACTTCTTCCGGCCGTTGCAGCATGGTTTGAACCACCGCAAACTCGTCTCCGCCGAGGCGCGCAAGAATGTCCGTTTCGCGGAGGTTTTGCCGTAAACGGTCCGCGACCAGCTGTAGCAATTTGTCCCCGGATCGGTGACCAAGTGCATCGTTGACCTCCTTGAAATGATCGAGATCAATGCAGAGAATCGCAAAGCCTTCCCCGCGTCTCAGCAGCGGCAGTGCTTCCTCGGCGCGCTCGCGGAAATGCAGACGATTGGGCAGTCCGGTGAGAATGTCGTGCCGCGCCAAATGGGCAACGCGTTCCTCGTTTCGAACCCGCTCGGTCACGTCTTCATGCGTCGCGACCCATCCTCCGCCAGGCATCGGCCGGTCGGAGACATGCACGATCCGTCCACCCCGCAGTTCCCTGGTAGCCTGAATATTCTTGCCCTGTGCGCGAGCCGCCTGCAACTCGGCGATATGCTTGTCGTGGTCCTCGCCCACGACTCCGGCGGCGTTTAGAGCCTGCAAGTGCTCGCGCAGGCTACATCCGGGCTCGATTGAGCCGGGCGACAGCCCATAGATTTCAAGATAGCGATCGTTTTTGACGATCAGCCTTCCTTCCGCGTCGAACATGCACAACCCGTGCGCGATGTTATTCAGAGCCACATCGAATCGCCGGTTTTGTGCCGCAATGGTCTCGACGTAGCCTTGTGTCATTTGGCGAAACGTCGATATCGACTGTACCATTTGGCCGATCTCGTCTTTGCGATCATAGTACTGGATATCAACATTGATGGCGCCCGAGGAAACTTCCCGCATGGCGCGGGCGACGGCCTGCATCGGCCTGACCAGCGATTTAGCGAAGCCCATTGCAACGAAGACGCAGATTGTCATACCGGCCAAGCCCGCAAATGCGAGCCAAAGCTTGTTGGCGGCTACGTTGACCAGAATATTTTCGACAGCCGAGGCGGTGCGATTGTTAGCGTGCGATGCTATCGCGCTAAGATGCGCCGCAATCGTGTGGAAATCCTCGTCGATTGCGCCCATCATCATCACCGCCAACGAGGCATCCGCCTTGCCGACAGCGATCAGATTTTTGGCGCTGTCAACGTAGATTGACCATTTCGTGGTGATGAGCTGCAACTCTTGTCTTGCGGAATCAAAAGAGTACCGAGGATCGACCAAGAGCCTTAAACGACTGGTCTCTCCATCAAATTCCGACAACACCTCCGAGTTAAGTGAGTCCAAGAGTGTCTTAGACGCGCCATTATTCGCCAGCGTTACGAACCGGAACACTTTCATGTGTGTCGCGTTGATATCGTTGAAGATATCCATCGCGGCGGTTGGCACCGGCAGTGTACTAGTTCGCAGTGCCTCGAGCTGGTCGTCTGTCGTCTTCATCGTCAAATAGGAATGGATTCCAAGGACGGCGAAGCAGGACAGCAGAACTGAAAGTGCGGCGAAGGTTTTGGTTCTTATCGACAGTGTTCGCTCGAAATGAGCGCGCCACTGCGCGGATCGCGTTTGCATCGATGACATCATGATCGGCAAACTCCGATGCCGGCCACATAGCTCCCCCGCGTTCCCCAGTGGCTTGTCTGGGCTTCTATCGTTTTGCTGACCGGACAAGGCCATTTGTAATCGAGCAGGCCAGACTGCTTCCCGTTGACCATTTCAATCATTTATCTTAGACCCGCTCGACCATCGTGGCGGTTTTTTCTTCTGTAGCTATTTCCGCGACTTTTTGAGGGACGCGTGGCCGAGAGTGGCAGTAGAAGCGCGACAAAAGCTACCAAACACGGCATGGGTATTTCTCCCTTAGCGCATCATCGCCAGATTGACGATAAACTCCTTCAAATCGATGAATAGCCACTAGCAAAATCTTGCTCTGTTCATTTTGTGTCTCGTCGTTAGCTTTGTTTTAAGTCGACGTCGACGTCATCAAAAAGCAAGACGGGCTTCCCTTGCGATAACAAATCGCATTGAAGCTACGATCGCATAAGCCAGAGGCAACCGCCGTCATCTTCGCGCAGCAATTTCGCCCCTAATATAAGCTGGCCTGACGATCATAATGGTCGCTGGGCTAGAGGCGCCATTTACCGGCTTGTACGATAATCCAGCGGTAACCATCAGGCCGAAGGGAACACGCGCGAGGCCAGTCATTGCCGAGTATACCGAGCGGCTTGCCCAAATCGCAGACGTGGCCGTCGCCAATCAATCCACCCTCGTCGGGTGGGCGAACGTTAGCGGTTGCACCGCGGGTTCGCAGGCGAAAGCCACTGGCCTTGCGGGTCGGCATCCCGCTATTGGATGCGTGGGTCTCTCGATTCGCCGTTTGCGCCTTTCTCTCGTCCCAAATGAGTTTTAAGACTGAGCGCTTCATCCTCTCAGGGGGCCGGCATCACCCCCCGAACCCGCCACTGTCGAGAAAGGCTTGCTCCTCGGGAGTGGTCGTGCGACCGAGCGCGCGGTTCCGATGAGGGAAGCGCCCGAACCGGTGGATGATATCCGCGTGGGTTTCGGCGTACCGGAGACCCTGGGCATCGGCGCTGCTGCCAAAGAGGGCGATACAGCGTTCCTGATCGGCGAGGTCCTCTGAATGCATGAACGGCAAGTAAAAGAACTGGCGTTCCGCTATCGGAAATTCTCGATCGATCCCTCGGCTGATCGCCCGGTCGGCGATGACGCGGACTTGCTTGTCGGTCGCATAGGCGCGAGCGTCGCCGCGGAACAAATTGCGGGGGAACTGGTCGAGCAGAACGAGAAGAGCGAGCGTGCCATCCATA
>Ga0187765_10000446_pt1 | contig 15172 bp, 16 predicted proteins | sample 0216_QUI02_MP05__3_FD_133018 | JGI IMG/M metagenome (GOLD analysis project Ga0187765, IMG submission 133018) | Tropical peat soil microbial communities from peatlands in Department of Meta, Colombia - 0216_QUI02_MP05_10_MG | ecosystem: Environmental > Terrestrial > Soil > Wetlands > Peat ...
GCAGTGGAAAAGAGCGTGCTGCCGTTTATCGCCTCCGGCCGCGTCAAGCCGCTGATCGATTCGACCTTTCCGCTTAAGCAGGCGAGCGCCGCCCATGCCCGCATGGAGAGCGGTAAGCACATCGGCAAAATTGTGCTGACCCTTTGAAAGTAAACGGGAATATTTCTTGCCCTAAACTGCCCCAGCGGCTACTAAAGCCCAACCATTTGCACGGAACAAACAAGGCGCGCCAAAACTGCAGATCGGGCTGCAGGTTAGGCCGCGCATATTGTGCGGTCGGAGGTCGTGAATTCGGCGCAAAGCGCAGGCGTTAGTGGTTTTCGGCGAATTTGTGTTGCGTGGTGCGAGGCGCCGGTTGCCGGCACGGAGGGGTTGTTTGGGATCTTTGCGCGCGGCGAGGCTCGAGGCCGGATTGGGCCACTGGCTCGGCTGGCTGCTTTCCGCCGCAACCCTTGCTGCCGCCCTCGCTATCGCCGCGATCCTTCCGACCGCCGCCCATGCGGTTGAAGCGATCAATGTGCACAGCGATGCGCCGGCCATCGATCTGACCGACGCAGTCGAATTTCAGCACACCGACGGCGATCGCATCCAGGTCTCCACCGCGCCCGGCGCCGACGGCATCATCCGTCGCATCGAGGTGCGCGCCCGCGCTGCCGGCAATAATTGGGCGGTATTTGCGCTCGCCAATAATGGCGACGAGCAGATCGACCGCCTAGTCGTCGCGCCGCATTATCGGATGGTCGGCTCGGGCCTGTTGTGGCCCGATCTCGGTATCTCGCGCATTGTCTATATCACCCCGTCGTCGGGCGACCCTCCGGAGCGGCAGGACAATGCCGGCGCGGATGTGTTTCGCATCACGCTCGATCCTGGCACCGTGATCACCTTCGTCGCCGAACTGCGCACCGATAATCTCCCGCAGCTCTATCTGTGGGAGCCCGACGCGTACAAGGACAAGCTCAATTCGCTGACGCTCTACCAGGGCATCGTCATCGGCATCGCCGGATTGTTGGCGCTGTTCCTCACGATTTTGTTCGTCGTCAAAGGCAGCGTGATGTTTCCGGCCGCCGCGGCGCTTGGCTGGGCGGTGCTGATCTATATCGGCATCGATTTCGGCTTCTGGCCGAAAGTTTTCGATCTGTCTTCAGGCGCCGAACGGATCTGGCGCGCATCCGGTGAAGCGATCCTGGCTGCGACGTTGTTGGTATTTCTGTTTGCCTATCTCAATCTCAACCGCTGGCATGTCCGCTACGCTCACATCACGGTCGGCTGGCTCGCCTTCCTCGGCGCACTGGTGGCGGTTGCGCTATTCTCGCCGGCGGTTGCGTCGGGCATCGCGCGCGTATCGCTGTTCCTTGTCGCCGTGCTCGGTTTCGCGCTGGTGATTTATCTCGCCACCCACGATTACGATCGCGCGGTGATGCTGATCCCGACCTGGCTCCTTCTTGTGGTCTGGGTCATCGGCGCAGCCCTGACCGTACTCGGCTTCGTCACCAACGACATTGTCGGACCGGCGCTGCTCGGCGGGCTTGTCCTCATCGTCATGCTGATCGGTTTCACCGTGATGCAGCACGCTTTTGCTGGCGGCGGGGTGGCGAGCGGCATCGTCTCCGATATCGAGCGCCGCGCGCTGGCCTTGACCGGCGCCGGCGACATGATCTGGGACTGGGACGTGTCTGCCGACAAGGTTTTCACCAGCCCCGAAACCGAGGCTGCGCTCGGCCTCAAACACGGTACCCTGGAAGGACCCGCCGCCAAGTGGCTCGACATCCTGCATCAGGCCGACCGCGACCGGTTCCGCGCCACGCTCGACGGCGTACTCGAACAGCGCCGCGGCCGCGTCGTGCAGGACTTCCGTATGCGCACCGCCGACGGGCACTACCTGTGGTTCGCGTTGCGCGCGCGGCCGGTCGTCGGTTCCGATGGCGAGGTGGTCCGCCTGGTCGGCACGATCAGCGATGTCACCGAGTTCAAGACGGCCGAGGAGCGGCTCCTCCACGATGCCGTTCATGACAACCTGACCGGTCTGCCGAACCGCGCCCTGTTTCTCGACCGGCTCAAGGCCGTTCTCGGGCTCGCCAAATCGGATCCCGCGCTGCGCCCGACCGTACTGGTGATCGATATCGATCGCTTCAAACAGGTGAACGATTCGGTGGGCATGGCGGTCGGCGATTCCATTCTGCTGACCTTGGCACGACGTCTCGGCCGACTGATCAAGCCGCAGGATACGCTGGCCCGGCTGGCCGGCGACCAATTCGGCATGATCCTGTTGTCGGAACGCGAGTCCGCGCGCATCACCGCCTTTGCCGAGACCATTCGCAAGACGCTGCGCGCTCCGATCACGTTCCGCGACCGCGAGATCTTCTTGACCGCTTCGATCGGGCTGGCGCTCGGCGGCGCCGATCCGGAACAGGTCGCAGACCTGCTCAAGGATGCGGAACTGGCGATGTATCACGCCAAACGCACCGGCGGCGACCGCATCGACGTGTTCAAGGACGCGATGCGGGCGCGAAAATCGGATCGTTTGTCGGTGGAATCCGATCTGCGCCGCGCGCTCGAACGCGACGAAATCGCGATTCTCTATCAGCCGATCGTGCGCCTGGAAGACCGCGCCGTGGCCGGCTTCGAAGCGCTCGCCCGCTGGAATCATCCGCGGCTGGGTCGGCTTTCCCCGATGGAATTCATCAACATCGCCGAGGAGACCGGCCTGATCGTCGAGCTTGGCCTGATGGTGCTTGATCGCGCGGCGCGGCAACTGAGTACCTGGCAGCGCACGATCCGCCATCGCGAGCCGCTCTTCGTCAGCGTCAACGTGTCATCGCGGCAGCTCTTGCGTCATGATCTCATTCAAGACTTGCGCACGGTGCTGGCGCGCGCGCCGCTGACGCGCGGGTCGCTGAAATTGGAGCTGACCGAATCGGCGGTGATGGAAAACCCGGAACACGCCGCACAAATGCTTCACCGTATCCACGAGCTCGGCGCCGGACTGGCGCTCGACGATTTCGGCACCGGCTATTCCTCGCTGGCTTATCTGCAGCGCTTTCCATTCGACACGATCAAGATCGATCAGTCCTTCGTGCGCATGTCGGCCAAGGGTACACGGCCGGTGATCCTGCGCTCGATGATCGCGCTGGCGCACGATCTTGGCATGGACGTGGTGGCCGAGGGCGCTGAGACCGATTCCGATGCGGTCGAGCTGTCTCAACTCGGCTGCGAATACGCCCAGGGTTTCGCATTCGGCGAGCCCATGAGCGTCGAACGCGCCCGCGCATTGCTTGAGCCGGAGTCGGGGGCCAGGCATCACGAAGCAGGGATCAGGACCAAGGTTCTCTGATCCAGAAATGGGGGATCAGAAATAGAATTATCTGATTACCGATCGCTGATAACCGATACCTGTTACGCGTGCCCCGCTTCGCTCGACAGCATACCGAGATCGATACCGAGCTTGCGCAAGGCTTGTTCATATTTGGCGCCAGGATCGGCTCCGAAGATCAGCTCGGAATCGGCGGCGCAATGCAGCCAGCCATTGCCCTGGATCTCGGTCTCGAGCTGGCCGGGCGCCCAGCCGGCATAGCCGAGTGCCAGTATAGCGCTTACCGGACCTTCGCCGCGGGCGATCGCCTTGAGAATGTCGATAGTCGCGGTGAGACAAATGCCGTCGTCGATCGGCAGCGTCGAATTTTCGATGAAAAAGTCCGCCGAATGCAAAACGAAGCCGCGCTCGGTTTCGACCGGTCCACCGCGCATCACCTTCACCCCGCCGGCGCGCGTTCGCAGCCGTATGATGTCGGTCGCAGGAATGACGTTGAGCTTCACCAAAAGATCGGAGAAATTGATGTTCGGCGCCGGATGGTTGACGACAATACCCATCGCGCCTTCGGACGAATGCGCGCAAACATAAATGAGCGAACGGGCAAAGCGCTCGTCCATCATCGCCGGCATGGCGATCAGCATTTGTCCGTCGAGATAGCCTCGGCGCCTGCTTTTGGGCGATGTGCCGCGCGGCGTTTTCATGATGAAAGGTTAGCCCATCGATCCGCAATTGCAAACGAATGGCGGGTTAAAAAGTTCATTGCCACAATGTGACCGGCATTTCGGAAATCAACGTCGGCAGCAAAACGCGCAAGCTTACGGCCAGAGCCGTCAATCCGGCAAATCTCGTATGACGCATGGTCACAATCATGTCAGTGGCGCGTGTGCGCGCTCGGGCCTAGACAACCGGCCATGAGTGCCCGCAAAGCTCCGCTCGCAGCCCACGCCATCGCCCATGCCATGGCCGTGCACAAGGCGCATGCATCCGTGTTCGCTGCCGTGATTTTGATGTGCCTTGCCGCGCCGCAGCCGGTTTCCGCTCAGGACGCTTCGAATTGGGACGGGCAGGCCCATAGCGCCGCGCGTTTGATCGCTGGCGCGATGAGCAAAGATCACGCGTTCTTGCGTGCCGGCATCGAGATCAAGCTCGACCCGGGCTGGCAGACCTATTGGCGCGACCCCGGCGATTCCGGCTCGCCGCCGACTTTCGATTTTTCCGGATCGGAAAACGTCAAAGCCGTGAACGTGCTGTGGCCCGCGCCGGAGAAATTCGCCGACGGCGCTGGTGGCAATTCGATCGGCTATCGCAATCACGTGGTTCTGCCGCTGCATGTCATTCCGGCACAAAACGCAAAACAAACCGCGCTGCGGCTTAAGCTCGAATACGATATCTGCTCCAACATTTGCATCCCGGTTGAATCCAGTCTCGAGCTGACCCTTGCCGGTGACGGCGCTGGAGACGCGGCGATCAAGCAGGCCGAGCTGCGGGTGCCGCGCCCGGTCGCGCTCGGGCAGCAAATGCGGGTCGACGCAGAACCGCAGCCGGGCTCGGGCGCAGCCGGGCAGGCTTCGGCTTCCGAAACTGCCGATCGGCACAACGATAGGCTCGCCATTCTCGGCATCCATCGCGAGCCGGGCGACGCACATGACCGCGTCCTTGTCGATGTAGCCGCGCCGACGGGCGCACCGGTCGATTTATTCGTCGAGGGTCCCACGCCCGACTGGTCGCTGCCGCTGCCGCAACAAGGTGCAATCGAAGGCACGGTGCGGCACTTCGAGTTCGAGCTCGAGGGTCTGCCGCCCGGCGCCAAAATCGAAGGCGCGGTGCTGACCTTGACCGCGGTTTCCGGCGACGACGCCATCGAAGTGACGGCCCATCTCGACTAATTCGCCCAAATGTCCCGATTCCGAAGTTCGCACCAGTTGGCGGCACACTCTCATGCGAACTTCGGAATTAAAGGACATTTGCAATGTCTAGTTCTAGTCGGGTGCTGGATTTGAAGTTCTTATGAGCGCTTCCGACCCATCTTAGAACTTCAAATCCACCGCACTAGCCGCTAGGTTATGCCCCCCTGAAGCGAGATGACTTAAGTTCAATCACCATTCGCTTTAGCCTTTGTTTCAGCATGACCTTTTCGGAAAGCCGGTATCCACCATTCCGGATCATGCTATAGAGCGCACCGGAATTTTGGTGGCGAACGTAAGAGGACACGAACATGACGATTAAGGTTGGCGACCGCGTACCCAGCGGCAGTTTCACCGTGATGACAGCCGAAGGGCCGAAGCCGAAGACCACGGACGAATTGTTCAAAGACAAAAAGGTGGTGCTGTTCGCGGTGCCGGGCGCTTTCACGCCGACTTGCCATCGCAATCATCTGCCCGGCTTCGTGAAGAACGCCGCGGCGATCAAAGCCAAAGGCGTGGACACCATCGCGGTGACCGGCGTCAACGACGTGTTCGTGATGGATGCGTGGAAAAAAGCCTCAGGCGGCGACGCCATCGAATTTCTCGCCGACGGCAGCGGTAATTGGGCGAAAGCGCTGGGTCTGACCATGGATCTGAGCGAGCGCGGTCTGGGCGTTCGCTCGCAGCGCTATGCCATGCTGGTCCAGGACGGCGTGATCAAGGCGCTCAATATCGAGGACGCGCCGGGCAAAGCCGAAATTTCCGGCGCCGATAATATTTTGAAGGCGTTGTAATTTCCCTCTCCCCTTGCGGGAGAGGTGGCGAGCTGCTTGCGGCGAGCCGGGTGAGGAGTTCTTTTCCAAAAGATCGCTCTCACCCGCGCGTTATTCGCTACGCTCACAACGCGCTGCCCTCTCCCGCAAGGGAGAGAGCTACTTCGACGGCCGCAGACCTCCGCGAATCTCCGCGATTGCCTGCCGCGCCAGGAGATCGGCGCGCTCGTTGAGCGCATGGCCCGCATGGCCGCGCAGCCAATGCCAGTGGACCTGATGCTGATGCATCGCCGCATCGAGCCGCTGCCACAGATCGATGTTTTTGACCGGCTTCTTGTCTGCCGTGCGCCAGCCGTTGCGTTTCCATCGCGCCAAATAGGTCGTCACACCATCGCGCAGATATTGGCTGTCGGTGTGCAGATCGACGCGGCACGGCCGCTTGAGCGCCTCGAGCGCGGAAATGGCGGCCATCAGCTCCATGCGATTGTTGGTGGTGTTCGCCTCGCCGCCTTTGAGCTCTTTCTCGCGATCGCCGAAGGCGAGGATCGCGCCCCAGCCGCCGGGTCCTGGATTTCCGGAACAGGCGCCGTCGGTGTGAATGATGACGTGAGGTAGTTCTTTGGACCGCCGCTCCCCTTCTTCGCTCACGGCTCGATCGCCCCGTAATCGCGCGCAGTCTTGACGCGCTGGTGGAAGCGCAGCTTGCGCGCATATTCGCGCGGGTCTTTCGGCCGCACCATAGCGCCGGCCGGGACGTCGAGCCAATCGACGAGCCGCGTCAACAGAAAGCGCAGCGCCGCGCCGCGCGCGAACAACGGCAGCTTCTCCCATTCCTCGTGCGATAGCGGCCGCGCCTTGGCATAACTGACGAGGAGCGCGCGCCCCTTGGTGACGTTGAACGAATGGTCGGTCTCGAAGCACCAGGCATTGAGACAGATGGCCACGTCGTAAACCAGCGTATCGGTGCAGGCGAAATAAAAATCGATCAGCCCCGATAATTTGTTGCCAAGGAAAAACACGTTGTCCGGAAACAGATCGGCGTGAATGACGCCCTCCGGCAAGCCGCGCGGCCATTCGCGTTCCAGCACTTGAAGTTCGGCGCCGACCAGCGTCTCCAGATTGCGGTCGACTTTGTGGGCGCGCTCGCGGCAGCCCTCGTAAAGCTGCCGCCAGCCGGCGACGGAGAGCGCATTATCGCGGCGCATTGCAAAATCCGCACCGGCGAGATGCAGCCGCGCCAGCGCCTCGCCGAGCGCACCGCAATGGGCGGCGCTGGGACGGCGGATCCACATACCGTCGAGAAAGGTGACGACGGCCGCCGGGCGGCCGGCGAGCTTGCCGAGCACCTTGCCGGCGCGATTTTTCACCGGCTGCGGACAGTTGATGCCGCGGCTCGCCAAGTGCTCCATCAAATTTAAGAAGAACGGCAGGTCCCGTTCAGCAACGCGCCTCTCATAAAGCGTGAGAATAAAATGTCCGCCCTCCGTATGGACGAGAAAGTTCGAATTCTCGACGCCTTCGGCGATACCTTTATAAGAGAGCAGCGCGCCGATGTCGTAGCCGGCCAGAAACCGGCTCAGATCTTCCGCCGCGACATCGGTATAGACTGCCATCAAAATCCCCGCGAATAGCGGCTGCAGGCTCAAGCAGCACCGCCGCCAAGCCACCGCCAATAGCGCGCATATAAATCAGCCGTTTCCGGCCCCCCATCGCGATAGATAACGGAGGCGAGCGAGCGGCCCTCGGCATGCGCGAGCCGAAAGGCCATATAGCGGTATTGCTCAGGATAGTGCGCTGTCTCGGCCGCTTCGAACAATGCATCGAATGCCGGCGACGGCTCGACCGGATCGAGGCGATCACGCTCATAAATCGCGGCGCGCTCGGCGATGCGCCAGCCGTCGCCGCGGCGCTCGACCCGGTCGAGAAAGCGCGAAAACGACGTGAGGTCGGCCTCGACTCCCGCGAATTTCTGCCGCACGCGGATAATCACGGGCGTTTCGGCGACGGCACGGTCGTTTTGCAGCGTGAGCGTCGAGGCAAACAGGTGATGGCGCGACCAGCTGCGGCTCGCCGCAAAGCCGGCACGGCAACGCTCGACGAATTGCTCGAATGGACCGCGAAACCACGACACCGAAATGTGCCCGTCCGCGGTGAAAGTGCCGCGCAGCTCTTTCCATTTGCCCTGGTCGCGATAGAGACCCCAGGCCTGGATGATTTCGGCGATCGCAAATTTGTCGGCAGATTCCATTAGCTGCGCCTCGCCCGACGCAGCATAGGCTATAGCATGATCCCGAAAAGTGGATACCGGTTTCCCGCGTGTGCGACGCCCGTTATAGGCCGCTGGTCCTTAGCTTGATGATTCGCCGGTCGGAGCCAGGTCGGAAACGATCATGCGCAAACAACAAGCTAAAGCGAATGGTGATTGAAGCTAATGCCATTTCGCTTTAGCGCTGGACGCTGCGCAAGTAACGCGCCGAGTGGCGGTGTCGTCACTCAATGTGTGAGCGAGTTCACTCCGTAGGCCACGAGACTCGAAAACGCGAATACCAGCGGCGTGGCGCAGCAAAAGGTGAGAACGATCTCGGTTGTGACGCGGAGCATCGACCGCTGCTTTGCGACGTTCGCTAAATAGGTCATCTGACACCCCGCTGCTCTGTCCACCGCCCGATCGAGTGGTGTTCTTTGCGACCTGCTTTTTCCATTCCAGTAATCTTTAGTCTGTGGGTGGCATCACAGCCAAGAAACTTGCCAGTCCAAATTTAACAATTTCGGCGAGCGTTGCCCGTCAGCCACAGAAGGCGAGCGACGCGGTGGCGGTATGTGGCTGTAAATCGGGCGAAACCCGCGCGAACTTGAGACTGGTTGCAGCCAGCGCCCCGCGCAATTTCGCCGGGGCTTTTTGCCAAATCCGGGCGCGACCGAGCACACCCGCTCATTCAGGGACCGCATCCCCAGCTCCGTGGGGAACTCGGCTCTTGTTCAGTTATCCACAAGCCTATGGTGCAACGTTGGAATATGGATTTGAAGAATCTAAATTGCACACGAATCGTTTCGCACTCGTCTCGGTGACATCAACTTTGGAGTCCGGGCTGATGAGTGGTTGGCGAGCGAGGCGTCCGATTCCAGATACGGCCGAAATTCTGATCCCGTTTGCCGCAAATGCAGCAAACTGGATCCCGCAGGGCAAAATTCTGCTCTTGGGAGCTCTCGCGGCTTTTCTGGCGGTCGTAACGGTCCCGATATTATTTGGATCGCCGTTCGCGGCGAACAGCACATTGAAATGCTACGATAGTGCCAAAAATTACGAGCCGTGCTTGATGCGCGCTAATGCGTCCCCAGAGCCATTTGACGGTCGAACGACAGAGCCCCATCAACCACCAAGCTGGACAACAAGCGCACTCTATCAACAAGAAGCCTGGGTAACGAGCGCAGTCGAGCAACCAGCAAGTTGGACAACAAGCGCACCACTGGCACGGCGCAGCAGTACGCCAGAAAAAAGCAGTACGCCAGAAAAAGCCAGTACGCCAGAAAAAGGCCGGGCATCCGCTACTTGCGGGCGCCGTTTAATACCATGCTTCTTTTCCGCCTTGGGCAGAAAGCTTACGCATATTGCATCTGCTGCCGCAAATCTGGGGCGGGCTCGACCGGCTAGGGAACGCCTTTAGCGCACGCGTGCTTTTTTGATCACCTCGCGATGTCCTCCTCTCGATCAATCGTCGCGAAGCTGTCTCGGCCAGGTTCCGGTGAAGGCTCCGATCTAAGAAGCCTCGGCGCGTCAGCGTGGTTCACCAGAGAACATCTGCAGCAGCGCTGAGAGGCGGTCGAGTGCGGCGGGTGGCAACGGACCTTTTTCAACAGCGGCGAGCGCATTCTCGAATTGGTGCGGCGTTGCTATCCCGACCAAAATGGTCCCAATAGCGGGCTGCGAGATCGCAAACCGTGTGGCGGCTTCTGTCAGACTAGCGGCGAATCCTTCCTGTACTATTGTTATTAGACGACGCGCGCGCGTGACATCTGACTCATAGCTCATAGCCGACCCGATCGGCTCGGGCGGTGGGCTCGCAATGGGATGTCGCTCAGTCGATCCGGACAGTGCTCCGGCGGCAAGCACGCGGATACCAATGACGCCGACGCCGGCTGTCCTCGTATGCTGGAACAGACGTCCGTAGTCCTGTGCCGGATAATTCGACGGTAACTCGGTGCCTGCGGATGGGTTGAGCATATTGTAGACTACCTGTGCCCTGTCGAAGGCGCCCGCATCGATCACTCGATAAAGCGCCGCCGTCTGGCCGATGGCGGTAAGGCCCAGAAACCGAATCTTGCCCTGCTGCCGCAACCGCTGGAATGCTGGCACGACCTCGCCAAGAACCTGTTGGACGCTGAGGGCTTCGCCACCGCCGGCCTCGGTAATCGCGTTGTGAAGATGGAAGATGTCGACCCGGTCACGCCGCAGTCGTATCAGGCTGCGTTCGATAGATGTCGCCACGGCATCGGCAATGTTGCCGAAACTCTCGCTTGGCAAGCGAACTTTCGTGCCGACGATCGCGTCGGGAGGCCTCAATTGCTGCAGGATGCGACCAAGATTCTTTTCCGATTCACCGTTGCCGTACTGCACCGCGGTGTCGAAATAGTTCACGCCGGCACCAATGGCACGCGCGATGGTTCGCTCCTGGTCCATAGGGTCGCCACGCACCATCAACCCGCCGACCGCACCACAGCCGAAGCCCAGGACGGAAAGCTTTAATCCGGTGCGGCCGAAGATCCGCATTTCCATGGCTGTTCCTCTCTCTCTGCTGGGTCATTGCATTAACGGGTATCTGAATCATCCGCTTCCAAAGCGGACATTACGCCAGACTGGGAATCGTCCATCCTAGGAATCATCGACTGGGCGCGTCGCTTGCACCGAAGGCCGCGCCGTGAAGACGGCGTGCCAGATGGCAAGGCGCGCATGGTCCTTGCGCCAATCGACTTCGGCAAAGCGGAAATCCAGATAGGACAGCGCGCAGCCGATCGCGACATGGCCGATGTCGAATCCGCTCCCTGCAAGCGCGTCAGCTTCGCGCTCCAGGTTATCGAGCACGGCTGCGGTGCGCACCGCCGCACTCGTCAAATAGACCTGCGAGGGCTGTTCGCGCAGCCGCTCGTTGCGCGCGAGAACCAACAGATCCAAAAAACCGTCGCCCAGCGCCTGGCGCCGCAGCGCACGCATGCGTTGCTCTCGGTCACGCGGAAACAATTGCGGCGCGCCGTCGAGCGCGTCGAGATATTCGCAAATCACCGGCGAGTCATAGAGCACCGTGCCGTCATCGAGCACGAGCGTAGGAATTTTCGACAGCGGATTGTCCCGCATCAGCTCGGGATGCGGCGTGGTCATCGCCGCGACCGTGCGCACGCAATTGAGCCGGTCGATCAATCCGCGCTCATGCGCGACGATCATGACCTTGCGCACGAACGGCGAGCGCGGCGACCAGTGCAGCTTCATGGATCATCCTCCGCGATGGCGCGCAGCCCATACGGCGTCGCCGGTCGCGCGCAAGCGATGGGACAGCACCTGAACTTCCGCGCAGAACTCAATCGCGGTGAGGACGTTAGCGGGCGCCGTGCCCGCGCACCGCGTAAAAAGCGGCATAGAACTTCTTGCACGCCTCGGCGAGCGAATTGGCGGCACGCTTGCCCGGACCGGCGAGGTCGAAGCTATAGTCGCAGCCTTCTCCCGAACAGGCGTAAAAGCGCAGGCCGCGCAGCGTCTCGGCGAATTCCGAATTTTCCTGGCCGCAATTGGGACAAATCATAACAATGCGTGCAGTCGATATTTGCGGAATGCCATAATTTCGCATGGCGGTAGCCTCGTCACTCGCCCGCGCGAGGGCTTTGGCGCGCGGCGAATCGGGCATCATTTTAGCAAACGATTACTTTAACACTGGTTTATCCCGGCGATTTCCTGGTGCTAGCCGCTTGTCCGCCCCGGAACGGCGCGGCAGTATTGCAGCGGGCGCCCGAAGGGGCGCCCGCGGGGAATGACTGGGAATGACTGGGAACGACTGACTTTCGGCTGCCAGTGAGCGGGGCGCGTGCGCGCATGAAAACTATTCTCGTTCCAACCGAGCAAAGTCCGACCATGGTGTCGGCCTTGGACACGGCGCTGCTGCTGGCGCGGAAATTCGATAGTTGCATCGAGGGCTTCGCGCTGCGGCCGGCAGTCGCCGATCTGGTGGCGATGGATCCCGACAGCGGCCTGACCATGGTCGCGGTCAAGGAAAACGACGCCGAGATGGTGCGGCAGGGTGAAACCCTGTTCCGCTCCTTCATGGAGAGCAATCGGATTGCCGAAAGCTCAGGCAAGACGCCTGCGTCGCTGTCGTGGTCCTGGCTTGCCGACGCGCCGAGCGGGCACGATTTCGTCGGCAGCTATGGCCGGGTGTTCGACATCATCGTGCTGGCGCGGCCCGGCGACGAATGGCAGAGCCCATCGATGATCACATTGGAATCGGCACTGTTTGAAAGCGGCCGTCCCGTCCTGATTGCGCCGCCAAACTCGCCGCGCTCGGTCGCCAGCAATATCCTGGTGGCATGGAACCAGAGCACCGAGCAGGCGCGCACCATGGCTGACGCCATGCCGTTCCTGCGCGGCGCCGAGCGGATCACGATCCTCACAGTGGAAGGCGCCACGGTGGCGGGTCCGAACGGCGAGCAGATGGCGCGGTCGCTGGCCATGAACGGGATCAAGGCCGAGACCATGACGCTCAAGCCGACCGGCAAACGCAGCGCCGGCGAGACCATCCTGGCCAAGGCTGACGAACTCGGCTGCGACCTCATCGTCAAGGGCGCCTATACGCAGAGCCGGCTGCGGCAAATGATTTTCGGCGGCACTACGCGTCATATTCTGGCCAATGCCAAGCTGCCGGTCTTGATGGCGCACTAATCCATTCTTCCGAATTCCCTTGTCCGCGCTCACCCAGACGCTGTTGCCGTTCGCCGACACGCTGTTGCGCGCCGCGGTCGGGCTTGCACTGGTGCCGCATGGCTTGCGTAATACGTTCGGCTTCTTTCCCAATACCGGCGTGCGCGCGCTCAATCTTGCCGACTTGGCCAAACAGCTCGACGAGACCGGCTATCGTCCGGGCAAACTGTGGGCGCCGGCGATCTCGCTCACGCAGCTTGTTGGCGGGCCGCTCTTGGTGCTCGGGCTGTTCACGCGCCCGGTGGCGGCGGTGGTGTTGATTTTTCTTCTGGTCAGCAATGTCGAACGCTGGCGCGTCGGCCGCTATTTCTGGAATCAGCTTGGCCTGGAATATACGCTGATGTGGACAATCGCCACGTTCTACGTGCTGATCAGCGGTCCCGGACCTTACTCGCTCGATCGCCTGTTCGGATTGTGAAGTGAAGGAGACGCAATTGCCTCCCAGCGAAGGCTTTGTCGAGGCCAATGGCGTGAGCCTGCGTTACACACTTGCCGGCAACGGCCGCTCCGTCGTGCTGATGCATGAGCTCGGCGGCACGCTCAATTCCTGGGACGGCGTGGCGCCGGCGCTCGCCGAGCACTTTCGCGTGCTGCGCTACGACCAGCGCGGCGCCGGGCTGTCGGAAAAGGTCCGCCAGGAATTCACCAACGATGACCTGGTCGCGGACTTCGAGGCGCTCGCTGCTGCGTTGTCGCTGCCGCCGCTCTATCACTTCGCCACCGTGGCGGCGGCGGCGACGCAAGCGCTGCGCTTTGCCGAAAAATACCCCGATCGCGTCGGCGGGCTGGTTCTGTGCAATCCGGCGCCCGGCGTCGATCCAAGCCGCGCTGCCGTGCTCGACGAGCGGGCCGCTTTTGCCGCGCGCGAAGGGATGCGCGCCTCGCTGCCGACCACGCTCGCATTATCGTATCCGCCGCAGCTCGGGGAGCCTGCGGCTTACGACGCTTATCTCGGCCGTTATCTCGCCAACGATCCGGTCTGCTTCGGCTTCGCGTTTCGGGCTTTGGCGCGTACCAACATGCTTCATATGCTGCCGAAACTTCGCTGCCCGGTCATGGTCGTTGCCGGCCGCCATGATACGGTGCGGCCGCATGCCGGCTCCGCCGAGCTCGCCAAAAAAATCCCCGACGCGCGGTTCGAACTCATCGATGACGGCGGACACTTTTTGCCGACGCAGGCGGCGCGCGGGCTCACCGCTTTATTGGAAGACTTTCTGCCGCGATAAGCGCGCATCTGACATTGGCATGAGAGGAAAACATGAAAGTCAAAGCCAACGGCATCAGCCTCAATTACCGCATCGACGGTCCGGAGCGCGCGCCGTGCATCGTTTTCTCGAATTCGCTCGCAACAACGCTTGCGATGTGGGACGAACAGGCGGCAGCGCTTACCGATAAATTTCGCGTCATCCGCTACGACCAGCGCGGCCACGGCGAGACCGAGGCGCCGGCCGGGCGCTACGCCTTCGACACGCTCCTTGACGATGCGCTTAAGCTGATGGACGCGCTCGGCATTGCCAAAGCCATTTTCGCCGGTCTGTCGATGGGCGGCGCCACCGCGCTCGGCCTTGCCGAGCGGCATCCCGACCGTTTCGAGCGCATCATCGTCGCCGATTCACCCTGCGAATCGACGCCGCAATCGAGCCAGCAATGGGAAGAACGCATCGCGGTGGCGCAGAAACAAGGCATCGACGCTTTGGTCGAGCCGACCGTCGCGCGATGGTTTCCGCCCGAGACCGTTGCGAAGAACCCGCCCTATCTCGACAAGATCCGCGCTATGATCCGCTCAACGCCGGTGAATGGCTTCATCGGCTGCGCCGCGGCGCTTGCCGCCCATGACTATGCGTCGGCGGTCGCGTTAGTGAAGTGCCCTACCCTCTTCATTGTTGGCGAAAAGGACGGCGCCGCGCCTGCGGCCATGGCCAAACTGCACGACAAGCTGCCCGGCTCGCGTTTTGTCACGCTGCCGGGCGCCGGGCACATCTCCAATATGGACCGCGCCGGCGAATTCAACCGGGCGGTCCGTGATTTTTTGGCCGGTTAACAATGCATGATCCCGAAAAGTGGGTACCGGTTTTCGGATAAGATCATGCTCAAAGAACACCTATGCCTTTTCGGTGGGGGCTGCTGCGCCGCCTGCAGGCGGCGCGCGCTTTCCAATAAAGTGCGGACTTACTATACCTCTGAGCAAAGGCGCGGCCGCAATGCTTTGCCGTTCATCTGATTA
>Ga0187765_10000447_pt1 | contig 15155 bp, 14 predicted proteins | sample 0216_QUI02_MP05__3_FD_133018 | JGI IMG/M metagenome (GOLD analysis project Ga0187765, IMG submission 133018) | Tropical peat soil microbial communities from peatlands in Department of Meta, Colombia - 0216_QUI02_MP05_10_MG | ecosystem: Environmental > Terrestrial > Soil > Wetlands > Peat ...
GCGATGGGGGCGCTCCGCCGGCTTCCCGAGAGCGCCCGGCTCGCCCAGGGCCGCCGGTAGCCATCAAACTCGGGGGTCAGGCCTTAAGTTTGATCGAAAAGTAGTCAAAGTTGAGGCTGACCCGGAGTTTGACAGTCTGACCCCCTAGCTCTCGCGGTCCTCGTACTGGTGCTTCAGGGTGGCCACCACGGCCGGATCGGCCAGGGTCGTCGTGTCGCCGAGGGCGCGCCCCTCCGCCACGTCCCGTAGGAGCCGGCGCATGATCTTCCCGCTCCGCGTCTTCGGAAGCTCCGCCGCGTAGATCACGTCATCGGGCCGCGCGAGCGCGCCGATCTTCTTCGCAACGTGCTGCTTGATCTCGTCCTTGAGGGAGTCGGCCGTCGGGATCCCGTGCTTGATCGTGACGAACGCCGCGATCGCCTCCCCCTTGATCTCGTGCGAGCGGCCGATGACCGCCGCCTCGGCGACCGCGGGGTGGTCGACCAGCGCCGACTCCACCTCCATCGTCGAGATGCGATGGCCGGAGATCTTGATGACGTCGTCGATCCGGCCGAGCAGCCAGAAGTACCCATCCTTGTCGCGCTTGCAGCCGTCCCCAGTGAAATAGAAGCCCGGCGTCTGGCTCCAGTACTGGCGCTGGTAGCGCTCGGGATCACCGTAGATCCCGCGGAGCATGCCCGGCCACGGCCGCTTGATCACGAGATACCCGGCCTGCGCCGGTTCCCCCTTGTCGTTGACGACCTCGGCGTCGATGCCCGGGAACGGGAATGTCGCCGAGCCCGGCTTGCAGACCGTGGTTCCCGGCAGCGGCGAGATGAGGATGTGTCCGGTCTCCGTCTGCCACCAGGTGTCGACGATCGGGCAGCGGCCACCGCCGATCACCTTCCAGTACCAGACCCACGCCTCGGGGTTGATGGGCTCGCCCACGCTGCCGAGGAGACGCAGCGACGACAGATTGCAGCGGTTCGGGTACTCGTCGCCCCAGCGGACGAACGTGCGGATGGCCGTGGGCGCTGTGTAGAGGATGGTGACGCCGTACTTCTCGACGATCCGCCAGAAGCGGTCCTTGTCCGGCCAGTCCGGCGTCCCCTCGTACATGACCGAGGTCGCGCCGTTCGCCAGCGGCCCGTAGACGATGTAAGAGTGGCCGGTGACCCAGCCGATGTCGGCCGTGCACCAGTACACGTCCTCCTCGCGGATGTCGAAGATCAGGCGGTGGGTGGCGGCCACGCCGGTGAGGTAACCGCCGGTCGTGTGCACGATCCCCTTGGGGCGGCCCGTCGACCCCGACGTATAGAGGAGGTAGAGCAGGTCCTCGGAATCCATCGGCTCGGGCTTCGTGTAGGCATCGGCCCCCTTCACGAAGTCGTCCCACCAAATGTCCCGGTCCGCCTGCCACCCGATCTCCTGGCCGGTCCGCTTGTAGACGATCACGGTGTGGACCTGCGGGCACTCCTTGAGCGCCTCGTCCGTGTTCTTCTTGAGCGGCACCAGGCCGCCCCGGCGATATCCACCGTCGGCGGTGATCACGATCCTCGCCTTGCAGTCGTTGATCCGGTCGCGGAGCGACTCGGGAGCGAATCCGCCGAAGACGACACTGTGTGGCGCCCCGATGCGTGCGCACGCCAGGAGCGCGATCGGCAGCTCCGGGATCATCGGCATGTAGATGGTGACGGTGTCACCCTTCTTGACGCCATGGCGCCGGAGCGCGGCGGCGAAGCGGTTCACCTCCCGCCAGAGGTCGCGGTAGGTCAGGACGCGGCTGTCCCCGGGCTCCCCCTCCCAGATGATCGCGGCCTTGTTCCGGCGCGGGCCCTCGACGTGGCGATCCAGGCAATTGTCCGACACGTTCAGCTTCCCGCCGACGAACCACTTCGCGTACGGCAGTTTCCACTCGAGGGTCTTCCGCCACGGCTTGAGCCACCGAAGCTCCTTGGCCTGCTGCTCCCAGAACCGGAGGGGGTTCCGGCGCGCCTCCTGGTAGATCTTGGGGCTCTTGACCCGCGCCGCCTTCGTGAAGGCCTTCGGCGGGGAAAACTTGCGCCCTTCCTTCAGGAGAGCCTCAATTGGCTCGTTGCCACGGGTGGCTTTCGGCATGGCGCTCCTCGCGTCGTCGGGAGGTTCGAGCCGGAAGGCATCTCAGTAGGGCGCCCGGCCCGGGAGGGATTCTACCCGATCCCGGGACGGCCGGAAGACCCCGGCCGGCGGGCAGCGACCTCGGCCGCCGCGGGACCGGCGGGCTCGGAGGCCTGGCGCCAGCATCGTGCTAGACTCTCCAGCCGCAGGAGGCTTCGAGTCCCCATGGATCTGGACCTGATCCGGAGCCTGGCCATCCCAGGCACCAGCAAGATCGTCCTCCTCTCGGCGGACGGCTTGGGCGGGTTCCCTAACCCGGCCACGGGCCGGTCCGAGCTGGAGACTGCTCGCATCCCTCACCTGGACGCGCTGGCGCGTCGAGGCGCCTGCGGCCTGCTCCGTCACGTGGCCCCCGGGATCACGCCCGGAAGCGGCCCGGGGCACCTCGGCCTCTTCGGCTACGAGCCGCTCCGCTACCCGGTGGGCCGTGGCGTCCTCGAGGCGCTCGGGATCGACTTCGACCTCCTGGCCGGCGACGTCGCCGCGCGGGGGAACTTCTGCACGCTCGACGCGGAGGGTCGCATCACCGACCGCCGCGCCGGCCGGATCTCCACCGAGCGGTGCGCGGCGCTGGTGGATCGCCTCCGCCGGATCCGCATCCCCGGGGTCGAGCTCCTCGTCGAGCCGGTGAAGGAGCACCGCTTCGTGCTAGTGCTGCGCGGATCGGGGCTCTCCGGCCACCTGTCCGAGACCGACCCCCAGGCCGTCGCCCAGCCACCCCTGCCCGTCCACGCGCTCAGCTCCGAGGCGCGGGGGACCGCCGAGATCGTCAATCGCTTCGTTGCCGAGGCCCGGCCGCTCCTCGCCGACGCGGCCCCTGCCAACATGGTCCTGCTGCGCGGATTCGACCAGCGCCCGGCGCTCCCGCGCTTCCCGGAGGTGTACGGCCTCCGCGCCGCGGCGATCGCGGCCTATCCGATGTACCGGGGCCTCGCCCGTCTCGTCGGAATGGACGTGCTCAAGACCGGCAGCACGTTCGCCGACGAGGTGCGGACGCTTCGGGATCACTGGGACGCCTACGACTTCGTATTCCTCCATTACAAGGACACCGACAAGGCCGGCGAGGACGGCGACTTCCCCGCCAAAGTGGCGGCTCTCGAGCGGCTCGACGCCGCCCTCCCGGGGATCGAGGCTCTCGAGCCCGACGTCTTCGTGGTCAGCGGGGACCACGCCACGCCGGCGGTCCTCCGGGCCCATTCCTGGCACCCGGTGCCCGTCGCGCTGGCCGGTCAGTACGCACTGCCCGATGCCGTGGAGCGGTTTGCCGAGCGGGCCTGCGGGGCGGGGAGCCTCGGGACCCTCCCGGCCCACGACCTCATGCCGCTCATCCTGGCCCACGCCCTCCGCCTGACCAAGTACGGCGCCTGATCGGTCGGCCCGGGCAAGCGGTGTAGACTAGGTCCGCCCATGCGGCGTGTCGTCGTCTGTCCGACCGACTTCCTTTTCCGCCTCTTCCAAGGAGCCCCCGGAACCTCGGACAACTGGGTCTTCCTGGTGAGCGACGTGAAGACGCGCACCGGTCTGGCCCGCCAGGACGTGAGCGCGCTGGCCGGTGCGCTGGACGATCCGGGGCTCTACCGGCGCGCCCACCTCTCGTCCGGCGATCTCGTGATGCTGATGGGCCCGGAGCGGCCCCGGCGTGGCCCGAGCCTGGGTCGAATCCTCGAGACCCTCCTCGAGGTGGCCCCCGAAGCTCCGGTTCTCGTCGTCCACCAGGGCACGCGGCCGCCGTCCCTCCCGCATCATCCGAACGTGAGCACCCTCATGCTCGGCCGCACGATGCGCGAGGTCCTCCGACCCGAAATGGACCGCGCGGTGCTCCGGGTGCGCATCGAGCAGATGCGGCGCCTGCTCGCGCACAAGGACCACGTCGGGATCCTCCTGCAGGACGACCCCGATCCGGACGCGATGGCCTCGGGGCTCGCGCTCCGCGCGCTCCTCGGGCGCACGCGCGCGACGACCCCGCTCCTGTCGTTCGGCCGCGTGACCCGCCCCGAGAACCTCGCGATGCTCGAGGCGCTCGAGATCGAGGTCGAGCAGGTCACGCCCGAGCAGCTCCGCACCTACGACGCGCTGGCGATGGTGGACGTCCAGCCCACGTTCTGCGAGGAGTCGCTGCCCCAGGTCGCGGTCGTCATCGACCATCACCCGGAGGCCAAGGGCTGGCGGGCGCCGTTCCGCGACGTGCGCCCGACGTACGGCGCCACGTCGACGATCATGACCGAGTACCTGCGGGCGGCCGACGTGAAGATCACCGAGCGGGTGGCGACCGCCCTCCTCTACGGGATCAAGACCGACACGCTCCACCTCGAGCGGAGCGGCACCCGGGCGGACATGGAGGCGTTCGCGCACCTCTTCGCGCTGGCGAACCACAACATCCTCCGCCGGATCGACCGCCCGGAGCTGCCGCTCGACGCCCTCGATGCGCTGGGCGACGCCCTGGTCCACCGGACGATCATCCAGAACGCGCTGTTCGCCCACCTGGGCCGGGTCAGCCGACCCGACCTCATCCCGCAGTTCGCCGACCTGTGCCTCCAGGTGAAGGGCATCGAGTGGTCGGTCGTCTCCGGCCTGACCGGCGACGAGGTGCACATCTCGGTCCGCAACGTCGGCTACGTCCGCGCGGCCGGCGAGGTGGTACAGGCGGCCTTCGGGGATCTCGGCTCGGCCGGCGGCCACCGCTCGGCGGCGAAGGCGGTCATTCCCGCGAGCGTGTGGACGACCCGCATCGGCGCCCTCGACGCCCCGGCGATGCGCCGCGCCATCGTGACCCGCTTCGTCCGGGCCCTGGACGGCAGCACCACCACGTCCTGAGCCGTCGCGAGGGGTATCGCCCCTCGCACTTCCGATGATATGCTGGGCGCTGTCGTGGTAGCGGGGCCTCCGGTGGCCTCGGGGGCGCGGATCCAAGATGCGAAGCGGATGGTCCTTGTCCACGAGCGGAGCGGAGGGCGACAAGCGTGACGACGTACCGTAGGTGGGTGGGTCTCCTCGGGATCACGGTTCTGGCGCTGGTCCCTCTCTCGACCACGGTCGACGCGTTCACGGGATGCTCACCGGCCTCGCCCGCTAGCGTTCCCCTCGCCGATCCGATCCCTCACATCCCGATCAACGGCACGGGCGGATTCGTCGTCCCCGGTGCCAATTCCCTCCCCGGCGGTGACCTGCTGATCGGACTCGGTTACCTCGGTCAGCAAGCCGTCTGTCAGGAAACGGAAGGCGGGGACTTCGACCAGAATACGCTGTTCCTCCAGCTCGGGTACGGAATCACCGACCGGATCCAACTCTCGTTGCAGGTCCCGTACACGTGGTACGAGGCGGACGGGGCGAACTTCGACGGAAACGGAATCGACGACATCAGCTTCGGGCTCAGCTATCGATTCCTCGACGAGTCCGGTTGGCGGCCCGCACTCTCCGTGCTGGGCTATGCGGTCGCACCGACGGCCGAGCGGAAGGAAGGGCTCGGCACGAACGAGTGGAGTCTGGGGGGAGCCCTCACTGCCAGCAAGACGATCGTCGGCCCACTGAGTGCGTTCGCAACCGCCGGTTACCAGTACAACGGCCGGGGCTCCGCCAAGGTCGAGGACCAGTTCATTTCCGGACTCGGACTCGAATACGTCATCACGCCCCACATCTCGGTCATCACGGAGGGGACGGCGAACACCAACTGGCGGAGTGACGACAACCGGCACTCCGACTGGATCGCCGGAATGAACGCGGGCGTACGGCTTCGGTTCGGCAACTTCCTGATCAGCCTCGCCGGCCGTAAGGGCTTCACCAGCGACGCGCCCGACTGGGGGGCGTTCGTGCTCGTCAGCTACCAGATGAACGTCGGCACGCCGTTCGGAAAGAAGGGCGCGGGCGCCGCCGGCGGCGCGGGTGGGCCCGGCGCTGGTGGTGCCGGGGCGCCCGGAGCTGGCGCCGGTGGCCCGGGAGCGGGTGGGCCCGGGGCCGGCGGGCCCGGCGCGGGCGGCGGACCGGGTGCCGGAGCGGGTGGGCCCGGGGCCGGTGGTCCCGGCACCGGTGGTGGGCCGGGCGGTGGCGCAGGTGGCCCGGGCACTGGAGTCGCCGCGATCCCGCCCGCCTCGTTGCCGCCGTCGCTCCGCTCGGCGCTCCGCGACGTCAACTTCGAGTTCGACCAGTACGGCCTCACGAACGAGGCGAAGGCCACCCTCGATGAGCTGGCGCAGGCGCTCAAGGGGAACCCGCAGTTCGCAGTGACCGTCGAGGGGCACGCCGACGAGCGCGGGACCGTCGAGTACAACCTCGCCCTCGGCGAGCAGCGGGCCCAGGCGGCGAAGGCCTACCTGGTCTCGCTTGGCATCGACGCGAGCCGGGTAGACACGATCTCCTACGGTGAGCAGCAGCCGGTCGATCCCGGCCACGACGAGCTCGCGTGGGCCATCAACCGGCGGGCTCACTTCCTGGTGAGGAGCCGCTGATGCGACGAACAGGGGTCGGCTCGTTGGGTGTGGCGCTCCTGGTGCTCCTCACGCTCGGCATGGCCGCCGACGCGGCCGCGCAGGGCCCGGCGGTCGGCGGTTGGGCGACCTACGCGTGGCGTGCGGCCGCCAACGTCGACCTTCCGGTACTGGTGAAACAGCCGCAGACGAGCGGGGACGCGACCTGGTCGGTGGACCGCGAGCCGTCCCAGCCGCAGATGTACGTGACGTATTCCGTGGTTCGCGGTGACGCGAAGAGTTACGTCCTCCAGATCGTCACGCGCCCGACGCCCGACGGCACGCCTCTTTCGGTCACACAGGTGACCGTGGATCGCGCGTCGGGCAGGGCCCTGAAGAGCGTGATCAGGGACCGCAAGGGTGTAATCCCCACACCCGAAAGCGGACTCCGGCCGCTCCGCCAGGCGAGCGTCAAGGGCACGTCAGAAGACGTGGCGGTGCCGGCAGGCAACTTCACAGCGATCAAGGCACCGCATCGCAACGGCACCGTGTGGGTGTCCGATCAGGTCCCGGCGCTCGGCATCGTGAAGGGCGTCTTCCCGGACGGACAGCTCGAACTGGTCAAGGGAGGTGCAACAGGCGCGCAGGATCTACTCCGCTCGTAGTCGATGCAGGTCCTCCTCGCAATCGTCGCGATCCTGATGTTCGCCGTCGCCATCTTCGCGTTCCAGAATCCCGACACGGTCACCGTCCGGTTCCTCTACTGGCAGCTCAGTGCGACGGTCGCCGTCGTGACGATCGCGTCGGCCGCCGCCGGGGCGCTCGCGGCGACTCTGGCCAGCCTCGCCGCGCGCTTCGTGCGGTGGACGCGACGTCCGGCGCCCGTGGCGCGCGCTAGCGTGCCCGCCGCTCCTCCTCCGCCGCCGCCGACCACCGCGCCCCCCCCGTCCCGCCCGTAGGCCGGGTCCATGGAAGTCAAGGACGCCGGCCATCTCCTCGAGGAGATCCGCCGGCGGATCCGCGACGGCGACCGGGACGAGCTCGCGGTCCTCCTGGTTGGCACGCACCCTTCGGACCTCGCGGGCGCGCTCCGGGAGCTGGACCTCGCCGAGCAGGTGACCGTGCTCCGCCAGCTTCCGCGCGAGGAAGCCGGGACCGTCCTCTACGAGATGGACGACGGGAGCCGACTCGCCCTGATGGAGGCCCTCGACCAGGGCGAGGTCTCTCGCATCATCGACCAGATGCCACCCGACGAAGCGGCGGACGTGGTCGAGGCCCTGCCCGAGGAGCAGGCCGTGCGAATCCTCCACCAGATGCCACCGGCGGAGGCCGAGGAGATCCAGGAGCTCCTCCAGTACGGCGAGTCGACCGCGGGCGGCATCATGACGCCCGAGTTCATTGCGGTGCACGAGAACATGACGGTCGCCCAGGCCCTCGACCACGTGCGGAAGTCGGTGACCCGCGAGGGCGTCTTCTACGTCTACGTCATCGACAATCACGATCACCTGGTCGGCCTCGTGCCCCTCCGGCGACTGATCACCGCAGACCCCTCGACCGCGGTGCAGGCCATCCGGCGGACGGACGTGGTGAGCGTCACGGCCGACACCGATCAGGAAGAGGTCGCGCGCCTGGTCACCAAGCACCACCTCCTCGCGGTCCCGGTGGTGGACCGGAACCAACGCCTACTCGGGACGGTGACCATCGACGACGTGATCGACGTCATCCACGAGGAAGCGACCGAGGACATCCACCGGCTCGGCGGCGTCTCGGCCGACGAGACGATCTTCGATCCCGCTGCCAAGGTCGTCCGGCGGCGCCTGTTCTGGCTCCTGGTGAATCTACCGACGGCAGTGCTGGCGGCTACCGTGGTCGGCCTCTTCGAGCCGTCGATCCAGGCCCTCGCCGCGCTGGCGGTGTTCATGCCGATCGTGGCGGGGATGGGCGGGAACGCCGGCATCCAGACGTTCACCGTGATCGTCCGGGCCATGGCCCTCGGGGACCTCACGCTCGTCAACACCCGCAAGGTCCTCTTGCGGGAAGCAATGATCGGTCTGGCCAACGGTCTCGGCGCTGGCCTGGTCGCGGGCCTGATCGCCTACGCGTGGAAGGGGGATCCCCTGCTCGGGCTCATCCTGGGCGTGGCGATGATCACCAACATGCTGGTCGCCGCCCTGGCCGGAACCTTGGTCCCCGTCGCGCTCAAGGCGCTCCGGGTCGATCCCGCCGTCGCGACCGGCGTCGTGGTCACGACGTTCACCGACTGCTCGGGCTTCCTCTCGTTCCTTGGGTTGGCCACTCTCCTGATGCGCTTCCTCCGCCCCGTCTAGCGCAGCGGTCGTTCGTGGATGTGCCTGCATCCACGAACGAAATTCGGTCTTGGCAGGGTGGTGACGACCGTGATAGAAATGCCGTGTCTTGCGCCCGGAGCGGGCGCGGAGGGGGCAGAGTGGACGTTTCACTAGAGGAAGGCCAAGTCCGGCGAGCGTACGACTTCTACTCGCCCGTCTACGACTTCCTCTTCAAGAAGATTTTCGAGCCCGGTCGGATCGCCGCAATGCGGATGATCGGCCCCGAGTTCAGGGGCCGGGTCCTCGAGGTCGGGATCGGAACGGGCCTCAACCTGCCGCTGTATCCGCGCGACGTCGACCTCGTCGGGATCGATCTGTCGGAGGGCATGCTCCGGAAGGCCCAGGATCGGGTCCAGGAGCTCCGCATGAGCGGCGTCACCCTGAAGGTGATGGATGCCTCGGCGCTCGACTTCGGCGATGGGGAGTTCGACGCGACGCTCGCGACCTACACCATCAGCGCGGTGCCCGATCCGGTCGCCGTGCTCCGGGAGATGCGCCGGGTCACGAAGCCGGGCGGCACGATCGTCATGCTGAACCACTTCCGGAGCCGGAACCCCGTCATGCGACGGATCGAGGATGCGCTGGCGCCCGTGTGTGCGCATCTCGGCTGGAAGACCAACCTGGTCCTGGATCCGTTGCTGAAGACCGTCGGCCTCACGCCCGAGGTGGTCCGCCGCGTGAACCTCCTCCGCGGGTGGTGCCTGGTCAAGTGCATCAACCCGGCGCCCTAGCGCCGGGCGCCGCCTCGCGGCCTCGAGGATCCTCCGTCTAACGAGCAACGTGGGCTGATGGTGCGCCCGCTCCGCCCTCCGACGACTCGGCGCTCTCGCCCGATCGGCCGGGTCCTGGGGGCCTGGGCGCTGCTGGCGGTCGTCGCCCTGCTGTCGACCCCGGTGAGCCACCGCGTGGGGGCCGGCGTCACCGGGTTGGCCTTCCTGGTGGAGTTCCTGACCGAGGGACGCCATCCGTGGCTCTCGCACCGGACGCCGCCGCCTGTCGTCCAGCCGCTCGGAGCGCTCGCCGGCGCCGAGGGAGCGGCGCCGGACCTCTGGCATCCGGGCGGCCGCAGTCACGGCCCGTGGCCAGGGCTCGTCCTGATCCACGGCCTCACCCCGGACGGCAAGCGGGACCTGCGTCTCACCTGGGCCGCGGGGCTCCTGGCCCGCGCCGGGTTCGCAGTGGCCGTCCCCGAGCTCCCCGCCCTCAAGGCGCAGCAACTCCGTCCGGGCGACGCCGCCGTCGTCCGCGACGCACTCGATCGACTCGCGGCGAACCCCGCCGTGCGCCGCGGGCCCGTCGCCGTGCTCGCCGTGAGCGTCGGGCTCGGGCCGGTCGCCCTCGCGCTTGACGAGCCCGCCGTGGCAGATCGCGTCGGCCTCGTCGTGGCGCTGGGTGGCTACGCGGAGGCGCGCGAGCTCGTTCGGTACTTCACCACCGGGGCCTACGCCTTTGACGGCACGGCCGGGCGGACCGCCGTGGATCCCACCCTGGCCGGATCCTTCCTCGGCCGAAACCTCGATCTCGCGCCCGACGCCCGGGCCGTGCTCGCCCTCCTCCAGAATCGCGATCCCGCGCGCGTCGATACTCTCCTCGATGCGATGCCGTCGAGGACGCGCGACCTCCTCGAGGCCCTCTCCCCCGCGCGGCACCTCGGACGGACCCGCGCCCGGCTCCTCCTGGTCCACGGACGCGAGGATCCGGCCATTCCCTTCACGGAGAGCCTGCGACTCGCGGCCGCGGCGCCGGATCGGTCCCGCCTGGTCATCGTGGAACTGGTCGGCCACGTAGAGGGCCAGGCGCCGAGCTGGCGGCAGCTGGCGGATTTCGTCCGCCTGTGGAGCGTCTGCTACGAGCTGCTCGCGGACTGAGTCCCACCCGTCTCGGTCGCCCGGAGCCCGAGCTGCGCAAGCTTCGCGAGGAGCGTGTTCCGGTGCATCCCGAGCAGGCGCGCGGCGAGCGTCTGGTTGCCTCGCGCCCGGTCGAGAGCCCGGAGGATGAGAAGCCGCTCCACCTCGTGCCGGGCCTCGCGCAGGTTGAGGTGGTCATCGGCCGAGGGCTCGACCGGGGCCAGGGCGACGTCGAGCGGGATCTGATCGAGCTGCACGACCGGCTCACCGGCGAGCGCGACGGAGCGCGCCACGATGTTCTCCAGCTCGCGGACGTTGCCCGGCCAGTGGTACCGCTCGAGCGCCTCCAAGGCGCCCGGCGAGAGGTCGGTCACCGGCTTTCCGAACTGGCGCGCGTACTTCGCCAGGAAGTGGCGGGCCAGCGGCGCCACATCCTCCCGCCGCTCGCGTAGGGGGGGCACGGCGATCGGGACCACGTGCAGGCGATAGAAGAGGTCCTCCCGGAACCGGCCGGCGGCCACCGCCTGCCGGAGGTCCGTGTTGCTGGCGGCGATGATGCGGACGTCCACCCGGATCGAGCGAGCCCCTCCGACCCGCTCGATCTCGCGCTCCTGGAGCGCCCGCAGGATCTTCGGCTGGAGGTCGAGCCGGAGCGTCCCGACCTCGTCCAAGAGGAGCGTGCCGGTATGCGCTATCTCGAGCTTCCCGAGTTTCCGCGCGTACGCGCCGGTGAAGGCACCGCGCTCGTGCCCGAACATCTCCGACTCGAGGAGCTCGGCCGGCAGCGCCGCGCAGTTCACGGCGACGAACGGACGGTCCCGGCGCATCCCCTGGCGGTGGATCGCGCGCGCGATCATCTCCTTGCCAGTGCCGGACTCTCCGGTGATGAGCACGGTGGCCGTGGTGTCGGCGATCTGGCGCACGGCCTCGTACACACGGCGCATCGCCGGCGACCGCCCGACCAGCTGATCGAAGCCCTCGTGCCGCGCGAGCTCGTCCCGGAGGTAGCGCACCTCCCGGTGGAGCGCGCGACGCTCGAGCGCGCGATTGACGATGCTACGGAGGTCGTCGGCAGCGAACGGCTTGGTCAGGTAATCGTAGGCGCCGAGCTTCATCGCCTCCACCGCCGTGCGGACGGTGCGGACCGCCGTGACGAGCACGACTTCCACGCCGGGGTCGAGGCGCTTGAGCCGATCCAGGACCTCGATCCCCTCCATCCCCGGTAGCCGCACGTCGAGAAGGCAGACGTCGATATCACCGGTCCGAACGGTCTCGATGCCGGCGGGCCCGTCCGCGGCCTCCAGGACCTCGCAGACGCCGTCCAGCACCATCTTCACCGAGGCGCGGACGCCGGGCTCGTCGTCGATGACGAGCACCACCGGGCGAGGGTCGGGACGCGAGGGCACGGGGAGCGACCGGCCGGCTGGCGCTATCAGTGAGCGCGGGGCACGACTAGAGCGTGCACGCGGGCCCCTCCTGGGGCGAATCGGCGGCGGAGTCGACGGTCCGGGGCTCCCTGAGGGAGCGGGGCCGTATCATACGGCGTTGCCGCCCGGGGGACCAGGGGGGCTTTCCGGCGCCGCATGGAGGCGCAGCATCGTCCGCGTTCCCGCGGTGAGGGGCGCGGACGCGCCACGCCGCACGCCCAGGAGCCACAGCACCTCGCCCGCGCGGGCGACGACCGGCCACCAGGTGCGCGCGTGACGAGGCACACCGGCCGCGCCCAGGAGCTTCGTCAGTCGAACGGGCTCGGCGCCGCCGAACGGCACCATGCGCTCGCCGGGCTGGCGCGGCCGGACGAGCAGCGCGGCGCCCGCCGGACCCGTGGCCAATCCCAGCCCCAAGGCGTCCGCATCGAACCAGGCTTCCCACCGGGGATCGGCCGGCCGCCCCGACCGGGGCGTCTCGACGGCCGCCGTCACACCGATCGTGTCCCCCGCCCAGGTGTGTCCGGGGATCCTCAGCACGGCCGGCGGCTCGGGCGCCGACGCGGGCCGGAGCACCCAGAGCGCATCGCGGCCGCGCTCCACGACGACGCCGCGGGGCAAGCGCACGCGCGCTCCCGTGCCCGCGGCGAGGAGCCGGGCCAGCGCGTCGAGATGCCCCGCGCGGAGGCCGTTCGCGAGGCGGTCGGCCGCCGCAACCTCCACGAGCGCAAGACGGATCACCGCCTTCACCGCACCCGCCGGGAGGTCCGCGCAGGCCGCGAGCGCGAGCCGCCATCCCACCGGGGTCCGCGTGAGGTGACCGGACAGCCGTGGCCTGACGAGCGCGTCGAGGGCCTCGATCGCTTCGCGGGAGGCGCTTGCAACGCGGCGAAGCGCATCCGGCACGGGCAGACCCACCCGCTCGGCAAGGAGGGGCAAGAGCTCGTGACGGACCCGGTTCCGGAGGAACGTCGTGTCGCGGTTGGTCGCGTCCTCCACGGAGTCGAGGCCGTGAGTTTGGAGATGGGTCCGAACGGCCGCCCGGGCGACCGAGAGCAACGGGCGGACGATCCGACCTCGGCGCACAGGAATGCCCGCAAGGCCCCGGGGCCCGGCCCCCTGGAGGATCCGCATCAGGACCGTCTCCACCTGATCGTCCGCGGTGTGACCGAGCGCGATGCGGCTCGCCCCGCTCACGCGCGCCACGCGCGCCAATGCGGTGTGGCGGGCAATCCGGGCTGCCTCCTCCGGGGACCGACCGCCCGCGCGAGACACCTCGACGCGGACCACGCGCGCGGCGCATTCGAGGCGTGCGGCCAAGGCCTCGACGAACCGCGCGTCGTGGTCGGCCTCCGGCCGGAGGCCGTGGTGCACGTGACAGACGGTGAGCTGGAGCGCGAGCTCGGACCGAAGCAGGACGAGCGCGTGCAGGAGGGCGACCGAGTCGGGGCCGCCCGAGACGCCTACGAGGACGTGCTCTCCAGCGTCGAGAAGCCGCGCGCGGAACACCGCCTCGCGCACGGCGGCGAGGAGCGGCGTCGGGAGGAGGCCGGGCGCCCGCCTATCATCGTTCATCGCCGGCACTCCACCCCGGCGGCGGCGACTCGCCCTGAAGGCCAACCCAGGCGGACCCATCCTCAAACAGCTCGCGCTTCCAGATGGGAACGGTCTGCTTCACGGTGTCGATGGCGTACTGGCACGCCTCGAACGCCTCCTGCCGGTGCGCGGCGGAGACACCGATCGCGACGCTCGCCTCGCCGACCAGGAGCCGCCCGATGCGGTGGAGAATCACCACCTGCCGCACACCGGGCCACCGCCGGTAGACGGCCTCGCCGATCTCCTTCAGCTTGGCCTCGGCCATCGGAACGTGCGCCTCGTACTCCAGCGCCACCACCCGGCGGCCCGCGGTCTGGTTCCGCACGACGCCCAGGAAGACCGTGATGCCTCCCGCCTCGGGAACGGTGACCGCCGCGGCGACCGCGTCGGCGGACAGCGGCTCCTCGACGATCCGGTACATCAGGCCCCTCCGCCGCTGACGGGCGGGAAGCAGGCGACCTCTTCGCCGGCGCGCACCGGGTGGCTCGCGGGAACGTAGTCGGTGCCGACGGCGAAGAGCGTGTGCGGGCGGTAGCGGGTCAGTGCGGGATGCGCGGTGGCGAGGGCCGTCCAGACGTCCTCGACGGTCGCGCCCTCGGCCACCTCGACCTCGACCCGGCCGCGCCCCACCGCTTCACGGTATCGCGCGAACAGTGCGACCGGGATCCGCACGCCGTCCCCCGGGGAGCGGGCGATCAGGCCTGGAAGGAGTGACCGCAGCCGCAGCTGCCCTTGGAGTTCGGATTGTTGATCGAGAAGCCGGAGCCGTACAGGCTGTCGACGTAGTCGATCTCCGCTCCCCCTACGTACTGCACGCTGTTGGGGTCGACGTAGACCTTGACGCTGCCGGCCTCGACGACCTGGTCACCCTCCTGTGCGGCATCCTCCCACCCGAGCTCGTACGAGAAGCCCGAGCAGCCGCCTCCGACCACACGCAGCCGCAACCCCCACTCGGGCTTCCCCTCTTCGAGTCGGAGCGTCTCGACCTTCTTCGCGGCAGTCTCCGTCAATGTGACCATCCCAGCCTCCTCTGTCGCCCGCGGCGGCACCAGGCCCACGCGGGATTCGCAGTGATCGAACTGCATTATAGCAAACGGGTTCGGCCCTCGCGGGATCGGGTTCAGAGCACCCCGGGGGTCGGCGCCAAGATGATCTCCTCGACAAACGACTCGGGCGGCTGGGTGGCGACCAGGAGGGCCGCCTCGGCAACGGCCTCGGGCCGGAGCATCCGCCAGCGGTCCGGCGGGCTCGGAATCCCGTCCCAGAATGGGGTGTCCACGGCCCCGGGGGAGAGTGCCGCCACCCGCACCCCTCGGGTTCGCACCTCGGCGGCCAGCGACCGCACCAGCCCGAGGACGCCTGCCTTCGAGGCGGTGTACGCCGCGCACCCGGGAATCGCGC
>Ga0187765_10000448_pt1 | contig 15136 bp, 17 predicted proteins | sample 0216_QUI02_MP05__3_FD_133018 | JGI IMG/M metagenome (GOLD analysis project Ga0187765, IMG submission 133018) | Tropical peat soil microbial communities from peatlands in Department of Meta, Colombia - 0216_QUI02_MP05_10_MG | ecosystem: Environmental > Terrestrial > Soil > Wetlands > Peat ...
AAGGACGGCGTCACCGTCGCCAAGGAAGTCGAGCTCGAGGACAAGTTCGAGAACATGGGCGCGCAGATGGTGAAGGAGGTCGCCTCGAAGACCTCCGACGTCGCCGGTGACGGCACCACCACCGCGACCGTGCTCGCGCGCTCGATCTTTCTCGAGGGCGCCAAGATGGTCGCCGCGGGTCACGACCCGATGTCGATCAAGCGCGGCATCGACAAGGCCGTCCAGCACGTGATCAGCGAGCTCAAGAGCCTCTCGAAGCCGACCAAGGACCAGAAGGAGATCGCCCAGGTGGGCACGATCTCGGCGAACAACGACTCGACCATCGGCGGCATCATCGCGGAGGCGATGGACAAGGTCGGCAAGGACGGCGTGATCACGGTCGAGGAGGCCAAGGGCCTCGAGACCACGCTCGAGGTGGTCGAGGGAATGCAGTTCGACCGCGGCTACCTCTCGCCCTACTTCGTCACCGATCCCGACCGCATGGAGTGCGTGCTCGAGGACGCCTACCTGCTGATCCACGAGAAGAAGGTCAGCAACATGAAGGACCTCCTGCCGATCCTCGAGCAGATCGCCAAGACCGGCAAGCCCTTCATCCTGATCGCCGAGGACGTCGACGGCGAGGCCCTCGCGACGCTGGTGGTCAACAAGATCCGCGGCACGCTGCACTGCGCAGCGGTCAAGGCCCCTGGCTTCGGCGATCGCCGCAAGGCAATGCTCGAGGACATCGCGATCCTCACCGGCGGCAAGGTGATCGCCGAGGAGCTCGGGATCAAGCTCGAGAACATCAACCTGAATGACCTGGGCAAGGCCAAGCGCCTGGTCGTCGACAAGGACAACACGACGATCATCGATGGTGCGGGCAAGAAGGGCGAGATCCAGGGCCGCGTGGGCCAGATCCGCACGCAGATCGAGGAAACCACCTCCGACTACGACCGGGAGAAGCTGCAGGAGCGCCTGGCGAAGCTGATCGGCGGCGTCGCCGTGATCCGCGTCGGCGCGGCGACCGAGGTCGAGATGAAGGAGAAGAAGGCCCGCGTCGAGGACGCGCTCCACGCGACGCGTGCGGCGGTCGAGGAGGGCATCGTCCCGGGTGGCGGCGTGGCCCTGCTCCGCTCGTCGGCCTCGCTGGAGAAGCTCCACGTCGCGGACGAGGAGAAGGTCGGCGTCAACATCGTGCGTCGCTCCTGCGAGGACCCGCTGCGCTGGATCGCGACGAACGCCGGCCAGGAAGGCTCGATCGTCCTCGATCGGGTCAAGAACGGCAAGGGTGCGTTCGGCTTCAATGCAGCGACCGAGGAGTACGAGGACCTCATCAAGGCGGGCATCATCGACCCGACCAAGGTGGTTCGTACCGCGATCCTCAACGCCTCGTCGGTCGCCGGCCTGCTGCTCACCACGGAGGCAATGATCGCCGAGAAGCCCGAGGAGAAGTCCGGGGTACCGGCGATGCCGCCGGGCGGCATGGGTGGCATGGGCGGCATGATGTAGGTCGCCCGTCCAACCCGGACGGACTGTGGACAGGCTGTGATGGGTGGCGTGGGGCGCGGCAAGTTGGCCGCGCCCCACGCTTTTTTTGTCGATTTTGCGCGCTGCGGATCCGTCCAGGCCGTCTGCTACCCCCCCTTTTGACTTGGCTATACCGGACGACTAGGCTTTTCCCTTCTATTTTCAGGGGGGCGACGCGGTCGCCGATTGCGGCCCGAACCGCAAGCGCGGTCAGGGCAGGATCTCGAACGCGGCTGACGCGACAACGGGTATGAAGCGGATCCATGTTCGACGCTCTCGGCGATAAGCTCGAAGGAGTCTTCCGGCGGATTCGCGGCCTCGGCCGCATCACGGAAGCCAACATCGAGGAGGCCCTGCGCGAGGTCCGCCTCGCCCTTCTCGAAGCGGACGTCAACTTCAAGGTCGTCAAGCAATTCATCGACCGCGTGAAGGAGCGCGCCCTCGGGCAGGAGGTCCTGCGTAGCCTCACTCCCGACCAGCACCTGATCAAGATCGTCCACGCCGAGCTGACCGGCATTATGGGCGGCGCCGCGGGAGAGATGGACCTGTCGGGCGAGCCGCCCGCGGTCGTCATGCTCGTCGGGCTGCAGGGATCCGGCAAGACCACCACCGCGGCCAAGCTCGCCGAGCACCTGATCACCGTCCGTCGACGCCGTCCGTTTCTCGTGCCCCTCGACCTCTCGCGTCCGGCGGCGATCACGCAGCTCAAGACGCTCGCCGAGCAGGTCGGCAACGGGTGCGGCGTCTACGACACCCCGGAGCAGGGCGGCGACCCGGTAGCGATCGCGCGCGCCGCGATCGAGCAGGCACGGATCTCGGGCTTCGAGTGCGTGATCCTCGACACCGCCGGGCGACTCGCCATCGACGAAGAGCTGATGGCGGAGCTTCAGCGCGTCCGCGACGTCGCCAAGCCGCGCCAGATCCTGCTGGTCGCCGACGCGATGACCGGCCAGGACGCGGTCACGGTCGCGACCGGATTTCGCGACGGCGTCGGGATCGACGGTGTCATCCTCTCCAAGATGGAGGGCGACGCGCGCGGCGGTGCCGCGCTCTCGATCCATGCGGTCACCTCCCGGCCCATCCTCTTCCTGGGCGTCGGCGAGAAGCTCAGCGCACTCGAGGTCTTCCACCCCGACCGCGTCGCCCAGCGCATCCTCGGCATGGGGGACGTCCTCTCGCTCATCGAGAAGGCCGAGGCCGCATTCGACGCCAAGCAAGCCGAGCAGCTCGAGCGCAAGCTCCGCAAGGACGAGTTCACCCTCGAGGACTTCCGCGACCAGCTCCGCATGGTGAAGAAGATGGGCTCGATGACCGACCTCCTCGGCATGATCCCGGGGATGAAGAAGCTCGCCCGGGGAACCGACATGGCCGCCGCGGACGGCGAGCTGAAGCACATCGAGGCGATCATCAATTCCATGACCCGCCAGGAACGGCGCGATCACCTGATCTTGAATGCCAGCCGCCGCAAGCGCGTCGCACTCGGCAGCGGCACGACGGTTGCCGAGGTCAACAAATTCCTCAAGCAATACGTCCAGACCAAGAAATTGATGAAGAATCTCACGCGCGGTGGGGCACGCGGCCTCCTTGCTCAACTGCAGGCAGGCAGGTAACCAGACCAGGAACCGGTTGGGCGAGCGATCCCGCCAGCGGCACGATCTTCGCCGGTACCGTAAGGAGAACGAGCAGAATGGCAGCAAGAATCCGACTCACGCGGCACGGCAGCAAGAAGCGTCCGTTCTATCGCATCGTTGCGGCTTCGAGTGGCGCTCCGCGCGACGGCCGATTCATCGAACAGCTGGGAATCTACGACCCCACCAAGAACCCGGCGGTGATCAGAGTGAACCTGGAAAAGCTCGCCGAGTGGGTGCGCCGCGGCGCGCAGCCCAGCGACACCGTCGCGCGGCTCATCAAGAAGGCCGGCTTCAAGAAGGCCTCGGCAGGCGCCGAGTCCGACCGGGCTCTCTCCGAGGGATCAAGATGAAAGAACTGGTGGAATTGCTGGCAAAGCACCTGGTCAACCATCCCGAGGCGGTCGAGGTGAAAGAGACCCAGGGGGACACGGCGTCGGTGCTGGAGCTGCGGGTCGCGATGGACGACCTCGGGCGGATCATCGGCAAGCAGGGACGCACCGCGAAATCGATCCGCACGATCGTCAACGCGGCCGCCTCTCGCGTCAATCGCAAGGTCGTCCTGGAGATCATCGAAGAGAAATAGACGCGATCGCTGCTCGCCCTGAAGAGCCCCAAGCACCCCCCGGTGTGTCACCTGAATCCCCGAACCAGTCGTCCGCAGGGAAACGGCCCCGAGAAGAGACCGCGGTAGACTCCGCCCCGACCTTGGTCGTGCTCGGCAGCGTCGTCGCCGGACACGGCGTGCGCGGCCTCGCGCGGATCAAGCCGTTCAACCCCGATTCGCCCGCGCTGCTCTCGGCCCCGGAGCTCTGGCTGTCGTCACGCGACGGGAGCTCGCGCCGCCGCCTCGCCGTCGGCGAGCGCCGGCGGCATCGCGGCCTCTGGCTCCTCGGCTTCGCCGGCATCGACAGCCTCGACGCGCTTGCGCCGTGGATCGGCGGCACGGTCGCTGTCGAGGCCCGCGAGCTCCCGCCGCCCGGCGACGCGGCCCTCTACCAGTTCCAGGCAATCGGGCTCGAGGTCCGGACGCCGGATGGCAGAGTGGTCGGTCGCGTCGCCGAGGTCATGACCCTCCCGGCAAGCGACGTCTGGGTCGTGCGCCGCGCGGGGAGCGACGCTACAAGCACCCAAGAGCACCTGATCCCGGTCGTGGGAGCGATCGTTCGCGAGATCGATCTCACAGGGGGCTTTGCCCTGATCGACCCACCCGCCGGCCTGCTCGACGACTGAACCGCGCCATGCGTATCGACATCATCACGCTCTTCCCCGAGTATTTCTCGGGGATCCTCGACGCGAGCCTGCTCGGCAAGGCTCGGGCGCGGGGCGAGATCGAGCTCGCGGTGCACCAGCTCCGCGACTACACCGAGGACCGCCATCGCACCGTCGACGACGCCCCCTACGGAGGGGGCCACGGCATGGTGATGAAGGTCGAGCCCCTAGTGAAGGCGATCGAGGCGATTGCCCTGCCCGAGGCCAACCGCGTGCTGCTGGCGGCGCGCGGCAGACCGTTCACCCAGGAGGTGGCCCGCACGCTCTCCGGGGTCGAGCAGCTGGTCCTGGTCTGCGGCCGGTACGAAGGGGTGGACGAGCGGGTATCGAGCTACGTCGACGATCAGCTCTCGATCGGCGACTACGTGCTCTCGGGCGGCGAGGCCGCCGCGGCGGTGGTGATCGACGCGGTCGTCCGGCTCGTGCCCGGGACCCTCGGCAACCCCGCGTCGCTCGCCGAGGAGTCGTTCTCGCATGGGCTCCTCGAGTACCCCCAGTACACGCGCCCGGAGGTCTTCCGGGGCCAGCGGGTCCCGGACGTGCTGCTCTCCGGCGACCACGCGGCGATCGCCCGCTGGAGAGGGCAAGCGGCCCTTGCGACGACCCGGGCCCGCCGGCCAGACCTGCTCGGAAAGCCGTGAAGGCCCCGCTCTACGTCGCGCTTCTCCACCACCCCGCGTACGACCGGACGGGGCGCGTGGTGACCACATCGATCACCAACATGGACGTCCACGACATCGCCCGGACGGCGCGAACCTTCGGAGTGCGCAGGTTCTACGTCGTGCACCCGGTTCCGGCCCTCCGGGCGCTGGCAGAACGGATCGTCGACCACTGGCGAAGCGGGTATGGAAGTCGTTACAACCCCTCCCGGGCCGAGGCGATCGCGCTGGCCGAGGTGGAACCCGACCTCGACCACGTCGTTGCGGCGGTCGAGCGGGACTCGGGCCGGCTGCCGCATCTGATCGGCACCTCGGCCCGGGCAAGACCCGGGGCATTGCAATTTCAGGAGTTGCGCGCGAGGTTAGCCGAGAGCGAAGATCCGTACATGCTCCTGCTCGGTACGGGCTTCGGCCTGACCGAGGAGACCTTCGAGCGATGCGCAGCGTTGCTCGAGCCGATCACGGGAGTCGACCACTACAATCATCTGCCCGTCCGAGCTGCGGCAGCAATCATGCTTGACCGACTGCTCGGCGCGAGCAAAGAGGGATGAGGAGCTGAAGCCATGGCGAAACTGAACACCGTTGACGCAATCGAGGCAGAGCAGCTTCGCTCCGACATCCCCGCCTTCAAGCCGGGCGACGCGATCAAGGTCCACGTCAAGGTGGTGGAGGGCGAGAAGGAGCGCATCCAGGTCTTCGAGGGGACGGTGATCCGCCGGAGCCACGGAGGCAATCGCGCCACCTTCACCGTGCGCAAGGTCTCGTACGGCGTCGGCGTCGAGCGGACCTTCCCCGTCCATTCCCCACGCATCGACAAGATCGAGCTCGTGACGCGGGGCCGGGTACGGCGCGCAAAGCTCTACTATCTGCGCGAGCGATCCGGCAAGGCGGCTCGCATCCAGGAGGAGAGCCAGAAGCGCTGAGGCGTTCTCCGAGCCCGCGGCCCCGATGGGGAAGGCGCCTGGGCCGCCGGTCATGACGGCGGCTGCGGCGGCCGAAGGTAGAGGATAGAGAGAATGGCCGTGACACCGAGTGATCGTCAGGTGAAGCCCGAGCCGCAGGTCGAGTTCCCCCCCTTCACGCATCAACTCGCAGCCGACGTCACCATCTCGGGCAGACTCACCTTTCCGTCGAACGCCCGCATCGACGGCCGCCTCTCCGGCGAGGTCAAGGCGCACGCCCTCCTGGTGGTCGGACCGACGGCGACCCTCCAGGCGAACGTCAGCGCGGAGCGGCTGGTCGTCCTCGGCACCTTGCGCGGCAACGTGTGGCAGAGCGGGACCGTCGAGCTGCGATCGGGGGGCACCCTGATCGGCAACGTCGAAGCCAGGAAGTTTGCCGTCCAGGAAGGTGCGCGCTTCGAGGGTCGCTGCACGATGGGTCAGACCGCGTCGAGCGCTCCCTCGTCGGGCCGGGAAGGCCCCCCCGCCGCGCGCCGGCAAGCGTAGCTGCGGCTCCGCGCCGCGCGTGGCTGTGCGCGGCGAGCGCTCCGGCCGGCGCCTCGGTCAGCCGCGGGTCAGAGGAGCGGCCTGCGCTTCGTCGCCCGGCGCCCCGTTCGCCGGTACGGGAAACACGTGACACGCGACAGCGTGTCCTCGCCCACCCTCGATCAGCTCCGGCCGTTCGACCCTGCAGCGTTCCTCGGCGTACGCACAGCGCGGATGAAAGGCACAGCCCGGAGGCGGCGCGATCGGGCTCGGGACGTCCCCTTCGAGGATCACGCGCTGCGGCCGGCCCTCGGGATCGGGGTTGGGTACCGCGGAGAGCAGCGCGCGCGTGTAGGGATGTCGCGGCCGGCTCAGGATCTCGTCGCGCGGTCCGAGCTCGACGATCCGGCCGAGGTACATGATCGCGATGCGATGGCTCAGGTGCGCGACGACACGCAGGTCGTGCGCGACGAAGAAGTAGGTCAAGCCAAGCTTCTTTTGCAGCTCATGCAAGAGGTTGATCACCTGCGCCTGCACCGACACGTCGAGCGCCGAGACCGGCTCGTCGCAGACCAGGAAGCGCGGCCCGACTGCGAGCGCGCGTGCGATCCCGATGCGCTGGCGCTGCCCGCCGCTGAACTCGTGCGGATAACGATCGGCGTGCTCGGCGCGCAGCCCGACCTCGTGCAGGAGCTCGGCCACCTTTTCGCGCACGCGTCGGCCGCGGGCGATCCGGTGGATCTCGATTCCCTCGGCGACGATCGCCCCGACCCGCATGCGCGGATCGAGCGAGCCGTACGGGTCCTGAAAGACGATCTGCATTTCGCGGCGGAGCGAGCGCAGCTCGCGCGCGGAGAGCGCCGCGAGGCGCTTGCCGTCGAACAGCACCTCTCCCATCGTCGGCTCGATGAGACGCAGGAGCAGCCGGCCGAGCGTCGATTTCCCGCACCCAGACTCACCGACCACGCCGAGCGTCTCGCCGCTGCGGATCGCGAGGTCGACGTTCTCGACCGCGCGCACCACATCGCGCGGCCGCCCGAGCAGGCTTCGCCCCACCGTGAAGTGCTTGACGAGGCCGCGCGCCTCGACCAGCGGACCGTTCGTCGAGCCGCTCATTCGGCCGCGCCGTTCCCGGCCGCCACTCGCGCTCGCTCGGAGACCGGGAAGAAGCACGCGACCAATCGCCCCGGCGCAAACTCGACGAGCCGGGGGTCCTCCGCGGCGCAGCGCGGTTGCGCGTTCGCGCAGCGATCACGGAAGCGGCAGCCCGACGGCAGGTGCGCCGGATCGGGGACCACGCCCGGAATCGAGGCGAGCTGCTCCGTCCGGAGATCGAGTCGCGGGATCGAGGCGAGGAGACCCGCCGAGTAGGGGTGGGCGGGATCGTCGAACAGGGAACGGGTCGGAGAACGCTCGACGACCCGCCCGGCGTACATGATCGCCACCTCGTCGGCCTCGGCGGCAACGATGCCGAGGTCGTGCGTGATGAGGATCATGCTCATTCCGAGCCGCGATCGGAGCCCGCGCAGGAGGTCGAGGATCTGCGCCTGGATGGTCACGTCGAGGGCCGTGGTCGGCTCGTCGGCGATGAGCAGGTCCGGGCCGCAGGAGATCGCCATTGCGATCATCACCCGCTGGCGCATCCCGCCCGAGAGCTCGTGCGGATACGAGCTCGCGCGCCGCTCGGGCTCCGGGATCTCGACCAGGCGGAGCATCTCGACGGCTCGCGCCCAGGCTTCGCGCTTGCCCATCCGCTCGTGGAGACGCAGCGCCTCGGCGATCTGATCGCCGACGGTGAACACCGGGTTCAGCGAGGTCATCGGCTCCTGAAAGATCATCGCGATGCGCTTGCCCCGCAGGGCGCGCATCTCGCGCTCGCCGAGCGGCAAGAGGCTCAGGCCGTCGAACCGGATCTCGCCCCGGACGACGCGCGCGCTCTCACCGAGGAGCCGCAGGACCGCCAGCGCCGTGACGCTCTTGCCGCAACCCGACTCGCCGACCAGACCCAGCGTCTGCCCGCGCAGCAGCGGAAGCGAGACCCCGTCGAGCGCCCGGGTCACGCCGCGCTCGGTCTCGAACTCGACCACCAGGTCGCGCACCTCGAGGATCCGCTCGCTCCCCGGCGCGCTCGCGACCGAGCCGGGGACCGTCACGGACGCGGCACGGAGCGGGGATCGAGCCGGTCGCGCAGTCGATCGCCGAGGAAATTGAACGCCATGGTGGTGATTGCGATACACACCCCGGGAGCGAGAATCCACGGATACTTGTCGAGGTTCTTCAGGTTCTGCGCGTCGGCGAGCAGCGACCCCCAGCTCGTGCTCGGCTCCTGGATGCCGAGCCCGAGCAGCGAAAGCGCGCTCTCCCCGAGGATGAAACCGGGGATGGCGAGCGTCGCGGCGACCACCGTGTAGGACAGCGTCGCCGGCATCACGTGGCGAAACATGGTGGTGAGGTCCGGCACCCCGAGAGCACGCGCGGCCTGCACGTACTCGAGCTCGCGGATTCCGCTCACCATGCCGCGGATCACGCGCGCGAAACCCGCCCAGCGGATGAAGCTCATCAGCACCACGATCAGCATGAAGGTGGCCGCCGGCGAGAGACCGGGCGGGATCACGGCGGCGAGCGCAAGTAGAAAGTAGAACGACGGCAGCGCCATCAGGATCTCGCAGAGGCGCATGAGCAGGTTGTCGGTCCGTCCACCCACGTAGCCGGCGATCACCCCGACGATCGTACCGAGCGCGAGGCTGATCACGACTCCCACGATGCCGATCGAGAGGCTGACCCGGGAGCCGTAGACCAGGCGGGAAAAGAGGTCGCGCCCGAGGGCGTCGGTTCCGAGGAGAAACACTTCGTCGCTCGCCCGCTCGGGCGCGAGCAGGTGCCCCCGCGCGCCGAACCTGAGGCCGATCCGGTGCGAGCGGTCCTCCTCGTAGCGGCGGCGAAGCGTGTCGGTCATGCGGCGCGGATAGACGAACAGCAGGCCCTCGGACATCCAGCGCGTGGGAGAGTTCGGGTGCACGAGGGTCGGGGGAGCGTTCGGCGAGTGGCGGTGCTGCTCGCCGGGCGGGTAGAGCGCGACCCACGGCGCGAACACGGCCGTCAGGTAGAATACCAGCAGCACCGCTCCGCTGAGCCCGATCTGGAGGCGCGCGCGCCGCGGTGGAGTCCTGCCGTCCGGCTCGATCGACAGCTCGCCGGCCTGGACGAAGTCACCCGGTTCGGGAACTGCCGCGGGTCCGCGGCGCGAGGCGGAGCTCGGCGGCTCGGGCATCAGTGGGTCGCCTCGAGTCGCGTGAAATCGATGCGCGGGTCCGACCACACGAGCCCGATGTCGGCCAGCAGGTTGCCGACCAGCAGCATCAGCGATCCGATCAAGACCGAGCCCATGACGAGGTAGATGTCGAGCGACAGCACCGCGTCGAGCATCAGCGCCCCGAGGCCCTGCAGGTTCATCACGTTCTCGACCAGGGCGGCGCCCCCGAGCAGCGACCCGAGCTCGTAGCCGGCAAGCGTGATGAAGGGATTGAGCGCATTGCGCAGCACGTGCTTGAACAGCACCACGCGCTCGCCGAGGCCCTTCGCCCGGGCCGTGCGAACGAAATCCGAGCGCATGAGATCCAGGATCGCCCCTCGCATGAGGCGCATGAGACCACCCATGCCGCTGACCGAGAGGACGATGGTGGGCAGGATGAGATGGTGCAGCCGATCGAGCACCTTGCCGGTCGCGCTGAGCGTGTCGTAGTCGAACGAGGCCGAGCCACCCACCGGGAACCAGCCGGTCAGCAGGGCGAGGCGCATGAGCAGGAAGGCAAGGAAGAAGTTCGGCACCGACATGCCGAGAAACGCGAGCAGCGAGAGCAGCCGATCCGAGACCTGGCCACGCCGGATCGCGACGATGACACCGACCGGGATCGCGAATGCCCAGGTCACGATGAGGCTCGCGACCGCCAGGATGAGCGTGTTGGTCACGCGCTGCCCGATCAGGCTCAGCACACCCACCCGGTGCCCGACCGAGATGCCGAGGTCGCCGTGCAGCGCGCGCCAGAGCCAGGCGAGGTAGCGCACGACGAGCGGCTGCCCGTAGCCGAACTCGCGCTTCATCTCCTCGACCGCCTGCGGCGGGATCGACGGATTCAAGGCCAGGGAGGAAAAGAAATCGCCCGGTGCGAGAGCGACGATCAGGAACGAGAGGAAGGTGATGCCGAGCAGGAGAGGCACCATCTGAGCGAGCCGCCGGACGAGGAAACGCAGCATTGCGCGCCGGCGACGCTACGGGGGAGCGCGTGTCTCGTCAAGGTCGAGCGCTCCCGAACGATCGAGCATTCGCGGGTCGAGCTGTACTCGCTTGCGGCCGAGCGAGCCGCGAGATCGGTTGAGACACCTCGGGGCATGGGTTAGTGACGGAAGACGATGGGAAATCTGAGCGCGGACGAGTTCGAGGCGTCGATCACCCTGCTGGCCGAGGGCGGCACACCGGAGCGCCTGCGCGATCGCCTGGTTCGTCTGAACGCTTTTCACTCGCGCCGCGGGCTCAACTCGATCAGATCGATCGCCGATCGCCTGTTCACGCTGAGCTCCGGTCTGCGCCGCGACGTGCCCGCGACGCGCGCCTTTCAGGCCCTGTGGACCGAGCACATCGCGAAGGGTCTCACACAGTCGTCGGGCTCCGCGCTCGACGAGCTCGCCGAGCGAATCAACGCGACACTCCAGCCCGACGGTTCGCTCCGAGAGGGTCAGGAGGAAGAGCTCGACAAGGCCCTGGCCGAGTACGAGGACCTGATGGCGCGCAAGGTGGGCGGGAAAGGGGCGCGGCTCGACATGCTGCAGAAGGCCGTACCGCTGGTCGCTGCGAAGCTGCGCGCAAAGCCCGAGCTCGATGTCCCGCTCGATCCACCCGAGGAGGAAGAGGCGGAGCACGATCATTCCGGCCACGCGCACGCGCACGGACATGATCACGCTCACGCCCACGATCACGAGGCGCCACCCGCCGCCGGCAAGACCGCTCGCGCCGACCGCAAAGACGGTCACGAGTGAGGAGCAGCGCGGACCGGATCCGCGCGATCGCCGCAGAGCCCAGACCGGGTCGGGGCCTCAGCCCGGCACGTCGGGCGTCGGCACCACGGTCGTGGGCATCGTTTCCGGCTCCTGTCCGAGCACGACCGCGATCTTCGAGAAGCCCATGAAGAGCGCGAGGCCTGCCGTCAGCTCGACCAGCTCGGCGGGTGAGAAGTGGCGCAGCAGCTCGGCACGCAGCGGCTCCCGGAGCCCGTGCGGATCGATCAGGAAAGCGTCGGCGTAGCGGATCGCCGCCTTGTGCCGCTCGCTGAGCTGCGACTCGGCGAAGTCCTCGTCGACCAGCGCGACCATCTCCTCGCTGAGACCCTGTCGCCTTGCCTCGGCGAAGCGCACGTTGCGGCAGTAGTTGCAGCCGGTGATGCGCGCGTTGCGGATGCGCGCGATCTCCTTGGTCACGTGGTCGAGGATGCCGCGGCTCCAGAGGGTCCCGTAGAGGCGAAGAAACGCGCCCAGCAGCTCCGGCTGGTGCGCGAGAACGCTTCCCGCAAGCAGGTCGGTACCCTTCGGGGGCGGCGGCGCCACGCGTGCCTTGCTTGCCAAGCCCGCTCCTACTGCCTCGCTCGCACGTCCGGCGCGCGCTCGGGGGCGACGCCGAGGAGGATCTGGAAGCGCGCGAAGCCGTCGAACAGCGCCAGCGCCTCGGTGAATGCGACCATCTCGGCGGCGGACAGGTGCGCGGAGACGGCGGCCGCGTCCTCGTCGCTCAGCCCGTGCGGCTCGAGAACAAACTTCTCGGCAAAGGCGAGGCAGGCGCGCTCGACCGGCGAGAACATGGACGAACGCGGCCAGTCGTCGAGCGCGGCGATCTTCTCCTCCGCGAGTCCGGCGCCGACTGCCTCCGGACGGCGCAGCTCGAGCTCGCGCGCACAGCCGAGCAATGCGGCGACGCGCAGGCGGCAGAGCTCGAGCAGCACGGGGTCGACCACGCGAAGCCGCCAGAAGAGCTCGGCGAACTCGCGGTATTGCCGGTAGAGCTCCGGCCGCAAGCCGAAGACTCGATCGAGCGATGTCGTGCCGGGAGCGGACGCCGGTAACCAGCTCATTCGATGTCTCCGCGGCCCCGCCCTACCCGGGACCTTGCCACCAGCTTCTAGCTGGTGAATCGTCGCGCGGGAAGCGAATACTCCTCCGGCATGCACCCCATCCTCTTTCAAATCGGTCCGCTCACGGTTCACACCTTCGGGGTGATGGTGACGATCGGCTTTCTGGTCGGCGGCGGCTGGATCGCGTCGCGGGCCGCGAGCGTCGGGCTCGAGCACGAGCAGATCTGGAACCTGAACCTGCTGGTCCTCGCGGCGGTGCTGGTGGGGGGCCGGCTCATGTACCTGATCGTGGAGCTCCTGCGCACCGACCGCTACTGGAAGGACCCGCTCGAGATGCTCGAGATCTGGCACGGTGGCCTCGCCTTCTACGGCGGTCTCGCGCTCACCCTGGCGGTCGTCCTCTGGTACGCACGACGCCACCGCCTGCCGGTGCTCGCGCTGTGCGACCTCTACGCCGCCGGCGGTTTCCTCGGCGAATCGTTCGGCAGGATCGGCTGCTTCTCGGCGGGCGACGACTACGGTCGACCGGCGCCCGGCCTGCCCTGGGCGGTGCGCTTCACCGACTCCGCGAGCGAGGTGCCGCCCGAGCTGCGCGGCATCCCGCTGCACCCCACGCAGCTCTACCTCTGGGCCCTCGCCTTCGGCATCTTCCTGGTCGCCCGCGACCTCGAGCGGAGGAAGCGCTTCGACGGCCAGCCCGCGGCGGTGGCGCTCGTGCTGTACGCTCTCGGCCGCTCGGTGATCGAGCTCTACCGCGGCGACGCCGATCGTGGCTTCGTCCTGCACGTGCCGATCGAGATCAGCAGCTCGCAGTTCCTGTCGCCGTTCTGCTTCCTGGCCGGCGTCATTCTGTGGTGGTGGGGCGCACGGAAACAGGCTACCCATCGGGCCTGAGGCCGGGGAGACTCGCCCGGCTTGCCGGGTCGAACCTCGATAGGAGATTGCAGCATGACTGAGACTTACAAGGCCTTCGAGATCACCCGCGACGAGCACGTCGCGACCCTCTGGCTCGCCAACCCCGAGAAGCGCAACGCGATGGGCCCGGCCTTCTGGAGCGAGCTGCCGCTCGCGGTCGGCGAGCTCGACCGCGATCCCGCAGTCCGTGTGATCATCGTCGCCGCGCGCGGCTCCGCCTTCTCGGTCGGCCTCGATCTGAAGGCGATGATGAGCGACCCCGCCGGGAGCGCCGGCGCGGGCACGCAGGACTCCGGCAGCAAGACCGGCGCCGCGGCGCGCGCCGCGACGCGGGAGAACGTCCTTCGCCTGCAGCGCTCGATCAGCGCGGTCGCCGAATGCAAGAAGCCGGTGATCGCGGCGGTCCACGGCTACTGCATCGGCGGCGCGATCGACCTGATCACCGCAGCCGACATCCGCGTCGCCTCGCGCGACACCATCTTCTCCGTGCGCGAGACGCGCATCGCGATCGTGGCCGACGTGGGCACCCTGCAGCGCTTGCCGGGAATCGTCGGACGGGGCGTCGCGGCCGAGCTCGCGCTGAGCGGAGCCGACTTCGACGCCGAGCGCGCACAGGCGATCCAGCTCGTCAATCATGTCTACCCCGATGCGGCGGCCACGCAGGCGGGCGCGCTCGAGCTGGCGCGCGCGATCGCCCGCAACTCGCCGCTCGCGGTCCAGGGGACGAAGCAGGTGCTGCGCTACTGCGAGGGCAAGAGCGTCGCCGACGGCCTCGACTACGTCGCCACCTGGAACGCCGCGTTCTTCCCCAGCGACGACCTCATGGAAGCGATCGCTGCGTTCTTCGAGAAGCGCGAGCCGCGCTTCGCGGGACGCTGAGAGGAGATCCGCGATGGCGGCTCGATCGATGCGTTTCGGCGTCTGTCTCCCGCAACATGGAGCATCGTGGAGCGAGGTCGTCGAGACCGCGCGCACCTGCGATCGGCTCGGCTACGATTCGCTCTGGGCGGTCGACCACTTCTTCGGCATCCCCGACGGGACCGTGCCGATCCTCGAGGGCTGGACGGAGGTCGCGGCCCTCGCCGGGGTGACGAGCCGCATCCGTCTCGGCCACCTGGTGCTCTGTGTCAGCTACCGGCTGCCCTCGGTGCTCGCCAAGATGGCGGCGACGCTCGACCAGGCGACCGGGGGTCGCTTCGTCCTCGGCATCGGCGCCGGCTGGCATCAGTTCGAGTACCAGGCCTACGGCATCCCGTTTCCGCGTGTCGGGACGCGGCTCGAGCAGCTCGACGAGGCGCTGACCATCGTCCGCCGCATGTGGACCGAGGAGCCGGCGAGCTTCACCGGCAAGCACTTCCAGGTGGCCAATGCCTACTGCCGCCCGCGTCCGGTGCAGACGCCCCATCCGCCGATCCTCGTCGGCGGAACCGGCGAGCGCGTCCTGCTGCGACTGGTCGCCAAGCACGCCGACATCTGGAACAACCTCGGCATCGCCCATCCACAGCTGCCGCACAAGCTCGACGTCCTCCGCCGCCACTGTGACGCGGTCGGGCGCGACTTCGGGAGCATCGAGATCTCGCAGCAGACGATCGCCGCAATCGGCGCGAACG
>Ga0187765_10000450_pt1 | contig 15111 bp, 12 predicted proteins | sample 0216_QUI02_MP05__3_FD_133018 | JGI IMG/M metagenome (GOLD analysis project Ga0187765, IMG submission 133018) | Tropical peat soil microbial communities from peatlands in Department of Meta, Colombia - 0216_QUI02_MP05_10_MG | ecosystem: Environmental > Terrestrial > Soil > Wetlands > Peat ...
CAAGGTCTGGGCCAGCGGCGGCGGGCTGCACGAGAACGAGCCGGAGGACGTGCAGCACTACAGCCTGGCCGAGCTGCGCGTCATCGTGGAGGAGGCGAACTACGCGCGGGTGCCGGTGGCCGCGCACTGCGAGTGCGCGTCGGCGGCCAGGGACGCCGCCGAGGCCGGGGTGTGGTCGATCGAGCACGGCGAGGACCTGGACGCCGAGACGATCGCGCTCATGGCCGACAAGGGAATCTCGCTGAACCCGACCCTGGTCCTGCTGACGGAGTGGCTCGAGCAGTCGAGCGCCTTCGGCGGCCCCTACGGCAAGCCCTACATCCCCGGGGTGCCGGACCCGCCGGACGACCCGGACGAGCTCCGGCGCCTGCTCCACGAGCGGCTGTCGGCCAACCTGATGGCGGCGAAGGAGGCCGGGGTCCGGATCGGCGCCGGCAGCGATGCCTACTGCACCGGCCTGACACCGTTCGGGCTGCAGACGCTGCAGGAGGTGCACGCCCTCGCCGGGGCCGGGCTGACTGAGATGGAGGCCATCGTGGCCGCGACCCGGTCCGGCGCGGAGATCCTCCAGATCGAAGGCGTGACCGGGACGATCGAGCCGGGCAAGGCAGCCGACCTGCTGGTGCTGGCGGCGGACCCGCTGACCGGCATTACGAAGCTGGCCAGGGAGAACATGGTCCTGATCATGGCCGGCGGCCAGCCGGTGAAAAACGACCTTTAATGCCGTTAGTCTCCGTGCGCCGAGCCGCTGACCTCGGCCATCGTGGTGGGTCAGCGGGCCAGGGGCGCACCTTCGGCCCGGCTGGGCACGCGGAACGTGCTTTCCGCATACGGCTGCGGGCTGATGATCCGGTGGGTTCCGTTCTGGATCTGGAAGACCAGATGGGCCTGGCCGAGGGACGGGTCGCGGGTGACGTCCGGGAACCCCAGCCCGGACTGGCTCGCGTTGTCCAGGTAGTACGAGCCGTTGACCCCCCGGTACCGCAGGCGCCGCAGCTGGCTCGCCACCGCCCGGAAGTGCGACGGGTTCGGGACCGCCATCCAGGCCTGCGCCAGCAGGTGGATCTCGTCGTAGGCGATGCCAGCGTGGGAGCGGCCCGGCAACCGGCCGAACGCCTGGGCGTAGTCCGCGCCGAACCGCCGGCCGAGGCCGTCGCTGTAGGTCCCGGTGACGGTGGCCCACACCAGGCCTTCGCTGGCCGGCCCGGCGAGCTCGAGGAACTCCGGCACCGAGGGCGCGTAGATCGCGTAGACCAGCGCGCCGGGCAGGCGCTGCACGATCAGCCGCTGGAAGCTGGCCAGCTCGCCCGCCAGGAACTGCGTGATCATGATGGCCGCCGGGTTGAGCCGCTCGATCCGCTCGGTCACCGCGGGCCAGCCGGCGCCGAGCGCCGGGACCGTCTCGACGCTGCTGATCTGCCACCCGGATCGTTCGGCAAGCTCGACCGCCAGCTGGTTCACCATCTGCCCGCTCGGCAGCGGGGTCTCGACGAACACCAGCCGCCGGCTCGGGGGCCGCCAGCCACCCTCCCGCAGCTCGTCCAGGAACCTGATGAATCCCTGGCCGTAGTACAGCTCGGTCGGGCAAACCTGGAAGACACCGCCGTGCTCAGCCGGGTTGTCGCGGACGATCTGTGCCTGCGACTCCGAGGTCATGGCGTGCACGTAGGGGGCCCCGTACGCGGCCGCCATCATGCGCGCGGTGTCCATGCCCGCGAACAGGTAGCTGGAGGTGATCGCATCCACCTCCGCGTTGATGAGCTGCTGGAACGCCCGGGCCACATCGCGGGCGGAGAAGATGTCCATGTCGACCACGAGCTGCTCGACGCGCCGTCCGCCGATCCCGCCGGAGGCATTGATCTCCGCCGCCGCGAGCGCCGAGCCGTTGACCATTTCCCGCCCGACGTGGCGGGCGGGGCCGTACAGCGGGAAGGCTGAGCCGATCAGCAGCGGCCGCCGGGACCACCGGCGGGGGGCTGGCCGGGCGGGAAGGGCCGGCGCGTCCGCCCCTTCTGCCCGGGCGTGGAGGTAGCCGATGGTGATGCCCTGCGGCAGCGCGCCTCTGCCGGGCACCGGCAGCCGGAGGTATCCGCGGTCGGCCGCCACCCCGGCCGCACCGGCCCGGCTGGCCTGGCCGAGCTTGCCGAGGATGTGCTCGACGTGGGTGGACACGGTCCGGCTGCTGCTGTGCAGCCGGCCGGCGATGTCGGTGTTGCTCAGGCCGCAGGCCATCAGGGTAAGGACGTCGAGTTCCCGGGGGGTCAGGCCCGCGGGCAGTGCCTCCGGGGTGAGGGTGACCAGAACGGCCGACCCTCGCGGTTCCGGCGGCGCGCTGTCGAGATGCACGCACAGCCACTGCCCGCCAGCGTGCTGCCAGAAGAAACGCACCCGGGAGGTCGCGGACTCGGCGTGGACCCGGGCGTAGTCCACCAGCGCGGGGCTGGCCGCGAGCACGCCGGCCGCCCCCGGGGGCTGGAGCTCCTCAACGGAGCCGTCTGAATGGACAAAGGCCGCGAGCGGCCGGGTCGGGGGCGCTCTGCCACCTCGGCCCTGCCCGGCGGGCAGCCCGCCGTCCGGGCTCTCCTTAGTCAACGCTGGTCTTCCGTCCGGCATCCATCCGTCAACGTTCCGACCTCGGAAAATCCGCCATCTGATGGATTTTGGCTGAATGTAACCCAGCGCAAGAGTTCGATCAATCGCCGCTGTGCGTGTCCACCCCACCGTGGCGAGGGTGCCGCGGATCATCCCGGGCGGAGCCGGACCAGCCTCCGGGCGGGCGCCGCCCGCGCCGTCCGCGCCGCCCGGCCGGGTCAGCCGCCCTGTCCCGCTCCCGGCGCGCCTGCCCCGGCGATGTCGACCAGCCACTGGACGCCGAACTTGTCGGTGCACATGCCGAACGTGTCGCCCCACGGGGCGGCCGCCAGCGGCATGGTGATGATGCCGCCGCCCGAAAGCTTCTCCCAGTAGCCACGCAACTCGGCCTCGTCCTTGCCGCTCAGGGAGATCGAGTAGTTGGTCCCGGGTGTGTAGCGCATCTCGCTTGGCGTGTCGCTCGCCATCAGCACCATGCCGCCCTCGGTGGTGAGCTGTGCGTGCATGATCTTGTCCTGCTCGGCTGGGTCGTCGCTGACCTGGAAATCTGCGAATCTGCTGGTGGTCAGCTCCCCGCCGAATACGGAGCGGTAGAACTCCATAGCCGCTTTCGCGTTGTCGCGGAAACTGAGATACGGGGTGAGCTGAGTGCTCACGTCTCCACCTCCTGGCTCAGCAGCGTTTCTGTCGTCTTCAGTACAGGCAGCCGGGGTGCAAGCGCAGCGCAGGTCTGGTGCAGCTTGGATGGAGGCATGGCGGTCTTCGTTCTGGTTCACGGCGCGTGGGGCGGCGCGCACGGCTTCCGCAAGCTCCGCGGCCCGCTGTGGCGGGCCGGGCACGAGGTGTTCACGCCCAGCCTCACCGGTGTCGGTGAGCGCGTTCACCTCACCAGCCCGCAGGTCGGCCTGACGACCCACATCGCCGACGTGGTCAACACCGTGCTGTATGAGGATCTGCACGGCATCGTGCTGCTCGGCTTCTCCTACGGCGGGCTCGTGATCTCCGGGGCGCTGGAGCACATCGGCGACCGGGTCCGGCACCTGGTCTACCTCGACGCCTTCGTGCCCGGCGACGGCGACAGCGCCATCACCATCAGCGGAGGCGGGGCCGGGCCCGGCGTGATCGAACTCGGCGCCGCCTGGCTGGTGCCGCCGCAGCCGCGCGAGTTCGACGACCCGGCCCAGGCAGTGTGGGAGAACGCGCGCCGCACGCCGCAGCCGGCCCGCTGCTTCACCGAGCCGGTCCGGCTGGTGCGCCCGCTGGAGGACTACCCGTTCACCCGGACCTTCATCAAGGCGGCGGCGGAGCCCCGGCCCGAGCCCGCCGGGCCGTTCTGGGCCGCCGCCGACCGGGCCAGGAGCTCGCCGGCCTGGCGCTACCGGGAGGTGGACGGCGGCCACATGGTCGCGACCAACCAGCCGGACGACCTGACTCGCCTGCTGCTGGAGCTGGCCTGACAGCGCGCCGCGGCCCGAGACGGTCACTGGCGCGCGCTGCCGGCGCCCGGTCACTGGGCCGTTGCCGGCGCCGTCACTGAAACCGCTGCCCGCGCTGGTCACTCAAACCGCTGCACGCGCTGGTCACTCAAACCGCTGCCCGCGCTGGTCACTGAAACCACTGCCGGCGCAACCCGTCGGGCGCGGCTTGGGTGATCGCGGCGGGCAGGCCGAGAAACTCCGCGTAGCGCTCTGCCGCGTGCCGGAAGCGGTCGCGGTCGCGGGCGGAAATCGCCCCGAACGGTGCCAGTTCGATCTTCACCGTTTCCCCGCTGAGGGTCCGTTTCCACAGGCCCACGGCCAGGCCGTCCAGCACCATGACCGGGTTGAGCAGGTCACCGTGCGGCAGCGGCCGGCCGTCCAGGAGGACGGCGCGATCGGTGTACGCCACCGTGTACTCGTCGAAGGCCGGGAGCAGGTGGACGCCGTCCGGGACCGCGCCGGGAGACTGGCCGGCGCCGTGCCAGTACGTCTCGCCGTCCAGCCCGGTGGCGGCGAGCGCGGGCCCGGCCCGCTCGATCGCCGGCCGGATCTCGGCCAGGTTCAGGCCGGACCACCACCCGAAGTCCCGGGCGGTCGCCGGGCCGTGGCTGGTGAAGTAGCGGGCCGCCAGTTCGGCCGCCGGGTCGGCGGGCGCACGGGCGGCCGGTGCCCACTCATCGAGTAGCACGAACGTCTGCTGCCTGCCATCCAGCGGGCCGAGGCAGATCAGGCCGGTCATCGACAGGTAGCCGAGGATGTGGCCGCCGCGGCTGCCGCGCGGCGATGCGGAACAGTCGATTCCCTGCCCGGTGAGCAGGGAGTACAGGTCCTTGCGGCGGACCCGGCGGCCGCCGCGCAGCGCCCCGGCGACGATCTCGCCCGCGCGGTGCAGGGTCTCATCGGTCAGGCCGATCTGGCGGTAGACGCCGGTCACCTGCTTGACCCGGCGTCCGGCCAGCAGCTCCACCATCCAGCGGGCGTCACCGGCCGGCACGAAATGGATGGTTCCCCGCATCGGCCAGGTCCGCAGGATCGCGCCACTCTCGATGGCAGCCTCAACCGTGCCCACGGTGGCGTTCCCGGTCCGCTGGCCGACCGCCCACAGCGACTGGCCGTAATCCTGCGCCTGCACCGCGCCGAGGTGCGCTACCACCTGCGCCGGGTCGCCCGTCCTGGTGGCGGCGAGATGCTGATTGGCCAGCCGCCAGGCCAGCAGGCGATCACGGGTCATCGCGCCATGCTATGAGCCGGTGCCGACGATCTCCCGTGCGGGCGGCGGGCCGCCGATCGCGAGCGCACTGTCCAGGTCGAAGAACCGCATGTTGGCGGTATCCACCGCCAGTTCCACCGGCTGGCCGGAACGCACCCTGCTGCGGGCGGCGACCCTCGCGGTCCACACCGACTTGCCGCCGGCCAGCACGGTCGCCGCGTCCTCGTCCGAGTCATCGCCCGCGGCCGCATCGCTGATGCTGGCGTGCTGCACCGGCGGTGCGTCGAGCGCGAAGATGACGTGGATCTCGCTGCCCAGTTCCTCGGTGACATCGGCGGTGACGGTCATCCGGGCCCAGCCGGGATCGGCGATGCCGGCGTCCTCGAAGTCCGACGGCCGGATGCCGAGGATCACCTCCCTGCCCAGGTAGCTGCGCAGGCCCGGCCGGGCATCGAGCATATCCGCGGGCAGGGGAAGCCGGTACCCGGCAAAGGTGACCGACGGCCCGTCGTCCCGGACCAGCTGGGCGGTGACGAAGTTCATGGCCGGCGAGCCGATGAAGCCCGCCACGAAGAGGTTCACCGGGCTGGTGAACAGCGCCTGCGGCGTGTCGACCTGCTGCAGCCGCCCGTCCCGGAGCACGCAGACCCGCTGCCCCAGCGTCATCGCCTCGACCTGGTCATGGGTCACGTACACGGTGGTGACGCCGAGCCGGGAGTGCAGCTGCGACAGGGACGCACGCATGGAAACCCGCAGCTTCGCGTCCAGGTTGGACAGCGGCTCGTCCATGAGGAACGCCTGCGGCTCGCGCGCGATCGCCCGGCCCATAGCCACCCGCTGGCGCTGGCCGCCCGACAGCGCCGCCGGCTTGCGCTGGAGGTATTCCTCGATGCCGAGCATCCGGGCCACGTCGGTCACCCGGCTCTTGATCTCTTTCTTCGGCGTTTTCCGCTGCCGCAGGCCGAACCCCAGGTTCTGCTCGACCGTCATGTGCGGGTAGAGGGCGTAGTTCTGGAACACCATCGCGATGTCGCGGGCCTTTGGCGGCAGGTCGTTCACCACCTGGCCGCCGATGGAGATGGTCCCCGACGTGATCTCCTCGAGCCCGGCGATGGACCGCAGCGCCGTTGACTTGCCGCATCCGGACGGGCCCACCAGCACCATGAACTCGCCGTCGCCGATGTGGAGAGAGAGGTCGTCGACCCCGCTCACCCCGCCGGAATAGACCTTGCTGACCTGGTCAAGCACGATCTCGGCCATCTTTGCGCTCCGCTCCCTTCCGCGCCGGGCTCTTCCGGGTGTGGCACTGCGGCGGGCCCGCTTCCGTCCGGCGGGACCCGCCGGGAATGCCCGTTTTCCCAGCGTATCCTGGGTTTTCGGCTCAGGTAAGGGCCTTTCTATTCGCAGCCAGCGCGGCTGGATCACGGCGGTTCCTGCCGCCGCGAATGGCTATTTCAGGCCGCGGTTACCGCGCTAACCGGCCCACCGGTAACACGGCAGCCTGGCCGTAGGATTGCTCGGATGGCGGATGGGCTGACGCGGCACGAAGCCGGGGCGCGGGCCGCCTTGCTCGACGTCGATTCCTACGCGGTCTCGCTCGACCTGGCCACCGATCCCGGCGCCGTCCGCTCGCATGCCCAGGTCCGGTTCCGGTGCCGGAGGCCGGGCGCCGGGACGTTCGCGGACCTGTCCGCGGCCGCGGTCAGCCAGATGGTACTTAACGGGCGGCGCCTCGACCCGGATGCGGCGGTGGCGGGCCGGCGCGTGTGCCTGCCCGGGCTGGCGGCGGACGATGTCCTCACCGTGGACGCGGAGTTCCCGCGCTCGCGGGCCGGCCCGGGGCTGCTGTGGTTCACCGACCCGGCCGATGGCGCCGTGTACGTGCTGGGCAGCTGTTTCCCCGCCGACGCCCCGGACGTCTTCTGCTGCTTCGACCAGCCGGACCTGCGCGCGGACTTCACGCTCGAGGTGCTGGCGCCGGCCGGCTGGGACTGCGTGGCCAACGGCGCGGTCGTCAGCCGGCCGCCCGCAGGCGAGGCGGGCGTGTGGCGGTTCGCCACCGTGGACAAGATGAAGCCGTACGAGCTGTCGCTGTGCGCCGGACCCTACGTCGCGGTGCTGGCGGAGGAATACCGCGGCCTCGGTGGCGCGGTCGCGCTGAGTGTGCGGTGCCGTCCGGCGCTGGCCGGATCGGCCGGGCTGCAGGCCGTCGGCGGCCTGGTCGGCCGGGTGCTGGCGTCCTATGAGCGGCTGCTGGCGGTGGCGTGCCCCTACCCCAAGTACGACATCGTGTTCGTGCCCGACCTCCGCTGGCTTGCTGGTTCGCTGCCCGGGGTGATGACGGTCAGCGAGGAACTGCTCCGCCGGATGGCCGGCCCCGGTGACGACTTCGTGGCGCTGGTGCTCGCGCACGAGGTCGGCCACCTGTGGTTCGGGTGCCTAGTGGAGGGGCGCTGGTGGGATGACCTGTGGCTGGCCGAGGCCGTGGCCACCTATTTCAGCTACACCGCCGGGGAGGAGGACCTGGGGCTGGACTCGCCGTGGGCCGAGTTCGTGATGCGGGAGCAGGCGGCGGCCTACCGTGCCGACAGCCTGCCGGGCACCCAGCCGGTCAGCTCACCGGTGGCCGGCGCGGCCGACGCGCTGGCCAGGCCCTTGGCCATCACCTACAACAAGGGCGCGAGCGTCATCCGCCAGCTTGCCGCGCTCATCGGCGATGACGCCCTGCGCACCGGATTCCGCGACTACCTGACCCGCTACGGCGGCACCGCCAGCACCCTGGACGACCTCGTCGGATGCTGGTCCCGGGCCAGCGGCCATGACCTGAGCGGCTGGGGAGATCAGTGGCTGCGGACGGCGGGGGTGAACACCTTGCGGCCCGAGCTGACGCTGGCGCCGGACGGCGCCATCCAGTCGCTGGCCGTGATCCAGGAGCCGCCGCCCGCGGCCATCGTCCAGCAGCCGCCGTCGTCCGCGGTCACCCGGCCGCCGGGGGATGGCCGGGAACCCGGGCCCGTGGCCCGGGAGCTGCGGGAACACCGGGTGACGATCGGGGTGTACGAGCGCGACGGCGCCCGGCTTCGGCGCCGCCGCCAGGTCAGCGCACACGTCACCGGCGCCCGCACCGTGGTGCCCGAGCTGGCCGGGACGCCGGTGCCGGACGCGCTGATCGTGAACGACGGCGCCCTCACGTTCGCCAGGATCAGGTTCGACGACCGCTCGTTCCGCGCCCTGGCCGCCTGCGCCATGGACGTGAGCGACCCCCTGACCGAGGCGGTGTGCTGGAACGCCGCCTGGGACATGACCACCGCCGCCGAGCTGAGCGTGGCCGGGTTCATCGACCTGGTGGTGCGCAGGATCGGCGCCAGCCCGCCGCCCCCGGGCCTCGCCGAGCTGCTGGCACGCGCCGTCACCGCCGCGGATTACTACGCCGTCCCGGCCGAGCGGCCCGGCTTGCGGCGGCGGACGGCGGCCGCCGCGCTGGACGCCGCGCGGCAAGCGGAGCCGGGCAGCCGGGCCCAGCGCGCGTTTGCCACCGGGTTCGCCGCCAGCGCCGACGGCGACGGCCAGCTCGGCCTGCTGCGTTCGTGGCTGAGTGCGGCGCCGCTGCCCAGCGGCGTGCGCCTCGACCTGGAGCTGCGGGCCCAGATCCTCGCCACCTTGTCCGCGCATGGCCTGGCGACCGACGGCGACCTCGAAGCGTTCGCCGCCGACGACCCCGCGGGCGGCGAGGCGCACCGTGCGACCTGCCGCGCCCGTCGGCCCGACCCGCCGGCCAAGGAAGCCGCCTGGATGGCGGCGCTCGACCGCGGCCAGGGCCCGCGGATGGCCTGGGCGCACGCCCGCGGCATCTGGGTGCCCGGGCAGGAAGACATCCTGGCCCGCTACCGCGACCGCTATTTCACCGAGGCCCTGCCCGCCCTCCGTGGCCGGGAGCCTCGCGCGGCGCAAGAACTGGCCGAGCTGCTGTTCCCCGCCACCCTGGCCGGCCCGGCCACGATCGATGACGCCTCCGCCGCCCTGGCCCGCGGGGACCTCGATGACGCGCTCCGCACCGTGCTGCTGGAGCAGCGGGCGGTCCTTCAGCAGGTGCTCGCGGCGCGGGCGGGCGCCGCCACCGGCTAGTGCCCGCCGGGACGCGGCTGATGCCCGTCAGCACCCACGGCCCGGCGGTCAGCTGGGGAAGATGGCCCCGGACTGGTAGACCGGCTGGCCGCCGATCACTGTGGCCAGAACACTGACCCCGCCAATCCGTTCTGCAGCTATCTCGAGCGGGTTGGCGTCCAGGACGACGAAATCGGCGAGCTTGCCGGGCTCGAGCGAGCCGATCTCGCCCTCGCGGTGCATCGCGAAGGCGGCCCCCCGGGTGTAGATCGCGAGCGCGTCCCGGGCCTGGAGGCGTTCCGCGGGGCCGAGCACGCGGCCTTCGCCGGTGCGGCGCAGGATGGCATCGCGGATGCCCAGAAGCGGGTCGGCGGTGATGACCGGGGCGTCGGACGACCCGGCGACGGCGATGCCCGCGCGCAGCCAGGACGCGAACGGGTAGAGCTGGTCGCTGCGGTCGCCGAACGCCTCCGCGAACCCGTCGCCCAGGGTGGAGAAGAACCCGGGCTGGCTCGCCACCACGATCCCCAGTTGCGCGGCCCGGGCGATCATGCGCGGGAACATCGCGCCACCGTGCTCGATGCGGTGCCGGCGTGGGTTGCCCGGGGAGCCGGCCAGCACCGTGGTGTAGGCGTCGAGGACGGTCTCGATCGCCCGGTCTCCCTGCGAGTGGATACAGACCTGGAATCCCTGGGCGTCGAGATCACGGACCATCTCGGTCAGCTCGGCGAGGTCGAAGAACAAGATGCCCGAGCCGAACGGCGGCACGGGGTAGGTGCCGTAGATCGCCGCGGTCCGGCTGCTCATCCCGCCGTCAGACCAGATCTTCACCGCCTCGGCGGCCAGCTTGCCCGAGCGGCGCCCCCGCAGGCCGGACCCGACCAGCCAGTCCACCTCGTCGTGCACGACCAGCCCGTAGATCCGCTGCCGGAGGACGCCGGCGTCGTCCGCCTCCGCGAAGGCGGCGAGCGTGTCGCGGCGCATGTCCGCGTCACAGGCGGCGGTCACGCCGAGTTCCGCGAGGTACCGTCCCGCGCTCTCGACCAGGGCGGCGCGCTGGCCGGCGCCCATGCGGGTGATGTCATGACCGAGGTTGCGCTCGAACAGCGCGAACATCGGCCCCTCGAACACCACGCCGTCGAGCCGGCCCTGGCTGTCGCGGCCGAAGGCGCCGCCCGGGGGATCCGGCTGCCCGTCGGAGAACCCGGCCTCCCGCAGCGCCGCCGTGTTCAGCACGCAGGCGTGCAGCGAGGTGTGGTAGAGCACCGCCGGGCGGTCCGGGACGGCCTCGTCGAGATCGGCCCGGGTCGGGTGCCGGCCCTCGCGCAGCTTGTACTCCACATAGCCGCTCCCGGTCACCCAGGAACCCTCCGGCGTCCGGCCGGCCGCTTCCCGCAGCCGCGCCTGGATCGCGGGGATGTCGGGTGCGGACGGCTGGCTGCAGTCGGCCCCGGCGGCCAGATACCCGATGTTGGAGACGTGGCAGTGCGCGTCGATCAGTCCCGGAACCACGGTTGCGCCATTGAGCTGGACCATCTGTGCGCCGGGTGACGCCGCTGCGCGGACCTGGCCGGCCGGGCCGACCGCGGCGATCCGGTCATCGCGGACCAGCATGCTTTCACCGGTCCCGGCGCCCGCGGCCATGGTGACGATGACGGCGTCTTCAACGATCAGATCCACCGGCCAGCCCTTCCGTTACGCGGCCACGGCATGCCAGCACACTCCCACATGTATCTGAGCGGGCCGCTGCCTGCTCCGCAGTAGCGGGAGGAAGAGTCCTCCCGTGTGCCGCCGGAACCAAGCGCTGCGCTTGGGTGGCGGCTGGGGGGTTTGACGATGGTAGGAACTTCTGTTGCTGCCCGGAAGGGCAGCGAGCACGGGGCGATTGACAGGCGGCGGGAATGGCGCCCCCGGCATCTCATCTGGCTGGCGCTCGCCGCGGTCGCCCTGTTCTGCGTCGTGTTCTGGGCGGCGCTGGGCAAGTCGCCGCTGACCGGGACGAAGGTCGTGGCCGTGCTCGGCTACACCTTCATCACCCTGGCCTACGTCAGTCTCGGCGCGCTCGCGACCGGTGCCGTCATCGAATACCGGCATCGTGACTGGAGCCGCCTGCACGGCATCGATCACGTCTTCATCGCCCTGGCGCTCGCGGCGATGCTCGCCGTGGATGGCGGGTTCGCCTGGTGGCTGTTCACGTCGGATACCGGGGGAGGAACCCGCTGGGTCTTCCTGGCGGTTGCGCTGGCCGGGATCAGCGTGGGCGCGCTGGTGGCATGGCCCGCGCTGTTCGCGCCCAGGCGTCCCAGCAGCAGCAAGACCTCCTGGGCGCTGTGGCCGCAGCATGCCGACGCGGCCACGGGCGAGGAGTGGCGCATGCTCAACCCACTGACGGCCCTGCTCGGCGCCGCGCTCGGGGTGGTCGTCGCCGTCGGGTACCTGGGGATCTCCGCCTGGCACGAGAACGCCGTCGACCCGGCCGGGCATCCGCTGCCCGCGGCAGTGACGGGGATTCAGGGCAGCTACGTCGCGCTGGGCGATTCCTACTCGGCCGGCGAGGGCCTGGAGCCGTTCGTCCCCGGCACCGCGGTCACCGCCTGCGACCGTTCCGTCAGCAACGCCTACCCGGACCTGCTCTACAAGCTGCTGCAGCCGCAGGACCACCAGGCGTCGTTCAGCTTCAACGCGTGCTCGGGCGCGGTCATCAGCGGGATCTTCAAGCCCACTCACCGGGCCCTGCTCGTCCCGCCGCAGATCGACGGGACCGTCCAGCCGTCAGTGGGGCTCGTCACCCTCACCATCGGGGGCAACAACGCGATCTTCTCCAAGGTCGTGATGACGTGCGTGACCTCGGGCGACTGCCTGGAAAAGACGTTCCCGCCGCCCGGGGTCAACGAGGCGACGGCCGTGCACATCCCGCCGGGCGCGATGCTGACGCAATGGGGCCCGGCCACGATCGAGCAGATCGGCAAGCAGGACGCCGCTCTCTTCCTCATGCTGCGCCACGACTTCCCGAACGCCCGCATCGTGGTCGTTGGCTATCCGTACCTCTTCCCGGGCAAGCCTGCGCCCGGATTCCCGTTCTTCCCGCCGGAGTGCGCGAGCATCCTGAACCGGCTGAGCGCGCACGAGCGGGCAGGCATCCGGACCCTGGAAGACGACTTCAACAACCGCACCTACGAGGCGGCCGCCATCTCCGGCGTCGAGTTCGTGTCCCCGGTCGCGATCTGGGACGGTCACGAGCCGTGCGGGCCGAGCGGGCAGTACACGAACTCGGTGAAGCCGTATCTCAACTTCGCTAGCCCCATAAACGGCGGCTCCTTCCACCCGAACGCCGGAGGGCAGAAGACGATGGCGGCGCTGCTGGGGTGCTACCTGGACGCGTACCCCCGGCCGCCGGACCCGTTCGCGCCGGGTGCGCCGCACCTCCACGCGCTCCCGCCGCGGCTGGTCACCCCGTCGCAGCTGGGTATGGTCCCGCCGCCCGGCCTGGACTCGGTGCCAGGAACAGGCACCATCCCGCACTGCGGGCCGTAACGGGGCCGATCGTCGACTGGAGTTGGACGGCTCATGCCGGGGTAACGTTTCCGGAACGCTGCGGGCATAGCGTGGCTCAGCGTGCAGGGCTGCAGTCGATGTCGGCGATGATCAGCCTGGCGAGTTCTCTGGGCGACATGGCGCCGGGACCGCTACCTCAGGGCGCCGAGCAGGCTGGCGGCGGATCCGATGCTGATCTGCTGGGGCAGATGCGAGAAGTCGTGTTCCGTGCGCAGCTCGTACATTGACCGCAGGGTGGTCGATTCGATGACCGTATCGATCCGCTCGTGCCGGACAGCTTCGGACCCCGAGCCTGCGGACAGCCACTGGGTCAGCTCCTCGGTTCCCACGTCGACGAAGCCAATCGAGATGATCTCGCGCGGGTCGGTGAGGCTCTGCGCATTGAACACCCTGGTCGGTACGCCGAATCCCTCGTCGGCCTCCCATTCCCGCACGAACTCCTGGAACGTCGCTCCCGGCCTGAGCCGCCGGACGAAGACGCTGACGATCATGTGATCTCCTCACTCCCGATGGTGCTGGGATTCGCGGCCGGTCCACCCCTGCTGGCTGGTCCCGCCTCAGCCGTCCCGAGCCCGTATGAAGCGGTCATTCATGAACGGGACCATACGGACAGTGTGAGCTGGTCGGCTGCGGGGCTTGCACATCATGATCGTCACCGAGCGTGGCTTCGGGTAATGAGGCCCCAAGTCCCGGGAGGCTGGTGTCAGGCCAGCCGGCCGTCAGCGTTCTTGATCTGGTCTCGGAGACCTTCCACGTCCATAGCGCGGACCACCACCGGCGGGCTGGTCAGCGGCCGCCGCGCGTACAGCAGACCCGACACGCCGCGCCAGGCATGCCAGTAGGGGAACTCAGCCGCATATGGCCGCCACCAGTCGGGGACGTCCTCGCGCGTGGCATCCGGCCTGGTCGGCGGTTGCCGGTCCTCCATAGCACCCTCCTGTAGTCAAGTCGGGAGCCGTATGGCCCAGGCCAGTCGAGAATAACAGGAACCATATGGTTCCTTCTGGAATCCCAGGGATGAGAGAGGGTGCAAGGGGGACCTAATGTGATCATGTGGAGATCGATCATGAGTCGTCTACGCCGCTGTATGTCCAGCTTGCGGCGCTACTGCGATCTCAGATCGAGGACGGGACGATCACCAAACGAGTACCCAGCGTGAAGACACTCAGCCAGCAACACGGCGTCTCCCACATCACGGCCGAACGGGCGCTTACCACGCTGAAGGATGAGGGGCTCATCACACCGGTGATCGGCAAGGGCTATTACGTAGCGGGGACCTGAGAGTCTGGCCCATCACCTCGGTTGTCGGCGCAGGCCACACCCCAGCCCGCCCAGGCCGCAGGAGCGGTCCGGGCAATGGTGGTATTGAAAGGTACTGCTGGTGCCAGCACTTGCGGCCCGGGATGCTATGCATACATCAGCGGCGCCTGGCGGTGAGATCCGGGCCGCGGGCTTGGTGAGCGTCAGGAGAGAACGGCCATGAGCGAGTTGAGCTACGGCAACGCCGGGACGATGACCCGGGACCAGGTTCACAGCCTGTTCGGCCAGACGATGGGCTATGTCGCGGTCACCACCGGGTTCTTCGCGCTGGGTGCCTACCTGGGGCGCCACCTGTCCGAGGGCTGGGCCATCGTGTGGTTCATCGTGGCCTTCATCTGCCTGATCGCCATGAACTTCACGGTGCGGCGGTCCACGGGGCTGAGCGTGGTCCTTCTCCTCGTCGTCGGCACCACGCTGGGGCTGGCGATGGCGCCCGCTCTCGTCTACTACGCCAGCGTCAACCCGCAGGCACTCTGGCAGGCAGGCGGCGCCACCGCGCTGTTCATCGCCGGCTTCGGGGCGGCCGGGTACGCGACCCGGCGGGACCTTTCAGGTCTCGGCCGGCTGTGCTTCTGGGCGCTGCTCGCGCTCATCGTGCTCGGCATCGTGCTGATCTTCGTCCATGTCCCATACGGCGACCTGATCTACTCCATTCTCGGCCTGGTGATCTTCGCTGGCCTGACCATGTACGACTTCCAGCGGCTGCGGCGCTCGAAGGACATCCAGTCGGCGCCGCTGCTCGCCGCGTCGATCTTCCTGGATGCGCTGAACGTGTTCCTGTTCTTCCTGCGGATCTTCTCCCGCGGCAACAACTAACTTGGTGCCACGACCGGCAACGTTTACCTGCTTGCG
>Ga0187765_10000452_pt1 | contig 15078 bp, 7 predicted proteins | sample 0216_QUI02_MP05__3_FD_133018 | JGI IMG/M metagenome (GOLD analysis project Ga0187765, IMG submission 133018) | Tropical peat soil microbial communities from peatlands in Department of Meta, Colombia - 0216_QUI02_MP05_10_MG | ecosystem: Environmental > Terrestrial > Soil > Wetlands > Peat ...
CTTGCCGTAGGTGATCGCGCTTGGCACCCAGCCGCCATATTTCTTGCCGAGATAATCGGCGACATCCGTCACGTCGACGCACTTTTGCGGGAAAAGATGCGGCAACGAGTAGAGGCCCCAGAATAAATCCGGGCCGGTGCCGGTATTGGCGGCGACCGAAGCTTTCGGCTGCACATCTTCATAGGACTCACGCGAAATATCGACTTTCACGCCGGTTGCCTTGCCGAAGGCATCGATCAGCTTGACGAAGGCGTCGTCTTCCGACTGCACGAAATATTTCCAGCGCAGCATTGAAAGCTTTGCGCCTTTTTCAGGCTTCCAGGGTGCGTTCTGCGCCCAGGCCTTCGCCCAATCGAGCAAGGCCGGACCGGCGAGGGCGCTCGCGGCGCCCAAAGCCGTGCCGCCCTGCACAAGAGCGCGGCGTGTAAATATCGTCATGGTCGTTCCTCCGTTGTGAGATTTTATGAGTTGAGTCGCTGTCCGGATGCTTCGTCGAAAATGTGGACGAGCCGCGGATCGGGTTTGAGCCGGATCTTGTCGCCCGGCTTGAATTGGTGTCGCTCGCGAAACACCGCGATGACCTCTTCGCCGCCAAGCTTGGCGACGACCTGAAGTTCCGAACCGGTGGGTTCGATAACCTGCACTTCCGCTTCCGCGCCGTCGTCGGCGAGAGAAAAGTGCTCCGGCCGCACGCCGTAGACCGCGGGCTGTCCGTCGCTGGCGGTCCCGGACATGGGCAGTGAGAACTTGACGCCGGCGGGTCCTTCGAAGCTGGCGCTGCCGTTGTTGCGGATGCGGCCCTTGATCATGTTCATCGCCGGCGAGCCGATGAATCCGGCGACGAACATATTGTTCGGCCGGTCGTAAAGCTCGAGAGGCGCGCCGATCTGTTCGACGAGTCCATCATGCATGACGACAATCTTGTCGGCCATGGTCATCGCCTCGATCTGGTCGTGCGTGACATAAACCGTGGTGGTCTTGAGGCGCTGGTGCAGTTCCTTGATCTCCGTGCGCATCTGCACGCGAAGTTTTGCGTCGAGATTAGACAGCGGCTCGTCGAACAGGAAGACCTGCGGATCGCGCACGATGGCGCGGCCCATGGCGACGCGCTGGCGTTGTCCACCGGACAGCTGGCGCGGAAAACGCTCGAGCAATTGCGAAAGGCCGAGAATATCCGCGGCGCCGCGCACCCGCTCCTCAATCTCGCCTTTAGGCGCGCCGCGCAGCTTCATGGAAAACGCCATGTTGGCCGCAACGGTCATGTGCGGATAAAGCGCGTAATTCTGGAAAACCATGGCCACGTCGCGCTCTTTCGGCGGCAGGTTGTTGACCACGCGTTCGCCGATACGAATTTCTCCTGCGGTGATGTTTTCCAGGCCGGCGATCATCCGAAGCAAGGTCGACTTGCCGCATCCCGACGGCCCGACCAGCACGACAAACTCGCCGTCGCGTATCGAAATATTGACGCCGTGGATGACGTTGGTCGCGCCAAAGGCCTTCCGCACATCGCGGATCTCAACCGAAGCCATTCACTCCTCCCAAGGGCGCCGTGGCGGCCCTTCGCGCGTTTTTCTTCGGCTTGTTCGCCGTTTCGATGGGTGTCGGATCCTCGGACACCTGAGCGCGGCAAATCATCGGGCTTTCGCCTGTCGAAAAGCAAGCCCGACTTTGGAGTTGGCCGCGGCCCAATAATGGTGGGCCGGCAGCGGGTTAGAGCGCCATTCCGCCGTCGACGAGGTGCGGCTGGCCGGTGATGTAGCTCGATTCATCGGAGGCCAGAAACAGCGCGAGCGCGGCGACTTCCTGCGCCGTCCCCAGCCTCGCCATCGGCTGGCGCGCAATAAAGTTCCCGCGCACGTCCTTGAGCGGCCGTCCGGTTTCCTTCGCCACCGCCACCACCCGATCCTCGAAGGACGGGGACACAATGGTGCCGGGGCAAATGGCGTTGCAGCGGATGCCCTGCGTAATGAAATCGGCGGCGACCGCCTTGGTCAGTCCGATGACGGCAGCCTTGGTCGCGCCATAGGCGTAGCGTTTCGGCAGACCTTTGATCGAGGAAACACCCGAAGACATGTTGATGATCGAGCCGCCGCCATTCTTCAGCATGGCGGGCAGGAAGGCCTTGATGGTTCGGTGCATCGATTTGACGTTGAGATCGAAGGAAAAGTCCCAATCTCTGTCCGAGCAATCGAGCACCGTGCCCTGATGTACATAGCCGGCGACATTGGCGAGCACGTCGAGCGCGCCAAATTCCTTCGTGATTGTCTTGGCGAAGGCTTCGACTGCTTTCGTCGAAAGCACGTCGAGCTTGGCGCACTTCGCGGCCTTCAATCCCCTGAGCTTGCCGGTATCGACGTCAGTGGCGATGACATCCGCGCCCTCGGCGATGAACGCTTCTGTAATGGCGCGGCCAATGCCCTGGCCGGCGGCAGTGACCAGCGCCACCTTGTTTTTGAGTCGATCAGTCATCACTCACCTCTGCGATTCATGGTCCGCTCGTCCCCGCGCAAGCGGGGACCCAGGCCGAAAGTCTGGTGCAGTAATCTGGATTCCCGCTTGCGCGGGAATGAGCGGAGAAAATTGGCATGGCTCCGCATTTCCCTAATGATTATCACGCGGGATGTTCTTCTGTGCGACACGCTGATATTTTACGGCTGGCTTGAGCACCATGCCGTCCGCCAGTTGATCAACGATACCGCGCTGGATTTCCTGCCACGGGGTCTGGCTCTCCGGGTAGTGATAACCTCCGTTCTTGAGCAGGGCGGCGCGCCGTCGCGACAGTTCGGCTTTCGAAATCAGGATATCAGCGGTGCCTTTCCGGAGATCAATGCGCACGCGGTCGCCGGTCTTCAGCAAGGCAATTCCGCCATTGGCCGCCGCCTCGGGTGACGCGTTGAGGATCGAAGGTGAACCGGATGTGCCGGACTGCCGTCCGTCGCCGATGCAGGGCAGGGACGTGATGCCCTTTTTGATCAAGGCTGCCGGCGGCTGCATGTTCACCACTTCGGCGGAGCCCGGATAACCGATAGGGCCCGCGCCGCGCATGAATAACAGCGTGTGCTCGTCGATCTTCAGCAACGGGTCGTCGATGCGATGGTGATAGTCCTCCGGACCGTCGAAAACCACGGCGCGGCCTTCGAAAGCATTCTTGTCCTTCGTATTGGAAAGAAAGCGTTGGCGGAACTCGTCCGAAATCACGCTGGTTTTCATGATCGCGGAGTCGAACAGATTTCCCTTCAGCACCTTGAAGCCCGACTGTTTCTTCATTGGCGCGCCATAGGGCTTGATGACATCGCTGTCTTTGCTATGGGCGCGTTTGACATTCTCACCCATGGTCTTGCCATTGATCGTCAATGCGTCGGCGTGGATGCGCCTGGCCTTCAGCAGTTCGTGCATCACCGCCGGCAGGCCGCCGGCGCGATAATATTCTTCACCGAGATATTCCCCGGCGGGCTGCATGTTGACGAGCAAAGGCACGTCGTAGCCGACCTTCTCCCAGTCTTCGATCGACAGTTTCACACCGACATGCCGCGCGATCGCGTTGATATGAATCGGGGCATTGGTCGAGCCGCCGATCGCCGAGTTGGCGATGATGGCGTTCTCGAAGGCCTTGCGCGTGAGAATGTCGGACGGCTTGAGATCCTGCTCGACGATTTCGACGGCGCGCACGCCGGTGTCGTAGGCGATCTGTCCACGCTCCCGATACGGAGCCGGAATGGCTGCGCAACCGGGCATCGACATGCCCAACGCCTCGGCCAATGCGTTCATCGTCGAGGCCGTGCCCATCGTGTTGCAATGCCCAATCGACGGCGCCGAGGCCGACGCGATTTCCAGAAACTCCTGATTGTCGATGCGGCCGGCGGCGAGTTCTTCGCGCGCCTTCCAGACAACCGTGCCGGAACCCGCGCGCTCGCCCTTCCACCAGCCATTGAGCATCGGTCCGCCGGACAGAACGATGGCGGGCAGATTCACCGTTGCCGCCGCCATCAGGCAGGCCGGCGTGGTTTTGTCGCAGCCGGTCATCAGCACAACGCCGTCGAGCGGGTAGCCGTAAAGCACCTCGACGAGACCGAGATAGGCGAGATTGCGGTCGAGCGCGGCGGTCGGCCGCTTGCCGGTCTCCTGGATGGGATGACACGGGAACTCGAAGGCGATGCCGCCGGCGGATCGGATGCCGTCACGCACGCGCTTGGCGAGTTCGATATGGTGGCGATTGCACGGAGAAAGGTCCGAACCGGTCTGCGCTATGCCGATGATCGGTTTGCCGGATCGCAACTCGGCGCTGGTAAGCCCGAAATTAAGGTAGCGCTCGAGATAGAGTGCGGTCATGCCGGGATTTTCGGGATTGTCGAACCACAGCTGCGAGCGCAGCCGGCGAGCGGATTTCCGGGCATTTTTTGCCATGTTGTGTCCAACCATGAATTTCAACGGCGTATACATGATCGCAGGAAGTCGTCGCCCGCAAGTAGCTTCGCCCGCTCCGCGCTCATCTTCGACGGTGCCAAGACCCACCTAGCCGAATTCGGTAATCGTGTTAGTTTTGTATGCCCGCCTGCTCCTTGAATTTTCGCCGCCGTCCGCGAGATTTGATTATATGCCGGATAATTCGGAAGCTCCCGCCGCTGCGCCAAGCGGCGACCAGCACGAATTCGCTCGTTTGCTCCGGGAAGTTGATCTATTCGCCGGTCTTGAGCGAGTCACACTGGCCAAGCTTGCAGCGCATCTGGAGCCTCAGTTTTACGCCGCGCCTTCGATCATTTTTCGTCAAGGTGATGCAGGTGACGCGCTTTATGTCGTGGCCAGCGGAACCGTCGGTGTCTACACAACAGACAAGACCGGTACGACAGAAACTCTGGTCAGGATACTCAGCGTGGGCGAGCCGTTTGGCGAGATGGCTCTGCTCAGCAGTATTCCGAGAACCGCGACAATAAAAGTGGAAACCGATTGCGAGGTTTTGCGTCTCAATCGGAGTGCATTTGTCGAACTTGTGCGTGAGCAGCCAAGCGTTGCGCTGGCAATCGCCGCGACGCTCAGCAGGCGACTTGCTGACATGTTGAATCGCCCTGCTGGCGCAGTTCCTCCCCCTATTGCGAAGCGAAAACGGACGCCGCCCACCGCCGGCCCGATAAAGGCCGCAGAGACCGGCGTTTCTGCAGTGATCGGATGGCTGCGCTCGTCCGTCGGACGCGTGGAAATCGCAATTGCGGCCGCCATTATAATCTTTGCGCTTGGCTGGGCTGTTTCACCGCCGCGCGGGCTAAACCTGCCAGCGTGGCATAGCCTTGTTGCTTTGCTCGCGATTTTGCCTGCGCTGGTGCTGGATGCGATTCTTGAAGGCGCGCTCGGACTCTTGCTGGCTTGCGCATGGGTATTGACCGGTTCGGCGAGTGCGACCGATGCTCTCTCAGGCTTTGCAAGCCCGAGCTGGGTGCTCGTCGTCTCAGTGCTGATTATCGGCGCGGCGATTGCGCAAACCGGCATTCTCTACCGGCTGTCGCTCGAAACCATCACGCACATGCGAGGCGGATTTGTCGGCGAGGCAACGGCCCTGGCGTGCGCGGGACAGCTGCTGGGCCCCGCCGTGCCGAACGCAACAAGCCGCATCATAATCATTGCGCCGATGCTGCGCGAATTGATTGAGGCCTTGGGCTATTCGCCAAAATCAAAAGGCGCAGTAGGCCTCGCCATGGCGGCGCTGATCGGCTTCGGCCAGATGGCGGCCACGACACTCACCAGTGGCACGACGGCGGTCCTGGTTGCCGCGATTCTGCCGGCGCAGGTGCGCGGTGACATCAACTGGATCACCTGGACGATCTACGGCGCGTCGTTCAACATCATCTTGTTCGCCGGCCTTCTCGGAACGATCCTGTGGTACTACCGGCCCAGCGCGGAGGAGCGCCAGCCGTCGAGCGAGCGCGCGAAATCGCTCGCGTTGCAGCGAGCCTTGCTCGGACCGATGTCGCGCGACGAAAAAATCGCACTGGGGGTGGGCATCGCGCTGCTTGGCGGATTTATCACGCAGCCAATTCACCATGTCGATCCGGGTTGGGTGGCTGCCCTTGCGGTCGGCGTGCTGTCGGCCGCTCGCGTCGTTACTGTCGGCACATTGCGGGCCGTCAATTGGAATTTCGCGCTGCTGTTTGGAAGTCTTATTAGCCTCGCCACGGTATTCAGTCATACCGGGCTCGATCATTGGGTCGCCGATCGTGTTGCCGGCGTCATGGGCGATCTGTCCTCATCACGTGTCACTTTTGTCGTCGCATTGGCCTTGTTCTGCTTTGCCGTAAGTTTTGTTGTACGTTGGCAGGCCGCGGCGCCGCTCGTCACTATCGCGCTTGCGCCGGTCGCGAGCGCTGCCGGCATTCATCCGTATATCGTCGGATTGATTTCAGTCATCGCTTGCCACACGTTCTTCATGCCGTATCAAAGCACGACCTACCTCGCGCTCACCGCCGGCACCGGCGGAGCGCTCTACACCCACGCCCAGGTCTTACCGGCGGCCATCGCCTATGGTTTTTGGACCGTCGTCGCAGTTGCACTGAGTGTCCCGGTGTGGCGACTCTTAGGTCTCATGTAGATGACAAGATGAGCGCTATTTGGAGTCCAGAACGAAGACGCCATTCCAGTCTGCAGGCGGCGGATCGTGTTTGAATGTCCGGATGCGCTCGTCATAAAGATCGAACAGGTAGTCGAGACCAAAGCCGTTCGAGATCTTGCGGCACCGCGTAATCGTATTTGCGGCGCCAGCAAAATCACCTTGCCGAAACCGCGCGAGCATCTCGTTGACATCGTGGTGCAACTGGCCAAATCGATCGCTGTCAGCCACATCGGCGCGGCCGAGCACCGTGTAGACTGATTCCGGCTCGGTCTTGCCCTTCACGGTAATACAATCGAGCTCCAGCACTGCGAATTTGTCGCGAAGGCTCGTTGCCGTCCTTGAACCGAGAATGATCGGGACGCCGTAGTTTTTTGATTGTCCTTCCAGCCGCGATGCGAGATTGACCGGGTCTCCGAGGACCGAATAATTGAAGCGTAAGTCGGAGCCCATATTTCCGACGACGCATTTCCCCGTGTTGATACCGACGCCGACATTGAGTGGAATAAAGCGCTGACCGGTTTCTTTCGATTGCTGCTCGCGTTGCCGGTTGAGTGTTTCAACGCGCAGGAGCATCTCGAGTGCGGCCTCACAGGCATTGTGCTCATGCTGTGCGTCGTGCAGCGGCGCATTCCAGAACGCCATGATCGCATCGCCCATGTATTTGTCGATCGTGCCTTTGTGCTCAATGATGGCGTTGGTCAAAGGTGTGAGAAAGCTGTTCATCAGCGACGTCAGACCCTGCGGGTCGCTCTTGTAGAGTTCGGAGATCGTGGTGAAGCCACGAACGTCACTGAACAAGATGCTCATCTCGCGCTCTTCCCCGCCGAGCACCAGTTTTTCCGGGGAATGCGCCAGCTGCTCGACCAGGTCTGGGGACAGATATTGGCCAAAGGCGGATCGGATACGACGGCGTTGTGCCTGCTCGCTGATATAGTTGCTGAACACCAATGTAAGATAGACAAGCGCGCTGGATATGAGCGGGTAGGTGAAATCAAACAGCAACCGATCCTGCACGTAGAAATACCATGAAGCGCCCGCGGTCAGTGCCACAATGGCAGCGCCGAACATCAGCAGGTAAACAGGGCTCAGGATCGGCGCCAGCCAGATGATGGCTGCGCCGAGCAACAGCGCCGCGCACAGTTCGACGCCGATGGCATAGTTGGGCGCTGACAGGACGGATTGCGTCAGTACGCTTTCGAGCACCTGGGCGTGCACTTCGACACCCGGCATGACCGGATCAATCGGGGTTGTCTTGGAGTCGAGCAGCCCGACGGCGGAGGTTCCGACCAGTACAAGCCGGCGTGCGACCCGGTCGGCCGGCACTTTTCCTTCAAGAACGTCGGCGGCGGAAACGTAGCGCGCCAGGTCGTGTGGTGCGAAGTGAATCCACAGCTGGCCATTACGGTCCGTTGGAATCACGAAGCCTGGGACGGCTGCGCTCTGCACGCCCGCATTATCGGATCGGATCAGGACGGTGCTGCTGCCGCTCACCACACGTAACATTTCGAGCGTGAGCGAAGGCATGATCATGCCCTGTGCCTGCATCACAATCGGCACACGCCGTACAATGCCGTCGCGTTCGGCGCGGATGGTGAATAGCCCGCGTCCGCTGCCCGCCTGCTCGAGCACCGGCACGTTGCGAAGCAAACCGGGGAAGTTCAATAAAAAGGGCCGTGCGTCGCCGCCCACGGTCGCAACGCCAACGGCCGGTTTGGCGCCATCGGGTTGCGCAACAGCGAAAGGCAACCCGGACTCACCAAGCACGACATGCGAATTGCGCAGTGCGTCGGCGAAGACTGCGTCGTTGCTCGGCAGGGCGCGCAGTTTCGCGCGCGTCGCGTCGTCGAGGTCGCGGAAAACGTCGGCGGCGACGGAGGGCGACATTCTGTCCGGCTCGGCAAAGACGATATCGAACGCGATCACGAGCGCGCCCATTTGAGTGAGGCGGTTGATGAGGTCGGCCACGCGCGTTCGCGGCCATGGCCATTGCCCGATTGTCCGAAGGCTCTTCTCGTCGATATCGACAATCACCACCGGTCGTTGCGTGGCCTCGCGCGGTTGCAACACCTGGAACAAGTCGAAAACGCGGACCCGAAGCTCCTGGATCGGCAGCGGATCCGCGATCCGCAGCGCGGCGAGCGCGACCAGTAAAACAAGAGCGATAGCGCGCGCGGGCCCAAATTTGTGCGCCGTGCGCGAAAGCCATGTCATCGGTGATCGCCCGTCTGAAGGCGAAACGGAAAGGTCGTCATTTTTCCCGGAACGCCCGCATGAATTGATCCTGCAAGGGCTTGGTCAGATACGACAGAACCGAGCGCTCGCCGGTCTGAACGAAAGCTTCGACCGGCATGCCGGGAATGAGCTTCACGTCGCCGAGTCGCGCGATTTCACTTTTTGTCATGGCAATGCGGGTTGTGTAATAATTTTGACCGGTACGCTGGTCCATCGTGGTGTCGGCCGACACGCGGGTGATGGTGCCGTTGATTTCGGGCGTCGTGCGCAGGTTGAAGGCCGAAAATCGCAATACGGCCAACTGGCCGATCTGTATCTGATCTATGTCGTGCGGACTGACTTTCGCCTCGACCAACAGATTGTCGGTATCAGGGACGATCAACATGATTGTATCGCCGGCCGGGACCACGCCGCCAACGGTGTGCACCTTTGACTCGAGCACTGTGCCGTCTTGCGGCGCCCGGAGATCGATGCGCTTAAGCTGATCTTCGGCCGCGACCTTGCGCTCGACGAATTCGCCGAACTTGGCGTCGACCTCGCGCATATCCTTGGCGACTTCACTGCTCAGGTCCTGATCGATCTGGATGACCTGCAGTTCAGTTTCCGTTATCTTGCCCTTGGCTTGCGCGACTGCGGCCACCAATTGCCCGCGTTCGCCCTCGAGCCGCGCGCCGTCGCGCTCGAGCGCGGTCAGCCGCGTAATCTGCACGAGATTATTCTTCCACAGCTCGCGCACGCCCTCGAGCTCCTTGCCGATCAGCGCGATCTCGCGCGCCTTCGCCTCTTGCTGGGCCGACAGTCCCTTGATTTCGTCCTGCAGCTGCGTAATGCGCTGTTTCAGCTGCGCCTTCTGACCGAGGCGGGCCGAGCGCCGCAATTCGAACAGCTTGCGCTCATTGGCCAGGGCAACGGCGACCGCCGGCTCGCCGGAACGCGCAAGCAATTCCTTCGGGAACGTGACAGTTTCTGCGCCATCACGTTCGGCCTCAAGCCGCGCCTTGCGTGCGCCAAGTTCGTCGAGTCCCTTGGTGACAATGGCGAGGTTGGCGCGCGTGACGGTATCGTCGAGCTGCACGAGAACGTCGCCCGCCTTGACGCGATCGCCGTCCTGCACGTTGAGCTTGCCGACAACGCCGCCGGTCGGATGTTGTATTTTCTTGACGTTGGAATCGACGACGATCGAGCCCTGCGCGATCAGCGCACCGGCTATTTGCGTGGTCGACGCCCAGCCACCGACTCCGCCGGCCAGCAGCAGTACAATAAGGCCCCCGGCCATCAGGTGGCGGTGGATTGAATCGCGCGAACTCCCCGGCGCGGCCACGGGTCGCAACCGCTCGACCCATGCGACGAAGCGCTCGCTCAAGTCAGACATGTCCGGCATCTGCGGCATTTTCATGCGCCAGCACTCCCGCTGTCGGGGACAACCTTCAGCGGCCGCGGGGCGGCGAGGGGCCGTTGCAGGACCTTCGACAATACTTCCTCTTTCGGGCCGATGGCCTGGACCTTGCCTTGGTTCATCATTAGCAGTCGATCAACTCCGGCGATGGCGCTTGGACGGTGAGCGACGACAACAATGATGCCCTTGCGCTCGCGGACACCGAGGATTGCGCGTGTCAATGCTTCCTCGCCTTCCGAGTCCAGATTGGAATTAGGCTCGTCGAGTACAACAAGGAATGGATCGCGATAGACCGCGCGCGCAAGCGCGATGCGCTGCGCCTGGCCGGCCGACAGAGCGGAACCCTGCTCACCGATCGGCGTATCGTAGCCTGCGGGGAGCCGGACAATCAGGTCATGTACGCCAACCGACTTGGCGGCGGCAATTATGGCTTCATTGTCGGGTTCGGGTTCGAAGCGGGCGATATTCTGCGCCACGGTTCCCGCCAGCAGCTCCACGTCCTGCGGCAGGTAGCCAATATGGCTGCCGAGCGCATCCGGCGCCCATTGATCGAGCGCGGCGCCGTCAAGGCGCACCTTTCCGCGCACCGGCTGCCAGACACCGACGAGCATGCGCGCGAGCGATGATTTTCCGGAGCCGCTCGGACCTATGACACCGAGGCCCTGTCCGGCCTCCAGCTCGAATGCGATATCCTGCGCCACAATCTTCGGAACGCCGGGCGGTGACGCACTGACGTTTTCGACCGTAAGCCGGTGCACCGGTGGCTGGAGTTGCATCGGCGCAGCCCTCGCGGGCAACACTTTCAGCAGATTGTTCAGGCGCTCCCAACTCTGGCGCGCGGCGACGAAACCTTTCCAGTTCGCGATGGCGAGGTCGACCGGCGCCAGCGCGCGTGCGCTGAGAATAGATCCCGCGATGATGATGCCGGCGCTGGCTTCCTGGTTGATTACCAAATAAGCGCCGACTGCAAGCACTCCGGACTGCAGCATCATGCGCAGCACCTTGGAAGTTGCCCCAAGGCCACCGCCGAGATCGCTCGCTTCTTGCTGGCTCCGCATATATTGCCGGTTGGCATCGGACCAACGCGCCGCGACGCGCCCGGCCATTCCCATGGAGATCAGCGCCTCGGCATTGCGCCGGCTGGCTTCCGCAAGGCCGTTGCGGATGATCGCGGCCTCGGTCGCTGCCTTGGTGGGCGCCCGCATCAGGATCTCGGTGATCAATGTCAGCGCAATCAGGATAATTGCGCCGGCGAGCGCGGTGAAACCGATGAGCGGATGGAAGGCAAAACAGATTGCCAGATACAGCGGGATCCACGGCAGATCAAACAACGCGACCGGACCGAGGCCGGAGAGATATGATCGCAGCGCGTCGAGATCGCGCAGCGGCTGCGTGCCCTCGTTGCGTGCACCGACCCGCAAGGGCGCGCGCATCAGCGTATCGTACACGCGCCCGCTGAGCGTCTCGTCAAGCTCGCCGCCGATACGAACGAGAATTCGTCCGCGGATTGCATCGAGGATGCCGAGCGCGGTGAACAATCCGACTGCCAAAACCAGCAAGCCAACCAGAGTCGGCATGCTGCGGCTCGGCAGCACGCGGTCGTAAATCTCCAGCATGAACATGGCGCCGGTGAGCATGAGGATATTGCTCATGCCGCTGATCAAGGCGGTGCCGTAGAAAGCACCCCGGCACGCGGCGAGCGCTTCCGCGAGTTCCGAATGAACCGGATGATTTCGATTTAAATGGCTACGTTGCATCGACCAGTTACCTGACGGGACTCAATGGCTGCAAGATTCTCTTGCGGGCCAATACGATTGCCGAAATTAGACCTTTTGATTGTCAATTATGTCACATAAGGCGCAATTTGTCGCCCGAGGCGCAATGGCAACGTTAACGGCGTTGCTTTTTCACAAATGACTGGACGATTGGCGCTGACCCACCGTGTGTTCGGCCAAAGCGCAGGCTTGTGGCGCATTGCCCGTCAAGCGTGGTGTAGAAAATCCGTGCCCGCCAGATTGATATTCGTCCCGGTCAGGTGGATTTCCATATCCACGTGATTGGGGGTTGAGGTTGTATTGACGTATACGACCGTCTGATTGTTGGCGTTGTCGACAAACCAGCTGATGCTGTTCGCGTCGACCAGACCGGCCGCAGCAACCGCATTTTGCTGCACCTGGGTTGCGCCCGCGATGGCGGTGAAATCCAGGTGGTCGGACCCATGCGTGAAGTTATTGATCGTGTCGAAGTGGCCGGCACCGGGCTGCGAATCCGTCGTGGCTTTGAAGACAAAGGTGTCGTTGCCGCTGCCGCTGCCGGCTATCGTATGAGCCCCATCGCTAATAGTGATGTCTTTATGTGAGCCGTCATTGAAATGATCAGCGGTGTCGGTTGTGCCTGTTGTTAATGTAGGCGCTGGTGCGCCGCCGTCGATTATTGTTCTGTCGGATTCGGCAGGCGGGTCGACGATTAGCGTGCCGCCACTGCCGTCGGCTGTCAGTATGAAGTTTGCAGTTGTGTAATTGCCGTTCGCAAAGGCTAGCGTATCGACTGCAGTCGTGGTGTCGTTGATGGTTTCAGAAATCGTAAGCGTGCCGCCAGTGTCAGATCCAGCATTATCGAAGTAAGTCCACGACGTGCCGGCATCAAAGGTTATCCCTTTGAGATCTATTACATCTGAATTTTGCGGCGTGGTGCCAGTGAAGCCAAGAATCTGCCCGGTGTAAGCGGTCGGGTTATCCAGCACCAGTGTACCAAAATTATCTCCGGCAAATGTAACATTAACTGACGAGGCAGTGCCGAATTCGAGAATTGCGGCGCCGCTGATTAGAGCGCTTCCTGTGCCGGTGACTGCGCCGCCGATAGTGATATTTCCGCCATCGGCCCATATCAGTCCCGTGTTCGAAATATCACTGTTCACAATCAGACCGCCGCTTCCGGTCGCCTCGAGCGTTCCGGAGTTGATCACTGCGTTTGATCCAGTATCGATCGTCAGAGCATGGGTGCCGGTCGCGACAATCGCTCCCTCGTTGACCAGTATCGTTTGCGCATCCCCGAGCTGGCCCGCGCCAGAGATCGTGTTGTCCACATTGGTAAGTGTGACGCCTGGGAAAGCACTGGAAATGACATTCTCATTGCTGTCGGACAGTATGACGTGACCGCCACCCTGCAGTGTGACGCCATTTTGAATGAGTTCCAGTATCGTCGTGTTTCCAGCCGACTCGAGCGCAATAGTGCCAGTATTGTTGATGATGCCGCTCAGCGGCAGCATGGCATTGTCACCGATCGTCATCATCCCGGCGTTGTCTGTGAGCGGAGTCTGATCGAACACGAAGTTGTTCGCCGTGAGTGCTGCCGCATTGACGCCATGCAGCGTAATCGATTCGTCGCTGCCAATGCTAATTACAGCGTTGCCTCTGGCATCGTCGGACAGATTGGCATGGATGTCGCTGAAGCTCGCGATATTTTTGAAGCCGATTAAGTCGATCTTGTCGGTGCCAGCGTTGAAGTTGTAGACCGTGTCGTTGCCGATCGGTTGCGCGAAGACAAACAGATTGTTCGCGCCGGCGCCAGTAAGCGTGTCGTTGCCCGACCAGGCGAAGATTGGCGAACCCGCTGCATAGGCCTCGACGTTGTCCTTAAGGCTCGCGGTCCCTGTGCTGCCGTCGGCATTGGTCCAGCTTTCCGTCACATTGAGCAGCGCCGCTCCTGCAAAATTGGCGGGCGTTCTGATCGTCAGCGCCGTCGGATCGCTCGTCTGGACCGCCCAGGTGCCACCGCCGAGGTTCGTGCCTTGATCCAGGCTCCAATCGGACGGAACCCCGGTGATAGTTACCGTGACCGGGTCACTCTGCCCACCTGACTGATCTGTCAGCGCCAGGTTGATGGGGTCTCCGGCGACGCCCGCCGGGGCCGCCGCCTCATTGACCCCGAGATGCTCTTGGACAATCGTGTTGTCTGTATGGACATGGTTCGTAAGGACGCCGATAAACGGCGTTTTGTTGACGTTATTATTGCCGGCGTCGAGGATCGTCCCATTGACCGAGATGATTGCTAGATCATGCGTGACCGCATCTGATTCCGGGGTATAGGTGAACACCAGCACACCGTGAGCGGGGTCTGAAAGGCTCGCATTGTAGGTCGCAGAATCGGTATCGGACCCTGGTGGAGTTTCATCGCCGTCGGCGATCGTTAATGACGGATTCCCGCCACTGAAATGCACGGCCCCGCTAAAGGTGAGTATTATCCTGGCCGTGCCACTATTCGTCCCGCTGGTATCGATCTCAGTTTGGTTGGTTTGGCTGCCGTTGTGGAATGTCGTGTACCTGGCCGCGGACGCCAGCGCCGCGATGTTGATTGTTGCCGTGTCGCTGCCGGTTAGCGCTCCGCCGGTCCCGGTATTGCCGTTGTCGTTTATCAACAGCGCCAGCGTGGCAGACGGGCTCGGATTGTACGTGTTGTCGATATAGCTGACCGTGCTGCTGCTGTTGGTGTTGAGCAGGTCGTTGATCTGCGCGAGAGTGCCCGAAATTGTCACCGATTTGCTGCCGCTGCCGCTGACCGTCGCCCCGCTGGTGCCGGCGGTAACCGTCAGCGCGCCCTCGGTCACCGACAGCGTCACCTTCTCGGTCCCGCCAAGGCTGTCGACATCGCTCACCGACATTCCGCTGTTCTTGAGATTCAGGCTTTGCTGCTCGGTCGCGCTGTAAGACGTCGGTGTGATGGTCGCAATCGGCGCATCGTTCACCGAGGTGACGTTGATGGTCATCGTGTTCGGCGTCGGGTCGAGGTTGACGCCGCCATTGGCGGTACCGCCGTTGTCCTGCACCTGGAAGGTGAAACTTGCTTCCGGTGA
>Ga0187765_10000453_pt1 | contig 15074 bp, 14 predicted proteins | sample 0216_QUI02_MP05__3_FD_133018 | JGI IMG/M metagenome (GOLD analysis project Ga0187765, IMG submission 133018) | Tropical peat soil microbial communities from peatlands in Department of Meta, Colombia - 0216_QUI02_MP05_10_MG | ecosystem: Environmental > Terrestrial > Soil > Wetlands > Peat ...
CTCCGGACTGAGGCGCGCGGCCTCCTCGAACGCGCGCGCCGCTGCGACGACGCCGCCCCTTCGGCTCGCGTTCGCCCCGACGTGCTCGAGCTCGCCGGCGACGCGCTCGTCGGGACCGGTCGCGGCGGCCGCGAGATGCCAGGCGCGCCGATCGCCGCCTTCGGCTTCGAGCGCCTGGGCGAGCGCGGCGTGGGCGCGGCGCCGCTCCGCCGCCGGCGCGGCGGCATGGATCGCAGACCGCAGGAGCGGATGCCGGAACTCCACTGCCGTGGGGCCGAGGCGCACGAGGCCGGCGGTCTCGGCCGGGCCGAGCGCATCCGGCCCGAGCCCGGTCGCCGCGAGCGCGGCCAGGACGGTGTGCGCCGCGCTGCCGGTACCGGCCGCCGCGACGAGAAGGGCGCGCCGCGCCTCCTCGGGGAGCGCCGCCGTCCGGTCGAGGAACGCGCGCGACACCTCGTCGGGCACGGGCAGGAGCTCACCCAGCGGCTCCGTCCCGGCGAGCTGCTCGTCGCTCAGCAGCTGGGGCAGCTCGAGCAGGGCGAGCGGGTTGCCGCCGGTGGCCTCGACGAGCGCGGCCACGACCGCCGGTGCCGCGCGCCCGCCCGCGAGCAGCGCCGCAGCGCCGGCGGCGTCGAGGCCCGTCACGCGGAGCAGCGCAACCGCGGGCGGTGCAAAGGGATGCGGCCCTCCGGGGCGTGCGGCGAGGAGCAGGGCGATCCCGTCCGTGCCGAGACGGCGGGCAACGAAGGCGAGCGCCTCCCCGGACGGCTGGTCGACCCAGTGGCAGTCGTCGACGACGCACAGGAGCGGCCCGTCTTCGGCCGCCGTTGCGAGCAGACCCAGCACCGCCGCGTAGACGTTGAAGCGCTCCGCGCGCCCGTCCTCGAGGGCGAGCGCGACCCGGAGGGCGTGCGCCTGGGGTCTGGGCAGGCGGTCGATCAGCTCGACGACCGGGCGGACGAGCTGGTGGAGCGTCGCATAGGCGAGCTCCGACTCGAACTCGCTGCCCGCCGCGCGTAGCACGCGCAGACCGCCGGCCTGCTCGATCGCTTCGTCGAGCAGCGCGGTCTTGCCGATGCCCGACTCGCCCTCGAGCAGCAGCGCGCCGCTGCGGCCGGCGCGCGCCTCCTCGAGCACGGCGTCGATGCGCCGCCGTTCCTGTTCCCGTCCGACGACCATCTGGAGCGATGCTAGAACGGATCGCCGCGATCCTGGGATCGAACGTCTGGCCGCCCCGGACCAGGAGATCGAAGCGCGGGGGTCGCTTCCTGCTCAGGCGGTGTGCATGACCTCGGCGCCCGTGATCATACGAACGACTTGCTCCACGCCTGTCTCACGCGTTCTCACGGATCCCACTCTTCTGCCCGCCCTCAGCACCATGATGCGATGAGACAACTCGAGAACCTGCGGCAGATTGTGGCTGATCAGGATGATGGCGAGGCCTCGCTCGTTGATGCGACGGATCACGTCCATGACCGCCGCTGTCTCCCTCACGCCGAGTGCTGCCGTCGGCTCGTCCATGATGACTATGTCGCGCCCGAACACCGGCGCCCGGGCGACCGCGACCGCCTGACGCTGTCCGCCCGACAGGGTGTCTGCACGCTGGCGCACCGATGGGATGGCGATGTCCAGCGAGCGGAGATGCTCGCGCGCCCGATTCCGCATCGACCGCTTGTCGATGAAGGGCAGCACGCGGCCGAGCGGTCCGCCCATCCGGACCTCGCGGCCGAGGAAGAGATTCTCCGCAACCTCGAGGATCGGCACGACCGCGAGTTCCTGGTAGACGGTCTCGATCCCGTGCTCACGAGCATGGATCGGGTTGCGAAAGCTGACGGGTTGATCGTCGATGCGAATCTCGCCGGAGTCGGGCTGGAGCGCGCCTGAGAGGATCTTGATCAAGGTCGACTTGCCGGCGCCGTTGTCGCCGACGAGCGCCAGGATCTCGCCGGCGTAGACCTCGATGTCGACGTCACGCAGCGCTTGGACGTGGCCGAACGCCTTCGAGAGCCCCTTCGCTGCAAGCCGGGGCGGGACGTCAACGGCCTGCGGCATCACGCTCCGCTCCTGTACGGACATCATGCCATCTTATATAGTCGACTCCTTGCTCGTCGTTGGTCGTGAGGGCGAACCTCGCGGCAGAAAGGGGGGTGGGTCCGGTGCTTGGCGGATTGAAGGTCCGGCGGATGCGCCTGATGGGAGGCGCGGCGGCGACGGCTCTGATCGCAACAGTGGTGGCCGTCTTCCTCTCGGGCGCTGCAGGCGCGTCCCGAACGGCGACGACACCGCCCAGTGTGATCGCGCAGGCGAAGGCGGACGTCTTGGCAAACGCAGGCTGGCCGAAGACATGGCGTGGCCCGACGACCCCGACGACGCCGCAGAAGGTCAAGAACATCGTCCTGATCTCATGTAGCCAGGCGACCGCCTGCGCACGGGAGACCGCAGGCAGTGCCGCGGCCGCGAAGGTGATGGGCTGGCACACGACGGTCGTCGACGGGAAGGGCGATACGAACGTCATGAACGCGGCGATCCGAAACGCCGTGGTGAGCGGGGCGACCGGCATCATTCTCGAGAGCACCGGCGTCAGCGCACTGGTCGACTCGCTCAAGTTCGCGAAGGCACACCACGTCCCGGTGCTCAACAACGGAGCGATCCCGGCCAAGCAGGCCGGAGTCGACCCCAGCCTCGTCGCGGCGTCCAACCCTGATCCGAACGTCCTCCGCGGCAAGGTCAGCGCGGACTGGATGATCTGGAACAGCAACGGCAAGGCCGGCGTGGTCATCTTCCGTACGACCGACGCCGGTCTTCAGACCCGCGACCAGGCGACGGTCGATCGCTTGAAGGCCTGCACCGGCTGCACGATCCTCTTCCAGGACGTCGTGGGGTTCGACATCACGACGACGCCGAAGATGACCCAGCAGATGAACTCGATCCTCGATCGGTTCGGAAAAAAGGTGACGTACATCCGCGATCCGTACAGTGCGGCGGACGCGTTCGCAGTGCCGGCCCTTCAGGCGCGCGGACGGTCGGATGTGCAGATCCTCTCGGATGCACCGTCGGCGCTTCAGATGCAGCAGTGCTACCAGGGCAAGAACATCGGCGCCGTCTACGGAGACAACCTCACCTGGGTCGGGTGGGAGTCGGTCGACATGATGAACCGCATCCTGGAGCATCCGGGCGTCACGCCTCCTCCCGAGAACACCGTGTACGTCATGTTGCTGTCGCCGAAATATGCGGTCCCCGGCACGCCGGCGTCCGCCCTCTGTCCAAAAGACCTCGACCTCAACCACGGTAATCCTGTGGACTTCGTGGCGAAGTTCAAGCAGTTGTGGGGGATCAAGTAGACCGCCCCGCCTCGATGCCCGCTTCCCGGCCCCCGGGCCGGGAAGCGGAGCAGCTCTTCTCGGTGACGGCCGCGCCGTGACCGGCATGTCTCCCGTGCGCGCGGAGCTGCCGGGCGGTCCGCTCGTCGTGTCGACCGTCGGCATGGCCGTCCCGGACATCTGGGCCGCCATGGCGCAGTACTGGGAGACGCTCGGCTGGGGGCCGTGGAGCGTGTACCGCCAGGAGCCCCCCTCGCTCCAGGAGATGCGCTACCGGGGCGCGCCCGCCGAGTTCTCCTTCCTCGTCGCCGGGACGTCGACGCCCGGCGGCACCGCGTTCTGGCTGTGCCAGCCGCTCGAGGGGCCGAGCCTGTACCGGGACCTCGTCGAGGAAGAGCTGCCGGGGCCGCACTTCATGACCGTGTGGCGCCAGACGGAGGCCGAGAGCGACGCGGTCCGGCGGTGGTTCGCCGAGCGCGGGGCGACGGAGCTGATGGCGGCACGCGTCGACGGCTCGATCGAGTTCTTCTTCCTCGACGCGCGCGAGCTCTGTGGGATGATCCTCGAGACCGGCTACGGCCGCTCCGCGAGCCAGCGGCTCGAGGCGACCTATCCCTAGAACGAGACGGGCGCGCCTTTTCTGTGCCACCCCTCGACCGCACCGAGATCCGCGACCGCACCGCCGACGTACTGGCCCGCTACGGGCTCGTGGTCGTCACGATCCTCGTCATCGTGCTGTTCTCGGCGCTGCGGCCGCGGACCTACTTCACGACGATCAACTTCGAGGTAATCGCGACGAATCAGGCGCCGACGCTGCTGCTCTCGCTCGCGATCCTCCTTCCCTTGATCGCGGGCGAGTTCGACCTGTCAGTGGGGGCGAGCTTCGGCTTCTGCGAGCTCTTGGTCGCCGCGCTGATCATCAACAAGGGACTCCCCTGGGGAGCAGCGGTTGTGGTCACGTTGCTCGTCGGCGGTGTGCTTGGACTCGTGAATGGATTGCTGGTTGTCGTATTCCAGCTCAACTCGTTCATCGCGACGCTCGGCTCAGCCACCGTCATCGTCGGTCTGACGAGCTGGGCCTCCGGCGGGCAGGTCATTGTCGGGAACTTCGCCAGCGGGTTCCTGAAGATCGGGTCGATGCAGGTTCTCGGATCGCTCTCGGTCTTCGTCGTCTACGCGTTGGCCATAGCACTGGTCGTCTGGCTCGGGCTCACCCAGCTTGCCGGCGGCCGCCACCTGTACGCCACCGGCGGCGGGCGCGTCGCGGCGGTGATGCTCGGACTCCGCACGGGGAGGCTCATCATCGCCGCGTTCATCCTCTGCGGCGTCATCGCGGCCTTCACGGCCGTGATCACCGCGAGCCAACTCACCAGCGGCCAACCCGATCTCGGTGCGCAATACCTTCTCCCGGCGTATGCCGGGGCGTTCCTCGGTGCTACGACCATCAACATCGGCCTGTTCAACGTCTGGGGCACGGTGATCGGCGTGTACCTGCTCGGAGCCGGTGTGGCGGGGCTCCAGCAGATCGGCGTGCCCTCGTACGTCCAGGACTTCTTCAACGGCGGAGCGCTCATCATCGCCGTCGCTGCGTCCGGCTATGTCGCGCGCCGCCGCGCGGGCGGCACGGCGGGCGGGATCAGCCGCGACGATTTTGCACCGACCACCGAGTCGGGGCCGGCGCCGGACGACGCGAGCCCCTCGCCCGAGATCGGGTCGCCGGCATGACGAGCGGCGAGATGCGCGTTGCGCTCGATGGCCGCCGGGTGTTGGTCACGGGCGCCGCCGGCGGGATCGGATCGGCGATCGGGCGCGAGCTCGACAAGGCCGGCGCCGCCGTCTTCGCCACCGACGCAACCGCGACGGACGGTGTCTTCCGCTGCGACGTCTCGTCGGAGGAGGACGTCGCCGCCGCGTTCCGCGAAGCCGCCGCCGGCGGTGCCGTGACGGACGTCGTCCACGCCGCGGGCATCTGCACGACCTCGCCGGTAGCGGAGCTGCAGCTCGCGGACTGGCGGCGGATCCTCGACGTGAACCTGACGGGCGCGTTCCTCGTCGCGCGGGCAGCTGCAAGGACGATTCCGGACGGCGGGAGCATCGTGTTCATCTCCTCTGTCGCGGGCCTGACCGGCGACCCCTTCTTCGGCGCGTATTGCGCGAGCAAGTTCGGCGTCGTCGCGCTGACCCAGGTGCTCGCGCGCGAGCTCGGGCACCGCCGGATCCGCGTCAACGCCGTCTGTCCCGCCGGTGTCCGCACGGCGATGAGCGACGAGACGATCAGCCGCGACGCCGAGCGGCTGGGCCGGAGCGAGGCCGAGCTGCGCGCACTGTACGAGAGCGACTCGTTCGCGCACCGTTGGGCCGATCCGGACGAGGTCGCCGGCGCCTGCCTCTTTCTGCTCTCGTCGGCGTCGGCGTACGTGAGCGGGCATTCGCTGGTCCTGAACGGCGGCGGCAACCTGTCGTCGCACCGCTGATCGCGGTGGAAAGGAGGTCCTCGTGCCGATGTACGCGATGACCACTGGCGGCCGAGTCGCCGCCGAGGAGCTCGGCATCGTCCTGCCCCACGAGCACGTGTTGTGGGACCTCACGACGTACCTGACTCCGCCGCTCGACGAGCTCGAGCGCGGGCTGGTCGATGCGCCGCTCACGCTGGACAACGCTGCACACCTGCGCCGGAGCCCGCTGGTCTCCCGCGAGAACCTCCTGATGCAGGATCCCGAGGTGGCGGTGCGCGAGCTCGGGTACTTCCGCGAGGTCGGCGGCCGTACGGTCGTCGACTGCTCGCTGCCCGAGATGAAGCGCGACGTCACGGCGGTCGCGCGGGTCGCCGAGGCGGCGGGCGTCAACGTGATCGTCGTCACCGGTCATTACGTGCAGTCGACGCACGGGCCGGAGCTGGCGAAGCAGTCGGTCGACGAGATCACCGAGTGGATGCTCGGCGAGCTGCGCGACGGAATCGACGGAACGGGCATCCGCGCAGGCGCGATCAAGTTCGGGCTGACGAGCGTCCCCCGGATGCCACCGGACGAGCGGAAGTGTCTGGAGGCGGCGGCTCAGGCGCAGGCGGAGACCGGTGCGCCGATCACGATCCACAATCCGTTGCCGTTCGAGAAGCGGGGCGTCGAGGTCGTCCGGCTGCTGACCGGCGCAGGCGCGGACCCGGAGCGGGTGATCATGGGGCACATGACGCACACGGCTCCCGACGACCGCTACCACCGGTCGATCATCGAGACCGGTGCGACGATCGAGTTCGACCGCTTCGGACAGGAGCTGTATCAGGAGGCCGACGTCGGCTTCAACCGCTGGGGCCTGTACGCCGGCGAGACGCGCGACTCCGATGTCGTCAACGAGATCGTCACGCTCGTGAAGGACGGCTTCGTCGACAAGATCCTGATGTCGCACGACATCGGGTTCCGCAACGGGTTGCGTTCCTTCGGCGGCTTCGGTTACGCGCACGTCCCGTACCGGATCGCGCGCTACCTGCGCCAGCAGGGGCTCACCGACGACGACGTCGAGCAGCTGCTGGTGCGGACGCCGGCGCGGCTGTTCGCCTACCTGAGCTAGGACTGCGATGCCGGGGGGACGCCTCGAGGGCCGAAGCGCCGTCGTCACGGGCGCCGGCAGAGGCCTTGGCCGCGGGATCGCGCTGGCGCTCGCGAAGGAGGGCGCCAGCGTCGCCTGCATCGGCCGGACGGCGGCGACGATCGAGGACACGGCGCGCCTGGTCGCAGCGCGCGGCGTCGGCGCCTACGCCGTCCGCTGCGACGTCACCTCGCAGGCCGAGGTCGCCGCTGCGATCGCGGAGGTCGGCGAGGCGTTCGGCACGATCGAGATTCTGGTCAACAACGCGATGGATCACCATCACCTGCCGATCGAGGAGATCACGGAGGCCGAGCTCGATCGCGCCGTCCGCTCCAGCCTCTACGGCAGCTTGTTCTGCATGCAGGCCTGCTTCCCGTTCCTGCGGCGGCGCGGCGGCGCAGTTGTGAACTTCGCCTCTGCCGGCGGAACCGAGGGCTGGCCGGGGCAGGCCGCCTACGCGGCGGCGAAGGAAGCAGTGCGCGGGCTGACGAAGGCGGCGGCGGCCGAGTGGGGGCCGCTCGGCATCACCGTGAACGCCGTTGCGCCGATGGGCGTGAGCGACGCGTTCGCCGCGTGGTACGACGGCCTCGGCGACGCGGCGAAGGCCGAGCAGCTCGAGCGCGTGCCGCTGCGCAGGTTCGGCGACCCGGAACGCGACATCGGCGCCGTCGTTGCGTTCCTCGCGAGCCCCGACGCCGCCTACATCACGGGCCGCACGATCTTCGTCGACGGCGGCCGATCCTTCTACGACAGGTAGCTTGACGACGGATGCTGGCGCCGGCTGGCCTGGATGACGGCATCCGGCCGCAGTTCAACCTCATCGTCGATGACACTCTGGTCCGATCCGATGAGCATGCATGCGTCCTTGCCCAGGGTCAGTCTGAACGCTCGGCGAGGTGGACGAAAGCGACACGAGCTCAGCTCTCGATGAGCTGGCGAACGCTCGAACATCGGCCCTTCAACGCGGGCACGTCGCCTTGAGCGGGCTCATGCTCCCGCTTCGTCGTGCGCCGGGAGAGGCTGCGTCGCGGCGTCGGCCGGCCCGGCCGCTCGGATATCGATGCGAGTGCGGTCCGTGCGTAGCCATGCGCGGTAGCAGTCGAACGGGCGCATCTCCGCGTCCCATGTAACGGATTCGATGAATGCCACTGGTGTGCCCGGCCGCAGCTCGAGCAGGTCGGCGACCCACCGCTCTGCCGCGACAGCCTCGAGTGTTCGTCGCCCGCCGTGCGGTATGACGTCGGCTTGCTCGCGGAGCCGCCGGTAGAGCGACTCGTTGGGGTTGCGAACCGCAAGCGCAGCGCCGGCAACGTGCTCAGCGAGATGATTGACCACGTAGAGGGTAACCAGGCCGTCGACCGAGCGCACGCGCTCAAGGGTCGCGCCCTCGCTGTGCACGGGAAGCTCGAGCGCGTGGCAGGCCCAGTCGGGCAGGAGCCCATGGTCCGCCCGCAGGATCTGTGAGGTAACCATGCGTCCGCTCCGGTCGACTTCATCCCGGAAGAAGCCCTCGGACGACTGCAGCAGCCAGATCCCCGGCTGGCCGCGTTGGACGAACGTCCCGTGGCCCTTCAGCCGGTCGATCAGTCCGCGCTCCTCGAGCCGGGCCAGCGTCTGCCGGACCGTCGTCCGCGAGAGGCCGTAGCGGTCGCAGAGCTCGTGCTCCGACGGGAGACGCGCGCCCGGCTCCCAGCGGCCGCTGACGATCTCCTCCTCGAGCAGCCCCGCGAGCTGGAAGTAGAGGGGAACGGGAGAGGCGCGGTCGATCATCGCGTGTTGCCGGCTACGTGGGACCTGGTTGGGCGGGTTCCGTCTGCCGGTAGGGCTTCTGGATTCGCCGGCCGCCAGCCGATTCGACTCCGGCCCGCTCCCTCAGTCGCTGGCAAGCGCGACTGATTTCGGATCCTAAAGCGGCAAGACGAGTGCGGCAAGGCATGACGAATGGTTCACGTCATAGCGAACGTCTTGGCGGCTTGGCGCGGAAGGCCGGGCGACGTTGCGGTCGAGCAGAATCGCTGGGAACGCGTCTGGTCCGGACGGCTGGCAGTGTTGCGAACAGTGCTGGGCGCTCGTCCGGCGGCGACGAGCCACCAAGGGGTCAGAATGGGCGCGATCGTGTGTGCGACTGTCGTGGCAGCGCGGAAGCAGCGCACGGTGCCATGGAGCGATCAAGACGCTGAAGCGCTCCCGGCAAGGAACCGAGTAGGGTTGTCAGATCGGGCACATGAACACGACGACCTCGCCGCTGCGTGGGCTGCCTCCGCGACAGCAGACGCTCTCCGCACTGCTCGAGCTCCAGGCTGAGCGTCACGGCGAGCGGCCACTCGTGCGCGCCGGAGACACCGAAATGACCGTTTCGCAGTTTCGCGACAGGGTCGCTGGGACCGCGGGTCGGCTCGCGGCGTCGGGAATCCGCTCCGGTGACGTCGTCGCAGCGATGAGCGAGAACCGTGTCGAGCTGCTTGAGCTCTGGCTCGGTTGTGCCTGGCTGGGTGCGCTCTACGTGCCAGTGAACACTGCGCTGCTCGGCGGGCAGCTCGAGCACGTACTTCGCGATGCCGGTGCACGCCTGCTCGTCGCCGAGCCTGACGTGCTGCCCGCCGTTGACGCCGTTCGTGGCGCCCTCCCCGGGCTCGAGGACGTCTGGAGGTTCGACACGTATCTCGGCCCCGGCCAGCCGATCCCACCGGTACCGGCACGGCCCGGCGATACCTGCTCGATCCTCTACACGTCGGGCACGACCGGCCCGTCGAAAGGTGTGCTGTGCCCGCACGCCCAGTGGTACTGGTGGGGCGTCGCGACCGGCGAGATCCTCGGCGTCACCGAGCGGGACGTGCTCTACACATGCCTGCCGCTGTTCCACACGAACGCGCTCAATACGTTCATCCAGGCGCTGGTTACGGGGGCCGTGTTCACCCCCGGACCGCGCTTCTCCGCCTCGAAGCTCTGGCGGCGGCTCGGAGAGTCAGAGGCGACGGTGACGTACCTGCTCGGTACGATGGTGCACATCCTCTCGAAACGCGGATCCGATCCCGACGAGCGCGCTCACCGGGTTCGCGTGGCGCTCGCGCCGGCAACCCCCGCCGTACTGCATACGCCGTTCCGTGAGCGTTTCGGAGTCGAGCTGGTCGACGGATGGGGCTCGACCGAGGCAAATTTCGTCCTCTCGACGGCAGCGGGCGACGCGCCGCCCGGGTCGATGGGCGGCGTCACTGCCGGCTTCGACGCCCGCGTGGTCGGCGAGGACGATGAGGAGTTGCCTCCCGGTGTCCCCGGCGAGCTGGTTGTTCGGTCGCAGCACCCGTATGCCTTCGCGAACGGCTACCACGGGCTTCCCGAGCAGACGGTTGCGGCTCGGCGCAACCTGTGGCTGCACACCGGTGACCGCGTCGTCCGCGACTCGGCCGGCTGGTTCTGGTTTGTCGACCGGCTCAGCGACTCGATTCGGCGGCGTGGGGAGAACGTCTCCTCCTACGAGGTGGAAGCGGTGCTCGCGTCACATCCTGACGTCACTGCGGTGGCCGTCGTCCCCGTTCCGAGCGAGCTCGGCGAGGACGAGGTGCTCGCGTACGTCGTGCCACGGCCGGATGCGAACATCGATCCCGCGGAGCTCGTGCGTTTCTGCGAGCCGAGGCTGGCCTATTTCGCGATCCCGCGCTACATCGAGATCGTCGATGTGCTGCCGCTCACGCCGAGTGGCAAGGTCGAGAAGTACCGCTTGCGAGAGCGCGGTGTGACTGATCGGACGTGGGATCGCGATGCTGCGGGTGTGACGCTCGCGAGACACTCCGCGTGACCAGGCTGTGATCAGTTCGCGGCGACTGGGACGAATCCCGTCGTCGCCAGTGACACGGAGTCGCCGGGACGCGCGTCCGTCTCGAGCCTGACGATCACGACCGGGCCTAGTGGCGTGCGAACCGCGGCGATGCGCGTTCCATCGCGTTCGGTCACCGCCTCGACGATGCCCGATTCGACTGGCTCCGCGATCCACTCGGCGCCGCCGCATCGCGGGCAGAGCACGCGCGGCGGAAAGGCAGCAGCGCGGCACGCTGCGCAGACCGGGACGGGCAGGCTCACGTCCGCTCCAGGACGACGGCGTTCGCGCAAGCGCCGTACCGGTACAGCACCATCCCGTAGCCGCTTACCACGCCGAGTCGCGCTGCTGGCACCTGTCGCCTGTCTGCCCGGCCGAGCAGCTGCGTCACGATCTCGACGAGGCCGTGCATTCCGCCGGCGGCGCCCGCCTGGCCCGCGGAGAGCTGGCCTCCCGATGTGTTGAGCGCGAGACGGTCGAGTTCCTCGTGTAGGAAGCGCTTCTGGTCCGGTGCGAAACCGAGGTCGGCGAGCTGCACGAGCGCCATCGCCGGATAGTCGTCGTACACCGAGACGATGTCCATGTCGGCGGGACCCGCCCCTGCGTCGGTCCAGAGCGCCTCCGCGATGTCCGCGAGGCCCGTGACAAGCCCGTCACCCTCCTGCCCGTCACGGTTGTGCTGCGCGCGGAGTGCCGCGACGGCGACGCCGTGATCGGCACGCCTGACGACGAGCGCGTCAGCGCCGCTCACGATCGGAGTGCAGTCGTATAGGTGGAGCGGTTCGGCGACGACCGGTGCGGCGAGGTATTCGTCCAGCGTGAGCGGTTCGCGGTACACCGCTCCGGGGTTGCGGGACGCGCGTCGGCGCTGCGCGACGACTAGTCTGCCGTAGTCCGCGCGCTCGAGCCCGTGCAGGTCCATGTGCCGCTGCGTCAGCAAGGCGAACAGCGTGTTAGGCCCGCCGGTGGGGATTGACGCGAGATGGAGCGCGGTCGCGCGGTTGTAGTTGTCGACGAGCGAGCGGAACGTGTCGCGGTCGAGGCGGTCGCCGGCGAGCAGGACGACGGTGCTCGCGTCGCCTGCGTCGATGGCGTGGACGGCGTGCTGGAGGAGCTGGATGCCCGAGGCGCCGCCGTTTCCGTCGTCCATCAGCCAGCGCGGGCGCACGCCGAGCCGCCAGGCGAGGTCGATCGCGCGGTCGGGGGCGAGCGTGAACGACGCGAGCCCAAGCCCGTCGACGTCGTCGCGCTCGATGCCGGCCGACGCCAGGACGCGGACGAACGCGTCGGCGAGCAGCGACTCCGTTGTGACGCCGTCGCCGGGATGCCGCGCGTAAGGCGACTCCGAGGCGCCGACGATCCGCGCCGCCGTCATCGCTGCACGCGCGCCGACCTGCCTTCTGCCAGCTCCCGCACCTGCGCGAGTGTCGCCATCGTCGTGTCGCCGGGGAAGGTCGTCAGCAGTGCGCCGTGCGCGCAGCCGAGCTTCATCGCAGTCTCCGGCGTCTCTCCGGCGAGTAGCCCGTAGAAGAAGCCCGAGGCGAAGCCGTCGCCGCCGCCTACGCGGTCGAACACGTCGAGATCGAACGTCGGTGACACGTGGGGCGTGCCTTCGACCCACGCGACGGCAGTCCAGCGGTGGCGATTGCTCGAAAGGACTTCCCGCATCGTCGTGGCGAGGATCTTGATCTGCGGATAGTCGGCGACCACGCGCTCGATCATCTTGAAGAACACGTTCGGGTCAAGCTTCGCCTCCGCCGTCACTTCCGGGCCTGGAATGCCGAGCGCGAGCTGGAGGTCCTCCTCGTTGCCGACGAGCACGTCGACGTTCTGGACGATCCGGCGGGTGACTGCGACTGCGTGCGCGCTGTCGCCCCAGATGTCCCACAGCTTCTTACGGTAGTTGAGGTCGAATGAGGTGGTAGCGCCCCTGGCTCTTGCGGCCTCCATCGCTTCGACGATTAGGTCGCCGGTCGTATTCGAGAGAGCCGCGAAGATGCCGCCGCTATGGAACCAGCGCACGCTGGGCGTGAGGATCGCGTCCCAGTCGAAATCTCCGGGCCGGAGCCTTGCTGCGGCCTCGTTCGCCCGGTTGTAGAAGACGACCGGAGCGCGCAATCCGTGCCCACGATCGCTGAACACGGTCGCCATGTTCGGGCCGGTTACGCCGTCGTGTGCGAACCGCTTGTAGAACGACTGCACTCCCATCGCCCGCACGCGCTCGGCGATCAGGTCGCCGAGCGGGTAGTCGACCATCGCCGAGACGACTCCCGTCCTCAAACCGAAGCAGTCGGACAGATTCGCGGCGACGTTGTACTCGCCTCCACTCACGTGGATGTCGCACGACGTTGCCTTCCGGAACGGAACGACTCCCGGATCGAGACGGTGCACGAGCGCCCCGAGCGCGAGGAAGTCGAGGGCGGCGTCCGACACCACCGCTACCAGCTGTGGATCGAGCCGTCGAGGAGCCGGTTCACGGGCAGGTACGCCCTCCGGTATGGGAACGTCGCGGCGAGCGCTTCGTCGATCCCCACACCGAGCCCAGGCTCCTCGCCGAGGTGGAGGTAGCCGCCCTCGAAGCGATAGCCGTGCGGGAACACCGCGTTCGTCTCGTCCACGTGGTGCATGTACTCCTGGATCCCGAAGTTCGGGATTGAGATGCCGAGATGGAGCGCCGCGGCGAGGCAGATCGGCGACTGGTCGGTCGCGCCGTGGCAGCCGCTGCGCACGTGGTACAGGCTCGCGAGGTTGAGGATGCTCCGTAGGTGCGTGATCCCGCCTGCATGCGAGGGCGCCGCCCGGATGTAGTCGATCAGCTGCTCCGTGATCAGCGTCTGGCAGTCCCAGATCGAGTTGAACACCTCGCCGACGGCGATCGGCGTCGTCGTGTGCTTGCGGATCAGGCGGAAGCCGTCCTGGAGCTCGGCCGGCACTGGATCCTCGAGCCAGAAGAGCGAGAACTCCTCGAGCCGTCGCCCCAGTTGCCCGGCCTCGATCGGGGTCAGCCGATGGTGGGAGTCGTGGAGTAGATGGAAGTCGAAGCCGAGCTCTTTCCGAACCGTCTGCAGGAGCTGTGGGACGAAGTTGAGGTAGTCGCGTGTCGACCACATCGCTTCGCTCGGCAGGTCAAGGTCGGCCGGCTCGTAGTACGTGGGATGCTCGCTCACGCCGTAAACGGGGCCGAGCCCCGGAATCGTCGCCTGCGCCCGTACGGCGAGATAGCCCTGGTCGAGGAACGCGCTCACGGCCTCGACGGCGTCGTCGATCGTTTCTCCGCTCGCGTGGCCGTAGACCATGACCCCTTCGCGCGAGCGGCCGCCGAGGAGCTGGTACAGGGGCAAGCCCGCGACCTTGCCCTTGATGTCCCAGAGCGCGAGGTCGACGGCGCCGATCGCGGCCATCGTGACGGGGCCACGGCGCCAGTACGCGCCCTTATACAGGTATTGCCACGTGTCCTCGATGCGCGAGGCGTCCCTGCCGATCAGGAGCGGGCAGACGTGCTCGGAGAGATACGAGGCGACTGCAAGCTCGCGCCCGTTGAGTGTCGCGTCGCCGACGCCGGTGATCCCGTCGTCCGTCGTGATCTTGAGCGTGACGAAGTTCCGTCCGGGCGAGCAGACGATCACGCGTGCGTCGGCGATCTTCACCTGAAGCGCCTCAGAAGGACGGCGGGGTGATGGCGACGACGATGACCGCGTCCGTCTCGCCGATGTTCCGGCTCCGGTGGGGGATCGTGCTGGACTGGTAGATCGAGTCTCCGGGGCCGAGGACGTAGTGCTCCTGCGCGTCGCCCTCGCCGACCCAGATCTCGACACTTCCTTCGACGATGACTGCGCACTCTTCGCCTTCGTGCACGAGCGGTCTCGTGCCGGTTCCCTCGCCCGGCGGGATCGTCACCCACATCATCTGGATCGCACGCCCGAGATCCGGCGAGAGGAGCTCGTTGCGGATACCGGAGTGGGGGTAGACGAGCCCCTTGCGTTCGTCGGCTCGGATGACCGCGGCCAGCGACGGTGTCAACCTCGGCTGGTTGCCCTCCGCGTACGCGAGGAAGAGGTCGGCCATCGTCAGGCCTAGCGTCTCCGCGATCGTGTGCAGTGTCCCGACGGAGGGCTTCGCCCGGTCCCGCTCTACCTGGCTGAGAAACGACGTCGAGATGCCGCTCGCGAGGGCGACCTCGCGGAGCGTCTTCCCCTGCGCCTTCCGTTCCTTGCGGATCCGGGTGCCGAGGCTGCCGAGGGAGTACGCCGACTTGCGTGTGCTCGCGTACGCACGCTTCCTCGGTGGGGCCGTGCCGTCGCCGTTCGCCGGGTGCCCGGACTCGGTGACCGTGAACTCAGGCGGCGAACTCATAGCCC
>Ga0187765_10000455_pt1 | contig 15036 bp, 17 predicted proteins | sample 0216_QUI02_MP05__3_FD_133018 | JGI IMG/M metagenome (GOLD analysis project Ga0187765, IMG submission 133018) | Tropical peat soil microbial communities from peatlands in Department of Meta, Colombia - 0216_QUI02_MP05_10_MG | ecosystem: Environmental > Terrestrial > Soil > Wetlands > Peat ...
GATCCGGCGCCGCTCGGTATCCTGCGCCGTGACCAGGCGCTGACGGGATAGCGTGAGCTCGTCCAGCCGCTGGCTGAGCTCGGCGGTGAGGCGCTCGTTCTTGAGCGCGAGCCCGGCCTCGTGGGCCAGGTCGTTGACCAATTGGGTCTCGGTCGGTGTGATGTCCTCGCGTTTCAGCACGGCCAGCATTCCCAGCAGCTCACCCTGGTATCGCACCGGTACCGCCACGGCGGCATCGGGTATGGGCGGCGGCTCGCCCGCCTGGAGCCGCAGCCCGGCCGGCTTCGTGTCCTGCTCCGGCCATGACGCGGCGAGCCGCAGTTCGTCGCCGACCCGCAGCCACACCTCCGCCCGGTCAGCCTCGGTCCCTTCGGAAAGGACGCGAGCCATCCGGACGGTCAGATCCTCGTCGCCGTAGAGCTCGGACACGCCCCGGCTGAAGTTGGCCAGCAGCTCGTAGGGGCTGGCGCGCTTGCCGTAGACCAGGCGGTTCGCGAGCCGCTGCAGGCGGTTACGCACCGGCAGGAAGAGAAGCGCAAGAACCGCGGCCACCACGAAGGGGATCGCGCGGTCGGCCGTGGTCGTCCGGGGGGCGATCCGGGTGCCGATGGACACGACCAGTACGAGATAGATAAAACCGGTTATGGCCAGCAGCGCGGCATAGACCAGGGCGCGCCGCAGGAAGACGCCGATGTCATACAGGTGGTAACGGAGGACCGAGATCCCGATCGCCGCGGCCAGTCCGGCGAGTCCCAGCGGGATCGCGATGCCGCCAACGGGGTTAAAGACGACATACGCGTTGTGGTAGACCAGGAAGCTCACGGCGGTGGAGGCCACTGCCAGCCCCGCCAGCAGGAGCGCCGCGCCGGCGAACCACTTGATCTGCTGGCGCTCCCCGAATTGCGCCCGGCGATAGCGGATCAGAAGGGTGCACGGGGCCAGGACGGCGCAGGTGAGCTCGATGATCTGGCCAAGGAGGCTCAGGGCGGTCACGCCTGCCGTCGCGCCGGCAATGCTGATGGCCAGGCCCACCAGCGCTACCCAAGCCAGCCGCCACCAGCGCGGCGAGACGGGCTTGCCGTCGGGGAAGAGGAACGGCAGGAAAATCAGCGTGAGGTTCACCGGCAGGATCCAGACCCAGTTGACCAGCCAGGCCCAGAAATGGACACCGGGTATGGGCGGGTGCGGAGCGTAGGTGAGGTAGCTGGAGAAGCCCCAGCACGAATTCTTCGAACCCCCACAGGACGCCGATCCCACAGCCGACCCACCCGATCCTGTTCCTCGGCCGGCGCCATACGATCAGCGCGCCGACGATGGCGAAGGAGATGGCGAAGATCGGGGTCAGGCTGAAGTACTGCTGCGTCAGGCGCTCCTTCGGCGGCAGGTGGGGATAGGCCATACCGCCAAAGTTGGTTCCCGCGCCGCACAGGGCAATCGTCGCCACGGCCAGCGTCCAGCCGAGCCAGACCCTGACCCGTGCAGAAAGAGCGGGTGCCGCTGTGGTCATCGGGCAGCTCCCCGGGCGGCAGGGACCCGGCGGGCTGAGCCGGGCCTGGAGGCCAGCCCAGGGTTCCAATCCAGGCCGTACTCGGCGAACAGCCGCTCACGGGTCAGGGTGTCGGGCATGGGCAGGCATGGGCTGACCACGCCCTAGGCGGCACCCATCAGCGTAGCCCGGAATAACAGCCATGTGCGGTTCCAGGCTGGCCGCATGCGGGGCCGGTCGTTGGAGCCCGGCCCCGCCGGTCACCGGAACGCGCCCTCAGTTCCCGGCTGGCTGGCCTGCCGCGCTGCTGGCCGGCCGGTAGATCAGCAGCAGCACGTCGGGGCCCGCCTTGCGTGACTCGACCAGCTCGAGGTCGGTCCCGGCGGCGCCGTCGGCGAACAGCCGCTTACCGTTCCCGAGCACGACGGGGTGCACCATCAGGTGGTACTCGTCGACCAGTCCGTGCCCGGCCAGCGTCTGGGCCAGCGTCGCGCTGCCCTGCACGAGGATGTCGCCGTCGTAGCGGGCCTTCAGCCTGGCCACCTCGCCGGCCACGTTGCCCGAGATGATGGCGGTGTTGTTCCACGGCGCCTCGGTGAGGGTGGCCGAGACGACGAACTTCGGCATCGCGTTCATCTTCTTGCCGTACTCGCCGGCGGACTCCTCCATGCCCGGCCACGCGGCCGCGAAGCCTTCGTAGGTCACCCGCCCCAGCAGCTGCGCGTCGCTGTCGCGGAGTTCGTCGCCCTTGAACTGCTGGCCTTCGGGAGCGGGGTGGCGGAAGGACCAGCCCCCGTACTTGGTGCCCTCGGCGCCACCTGGGTCCTCGATGATTCCGTCCAGGGACATGAATTCGGTGACTACCAGCTTGCCCACGGTGATCTCCTGTTCTCCTTGCCGGTGTTACCGGGCAGCACGCGGATGGCTGCCGGACGGGCTGCCTCGCCGGGCTCCCGTGGCGGCTCCGCCTCGGCCCTCTAACCCTGTTTACGAACGCGAGCCACCGGATTCGACACCCGCCACGGATGCAGAACGAAGGCCCCGGGCCGGCCACGCCGGGCAGGAGACCGCACGCGGGCGGTCAGGCCGGAAGCCGGTCAGACAGCGTGAAGCACCTGCCCGCCGTACACCAGCGGATGCTCGGGCTGGAGCGCGTCGGCGAGACGGTTGAACTCCTGGAAGCCGGGGTCGGCGTCGTGCTCGCTGTGCTCGGCGTGGCTGGGGACCTCAACGGCGATCACGTATTTCGCCACGTCCGTGCGCCCGTCGGTGCCGAACGAGGCACGGAAGATCCTGGCACTGATGAAGGCGCCCCGTGCCTTGTAGTCGCGCCAGCGCGGTAGCTCGTGCTCGGCGAAGAGGCGCTCGTACTCCTCGGCCTGATCGGCCCGGATGTGGATGACGATGACGTCGAACTCGCTCATGGCCGCAGTTCCCCAATGCCTCGATGTTGATCTTGCTGACGAGTCTCGCTTGCCCCGATCCATTCTGGACGCCGCCGCTTTCTCAGACTGAGACGGCGGGTGCCGCATCGCCACCGCCCGCGTTTGACCAGGTCACGCCGTGGATACCGCGGCCGCGCCGGGGGCGGTGGGAGCAGGTCGGACCGGGATCGGGCCAAGTCACTCCGGCCCGGCAGGCATAATCGGTCATTTGAGGCAGGAGGCAGTCCGTCCGGCCCGGCGTCGGCGGGCTGCCCGTGCCCGGGCCGTGGCGGATCCGCGCCCAGTCGCAAGGCTGATCTGCGGGGTGATCTCTGACGGCCGCGACAGGCTGGTCCCGGCCGGGCAGCTGCCCGGTCCAAGATGCCTGACCCCGCCGGGCGCGTCGCTGGCGGGGCGGGCGAGACACAGGAGGGCTGCAGTGACGGGCGCAATGGCTCCGCTGAACGACTTCAGCGGGTGGGTGCGCGGCGACCTGCTGGAGATCATCCTGCTGGTGCTGGGGGCGATCCTGCTCACCCGGCTGGCGGGATGGCTGCGCGACAAGATCGTGGCTCAGATCGATGCCCGCGCACGCGAGACCGATGAGCTGGTACGTTCCGAGACCGCCAAATACCGCCACATCGTCGCGCAGGTCGTCACGTGGTCCGCGCTGGCGGTCATCTACATCGTCACCGCGGTGCTCATCGTGCAGCGGCTCGGCGTGCCTACCGCGGGCCTGATCGCGCCCGCCGCCCTGCTCAGCGCCGCGCTGGGGTTCGGCCTGCAGCGATTCGTGCAGGATATCGGCGCCGGGCTGTTCATCACGGGGGAGCGCCAGTACGGCTTTGGCGACGTCATCACGATCGCCACCTCCGGCGTGGGACAGCCGGTCACCGGCACGGTGGAGGAAGTCACCCTCCGGGTCACCCGCCTCCGCTCGGTCAGCGGCGAGGTCATCACCACGCCCAACGGGCAGATCATCCAGGTCACCAACCTGTCCCGCGACTGGGCGCGGGCCGTCATCGACGTGCCGGTCCCGGCCGCCGTGGACGTCAGCCACGTCACCGAGATACTCCGGCGGGTCGGCGAGGAAGCCTACAGCGACGACCGGCTGCGCAAGATGCTGCTCGACCCTCCCACCGTGATGGGCGTTGAGAAGATCGAGGTCGACACGTTCTCGGTGCGCATGGTCGCGCGGACGCTGCCGGGCGTTCAGTTCGACGTCGGCCGTGAGCTGCGCGCCCGGGTCGCGTCGGCCTTCCGTTATGAAGGCATCAACGTCGCCGCCGAACTGGACACCGGCCGCGCGACCGGGGGTGCCTCATGAGCCTCCTGAACAAGCCCCGCACCTCGACGATCGTGCTGACCGTGCTGTTCCTGGCCGTGTTTGCGCTTTACCTGCGGGTGCGGCCGCCGACACCCGCGGACACCGGGTCGGCCGCACCGGCCTCCAGCCCTTCACCCACGCAGTCGGCCACGCCGACGCCGAGCCCCACTCACACGCAGCGGGCGACTCACTCGCTCACGCCGTCGCCGTCCGAGACGTCGCCGTCCCCGCAGTCGACCGGGCCAAGCCCGTCGCCGTCCGCGGCTTCGCCGGCACCGACCGATACTGCGTCCCCGTCACCGACGCAGACGCCGGCCCAGCCGTAGGGCCGCCGGACGGCCCGGCCGGCCGTCACGGGGTGATCCGTCATGGTGACGACGACGTTGCCCGCCTTGTGCCCGGCGCCGACGTGCCGGCAGGCGCCGGCGGGCCGTATCTGCGGCATGCCGCGGCCTTCATGGCTGACCTCCTTCGCCGTCGGGATAGGCGAACACCTCGTCGAGCGGCACCCTGAACACCCGCGCGATCTGGAACGCCATCTCCAGCGAGGGGGAGTAACGGCCCTGCTCGATGGCGATGATGGTCTGGCGGGTCACCCCGATCCGCTGCGCCAGCTGCGCCTGCGTCATCTCACCGTGGGCGAACCGCAGCGCGCGGATCGAGTTGGTGATCCTGGTCGGCCTGACCATGGCGGTGGCCTACAGACCGCGCCGGTAGGCGACGAGCTTCACCGCGGACCCGACGGCCGCCCACAGCACGAACCCGAGGTAGATGACGTTGGCGATCCAGAAGTAGTCCACCTTGACCAGCGCCATGAAGAAGGCGGCCGCCGCGCCGCCGACCACGCACCAGCGGCTGGCGTACTCGCCGAACCGGTAGATCTCCTTGTCCCGCACGTCTTTCCGGCGGCCGTCGCTGGGGCGGGCGGTCTCGACCACGGTCCGTCCCACCGTGGACGCGACGACCGAGGCGACGGTCGTCCACAGCAGCACCCGGCCGTACGGCACCTGCGCGACCGGGGTGTCCTGCACCCGCCCGAGGATGATCACCAGGTAGGCCGCGTAGGCTCCCACGACCGCCACGAGGTAGACCCAGGTGCCCTTCTCCTCGTACGACATTGCTTCCCCCAGGGCCGGCCATGTAAAGAAACTTTGACACGAGCAATGTAAAGCAGGCCAGACGTCGTGTCAAATATTCTTAACTTCTGCGGCCGGATGGGCGGGACGGGCCGGTGGTTATCCGCCGCTGCCCTTCACCGCGGCGTCCCAGAACCTCTGAACGGGCGGGTAGATCAGCTCCTGGTCACGCGACAGCTGTGCCTTGACGGTCCGGGTGCGCTCGTCACCGAGCACCTCGACCCGCCCGGCCTCGACGGCGTCGAAGACCTGCCGGGCGACCGATTCGGGGCTGTCCTTCGGCTCGGTGGTCAGGGCGGCCATGTCGGTGTCGATGAAGCTGGCGTGCACGGCGACCACCAGGGTGCCCTGGTGGTGCAGCTCGAGGCGGACGCCGTTGGTCAGCGACCAGGCCGCCGCCTTCGAGGCGCCGTAGGAGGCATCGAACGGGTTGGTGTAGAAGCTGGAGACCGAGAGCATGTTGACGATCGCGCCGCCGCCGTTGGCCCCCAGCACCGGCGCGAAGGCCCGGCACATGCTGAGCGTGCCGAAGTAGTTGGTCTCCATCTCCAGCCGGGCCGCGTCCAGGCTCGGCGCGCCGATGAACTTGCTGTACGTCAGCACCCCCGCGTTGTTGACCAGCAGGGTGACGTCCGTGCACTGCGCCGCGACCTGGGCGACGCGCCCCGGGTCGGTGATATCGAGGGCGATGGGGGTCACGCCGGGGTCGGTGACGGCGGCAGGATTCCGCGCGGCCCCGTAGACCTTGGCCGCGCCCCGGCTGACCAGTTCCTTAGCGTACGCCCGGCCGAGCCCGCGGTTGGCCCCGGTGACCAGGGCCACCGATCCGTCGATCTTCATGGCTCTCCTCGTGGCTGGGCGGGCAATCCGGCGCGATCTGATCTTGCTAACGGATGCTAACAACGGCGCCCGGCGGTTCCATGGTCAGAGGGCCCCTCTCCGTCAGCGCGAGGTGCGCATGCTGATGACCGTGGCCATCCTGCCCGGGGGGCGCCGGCCTGTCCTTCACCGGGCTGCAGGACCTCATCGGGCTGGCGCCGGGGCAGCCGGAACAGCACTCGCGATATATCTTGCTCGGCATACAAACGCGATGTATCTTGAGAGGCACCGTACTGCCGGGGTGCCATTTCGAGAGGCGGAGCGGAGCATGTTCGAGAGATTCACCGACCGGGCGCGGCGGGTGATAGTCCTGGCCCAGGAAGAGGCCAGGCTGCTGAACCACGACCACATCGGCACCGAGCACCTGCTGCTCGGCCTGATTCACGAGGGCAACGGCGTGGCGGCCAAGGCGCTCGAATCACTGGGGATCGGCCTGGAGGCGGTGCGCCAGCAGGTCGAGGAGGCAGCTGGCCGGGGCGAGCAGACCCCGGGCGGCCGCATCCCGTTCACGCCGCGGGCCAAGAAGGTGCTGGAGCTGTCCCGGCGCGAGGCGCTGGCCATGGGCCACAACTACATCGGCACGGAGCACATCCTGCTGGGGCTGATCCGTGAGGGTGAGGGCGTGGCCGCGCAGGTGCTGGCGCGCTTGGGCGCGGACCTGAACCTGGTCCGCCAGCAGGTGATCCGGGTGGTGCACGACCGCCAGGACCGGGATGAGCCGCGGACCGGACTGCGAGCGCGGCGCTCCTCCAGGGCCGATGGCCGGGAGCGCAGGCTGCTGTCGGAGATCCTCACCGGGATCGAGTCGATCGACTTCCACGTGTCGGCGATCGAGCAGCGGGTGGGCGCCGGGCCGGAGGTAGGCGACCTCGACCAGCAGATCGCGCGGGCCCGCCGGGACAAGGAAGCCGCCGCGGGCGCGGAGGACTATGAGAACGCGGCGGCGCTGCGGGACCGGGAGAGGCAGCTGCTCGCCGACCGGGCCGCCCGCCAGCAGGAATGGGCCACCGCGCATCCCGGCCTGGCATCACTGGCCGAGGAGCTTCACCGGCTGGGCGAGGAGGTCGGGCGCCTGCGGGATCTTCTCCACGACCAGGGCATCGACCCGCAAGACGGCGCCGCCTGATCAGCCAGGTCCCGGCGCCTTCCCCCAGGCCGGGCCGCTCCCGCGCGGTGCGGGGAACCGGCCCGGGTGGCGGGGTTCCGGGCCCGGCGCCGGTCACGCCGGGCGGGCCGGGACCCTCCGGTCGGCGGCGGCGATGAGGCGGGCGACCACATCGGGATAGGTCAAGCGGAGCCTGCGGTGCACCATCCGGCCGCCCAGCGTCCGGTCCCATCCGGCCGACCAGCGGATGCGGGTTCCCGCCCCGTCCGGCGTCAGCGTTACCTCGGCCCGGTAGTTCCGCACCGGGATGCCCTTCACCACCGTGTACGTCATGCGCCGGCCCGGTTCGGATTCCAGCACCCTCTCCACCGTGGTCGTGCGCCCGTACCGCATCCAGCGGATCGTGCCCGCGCCGTGGTGTGCCTGGTCGGCCGGGCTCTGGTACCCGCTCCCGTTCCACGGCCCCCACTCGCAGTAACTGCTGGCGTCGTCGAGGAGCTCCCACACGACCTCCGGGGCGGCCCGGCTCACGCCCTCCGCTTCGACATGCAACTGAGTCATCTGTCTCTCCTTTGTACCAAGTGGAACATGTACCGGATGGTACACTCAGGCATGCCCACATCGCAATCCCGGGAACGCCTGCTCGCCGCCGCAGTCGATCATGCCCTCAACGCCGGGATCGCCGACCTGAGCCTGCGCCAGCTCGCGGCGGCGATCGGCACCAGCCACCGGATGCTCATCTACCACTTCGGGTCCCGCGAAGGGCTCCTGGTCGCGGTCGCCCAGGCGGTCGAGGAACAGCAGCGGGCGGCCTTGCTGGCGCCGGGGGTAGATGCCCGGAAGTCGTGGCGGCGGCTCAGCGACCCCAGGCTGTGGCCGCAGGAGCGGCTGTTCTTCGAGCTGTACTCCTACGCCCTGCTCGGCCGCCCCGGCACCGAGGGATTCCTCGACGGGATCGTCGAGTCATGGGTGGCGCCGGTGGCCGATGCTCTGGTCAAGGCAGGCGCGGATGAACGGACGGCCCGGGCCGACGCCCGGCTCGGCGTGGCCGTGGTGCGCGGCCTCCTCCTGGACCTGCTGGCCACCGGGGACCGCGCGGGGGTCGACGAGGCGTATGAGCGGTTCCTGGCCCGCGTATCGGCCACCGGTGCGCGGGCCCAGGCGGATTCCGCGTAATAAGTGAGCAAGAGCGCTGGTCACCGTGGGTCCGCGGTGAGAAAATGTGATGGTGAGCAGCGAGGCGGACAACCCGTTCCGGCAGCTGGCCGCGGCCTGGGAGGCCACCACCGCCGTGGTGACCGAGTGGGCGGAGAAGACGGCCGCGGTGACCGCCGAGTCGTTCCACAAGCTCACCAACGACCCGGCCATCCGCGCGGTGCTGCAGACCTGGCGCATCGTGTTCATCTGGCCCCTGCGTGACTGCGAGTGCGATTGCGCCAGATCACACCCGGACGACCCGGGGGTGTGCGACAAGCGCGCGGTGATCACGCGTCGGGTCACCACGGACTGGAACGGCACCGTGGACATACCGCTTTGCGCACCGTGCGCGGTGGCGCAAGGCGTCGCGGAGATGCCCCGGTAAATCCCGGCGGAGGCCTGCCCGGCGGCGGATGGCGGCGGGCCGGATCATGGCGAACTACGCGTGCCGCCGCTGGCCTGCGCCGACGGGCCAGCAGCCAGGCTGGCGTGATGCTCCATGTCGGTGGCCGCGGGTGCCACGGCCACCCGGCCGAGGGCGGCGGCGATCGCGGTGCCGAGCGCCCGGGCCACCGGGGCCGGAAATGCGTTCCCGACCTGCCGGTAGGCGGCCGTCTTGCGGCCGGTGATCTGCCAGGAATCGGGGAACCCCTGCAGCCGCGCCACCATGCCGACGGTCAGCTTGGGGGCCCGGCCGGACGGGAAGTCCAGCCCGGGGATGTCGTCGGCGATGCCGAGCCCGTCGACGCCGAGTTCCCTCCACGCGGCGCGCGCGCGGGTGGGGCCCAGGTCGGGCCCGCCGTGCTTCTTGCTGCCGCCGACGATCGTCGGGGCGATCTTGCTGGCCTGCCTCGCCCACGCGCCGGCACCCGGCCATCCGCGTGAGCTCATCAGGTCATGCAGCGTCTCACCCACCGTGGGGGCCGCGGTGGGCAGCGGCTCGGGCCAGCGGAACCAGCCCGCCCACGGCTGCCTGATCGCCACCAGCACGAACCGCGGCCGGAGCTGGGGAACCCCATGCTCGCTGGCGTGCACCAGATCCCACCACGTCTCATACCCGAGCGCCCGGAGGCGGCCGAGCACCTGCGCGCGGTAGCCGTCGAACCGGTGGGTGCCCAGGCCCCGGACATTCTCCAGCAGCACCGCGCGGGGGCCGATCTCCGCCACCAGGCGCAGCGCCTGCGGGAAGAGGTCCCGGTCGTCACCGGCGCCCAGCTGTTTGCCGGCGATGGAGAACGGCGGGCACGGCACGCCGCCGGCCAGCAGGTCCACCTGGTGGAAGGCGCGGCCGTCGACGTTGGCGACGTCATCTTCGATGATCTTCCACTCCGCCCCGCGGTTGCGGCGCAGGGTCTCGCACGCATCGGCGTCGATCTCGATGACCGCCTCGTGGCGGAAGCCGGCCTGCTCCAGGCCCAGCGCCTGACCCCCGGCCCCCGCGCACAGCTCTACCGAAGTCAGCTCGCCCACGATCCCTCCAGCGCTGGGTCTTACCGACGATTGTGCCCGCCCCCGCCGACAGGCGGCCTGACCCACGCCGGCATCACCACGATGCGAGCGTGCCGACCAGCAGTTCGTAGCTGAGCACGCGCCGCTGGCCGGTGACCTCGCGCCAGGCATCGGCCTGCTCGGGGTTCGCGTTCGTGGCCACGCTGGCCGCCAGCGCGTCGTAGCAGATGTGATAGACCGCGTCGACCTCGCCGGTGCCGCGGGCGATCGACGCCAGCCGGCTCGGCAGCGGCTCGGCGGTCACGGTCACCAGATGCGGCTGGCGGCCACGCCGGTGACGGATCATCTGCAGGCACTCGTGCCGGATGTTCTGCACCCGGTCCGAGCGGATCGTCCACTTGCAGGAGATGGCCGCGTGCAGTGGCGGCAGGCCCGACGCGGTCGCCACGCCGGCCAGGCCCACGGTGACATCCGGCCTGATCAGGTAGTCCATCCCGATCGTGATCCGCAGCTGCGGGTTGTCGCGCACCAGCGCATGGACCTCGCTGAGGTGCGCGTACTGATCGAAACGGGTGATGACCGTCCCCCGGCCGACCCGCCAGCCGCGGTTGGGCTGGCGGTGCTGCAGCGCGTGGCCGAGATGATCACAGACGGCCTGTTCCAGCGGGCCGCCGGGGTCCTTCGGCACGTCCGACGGCACGCCACGGTCCACCCCCAGCTCGTCCAGTACCCCGGCCGCGATCCGCATCGACTCCGCGTTATCGACATCGGCGAAGTTGGGCACCAGCGGCCAGGCCAGCTTGTTCTTGCCGCTTGGCTTCCAGCCGAGCAGTCCCGCCGCGAACGGTGCAGTCACGTCAGCTCCCGCCTAGCAGGCTGGAGGATCTCACGCCGGCGCCGATCCGGGCAACGCGGCAGCCGCAGGCGGTACGCTCGGCGTCGAAGGAGGCGCCGGATGCCAGGTCAGGGCCAGGAGGTGGTCGTCGGCCTCGACGGTGGCGGCACGGCCATCAACGCGACCGTGCTCGACTCGGCCGGCCGGTTCCTGGTCGACCAGCTGGTCGAGATACCCAGCCGGGTCGCTGAGGGCCCCGCGGTGGCCATCGACGCGCTCGCCGAGTCGTTCACGCGCGTGCTCGGCCTGACCGGGACGCCGGGCGAATCGGTCCGGGCGGTGGGCCTGGACACGCCGGGACCGGCCAGCGCGGAAGGGGTCATCTCGTCACGCGGCGCGGTGAACTTCGTCGACCCGGCCTGGCGCGGCTTCGATGTGCGCACCGCCCTCGAGGCCCGGCTCAGGCTGCCCGTGATCTACAACAACGACGCGAACGCGGCCTCGCTCTACGCCCATCACGTTCACTTCGGGCCCTGTGCCACGGAGCGTTCGTCCGTCTCCCTGATCGTGGGCACGGGGCTCGGCGGCGGCGTGATCGAACGCGGGCGGGTGGTCCGCGGTGCCTCCGGGATGGCCGGCGAGTTCGGGCACATGCAGATCCCGATGGACGGGCTGCTGGCCCAGGGCCAGCCGACGCCCTCGTGCAACTGCGGGCTGCCCGGCGACGGCGAGAGCGTCGCGTCGCTGACGGGCATCGTGAAGAACCTGCTGCCCTACTGGCTGACCCGCTTCCCCGGTCACGAGCTCCACGCGGTGGGCTCGATGCGCCAGGCGGCGACCCTGGTGCGCGCCTACGGCGCCGCCGGGGACCCGATGGCCCTGGAGATCTTCCGGCAGCAGGCGATCGCGATCGGCAGGCTGTTCACCATCGCGGCCAACTTCACCGACCCGGACGCGTATTTTCTCGGCGGCGGCGTGGTCGAGACGGTGCCCAGCTTCCGCGACTGGTTCCTCGCCACCGTCCGCGAGCACACCGACCTGCGGGCCGAGCAGCTTCCGCACGCGACCTTCGCGCTGGTGCCGGATCTGGACATGGCAGGCGCCCGTGGCGCCGCCATCGCGGCCGGCGACGCGATGGGCTGGGCAGCCCCGAGCTTCCCGGGTGCCGGCGCGGGCGCGGCGGCCACGACAGCCGAGCATCTGCGGTAGCGGGGAGCCGATGTCACCGGAGGTGCGGGGCCGCCGTGCCCGCGGACGGCCCGCGCGGCATCCGTTCTGCCGCTATCGCGTGACGCCGCTGCCCCGGGGGGAGGGAACATGGCCTTGCCGCACGCCGGGGATTCCGCCGGGCGCTGGCGCGCGGTCCGCCTCGCGCTGAACGGGCGCCGTCATGAGCTCACCCAGGTAGCCGGCCGGCTGTACCCGGACGCGGCGCGGGCCGGCTCGACCGCGCTGCTGTGCCGCGAGGAGTGGATCCCGGACCGGCCGCTGCGCCTGGACGAGGTGAAGCTGCACTGGGCCGGGCATCCCCCGCTGCCGGCCGTGGACGGCACCGAACCGGCGTCCGCGCACCAGCGCCCGCTGCGGGCCGGCGGCGGGCGCTACCCGGCCTACACCGACGCGCTCGCCGCGCTCGACCCGCCCGCGCTGTTCGACAACAGGCCCAGCTACCGGCTGCTCGCCGCGCACCTCGTTCCCGGGGCGGCCCGGATGGACCTGGCCAGCGGCCGGTACTTCGACGGCGTGAACATCAGCGAAGCCCTGGCCCACGAGCTGGCCGGCGCCGGGCCCGGCGAGGCCAGCCCGGGTCCGGCCACCGGCCTGCCGTTCCGGGACCTGGTCGGCGACCCGTGCGACCTGCCGCGGCGCAGCGCGATGTGCGCGATCACCACGCTCACCGTGCGGCGCACCGCCTCCGGCGAGGCGTCCTTCCTGCTGCACTGGCGCGACCCGGCCAAGGTCACCCACGCGGGCGGCCTCTACCAGGTCATGCCCGTCGGGATCTTCCAGCCCGCCGACGGCAACCCGGCCTCGGTCCGGCACGACCTGAGCCTGTGGCGGTCGATGGCCCGCGAATTCAGCGAGGAGCTGCTCGGCACCGGGGAGGACTACCGCGGCCTCGGCAGCCCGGTGGATTACCGGCGCTGGCCCTTCTACCGTGAGCTGACCGCCGCGCGCGGGGCCGGCCAGCTGAGCGTGTCCTGCCTCGGCCTGGGTGTGGACCCGCTCACCCTCGCGGTGGACATCCTCGCCGTGGCCGTGTTCGACAGCGACGTCTTCGACGCCATCTTCGGCGGCCTGGTCGCCGCCAACGCCGAGGGGCGGGTGGTCGGCGGCCACGGCGGCCCGGATACCCCCGGAGTGCCCTTCACCGCCGGGGCGGTCGAACGGTTCGGGGGCGGCGCGGAGCCGGTGCAGGCCGCCGGGGCGGCGGTGCTCCAGCTCGCGTGGCGGCATCGCGCCAGCCTGCTCGGCTGATTCCCGGGGCCGTGCCCCGCGGCCGCGAGAACGACGCCGTTATGTGGAGGGCGGCCTCCAGAAGTCCTCGCGGGTCGGCTAGGGTCATACCAGAAACACGGATGGTGGCCGCGCCACCGCCGGATGTCAGGGGGGCCGCGACGCGAGCAAGGAAGGCACCGATGGGCACCTGGCAGCTCGATCCCTACCACACGCAGGTCGAATTCTCCGCCAAGCACCTGGGCATGATGACGGTGCGCGGCTACTTCGACGAGGTCAGCACGACCGCCGACATCGACCCCGAGCACCCCGAGACGGCCAAGGTCGAGGCGACCATCTCGACCGCCAGCATCCGCACCAACAACGGGATCAGGGACAACGACATCCGCTCGTCCAACTTCCTCGAGGTGGACAAGTACCCGACGATGACGTTCAAAAGCACCAGCGTCAAGCCGGCCGGCCAGGACCACTACACGCTGACCGGTGACCTGACCATCAAGGGCAACACCCACCCGGTCACGCTCGACGTGGTGAAGTACGGGGAGTTCAACGACCCCGGGATGATGGGGCACCGGATCGCCTACAGCGCCACCAGCAAGATCAACAGGAAGGACTTCGGCCTGTCGTTCAACGCGATACTGGACGGCAGGCTGGTCGTGAGCGAGGAGATCCAGATCCAGATCGAGGGCGAGATCGTCGAGCAGAAGGAGTCCGCGGACGCGGCCACCGGCTGATCCCACTGGGTTCTCCCGGGAAGGGCCGGCCGCGGCCCGCCGGGGTAAAGGAATGGCCAGATGGCGGGCGCGGGACCACCCGGCTTGCCTTACCGGCTGAACCGGGGGCCCGCACTGGCTACCGTGACCCTTGTGAAGCCATTCCTGCTGCTGGCCACCCGCGCGGAGGACGCCGCCGCGGACAACGAATACGAGTCGTTCCTGTCCTTCAGCCAGCTGGCCGAGCGCGACCTGTGCCGGTTCCGGCTGGAGCAGCGGCCGCTGGGGCACGTCGATCTGCGGGACTGGTCGGGGATCCTGCTCGGCGGCGGGCCGTTCAACTCCAGCGACCCGGAGGACTCGAAATCGCCCGTGCAGCGGCGGGTGGAGGCCGACCTGCGGGGACTGCTCGCCCGGGTGGTCGAGGCCGACTTCCCGTTCCTGGGCGCCTGCTACGGCATCGGGACGCTCGGCAGCCTCCAGGGGGCGGTGGTGGACCGGCGGTACGCCGAGCCGGTCGGGCCGGTCCTGGTGACGCTGACCCGCGAGGGCCGGAAGGACCCGCTGCTGCGCCCGCTGCCCGCCACCTTCGACGCGTTCGTCGGCCACAAGGAGGCGCTCAGCATACTGCCGCGCCATGCTGTCCTGCTGGCCCGTTCCCCGGCCTGCCCGGTGCAGGCGTTCCGGATCGGCTCCCACGTCTACGCCACCCAGTTCCACCCCGAGCTGGACGCGGCCGGGCTGTGCACCCGGATCGACGTCTACAAGTACGCCGGGTACTTCGAACCCGGCCAGGCCGCCGAGCTGAAGGCACAGGCCCTGCGCAGCAACGTGACCCACCCGTCGGCCATCGTGCGCCGGTTCGTCCAGCTCTACGCCCGCCCGGGGCCGGCCGGGGCCCAGGTGGCCCCGCTGGTCAGTGGCGCACTTCCTCGGGCGTCTCGTACCACTTGACCCGCTCGCCGATGCGGCTGCGCAACCGCCAGGACCGCGACTTCGGCGCCGCCTCGATGGCGGCCTGGATCGCC
>Ga0187765_10000456_pt1 | contig 15019 bp, 13 predicted proteins | sample 0216_QUI02_MP05__3_FD_133018 | JGI IMG/M metagenome (GOLD analysis project Ga0187765, IMG submission 133018) | Tropical peat soil microbial communities from peatlands in Department of Meta, Colombia - 0216_QUI02_MP05_10_MG | ecosystem: Environmental > Terrestrial > Soil > Wetlands > Peat ...
AAGGTGTCGTCGGTCGGCGCCTTGATCTCGTCGCCAGGCCGCGCCGGACGCACGAGGTGCGGCGTGACGATGATGGCAAGATCGGTTTCGTTCTTCTGATAGGACTTGCTGGAGAACAACGCACCCAGCACCGGCACGCTGCCGAGCCAGGGCAGCTGCTCGATCGAGTTCTTGTTGTCGTTCTGCAGCAAGCCGCCGATCACGAAGCTCTGCCCATCGGTCAGCTCGACGGTGGTCGAAGCCCGACGCACGATCAGCGCCGGCACTGAGACGCCGTTGCTCACCGAAACGGTATGGGTCGTGTCGATCTGGCTCACTTCCGGCTCGATCTTCAGGTTGATCAGGCTGCGGCCGAGCACCGTCGGCGTGAACGCGAGGCCAACGCCGTACTTCTTGTAGTCGACGGTGACCTGGCCAAACGAACCGGATACCGGGATCGGATACTCGCCACCGGCAAGGAAGCTCGCGGTATCGCCCGACAGCGCAACCAGGTTCGGTTCCGCGAGGCTTCGGGCGATGCCCTTCTCTTCGAGGGCGTTGATCATCACGTCGGTCGTCATTCCGCTCGCCGCAATGCGGCCAACGAGAAAACCGAACGGTGAAGAGTTTGAGATGACGCCCGCCGCCGTTTCGCCGGCAATCGTCGCCGCGGTCAGCGGCAGATTATTTGCGGAGACACGATTACCGATATTGGTGATGGTGCTGCCGCCGAAGCGGTTCCACTGCACGCCCAACTCGCGGCCGGCGGTGCGCGAAATCTCGATGAAACGCACTTCCAGCAAGACCTGCTGCGGCGACATCACCGAAACCGTGTTGATGATATCGGGGCCGAATTGCCGCGCGATCGTCACTGCCTTGTCGAGAGTGGCAGCGTCCGCAACCTCACCCGACAGCATGATACGTCCGTTGACGCTCGAGGCCTGCATTCGCGACCCCGGGAAACGCCGTACCAGCTCGTTGCTGAGCCGCGTGATGTCATAAGACACCTCGACATCGAAGATGCCGACAAGCTTCTTCCCTTCGGCGTAAACCGACACGCGGGTCGTACCGATCTTCTTTCCGAGGATCGACAGCGCGTGGTCAGTCAGCGGATTGACATCGGCAACTTCCGGATCGCCAACAGTTATGTCGACGAAGCTTGTATCGGTATGGACGTCCTGCGATTTGCCGATCGGAACGAGCACCATCGCTGTGCGATTGTTGCCGCTGATCTGGATCAGCTTCGACGGCGTCTGCGCATAGGCGTCACCGATCATAGCCAGGATCGATGCGGCCAAGGCGATGACCAGAGCGATCGCAAGATCGCGCAGCCAATTGCCACGCTTGGTGGCCCTGTCCTCAACGCGCCAGCTGAAGCCGACGCCGATTTCATTGTGATTTTTCACGACACACTCCCCACCCCTTTAATGATCCCAAGCCTGGAGTCACCAGGCGGCTCGCCTCCGCTCCGTATCTGCCGAGGCCCCATCATGTCCCTCGACCGGCACGGTGTAGTCCTGTTTGGCCGACGCACGTGTCACCACCACAGTCGTGGTGGCGGCCTTTTCGCCGACCGGTTCATTGGTCCCCAAATCGTTGAGCGTGACCTTGCGCGTCTTCATCTCGGCGGTTTCGCCGGCTTTGCGCAGCAGCAGCGAGAGGCTGCCGACGGAAGACGCGAGCCACAATTTCTGTGCATCGACGGTGTCGACCTCGAGCGTGACCGACTTCGCGACCGCCGCCTTGGCCGCGCGATCGTCGGCGGTCTGGTCAACCGCGAGCACACGCGTGTTCTGCAGCACGACCTGCGTCGTGGCTGATCCTTTTTCGAGCTGGCGCGTCAACACGACGTCGACATGATCGCCCGGCAGCACAAAGCCGCCGACGCCTTCGACATCGTTGACGCGGATCGTCACAGCCTTCATGCCTGGCTTGACCAGAGCGGAGAGCGTTGCGCGCTGGCCTGCGCCGGTAATCTTGAGCGCGAGCACTGGCTCGTTGGCTTCGATCGCGGCCAGCACAACACGGCGGCCGCCTGACATGACGTCATTGATCTTTGCGAAGGCGCCCGCCGGCAGTGCGTCAGACGGCCACGGCACTTCCTGCAACATCGACGCGTTGAGCTCGGTGCCGAAGCGCAGCGGCTGCTTGGCAACAACGACCGTCTGCGACGCAACATGCGTCGGCTTCGGTGCATTCCTCGCCTGCATGCTCGCCTGGTTGTTGAGCCAGACCTGGGCGATGAACACAGCGAGCAAGCCGAAGACGACGGCAAACCCGATCATGACGATGGTACTGGCACGCACGACAATAAGCCCCGTTTGACGCGACCGAATTCTTCCCCGGTCTGTTCAAACGAACACTAGGGGCGAGGCAGTATTGAATTACTAAAATCACAGTCGCAATTGTGTCTATGCTGAAGAGCGCATGAATTCGTAGCGTTTACGACGCGTATCCGATCGACGATAAACTTTAGAGTAACCTTGCACGAAATTAACAATACTGGTGCGAATGCTTGCTCGGCCAGTAATCCGCGGTTAAGCGTAAGGCGCGCCTGCGCATTCAAAAGGCCCTGCAAATTCAGAGTCGTTGGCCATTGCACGTGCGCCGGCGTGGGCGCGTTGGGAGATCGTCAAGACTAAGGCAGAGTTACTGAAATACGGCGGGCAGCGTTGCCCGTGCAGCGGTGTTGCGGCAACATGTCCTACCTGTCGCCAGGACCAACAAGGTCGCATCGAAGCCGGTGCGCAGATGCTTTTTCCGCCGGGAGAATACGCCGATGTCGAAACCCCGCATTAGCTATGTCGATCCTTCGATGATCAAGGATCCGGCAATGCTCGCCGAATTTGAACGCTGCGCGAATGAAGGAACGCCGCGACCGGAAAGTCAGGCCATTCGCGCCCATGTGCCGGCCACCTTCTGGTCATTCGCCAATACATGGCGCGACGTGTTCAAGAACGGCGTCGCCGATCACAAGATCAAGGAGCTTTGCCGGATCTATGTGTCGCGTTCGGTACTGTGCGAATTCTGCGGCAACCAGCGTTCGATCAAGGCGGCAAAATCCGGACTCAAGGAAGATGACTATTCCGACCTGATCAATTTCGAGAGCTCGTCACGTTATGATGAGCGTCAGAAGGCAGCCCTGGCATACGCCGAAGCCATCACCTGGGACCTGCCCGCGACCGACGAATTATGGAACCGGCTGCACAAGCACTTCAGCGAGCCAGAGCTGGTCGAGATCGGTTACTTCGTCGCCATCACGATGGGCCAGCAACGCTGGTTACGCACGCTCAACATCGAGCATCACCAGATTCTCGCCGGCACCGACGCGTCAATGGCGCCGGGTTTTGAAAATCTCAGCGCGCTTGAACGCTCGAAACAGGCCGAAGATTACTGGGCCAAGATCAATAGCAAACCCTCAAAACAGGCAGCAGAGTGACAAGTCAAACCTCGGTAACACCCGCCATCCGTCCGGCTTCGCAAGCTGCGAAAAGCGAACCACGCATTCGTGTCCGGGGTCTGGGCAAGTACTACGGCACGCTCGAAGTCTTTCGCAATATCGATTTCGACGTCGGTGAGCGCGAGATCGTCGCGATCGTCGGGCCTTCCGGCTGCGGCAAGACTACGCTCCTGCGATGCATCGACGGCCTGTTGCCGCACGATTCCGGCGAGATCAGGGTCGGCGCCGAACGCGTGACCGAGCCGATCGCGGGCGTTGCCATGGTGTTCCAGCACTTCGGCCTGTTCCCCTGGAAAACCGTGTTCGAGAATGTTGCCTATGGCCTGCGGATGGCCGGCGCATCGAAAGCGGAAATCGAGCACAAGGTGCCGGAATTCATCAAGCTGGTCGGACTGACCGGCTTCGAGAATGCATTTCCATACCAGATGTCGGGCGGCATGCAGCAACGCTGCGGTCTCGCGCGGGCGCTGGCCGTCGAGCCGAATGTCCTGCTGATGGACGAGCCCTTCGCGGCGGTGGACGCGCAGACGCGCGAGATTCTCCAATTCGAATTGCTGCGCATCTGGGAACAGCGGCCGACGGCCATGATTTTCGTCACGCACTCGATCGAGGAGGCGGTTCTGCTTGGGCATCGGGTCATCGTGCTCAAGGGCCGGCCCTCGAGCATCCATGAAACGATCACGATCGATCTTCCGCAGCCACGCACGCGCGAGACGCTGCGGGAGCCGCGCTTTGCTGAACTGCGCGAACGCGTCTGGAACACGCTGATGCGGGAGGCACGCGAAGCCGAATTTCATCTCGAACGCTGACAAACTGCATAAGAAAATTGTGAGGCCTTAAGGGAGGATTCCATGATCCGCAGGACCATTACACTGACGGCTGGCGGGATGCTGCTGGCAATGCTGCTGGCAAGTGCTCCAGCCGCGGCACAAGGCAAGAAAATTACCGTGGCAACACCAGGCATTCCGCCGATTTTTTCGGTCATGATTGCCTACGTCGCCGAGAAGCAGGGCTTCTTCAAGAAGAACGGCGCTGATGTCGAAATCAAGCCGTTTGACAACGGCACTGCCGCGGCACGCGCGGTGGTGGCGGGTGACGTCGACATGGCATGGTCGCCGACACCGCCTGTCATCAACCAGGTTTCCAATGCCGGCGTTCCGCTGGTCGCCGTCTACGGCATGCCCAATCCGGATTGGGTGATCGGCACGACCGAACAGGGCAAAGCCTGCAAGGATATGGTCGGCCAGGACGTGGGCGTCGATTCTATCAATGGCGCGCGCTCTGTAGCGTTGCGCTCGATGCTGGTCGGCTGCCCGGGGGTGAAGATCGAAGACGTCAAGCAGGTTGCGCTTGGCTCAAGCCCCGGCCCGGCGCTGCTCGCTGGCCGTCTGCAATTTTCAGTATTGCATCTCGACGATCTTGCCGAGATTGAACATCAGGGCAAGAAGCTCAACATCCTGCTGGCCATGAAGAACACCAATCCGACCAGCCATTATCTCATCATGGTCGTGCGCAAGGATAACCTTGAAAAGAACCGCGACGCCATTGTCCGCACGGTTGCCGGAATGGTCGAGGCTGCGCGATTCATGCAGGATCCGAAGAATGCCGATGCCGTGGCGGAGGTCGCCGCAGTGACCGGACATAACAAAGAAGTCAACAAGGCGGCGCTCAAGGCATTTCTCGATATCAACTTCTGGGCCGCCAAGGATGACGGCATGCCGCGGAACAAGATCGAGGCGGTTGCCGCGCTGATGAAGAAAATCGGATCGATCAAGCCGGACAAGGAACCGGTGACTTATGACGCCTTCGTCGACGGCTCGGTGTGGAAAGACGCCAACGCGATGGTGAAATGACGTGCAAGCGTCATCCCCGCGAAGGCGGGGATCCCGTATTCCCATGCTTGTAGTAAAATTGCGAGCGCTGGGATTACTGGATCGTCCGCCGGAGTTTATCATCGGGCCGCGCTTCGCGCGGACCCGGTGGCGGACGATGACAGCCGAGTGGGTAAACGTCAGTGCTTAGCAATTCCCTCCGCCGCAACGCACCAGTCTGGATCAGCCTTCTCGCCGGCATCATTGTCTGGGAAATCGCCGGGCGTTCCACCAGTGCGGCCTTTCTTGTGCCGTTCTCCGAGACGCTGGTCCGGCTCTGGCAGCTCGTCACGCGCGGTGAATTTCTTACCCAATTGCTCGATTCCGCGGAGCTTTTCCTCACCGGTTTCGTGCTGGCGATCATGGTTGGCGCGCCACTGGGACTATTGCTTGCGCGCGTGCGCGTACTGCGCGTCGGCATAGAACCTTACATTATGACACTCTATGCCACGCCAATGGTGGCTCTGATCCCCTTTATCCTCTCGATGATGGGGTTTGGCTTCGCGCCGAAAGTGCTGGTTGTCTTTCTCTTCACGGTTTTCCCCGTGCTCTACAACACGGTGGAAGGCGCGCGCAGCATCAAGCCCGAACTGATCGAGGTCGCAAAATCCTTCCGTTCCACCGAATGGTCGTTATGGCGTGAAGTCATGCTGCCTTACACCTTGCCCTACATGATGACCGGCGTGCGCCAGGCGATCGGCCGCGCCCTGGTCGGAATGATCGCCGCGGAATTTTTTCTGTCTTCAACTGGGCTCGGCCAGCTGATCATGGGTGCGTCGCAGGATTTCGACACTGCCGGCGTGTTCGCGTCCATTCTTGTCATCGGTATTATCGGCGTCGCATTGACGCGGCTCGGCCTGAAAATCGAGCAATACTTCGCGCGCTGGAGGCAATGACCGTGAGTCAGGCCGCCATAGCCGCTACCGTACCGGCGGAAACCAGGACGTCTGCGCTGTTTCATGGCGCTTTGTTGCCGCGGTTAATTACCGGGCTTGCCATTTTGGCGATATGGGAATTTGTGGTGCGCGCGCTTGCGCCTGCCTATGTCGCAAAGCCGAGTACCGTGGTGCTCGCTATTCCACACGTCATTGTCGACCCCGCATTTCTTCAGGCTCTTGGCGCCACGCTTGCCGCTGTCGCCGAAGGGCTGGCGATCACGATCGTCGCCGGTACCGCGATCGGGCTGCTGATGGGACGCAGCAACACCGTCGACCGGATGATCCGCGTCTACATCAACGGCTTTAACGCGATGCCGATGATTGTCGCATTGCCGCTGTTCTCGCTGTGGTTCGGCTATTCGGGCGCGGCACGCATTGCCACCATCATCTTCGCCGCAATATTCGCCATTACGATGAACGTGGCCGACGGGGCGCGCTCGGTGCCACGCGAATATCTGGAGGTTGCCCACTCATTCCGTTCGGGCCGGCTGCGCATGCTCACCGATATCGTGCTGCCCGCATCGATGCCCTATTTGCTCGCCGGCTTCCGGCTGGCAGCCGGCCGCGCGCTGATCGGCGCGGTGGTGGCGGAGTTCTTCCTCTCGATCGGCGGGCTCGGCTATTACATTCTCTACAATTCACGTTCCTACCATCACAACGAGGCCTTCGTCGGTGTGCTGCTGCTGGCCGCCTTCGGCGTCGGCTTCGAAGTGCTGGTGCAATGGGCAACGAAGCGCTTCATGCCCTGGTATCGCCGCGACGAAAAGGCGACATAGAACATGACTTCCCGACTCACTCCGATCTCCGCTCATTCCCGCGCAGAGCCGTTCGAAGAACGGCGTGCTTCGCACGCCTATGCGGGAATCCAATACTCCCCTCCAGCGCTTTACCTTGATTTCTCTGGGTCCCCGGTTTCGCGGGGACGAGCGGTTTATAAACTCAACGAGGATCTCGAAAAATGTCATCCGACCCTTTGCTCAAGGCCGCGATCGCGCATTGGGGCCCCCGTTTCGTTGCCAATGGCGTTGTGCTGACAGACTTCGAGGAAGTCACCGGCTCCATCACTTCATATGATGAGTGGTGCGGCGCCTGGTCCGCGCGCGCCGCGCACCACGAACAGCTCGGGCGCGAGGCCCTCGCAAAGAAGCGCTTTCTCACCGCGGGCGAATGCCTGCAACGCGCCGGGGTCTACTATCACTTCGCGTCCTTCCTGTTCGTGCATGACCAGGCGCAGATGAGGGCCGCGCACAAGAAACAGATTGAATGCCGGCAGGCCGCGCTTCCTCACCTGCGGCCGCCTGGCGAGCGCGTCGAGATTCCCTACCAGGGCAAGACGCTGGCGGGAATCCTGCGCAAGCCGGCGGGCGTCGACAGGCCGCCCGTCGTTGTCATGGCAGTCGGCCTCGACTCAACCAAGGAGGAAGGCGACGCATACGAGGCGCCCTTTCTGGCGCGAGGCGTCGCGACGTTGATCTTCGAAGGTCCCGGCCAGGGCGAAGCGCAATATGATTTTCCCATTCGCGGCGACTACGAGGTGCCGGTGAAGGCCGTGATCGATTTTGTCGAAAAACGGGGCGATCTCGACGGAAAACGCGTCGGCATGTGGGGCGTCAGCCTCGGCGGCTATTACGCGCCGCGTGCCGCGGCTTTCGACAAGCGTATCAAGGCCTGTATCGCGTTGGGTGGACCGTTCAACTGGGGTGCCAACTGGGAGAACCTGCCGGAATTGACACGCACGGCATTCCGCGTGCGCAGCCACTGCCAGACGCCTGATGAAGCGCGAAAGAATGCAATGACGCTGTCGCTGGAAGGCGTCGCACAAAACATCACCTGCCCGCTGTTCATCGTGAACGGACGACTCGATCGTATCGTCCCAGCCAAGGACGCCGAGCATCTCGCCCGTGAAGCGAAGGGACCGGTCGAACTGATGATTGTCGAGGACGGCAATCACATTGCGACCAACCGGGCCTACCGCTGGCGCTCGCAAAGCGCGGATTGGCTGAAGGAGCAATTGGGTTAGCCCTTCGTCCGCTCATTCCCGCATCAGCGGGAATCCAGAGAAAAGGACCGGACCCCCGCTTTCGCGGGGGTGAGCGGCTTTTAGAGCTGCACGAAGCCGCGCGGCATCGCATGAAACCGCTCCACGCCGGTGGCGGTGATCAGCACCATCTCGCCCGTCTGCACGCCGGCCTTGCGGTCATGCGTCACGACATTCGGCTGAACGACAACGGTCTGTCCGGCACGAAACGGCTCCTGCGGGATCGGGCCGGCCGGGCGGCTCCTACAGCCGAGGATGGGCGGCAGATAGCCGCCGCCATAACCATGCAGCAGGTCGTCGATGATCGTGAAACCGGCGTCCTCGATAACCCCTGACGCCTCGATCACCTGCGCGGGCGTCGCGCCGGCCTTGAGCACGGATGCAATTGCATCGAAGGCCGCATCGGCAGCCGCATGCAGCTCGCGATAGATCTTGCTCGGCTCACCCAGCGCAAAACTGCGCAGCACCTGCCCCGGATGGTCCCAGAACGCGGCGGTGATTTCAGCCACAACGGCATCGCCTGCCTGTACCCGCCGCATGCGCGGAAACTGGCGCGGCACGCCGAGATCCGGGGCGCTCATCGACGTGACACCAATATAGTGAATTACATTGATTGCACCTTGCGCGACGTAAGCGCGCTCGACGAGGTCGCCCAGCTCGCGCTCGTTCAAGCCGGCTTTAAGGCCATCACGCAGCGCCGCCATGCCAAGATCGCTGAAATAGGCGCCGATGCGCAGCCAATCGAGTTCCTCGGCAGATTTCACCTGCCGCAAGCGGACATAGTCGCGATTGAGACTTTTGAGCTTGCCGAACTTTGCCGAAAGCGCCGCCTGTTGATCTGCGGTAATGGGTCCAAGCGTCGCCACGCGGTTTTCGCGCGCGCCGCGTTTCGCGAGCACTTCGATCGCGGCGCCAATCGATGACTCCCCGCCCCAAGCCACCTCGGCTTTGTCGGCGAGAATTTGCGCCTGCGGCGCGTGATTGACGTATTGCACGAACAGCGCGTCGCGCGCGCCCGGTGTCAGCACGCCGACCGCTTCGGCGGTCACCGGCCACTGCGTGAGCCACTGCACGGACGAGCCGAAGCGGTTCGCACCGCAGAATACCAGATGGTCACAATCGGCCTTGGCCAGCAGCGCTTCAACAGCCGCGCGCCGGCGTGCCATTTCTGCGTCCGAGAAACGCGGATAATCAGCTTCGACGATGCGCGCGAGGTTCGGTGGAAGGAGGACCATACGCTCTCTCGGCCCCATGCTGAGGAGCGGCCGAAGGCCGCGTTACACGCCCTCCTCAGGATGAGGCAGTTAGGATTTCTTCGGCAGTGCCACGATCATGTCGAGCTCGATGCGTGCGCCGGGCGACGACAGCGAATTGATGCAGACCGTCGTGCTGGCCGGCCGCCAGTCGCCGAAATACTTATGCATTGTCTTATGCATGGCGTCGGCCTCGCGGAAATCAGTGAGATACTTCGTCACCTTCACCACGTCGCGCCAGCTCGCGCCGACATGATCGAGGATCGACTTTATTGCCAGCATCGCGCGGTCGGTCTGTTCCTCGATCGAGTGCGGATGAACGTGCTCGGCATCGACATGCGGATGCTTGTGGTAGAGCGGCGACGGAGTTGCCCCCGACAGGAACATCAGGTCGCAGGCCCCGACGATGTGCACCGCCGGGGCATAGGGCATCGTGTGCGCCTCCTCCGGCTTCGGGTGCACCGGCTCGAGCCGGAAGCTTTGCTGCGGCTTGGTCATCACGGTCATGGCGGACCTCCGATTGGCAAATAAACCCGCACCATTTGCAACTGAAACGGCTTTCGAAGCAACGGGTACATCGCCGTTTGCATGTTGATCGGCGCGAGGGAAACGCTAATTTGCGCGCCACAGGAGAGACCGGATGCCCTCAACGATCCTCGATTCCGCGGTGTTCCGCGACATTTTCACCACGCAGGCAATGCGGACTGTGTTCTCCGACGAGAACCGTGTGCAGAAATATCTCGATTTCGAGGCCGCCCTTGCCCGCGCGCAGGCCAGGCTCGGCATTATTCCAAAGGAAGCGGCTACAGAAATTGTCCGCCATTGTTCGGCCGACAAAATTGACATGCCGAAACTAAAGGAAGCTACGGAGCGGATCGGCTATCCAGTGCTGCCCGTCGTCCAGCAACTTGTGAAATTGTGCAAGGACGGGCTCGGCGAATGGTCGCATTGGGGTGCCACCACCCAGGACATCACCGACACCGCCACGGTCATGCAGATCCGCGAGGCGCTCGAGATCGTCGAGAAAGAAATCAATGCCATTGCGGATGCGCTTGCCGCGCTCGCGAAGAAATATCGCGACACACCAATGGCCGGTCGCAGCAATCTTCAGCAGGCCGTACCGATCACTTTCGGCTACAAGATGGCAACAATGCTGGCGGCCTTCGAGCGTCACAAGCAGCGCCTGAAAGAACTCAAACCGCGCGTGCTGGTGGGCGAATTTGGTGGCGCCGCCGGCACCCTGTCGTCGCTCGGCAAGGATGGGCTGAAAGTCCAGGAAGAGCTGGTAAAGGAGCTCGAACTCGGCCAGCCGGCAATCTCGTGGCATACCGTGCGCGATTGCATCGCCGAGGTCGGCTGTTTCCTCGGCCTCGTCACCGGAAGCTGCGGGAAGATTGCATTCGACGTGAAATTGTTGATGCAGACGGAAGTGGAGGAAGTCTACGAGCCATTTCATTCCGGCCGCGGCTCCTCATCGACAATGCCGCAGAAGCGCAATCCGATCTCGTCGGTCTACATCACTGCGCAGACCGCGATGGTGCGCCAGCTTGTTGCCGCCCTGCTGGAGGCCCAGATCGAGGACCACGAGCGGGCCACCGGCCCATGGGAAATCGAATGGATCGCGCTGCCGGAAATTTTCATGCTTGCAGCCGGCGCACTTGCGCAGACACATTTCCTGGTCGAGGGCCTGCAGGTGAACGAGAAGAAAATGCGCGAGAACCTCGACATCACCAAGGGGCTGATCATGTCCGAGGCCGTGATGATGGGGCTCGGGGCCGAGCTCGGCCGCAACAAGGCACATGATCTTGTCTACGACATCTGCCGCGATGTCGTGAAAACCGGGCGTCCGCTGGTCGATCTGCTCGCCGAGGACAAGGAAATCAGCAAGCACGCCGACCGCAAAAAACTGGAAAGGCTCGTCGATCCAGCCAACTATCTTGGCGTTGCCGGTGAGATGGTCGACCGCGTATTGAAGATGCGGAAACAATAATTGCCGTCGTCCCGGCCGAGCGAAAGCGAGGGCCGGGACCTATACTCCGCAGTTTATCGATAGGGCACGGGGTATGGGTCCCCGCATTCGCGGGGACGACTGTCATTGGGAATTCGGTATCGTACGCCAGATTGCCAGCGCGACGCCAAGCGTGGCGACGCCGATCAGCGCAAATAGCGCGGGCACCGTCATGCCAAATTTCTGCGCGCCTGCGACGAGGATCGTTGCGCCGGTCATGAATGCCGCATTGAGCACGTTCACCGCAGCAATCGTGCGCGCGCGATGATCGGCATCGCTCCAGGCCTGCACGGCCGCAAACGCCGGAACGATGAAGAGGCCGCCGGCAATCGCAAGGCCGCAGAGATCGATTGCGGCGTGGAGGCCAGGACCCGACGACAATATGCTCGCTGGCCCCTGCAGTGTTTGCGGCGGCACCGTCCTGAACATCGCAATGCCGAGATCGAGCGCAAAGCCACCGAGCAGGATCGCGCCTGCAAGTGTCGTCTTGAGAACGATGCGTCCGCGCGCAATGGCCGCCGCCAGGCCTGATCCAACGCCGACGGCGACCGAAAAGATCGCTAGATAGACGGTCAAAGTATCTTCGTTTCCGCCAACCTCGACCTTGATGAGTGGCGGCAGCAAAGACAGCACCACGATGCCGACGAGCCAGAACCAGCTTGTCACCATCGCGCCCCACCACAGCCGCGCATCCGCACGCAAGTATCGCAACATTTGCATGGTCGAAGTAACGATATTGCTGGCGATCTTGAGACTGGGCGCACCCTCGCCGGTCGCCGGGATTAAAAGTGCGGCAATCCAGCAGGCCAGCGCAAAGCCCATGACCAGGGCGGCAAACGTTGCAACCGCGCTTTCGCCACGCGCGGCCAGTCCGCCGGCGATTGTCCCGAGCAGGATGGCGACAAAGGTCGCGCCTTCCACCAGCGCATTGCCGGCAGGCAAGTCTTCGCGTTTGAGATGATCCGGCAGAATACCGTATTTAACCGGCCCGAATAACGCGCCAAGGACACCGAAGCCAAATAGCGCGACAAGCAGCAGCGCGAGCGACGACCGCGAGTAACCCCAAACCGCAAGAGCGGCGACGAAGATTTCAATGAATTTCAGCCACTGCGCCACGCGTGCCTTGTCGTAGCGATCCGCGAGTTCACCGCCGAGCGCGGACAAAAAGAAGTATGGCGCGATGAACACCGCGCCCGCAAAAGTAATCAGAGCTTCGGCGTCGCGCGCGCCCGAGTGGAACAGAATGACAAAGACCAGCGCGGTCTTGAGGAAATTGTCGTTGAACGCCGCGAAAAACTGGCAGCAGAAAAGCGGCGCAAATCGCCTCGACAGCAGCAGGGGCCCCGGCATGCCGGCAGCCTAGCGCAGAGTTCCCCAGTAACGCGTGTCGATCCACAACAAATAAAACGGTCTGCCTAAAAAATGCGATGGGCGGCCCCGCGGCCGCCCATCGACAGTCTGGATAGTGATGAAAACTAGGAATTTCGAACGGGCCGCAGGCTACGCGCGGACCGGCGTCCGTCCTGACGCGGTGCCTTTTCCGCTGAGTCCATAACGACCGCCCCCATGGCCAAGCCGAGGGCGATGCCGATGACAATAGAAAACAACGTAATCCACATAGCGCGCCTCCCTACGTTGCCGCCAACCCGCGGGATACCGGCGGGACCAACGCGTCAGACCTGCGTCCGTTCCATGATTTTAGAAAAAGATGGTTTCGACGTATGGTTCGCAGCCGCGGGAAAACACTGTAAATTTATGTCGATTGCGACTGAATGCGGATGGAAGACTGCAGATCGGCCAGCAATATGCGTAAATCGAGTTCCCGGAACTCGAGATAAATTTTGCGCAGCCAGCGTTGCAATTCGATATGGCTATCGAGCGGGATGCCAACCGCGTTTCCCATATTCGAACTTGCAAATGAGAATGGCGGCTTGTCGATATGTCTGCGCAAGCCGGGCGCCAGCACCGGTAAATGCACCATCACGGCGCCGCCGCCGGCAAGCAGATATTTATCGCGGTGTTGCGCCGGCCCCAGCAACTCATTGTGCACGGGCGCGAGCGTTGCCTGAGAAAACCGGGTGCGCAGATTGCGATAGGCTTCGACCGAAGTTTGATCGGGCGTCACCACGAACAAAATCGCGATCGCAAGCGACCGTCGCCGCGCTTCCTCGACAAAACCTATTTGATGGGCGACCGCGAAAAACGGCTCAAACGATTCGTGGCCGAGATCGATTACCTTGGTGGCATCATCGTCTGCAACCAGCCGGTCGAACAACGCCATCTGGCCATTGATGTCGCGAATGTTCGCTGTGACAACACGCTCAGGCAGAAATTGCACGAGCGTGTGTTCGCCGGAATTGAGATCAAACGCCGCAACCGGACGGCCTTCCTGCGAATAAAAATCAGTGAGCAGCCGCGCCAGCAGGGTCTTTCCGACGCGCGGTCGCGGCGATGCGACAATGGTGATGGAATTGCGGAATGACATCACCTGACCGGACGCCGCCCGCTCAACCGGCGTAACTGGGATGGAGTATTAGCCAGCAACCTGACGGACGTTGCTTTCCATCTTCGGCGAAACCATGTCGACCAGCTTCACGCGATCAAATTCACCCCAGACATTGCCAAGCCAGTGCCGGACATAACCGCGCAGAACAAACGAATAGTTGGCCGCTTCACCCTTGGCGCCCTTGTTGCCGACAAATGATACGAAAGGAACGCTCGCGACTTCCACCTGTTCGTAAGCCATCTCGTTAAGTTTCGGGATGGTGATTTCCTCGGCCCCCTTGATCTTCTTGAAGTACGAATTGTAGGTGGCGGGATCCCATTCAAAGAATGTCGTGTTGTTAATGAAATTCTTGACCAGGAAGTAGTTGGCGTCCCCGACGGTGCGGGCCGTTTCGGCGATCTCCTCAAGCGAAGCAATCGAGGGCCCGAGAATATGGAACACCGCGAAGGTGATCTGGCCCTTCTTGGCCGATTCGAGAAAACCGATTTCACTCAGCGCCTGCAAGGTCGACGACAGCAAGCCGGCGCGCACGTCGATCACCGTTACCTTGGCGTCGGCGCTGCCCAGGGTGTCGAAGATCTTCATCTGATCGGACACGGAGGTGACGTCGACGACCTCGGTCAGCTCGGGATGAAATCGCTTGAGCGTGCCGCGCGGCGATTCAGTATCGAAGGCGCGGGTTGGCGTCTGATGCGCGCCAAAATAATCCACCAGGGTGCGGGCGACGGTGGTCTTGCCGACGCCTCCCTTGTCCGCGCCGACGAGAATGACAGCAGGTCTGGCCATAGGGCTACTCTACAGAACGAAGTGACTGATCCGGTTGGAATTATCTTACTACCCTATGAGCGGGGGATAATGACAGGAATAACATTGGCCCCCGTCGCCGACGCCGGCCCGTCCCCGCGTCGAGCCGGCACAAAAAGTTCCATTATTTCAATAAATTGGGGAAAACCCGCCGCCCTGGCG